>ENA-OSET01000114-OSET01000114.1-sediment-metagenome-genome-assembly--contig:-NODE-114-length-90595-cov-10.413553_pt1 | contig 90595 bp, 88 predicted proteins | sample MGYA00237882_ERZ534229 | MGnify/ENA primary metagenome ERZ534229 (study PRJEB26408, sample SAMN06266212) | sediment metagenome | isolation source: Hudson Canyon methane seep mesocosm | place... | reverse complement strand
CGGTAGCCTTCGCAGAGAAGGTTGCTTAATATGGATTTTCTCATTGGTTGAGTGGTGCTAATCAAGGGGAAAGGTCAGCCTGCGTATGCATGGGCATTAGCGAGACGTGTTATCGCTACGAAGCAACGTTGTCTGACGAGAATCACCAGATAGCCGACTGGCTGTTGAGACTAACATCGACTCACAAGCGCTGGGGTTTTGGACTATGTTTCCTCTATCTTCGCAATGTGAAGGGCTATGGCTGGAACCATAAGCGGGTGTACCGGATATACCGAGAGCTAGAGTTAAATCTGCGGATCAAACCGAGGCCGCGTATCAAGCGTGACTATCCTGGCGAGCTTTATGTGCCTAAAGCCCCGAACCAGGTTTGGTCGATGGATTTCATGTCAGATCAGCTCGCGTGTGGAAAATCATTCCGCACCTTCAATGTTATGGATGATTACAATCGAGAAGGTTTGGGCATTGAAGTGGGTATCTCATTGCCCACAGTTCGAGTGACAAGAGCACTAGATCAGATTATCGAATGGCGAGGTAAGCCTGCTGCACTGCGATGTGACAATGGGCCTGAGTACATTAGCCAAGTACTTGTCGATTGGGCGAACAAACATCGGGTTACGCTGATGTATATTCAGCCAGGCAAACCGACACAGAATGCATACATTGAGAGATTTAATCGAACCGTCAGGCATGAATGGTTGGATATGCACCAGTTCGAGAGTATTGCTCATGCACAGCTACTGGCAACGCAGTGGCTATGGCAATACAACAATGAACGGCCGCATACGGCTATTGGGGGAGTTCCTCCGAGGCAGCTGATGACCGCTGCTTAAACCCTCTACTGAAAAGAACGATTAAAAATGGGGGGATTACACCAATAACTCTTCTTGACCACAAAAAAACTATATTACTCCGTTAACTACTTGGTTACTCACCCACAGCAGATGTCGGTGAACAATAAATTTGTTAATAAATAGGTTCGTAACGTATTGAAGTTTCGACACCATTAATGCCCATAAAATAGATAAAGTTGTTAACAAAATATCGTGTGTTTTAGTCTCAAGTGGTGTAATCCACCCTAGTTACGAAACAGGCGATTATAAGCTAAGGAAAAGTTAACAACTTTATTGTTCACCGGCAGCAGGGATTGCTGAAGAACTGACCTTACTCGACCGTTACCGACTTCGCTAGATTGCGCGGTTGGTCTACATCAGTACCTTTGATTAACGCCACATAGTAGCTAAGAAGCTGTAAAGGAACGGAGTAAAGGATAGGGGCAATTGCCTTTTCACAATGCGGAACCGCTAGTACCTTCATCGTCGAATCACTTTTGAAATTCGCGCCCGTGTCTGCAAACACATACATCAAACCGCCTCGCGCGCGTACTTCTTCAACATTCGAATGTAGCTTTTCTAAAAGCTCATTATTTGGCGCTACAACAATCACAGGCATATCGGCATCAATAAGCGCTAGAGGGCCATGCTTTAGCTCTCCAGCTGCATATGCCTCTGCATGAATGTACGATATTTCTTTTAGCTTCAGCGCGCCTTCCATTGCGATAGGGTACTGATCCCCTCGACCTAGAAACAGGCTATGATGCTTATCTGCAAAATCTTCGGCCAGCAGAGTGATCGCTTTACTCATATCAAGCACCTGCTCGATCTTAGCCGGCAAAGCACTCAACGCTGACACGATATCTCGTTCTGCTTCCTTGCTAAGCGATTTATGACGCCCAACGGCAACGACTAGCAAGAGCAAACCCACGAGTTGAACGGTAAACGCCTTAGTGGATGCAACCCCAATCTCAACGCCAGCCTTCATGAGATAAGCCATATCAGACTCTCGAACGAGAGAGGAGCCTGGCACATTGCAAATGCTAAGGCTCGATTGATAACCGATTTCTTTCGCCAATCTTAGTGCTGCTAAAGTATCTGCGGTTTCACCCGATTGAGAAATAGTGACAAGTAACGAATTCGGATGAACCTTTGATTTTCGATATCGAAACTCAGATGCAATTTCAACATTACAGGAAACATCGGCGTGCTCTTCAAACCAATACTTAGCGACCATACCTGAGTGAAAGCTCGTGCCGCATGCAATAATTTGCACATGCTCTATTCCCTTTAAAATTTCACTAGACCCAGGCCCGAAAATATCTTCAACAACGACGCCAGATTTGATTCTACCTTCTAAAGTATTTTTTATCGCAATAGGCTGTTCGTAAATTTCTTTAAGCATATAGTGCTTAAAGGGACCTTTATCACCCGCATCATGAACGACATCAGACTCGCTAATTTCACGTTCGACCTCAGTACCGGCTTGATCGTAGATCACGACATCACTTCGTGACAGTACCGCAATATCGCCTTCTTCCAAAAAACTAAAACGACGTGTTACCGGTAATAATGCCAGCTGATCCGATGCTAAGAAGTTCTCACCTATCCCGTATCCGATTACGAGTGGACTACCAGAGCGCGCCGCATAAAGGTGATCTGGATTTTGGTTGTCCATTGCCACGGTACCATAAGCGCCTTCCAGCTGGGCTATCGTCGCCTGAAAAGCGGAGAGCATGTCAGATGCCTTATCTAGCTCACTTTCAAGTAAGTGAGCAATTACTTCAGTATCAGTAGCAGAAGTAAATACATATCCTTTCTGACTTAAGCGATCTCGCAATACATTGTGATTCTCTATAATGCCGTTGTGGACAATCGTAATTCTATCTTTGGAAATATGAGGGTGAGCATTGGCTTCTGTTGGCTCTCCATGCGTCGCCCACCGCGTATGCGCAATACCAGTGCTTCCGAGGCAGGGCTCTTCATGAATGGCATCTGCTAACGCCTTAACTTTGCCCACTCTTCGGACACGTTTAAATTCAGAATTATCGCTGTTTACAACCGCCACTCCGGCCGAATCGTAACCTCGATACTCTAAGCGTTTCAAACCTTCGAGTAGAATTTCTACAACGTCTCGTTGTGCGATTGCACCAACAATGCCACACATATCTTTATCCTTGTTTATTCAATTTCAGTTCGCTGACGGCAGTATTTTCAAACAGGGTCACTTCTTAACTGGTCGGTTCCAGCCGTCGATATTTCGCTGCTTCGCTCGAGCGACCGCTAATTGGGCTTCCTTAACATCGCCAGAAATAACAGAACCCGCACCTATCGTCGCACCGTTGCTAATGACTACCGGTGCCACTAAGGAAGTATTAGAACCGACGAAAACATCGTCACCTAAAGTAGTTTTTGACTTATTTACGCCGTCATAATTACAAGTAATAGTACCTGCCCCAACGTTTACGTTAGCGCCTAATTCAGCATCCCCAACATAGCTTAGATGGTTGATTTTTGACCCTTGCCCGACGATAGCTTTTTTAGTTTCAACAAAGTTACCGACTTTATTGTCGCCCGCGAGAACGGTTCCAGGACGTAGCCTAGCAAACGGCCCGACTATGGAGTTGGCGCCTACGATGGCATCTTCAATTACCGTATTAGCTTGAATCACACTGCCCTGACAAATTTTAGCGTTTTTGATATAACAATTAGGGCCGATAACAACATCATCTTCGATTTCCACCTTACCCACAAATACCGAATTAATATCGATAATAATGTCTGATCCGGTTTTTATCTCTCCGCGGACATCAATGCGATGTGGGTCATATAGCGAAACACCATTCAACATTAGCTGCTCAGCAGTCTGTGACTGAACATAACACTCCAGTTCACATAACTGCAGCCGGTCATTCACCCCCTGAACTTCTTCGACAGCAGCTGGGTGGGCGGCTTCAACATCGATGTCTTGACCGACAGCCATGGAAACGATATCGGTCAAATAGTATTCGCCTTGGGCATTGTCACTCGAAAGTGCGGGCAACCATTGCTTTAGGTGGGCAGCTTGAGCGGCAAGAATACCTGTGTTGACTTCATTTATTGATAGCTGATCGTCTGTTGCGTCTTTATGTTCAACAATTGCCGTCACTTCATCTGCGGCATTGCGCACTATTCGCCCGTAGCCAGTTGGGTCCTCTAGCGCAACGGTAAGAATGGCCATCGCACTTTGTGATGTCTCACTCAATAACGACGCCAAAGTACTCTCTTCAATAAGGGGCACATCGCCATATAGAACCAAGACGTTTGCTGAGGCGGGAATGTTGGGGAGGGCTTGGTCTACTGCATGCCCGGTACCCAGCTGTTCCAGTTGCTGCACCCAGAAAATACTGTCGTCGTTAATAGTGGATTTGACGAGTTCGCTTCCATGGCCAATAACGACATGAATTTTTGAAGGATTTAACTTTTGGGCACAATCAATCACATGCTGCAGCATCGGTTTTCCCGCCACACAGTGCAGGACCTTCGGCAACTTGGACTTCATCCGTGACCCTTTTCCGGCCGCTAAAATTACAACATGTAGTTCCATCTTATCTATCTCTAATTCATTCATTATTAATAATAGGACAAGTGCCCGCTATTACATGATGATTAATCAATTTTTCGATGTGTTATAAAACAAAAAAGGCAGCGTAAGCTGCCTTTTTAACTAAACGGTTGTTTAGTGCTTTCTTCTCATCTGCTGTACTACGCGCAATCTAGCCGATGCTTCTGCTAATTGTGCAGCAGCTCTCGAATAATCGAATTCACCCGATTGGTTGGCTAACGCTTTTTCAGCCTCTTTCTTCGCTTCAAGTGCAGCAGCTTCGTCGACGTCGTCTGCTCGTTGAGCACTGTCACTAAGCACGGTGACTATATTTGGTTGAACTTCCAAATAACCACCCGACACAAAAAATACTTCTTCCTCACCGCCCTGCTTAATAATACGAACAGGTCCTGGATTCAGCTTTGTCATCAATGGTGCATGACCCGGGGCAATACCAAGATCTCCCAGCTCACCCGCAGCAACGATTAACTCGACTAACCCCGAGAAAATTGATTCTTCTGCACTTACGATATCGCAATGCACGCTAATACCCATATTTTTGTCCTTTACCTTATTGAGCCGCAAACAAGCTGTTTGACGGCTCTATAAAAGGAAAGTCTTACATACTTTTCGCTTTCTCAATCGCTTCGTCGATTGAACCAACCATGTAAAACGCCTGTTCTGGTAACTCGTCATGCTCACCTGAAAGGATACCTTGGAAGCCACGGATAGTGTCTTTCAGGGTAACGTACTTACCAGGAGCGCCTGTAAATACTTCAGCAACGTGGAACGGCTGAGACAAGAAACGTTCGATCTTACGAGCACGTGCAACAGTTTGCTTATCTTCTTCAGACAATTCGTCCATACCAAGAATAGCAATGATGTCCTTCAGTTCTGCGTAACGCTGCAATACTGTCTGAACGCCACGAGCCACGTCATAGTGCTCTGCACCAATCACTAGTGGATCAAGCTGACGTGAAGTTGAATCAAGCGGGTCGATCGCTGGGTAAATACCCTTAGATGCGATATCACGGCTAAGTACAACGGTAGCATCCAAATGCGAGAAGGTTGTTGCCGGCGATGGATCGGTCAAATCATCCGCAGGTACGTATACCGCTTGGATAGACGTGATAGAGCCTGACTTCGTAGACGTAATACGTTCCTGAAGTACACCCATTTCCTCAGCCAAAGTAGGCTGATAACCAACCGCTGAAGGCATACGGCCTAACAGTGCTGATACTTCAGTCCCTGCAAGCGTATAACGGTAGATGTTGTCGACGAACAACAATACATCTTTACCTTCGTCACGGAACTTTTCCGCCATGGTCAAACCAGTCAAGGCAACACGTAATCTGTTTCCTGGAGGCTCATTCATCTGACCGTAAACCATTGCCACTTTAGAGTCCGTTGGGGTCTCTAAGTTAACAACGCCTGCTTCCTGCATTTCATGGTAGAAATCGTTACCCTCACGAGTACGCTCTCCAACCCCAGCAAATACAGATAGACCAGAATGCTTAAGTGCGATGTTGTTGATCAACTCCATCATGTTGACGGTTTTACCAACGCCGGCACCACCAAACAAACCAACTTTACCGCCTTTCGCAAACGGACAAACCAAGTCGATTACTTTAATACCTGTTTCGAGCAATTCTGCTGAAGCCGCTTGCTCTGCGTAGGTAGGTGCTTTTCGGTGAATTGGCATACGCTCTTGCTCGCCAATGTCTCCGCGCTCATCAATTGGACGCCCTAGAACGTCCATGATGCGACCAAGCGTTTCAATACCTACAGGTACTGAAATTGGTGCACCTGTGGTATCAACTGGTAAGCCTCGTTTCAGGCCTTCAGTACTACCCATTGCGATAGTACGCACGATACCATCACCTAGTTGCTGTTGAACTTCAAGAGTCGTATCGACACCTTGTACTTCCAACGCATCATATACATTTGGAACTGAATCGCGCGCGAACTCTACGTCGATAACCGCTCCAATTATTTGTACGATACTTCCGCTACTCATGTCCGGATCCTCGTTAACTTTTAATCTCTAAATTCACAATATTCGCAAAGCTTTTACTGGCACGTATATCTATACGGCAGCAGCACCACTAACAATCTCAGAAATTTCCTGAGTAATTGCTGCTTGTCGCGCTTTGTTATATATCAACTGTAATTCGTTAATAATATCGCCAGCATTGTCAGTCGCTGATTTCATTGCGACCATTCGTGCTGCTTGCTCACAAGCTACGTTTTCTACCACTGATTGGTACACTTGCGACTCAACATATCGGGTCAACAAACCATCGAGCAAATCTTTTGCTTCTGGCTCATAAATATAATCCCAATGATGCTGCATCTCTTCTTCTTTAGATGCTTCAAGTGGCAACAACTGTACGACTTCAGGGCTCTGCGTCATGGTATTTACAAACTTATTGTAAACAACATACAAGCGATCGATTCGACCCTCATCGTATGCATCCAACATAACTTTTACAGAGCCAATTAGCTCATGCGCTGAAGGTTTGTCACCTAAGTGACTTAACGCGGCAACCACATTGCCGCCATAGCTGTTGAAAAAGCTAATTGCTTTCTGTCCAACAGCACAAAGATCCACTTCTACAGAATTTTCTGCATTTTTAGCAATCTCTTTTGCAACCTTCTTAAAAACGTTGACGTTAAGGCCACCACATAATCCACGGTCTGTGGATATAACGATGTAGCCAACACGCTTCACTTCACGCTCTTGCAAATATAAGTGCTTATATTCAGTGTTCGCATTTGCCAAGTGACTGACAATCGAACGAATTTTCTCTGAGTAAGGTTTACCCAAACTCATACGATCTTGAGCTTTACGCATTTTACTTGCCGCAACCATTTCCATTGCGCTCGTAATCTTTTGCGTACTTTTTATGCTCGAAATCTGATTTCGTATCTCTTTACCAACGGCCATTTTATGTCGCCTTTAAAGTCTTGATCACTTTAAGGTAATAGTTGAATAGAGTGTTCTCACGAACACTCTATTCTTTGCTTACCAAGTTTGCGTCGACTTAAATTGCTCAAGAGCTGATTTAATGCCGTCAGCGATTTCACTATTGTAATCGCCTTTCTCGTTGATCTTAGCGACTAACGCTGAATGCTCAGCATTAACGTAAGACAACATCGCATCTTCAAAATCAACAACTTTGTTTACTGGCACATCGTCCAAGAAGCCTTCACTAGCGGCGTAAAGAACGATACCCATTTCAGCAACGCTTTGTGGGCTATATTGCTTCTGCTTCATCAACTCAGTTACACGTTGACCATGCTCAAGCTGCTTACGCGTTGCATCATCTAGATCAGATGCGAACTGTGCGAACGCCGCCAATTCACGATACTGAGCCAATGCAAGACGAATACTACCGCCCAATTTCTTAACGATCTTAGTCTGAGCTGCACCACCAACACGAGATACTGAAACACCCGCGTTCATAGCGGGACGAATACCTGCGTTGAACAAGTTCGTCTCAAGGAAGATCTGACCATCGGTAATCGAAATTACGTTAGTTGGTACGAATGCTGAAACGTCACCACCTTGAGTTTCAATGATCGGCAATGCCGTCAATGAACCTGTTTGCCCTTTCACTTCACCATTAGTAAATGCTTCAACATATTCGGCATTTACACGCGATGCTCGCTCTAACAAACGTGAGTGCAAGTAGAAAACGTCACCAGGGTATGCTTCACGGCCAGGAGGTCGACGAAGTAGCAATGAAATTTGACGGTATGCCCAAGCTTGCTTGGTCAAATCATCAAATACGATCAATGCATCTTCACCACGGTCACGGAAGTATTCACCCATTGTTGTACCGCCGTATGGCGCTAGGAACAACATAGCTGCTGGATCCGAAGCGCCAGCAGCAACAACGATCGTGTGATCCATTGCGCCGTGCTCTTCCAGCTTACGTACAACCGCCGCGATAGAAGATTGCTTCTGACCGATGGCAACATAAATACATTTAACGCCTGTGCCTTTCTGGTTGATGATTGCATCGATAGCGATGGCAGTCTTACCAGTCTGACGGTCTCCGATAATCAACTCGCGCTGACCACGGCCTACCGGTACCATTGCGTCAATTGCTTTCAAACCGATTTGCACTGGCTGATCAACTGATTGACGTGCGATTACACCAGGTGCGACTTTTTCTAGCGGTGCAGTTAAGGTCGTTTCAATTGGACCTTTACCATCAATCGGGTTACCAAGTCCGTCTACAACACGGCCAAGTAATGCTTCACCAATTGGAACTTCTAGAATACGTCCAGTACATTTTGCTTTTTGGCCTTCGGCCAAACCTTTCGGGTCACCAAGCACAACGATACCTACAGAGTCACGCTCTAGGTTAAGCGCCATACCGTAAACACCACTTTCAAATTCAACCATCTCACCGTACATAACATCGGCAAGACCATGAACCAATACAATACCATCAGATACACTGACGATAGTGCCCTCATTTTGGGCTTCAGAAGACACATCGAGTTGCTCGATCCGCTTCTTGATTATTTCGCTGATCTCAGCTGGGTTTAGCTGTTGCATGCTTTAAATCCTCAAATCTGAAACTGCTACCTAAGCACCAATCGCTTCGGCCAATTTTGCAATTTTGCCACGTACAGAAGCGTCGATAACTAAATCACGAGCTCTAATGACCGCTCCACCAATCAACGATTCATTCGTTGTGGATGAAACAACCACTGTGCGATCTAGCTTCTTACTTAATGCTTGTGCAAGCTTATCTTGTTGCGCGCTATCGAGCTCAAATGCACTTTCAACTTCAACATCAATCGATTGCTCTAATTGAGATTTAAAGTTTTCAAACAAATCAGCTATTTTAGGGAGCAAGCTCAAACGCTTATTCTCAGACAGCACAGAGATATAACGCTTGCCATTTTCGTCAAGCTTATCTGTACATACATCGAAAAACGCCTGAGCTTTGTGCTCACTCGTTAACGCGGGGTGATCGAGAACAACTTTCATCTTCTCATCCTGCGAAACCGCAGATGCAAAAGCGAGCATTTCTGACCAAGCAGCTAGCGCGTTGTCCGCTCTTGCTGCTTCAAATGCTGCCTTAGCGTAAGGACGAGCAATCGTAATTGATTCTGCCATCGTTCACTCTCAAAAATTAAATTTCTGCCGCAAGCTTATCGAGTAACTCGCTATGCTTGTTTGCATCAATTGATGATCCAAGAATCTTTTCTGCGCCAGCAATTGCAATTACCGCTACTTCAGCACGCAATTCTTCTTTAACACGATTCTTTTCTTGTTCAATTTCTGCTTTCGCTGCGACGATCAAACGTTCACCTTCTTGCGTAGCCACTTCTTTAGCTTCGTCAACAATCTGGTTAGAACGCTTATTCGCTTGTTCAATAAGCTCTGCTGCTTGCGCTTTCGCTTCTCTCAACTCATCCATTGCTTTTTTCTGAGCAAGTTCCAAGTCTTTAGAGGCACGATCTGCCGCAGCAAGGCCATCTGAGATTTTCTTTTCGCGTTCAGCTAATGCACTCACCAATGGTGGCCACACATACTTCATGCAAAACAGCACAAAAGCAGCGAAGAAAATCATTTGACCAATAAGTGTGTAATTAATATTCACACCAGTAACCTCGTTTCGTTGTTAGTTTAGGTATTTAGATAACTAAATCCCGCGACCGAATTATGCACCAACACCAGGAGCAACAACGAAGATCAAGTACATAGCAATACCAACACCGATAATTGGAATCGCATCGATCAAGCCTGCTAGCAAGAACATTTTACCTTGCAACATTGGACCTAACTCTGGTTGACGCGCTGTACCTTCAAGCAAACGTCCACCCAAAAGACCCATACCTACTGCGGCACCAAGTGCACCAAGACCAAGCATGATTGCAGCTGCAATGATTACTAGTTCCATTTTTTTCTCCCGTTTTTTAGTTTAAAGCGTTAAGGTTAATTGAATATTTAATATAAATTCTTAGTGATCTTCATGCGCCATACTGAGGTAAACAACTGTTAGCACCATAAAAATAAATGCTTGCAGCGTGATTACCAAAATATGGAAAATTGCCCATCCAACTTGCAACAAGCCACCAAACAGCCCGAAGAACAAACCAGCACTGTACATGACAGCGATCAAGATAAAGATCATCTCACCCGCGTACATATTTCCGAACAATCGAAGACCAAGTGAAAATGGTTTAGCCAACAAGCCAACCAGTTCCATGAAAAGGTTTACAGGTATAAAAGCCCAATGATTAAAAGGGTGCATCGTGAGTTCTTTAACGAAACCGCCAATTCCTTTAATTTTGATCGAGTAATAAAGCATCAAGATGAAAACACCGAGCGCCATACCCAACGTGATATTGGGGTCCGTAGAGGGGACAATTTTCTGATAACCAACACCGACTAACTCTAGAATCCTTGGAACCAAGTCTACTGGAACAAGATCCATCAGGTTCATTAAGAAAACCCATATAAAAATTGTTAGCGCTAAAGGCGCCACCAAAGGGTTGCGACCATGGAACATGTCTTTGACAGTGCCATCGACAAATTCAACAATCATTTCAATGAAGTTTTGCAATCGACCGGGCACACCTGTCGTCGCTTTCTTAGCAACCGAGAAGAACAACCAGCAAAAAATGACACCTAGTCCGAATGACCAAGCTAAAGAATCAACATGAAATGCATTGAAACCCATTGCGGCTGCTTCAGCAGGGCCATGAGCCATCGTCCATGTTGCTTCGCTAAGCACCGTTTGATCATAACGCTCATATCCGGCCGGAAGTTGACCATACGTAAGGTTTGATAAGTGATGCTGAATATATTCAGTAGTTGTAGGGTTATTGCCTGCCATAATTACTGGGCCCAAAATTTAGTAAATAAGAAACTGAGTCTGTTGTTTGATCTAGGAAGCGAAAGCCCTGTTAAAGGCCGGTAAAAATGCATTCACAAACAACACAATAATAAAGGAGAGAAACAGCGCGAAAAAATCTAAGGGTTTTACCAACGCAAACGCTAACGCGAAGCCAGTACCTACCATTACGATTTTTCCAGACTCACCTTTATAAAAATTTTGTACTATCGCGATGGCCGACCTTGCGCCCATCACTTGGTACGCTTTGTACCCAAAATACAACTGAGGTATCGCAAAAATGACGCCTCCCATGAAAGATGAATAGGCGGCTATCCAGCCACTAAACGCTCCAAACAATAAACAGAGGCAGAGTGTAATGCCTATCTGCAGAGCGAATATCTTCATGATTGGTGCTTGCTTGATCGCCTCACCTTTTTCAATTCTGTTTGTTTTGCAAATTCTTTTGTTTTTATTCTATTTTGCTTAATCAGTAATCACTTTAGAAAAGTTATTACTTTCAATATGTTACCTTAACATTAAGTCTTAAGACTCTAACGTAAGCTTAAGGCGTGGCAGATTATATTGATAAAGGCTAGTGCATTCAACAGATGTCGGAACGATATTGCTGCTTAGTTACAAAATTAATCACTTGCTCTAGCACTCAGGGCATCCTGCTAGTTAGTGAATATGCGCAATAATACCGTCTAGTTCTTCTAAAGAATTATATTTGATGACCAGTTTTCCCTTTCCTTTTGCACCGTGATCAAGCGCAACAGCAGCGCCAAGTTTGTCAGACAGATCTTCCTGCAAGCGTAATACATCACGATCAGCTTTAGGTTTTTGTTTTGGCCCGCCACTTTCTTGCTGAGTTTGCAGCTTGCGCACCAAAGCTTCCGTTTGGCGAACCGATAGCGACTTTGATTCTACTTGCCTAGCAACGTTAATTTGTTGCTCATCAGATAAGGTCAACATCGCCCGCCCATGCCCCATTTCTAAGTCGCCATGCTCCAACATCAAACGCACTTCATTTGAGAGGTTGAGTAGACGCAGCAAGTTAGTCACCGTGGTACGCGACTTACCTACCGCTTGCGCTACCTCGGCCTGTGTTAGCTCAAACTCTTCTTGCAAACGCTTAAGCGCCATGGCTTCTTCCATTGCATTAAGGTTTTCACGCTGAATGTTCTCAATAAGCGCCATCGCAACAGCGGCTTCGTCAGGAACATCTCTGACGACGGCAGGGACACGGTCCAATCCTGCAAGCTGGGTTGCTCGCCAACGACGTTCGCCAGCGATAATTTCATAGCGGCCTTCTGCTATAGGACGCACAACGATAGGCTGCATAACGCCCTGCTGTCGAATCGACTCCGCTAGCTCTTCTAGGGCGTCGGGGTCCATGTCGCGACGGGGCTGATATTTGCCGCGTTGAACTAATTCGACAGGCAGTTCATGTAAAGACTTATCTTGATCACCAGTCGCTCGGGTTTCAACACTAGAGCCTTTCAGCAAAGCACCTAAACCTTTTTCACCCAACCCTCGTTTTTTAACCACAATTATTCCCAATCATAAATTAGCTAGCTTCCAAAACCGGCGTCGTTTTAACTTTCGTCTTACGTACTATTTCACCTGCCAACGCTAGATAAGCAATCGCGCCTTTCGACGCCTTGTCATAATACAGAACTGGCAAACCATGACTTGGTGCTTCTGCGAGACGAACGTTGCGTGGAATCGCTACTTTAAATACTAAGTCGTCAAAATATTCCTCAAGTTCAGCTGACACATCTTTTGTTAAGCTATTTCTTGGGTCATACATCGTTCTTAAAATACCAGCGATCCGCAAATCAGGATTTATCGTTTCTTTGATTTGCTCAACCGTGCTCATCAAGGCGGCTAACCCCTCCAAAGCATAATACTCGCATTGCATTGGAATGATGACACCTTCAGCAGATGACAGCGCATTGACCGTGAGCATGTTTAAGGAGGGCGGGCAGTCGATCAAGATGAAATCGTAATTATGCCGAATACTGTTTAGCGCTAATCTTAAGCGATGCTCTCGCCCTATTTCATTTAGGAGCTCTACTTCAGCAGCAACCAAATCACCATTCGCGGGAATGACGTCGAATCCGCCTATTTCTGAGCGCACGATAACATCAGCACATATCGCTTTTTTTGTCAGAACATCGTAAGCACTAAGCTCAATTTCATTCTTGTTGACCCCACAACCCATCGTTGCATTGCCTTGGGGGTCTAAATCGATCATTAAGATTCGGCGCTTCGTAGCAGCCAACGACGCGGCCAAATTGACACTCGTAGTGGTTTTTCCTACGCCGCCTTTTTGATTGGTAATAGCGAAAATTCTAGCCACGCTGCGTCCTTAGTAGGTTAGGGGAGAAGTGCACATCAGTTGTTATGACGCCTCTATAATAATTAAATGTCGTTGTGCTTCACAACCAGGAACATCTAGGTTAATCGTTTTTTTAATTTCGTACCGATCACCCAATGCTTCTTGCTCATTAATTGGATCAAGGCCTTTCATTGCTAAAAATTGGCCCGTCTTAGATAAGTGCATATGGCTAAGAGATACCATTTTGTCCAGTGCCGCAAATGCACGGGATACAATATGGTCAAAAGGCTGCTCAAACTGCTGTTCCTCAACCCTTCCATGTCTCACATCGATATTGCTAATACCGAGTTCTATAATCGATTGAGTCAAAAAACGTGTTTTCTTGATATTTGAATCTAACAACACAAATTTTTTCTCTGGAAACATAATTGCCAAAGGTATCCCAGGAAGTCCGGGGCCCGTGCCGACGTCCAGAATAAGCTGACCGCTGATATAGCTAACAATACTAAGTGAATCGACCAAGTGGCGATATAACATTGCTTCAGGGTCACGAACAGCTGTTAAGTTATATGTCTTATTCCATTTGTGGAGCAAGACTAAATAGTTCACTAGCTTATCCAGTTGCTCATCCGAAAACGACAAATCAAGTAGCTTGCCAGAATCCACTAAACACGTTCGAAAATAACTTTGCTGATTTTGATCTATTAACTTCGACACTATGCGCTTTTCTTCTTAGCGGCTAATTGCCGTTTTTTGAGGTATACAAGAAGCAAAGAGACCGCCGCTGGCGTGACACCAGGTATACGCGAAGCTTGCGCGATTGTTTCTGGCCTAACATCCCGTAACTTTTGAGAAATCTCATTCGACAATCCAGAAATGACAGAGTAATCGAGATCGATAGGCAAAGGAAAATTCTCATTCTTCTTTAATTTAGCAATTTCATCTTCTTGACGAGAAATATAACCTTCATATTTTATCTGAATCTCTAGTTGCGCTGAAACATCGTTGCGCACACTTTGTTGTTCTGTAATCTCTTCAATTTTTTTATAGTCTATTTCTGGGCGGCGTAATAAGTCTGACAAGCTATATTCACGTGTTAGTGGCCTTTCCAAATATTGCCCAGCGCGCTTGGCTTGTTCCGTACCCGGTTGAATCCAAGTATTATCGAGATACGTCCTTTGGGTCGTTAGTGCTGTTTTCTTTTCCTTGTAAAAGCTCCACCTCTCGTCACCTACCAAGCCCAGCTCTCGACCTTTTTCAGTCAATCGTAAGTCAGCATTATCTTCACGTAGCAACAAGCGATATTCAGCGCGACTCGTAAACATTCGGTACGGCTCACTTGTACCCAGCGTTATTAAATCGTCTACTAAAACACCTATGTACGCTTCATCTCGCCTTGGGCACCAAGTTTCCTTACCTTGTGCTTTCAGTGAAGCATTGGCGCCAGCGAGCAAGCCCTGAGCGCCAGCTTCTTCGTAGCCGGTGGTACCATTGATTTGCCCCGCAAAAAACAAATTACTGATAATCTTTGTTTCAAGGCTGTGCTTTAGATCCTGCGGATTAAAATAATCATACTCAATTGCGTAGCCAGGACGAGTAATATGCGCATTTTCAAACCCTGGAATAGAACGAACCAAATCCAACTGGACGTCGAACGGCAAACTAGTAGAAATTCCATTAGGATAAAGTTCATGCGTTGTTAACCCTTCTGGCTCTACAAATATTTGGTGTGAGTCTTTGTCGGAGAAGCGATTAATTTTGTCTTCTATTGATGGACAATAACGTGGACCTGTTCCTTCGATAACACCTGTAAACATAGGTGATCGGTCAAAGCCTGCTTTGATGATTTCATGAGTGCGAGCGTTAGTGTAAGTCACATAACACGGCACTTGACGCGGATGATCAGCCTCAACACCCATATAAGACATATTCGGCAAGGGCTCATCGCCCGGCTGAACATCCATTTTTGTAAAATCGACACTGCGGGCATCAATTCTAGGTGGTGTACCGGTCTTTAGCCTCCCTACTCGAAACGGTAAAGCGCGTAGCCGTTTAGCAAGCGCTATTGAAGGGGGGTCGCCCGCTCTACCACCGGAATGGTTCTCTAAACCAACGTGAATAACGCCGCCTAAAAAGGTACCCGTTGTAAGAACAACGGTTTTCGCAAAAAACTTCAGCCCAGTATTGGTAACAACACCACATGCAGTGTCGTTTTCAACTATCAAATCATCGACTGATTGCTGAAATATTTGCAAACCGTCGGTATTTTCAAGAATTTCTCGAATCGCTGCTTTGTAAAGAACACGGTCTGCTTGCGCTCGCGTCGCGCGCACAGCGGGGCCTTTACGGCTATTCAACACTCTAAATTGAATACCTGCCAAATCCGTGGCGCGCGCCATCGCGCCATCTAAAGCATCAATTTCTTTTACAAGATGTGTTTTGCCAATTCCCCCAATGGCCGGGTTACATGACATCTGGCCTAGCGTTTCGATGTTATGAGTTAAAAGTAGAACTTGGGAGCCCATGCGCGCGGCAGCACATGCAGCCTCGGTACCCGCATGACCGCCGCCAATTACAATCACATCATATTGCGTAGGATAATCCACAGTTCAACCTCTTGAAAAATAGCGGGGCATTATAAGACTATGCGAGCGCTTTTACAGCTTTAAGAGAACAATTTTTAACCAATCTACAAAACAGCCAGATACAAAATCTGAATGAAGCCTCATTATTTTAAAAATCAAAGACTTAATAGAACTATTCATATAGTTATCAATAGACTTATCCACAGATAAAATAACTTTTTACTTTAAAACACCCTCATAAGTACTTGTTTATAATAAAAAATACTATAAACCCTATTGCTAAGGTAGAAAAACCCAAAAAGTTATCCACAGTTTACGAGTTTCGTTCCAACATTTCGCTAACCCGTTGATAAAGATACTCAGCGCCGGCGTCTATTGGCGCGACAGCTGGTTCAGCTTCAATACACACCTTCGACCAAAACCGCTTCGGGCGTTTAGAAAACGCTACCCCATCTTTGTGGCTAAATACGCTTCCCCAAAGTCCGCTCAGTGATAGAGGAATCACTGGCACAGGATTTCTACCAACAATTTTTTCTATACCAGCCCTAAAAGGATTCATTTCGCCAGTATGCGTCAATTTTCCTTCGGGAAAGATGCAAACAAGTTCGTCGTTATTTAGCGCTTCGGAAATCGTATTAAATGCTTTGTCATAAATATCTTTGTTTTTAAATTCTGGCGCGATAGGAATTGCTTTAACCAACCTGAAAAACCAGCCAAGAAAAGGGTTTTTAAATATTTGGTGGTCCATAACAAAACGTATCGGCCTCGGCGCAGCTCCCGCGATTAATAACGCATCAACATAGCTTACATGATTACAAACTAGAACCGCTGCGCCTTTGTCAGGGATATGTTCAAGGTTTTTTTGTGTCACCCTGTACATTGAGTGCGACAGAATCCAAACAACGAAACGTATCGCAAACTCATCAACCTGGTAAAAGACATAGGCGCATACCACCAAATTGAAAACAGATAGAACAAGAAAAAACTGGGGAATGTTAAGTTCAAAAACACTCAGTAAAACGATACCAGTAATTGCACTACCGACCATAAATAGTGCGTTCATAATATTAACAACCGCAATCGTTCTCGCTCTGTATTCTGGTTCTGAGCGCTCTTGAATAAAGGCATACAATGGGACAATAAAAATCCCACCAAAAACACCTATCAAAAACAAATCAATGGTCATTCGCCAGTTAGACGTATTGTTTAGAAAATCTAACCATGAAATAGCAGTCTCTGGGTAATGTGGAATCGCATAGAACATATCAATACCAAAAACAGATAAGCCCAAAGCGCCTATCGGAACAATGCCTAGCTCTATTCTAGATTTCGATAATTTTTCACATAGCATCGAACCTAAGCCAATTCCAAAAGTAAACAAAGCCAGCAATAAGGTAACTAAAGACGAATCACCGTTTAACGTACTAATAGAAAAGTTGGGAAACTGAGTTAGATACGATGCACCTAGAAACCAAAACCAAGATATTGCGGCAATCGCTAAGTAAATAGGGCGGTTTTGTTTCACCACTTTGAATAACGAAGCACTAGAAGTGATTGGGTTAAAATCTATCTTGAATGGCTCACACTCAGCAGGCGCTGTGGGAATCAATCGACTCGTTAGATAACCAAGTGTAGCTAAAAATAAGATGGAAAATGACACGATTTCAATATGCGCTTCAAACTGCATAATCAAACCTGCGCCTATCGTGCCCAATAGAATCGCTACAAATGTTCCCATTTCAACAATTGCATTACCGCCAACTAACTCTTCCGATTTCAAGTGTTGCGGTAAAATTGCATATTTGGCAGGTCCAAAAAAAGTCGACTGAACTCCCATCAAGAAGAGAATAAATAAAAGTAAGTAGTATTGTTCAAAATAGAACGCAAACGCGGCGCATATCATAATGACTATCTCTAGAAGCTTAATACGGCGCATCAACAGAGATTTTTCATGGCAGTCAGTAATTTGGCCAGCGATACCTGAAAAGAGGAAAAAAGGAAGAATAAATAGACCCGCTGCCAAATTTAGGATGACATTGATATCTCCACCCATTTTACTTACTGCGCTATAGGCAATAATTAGCATTAAGGTGTTTTTGAATATATTGTCATTAAACGCACCCAAAAATTGGGTGATAAAAAACGGCAAGAAACGCTTAGATTTAAGTAGACCCGACTGACTCATCCATGACTCCCAAAGTTACTATTAGCTTGATTGGCCCTTGCAGCTATCAATCATGCCATTAATGTATTATCAATTACTTACCGATACAAAAGCTTCCAAATATCTCACCGAGAAGATCATCGGCACTAAAGCGGCCTGTAATTTGGCTTAATGCTTCTTGCGCTATTCTCAACTCTTCTGCCAATAACTCACCGGCATTGTGAGAAATAAGAACATCTTTTCCTGCCGATATACAGTCTTTAGCTTTCGTCAAAGCCTCTAAATGCCTTCTTCTCGCAGTAAACATACCTTCACTCGAAGAATCATAGCCGGCACACTCTTTAAGGTGCTGACGGAGTGTATCTAACCCTGATTGCTGCTTTGTTGAGATAGACAAAAGTGGATAATCATCCGTCAACATTTGTGGTGATTTATCTTCAACTAAATCAATTTTATTGCGAATAAAACTAACGTGTTTCTTATGAGTAAGGCGATCCATAAACTCTGGCCACAGATCGTTTAAATCTGAAACGTTATGGGTACTCGCATCAAACACCAATAATATTCTATCGGCTTGATTGATCTCATCCCAAGCACGCTCAATTCCAATCTTCTCCACCGAATCTTCGCTGTCCCTTAAACCGGCTGTATCGATTATATGTAAGGGCATTCCATCAATGTTGATCTGCTCCTTCAATACATCACGGGTTGTGCCAGCAATATCTGTGACAATCGCGGAGTCCTTGCCAGCCAAGGCATTAAGAAGACTCGATTTACCGGCATTAGGCTTACCCGCAATAACGACTCTAATCCCTTCGCTTAATAACGCGCCCTGTTTAGCATTGTTGAGAAGTTCAGTTGCTTGGGCTTGAACAAGATCCAGCCTTTGGAGAACATCTGAATCCGCTAAAAAATCTATTTCTTCTTCTGGAAAATCAATTGCAGCCTCAACAAACATTCTTAGCTGAATCAACCCTTCAAAAAGCGAATCAACCTGCTTAGAAAACGCGCCCTGCAGAGATCGCATTGCACTGCGTGCAGCCTGCTCAGAGCTACTATTAATTAAATCAGAAATGGCTTCAGCTTGAACTAAATCGAGCTTGTCATTTAAAAATGCTCTTTTTGAAAACTCACCCGGTTCCGCCAAACGGGCACCAAGTGAAACAGCAGACCGGATTAGGATATCGAGCACAATTGGACCACCGTGCGCTTGAAGCTCGATGACATCTTCGCCAGTAAATGAGTTAGGAGAAACGAAAAGTAAGGCAAGTCCTTCGTCTACCTGCTGTCCATTATCGTCCATAAAAGGGCAGTAATGCGCATAGCGAGGTTTGGGAAGAAAGCCAAGCAACTGCTGAGCAATAGCAGTTGCTTTGTTGCCTGATATTCGAACAATTCCAACACCACCGCGCCCAGCTGCGGTAGCTAAAGCAACAATAGTGTCATTTGAATCATCCAACATACAAACTATCTATTGTTCAGCGGCTTTTTCAATTTGACGTGTAATCACCCATTGCTGAGCGATCGAAAGAATGTTGTTTACCAGCCAATACAAAACCAAACCTGAGGGGAACCACAAAAAGAAAACAGTCATCATGACGGGCATGATTTTCATCACTTTGGCCTGCATCGGATCTGGAGGGGTAGGGTTCAATTGCATTTGAAAAAACATGCTAATCCCCATCAAAATCGGCAGTACAAAATACGGGTCTTTAATCGAAAGATCCGTTATCCAAAAGAAAAATGGCGCATGACGCAATTGAACACTTTCGAGTAATACCCAATACAACGCAATAAACACTGGCATCTGAACCAATATAGGCAAACAACCACCTAGGGGGTTTATCTTTTCTTTCTTGTATAGGTCCATCATTGCCTGAGACATCTTAGAGCGGTCATCGCCAAACTGTTCTTTAAGTGACTGCAATTTAGGGGCAACACGACGCATATTCGCCATCGAGCGATAACTTGCTGCCGATAATTTGAAGAACAAAGCTTTGACAACAACGGTCACTAGGATGATTGCGACACCCCAGTTAAGGACAATTCCATACAGAAAATCTAGTAATAAAAATAACGGATAGGCAATAAAGAACAACCAACCATAATCCACTGTTAGATCCAATTTCGGCGCCGCATTTTCAAGCCGCTTAATAATTTTGGGACCAAGATACAAATTAGCTGACACAGAGCCAGACTGACCAGGTTCAACGATGGTTGCTGGACTAATGAAGCCCATTAAGTAAACGCCATTTTTTACTTTGGTTTGATAAGTTTGTGCAACACTATCGTCAGGAATCCAAGCACTTAAAAAATAGTGTTGAATAAACGCAATCCAACCACCTTGAATTTGACGGTTAACAGGTACTTCGAGCATGTCTTCGAAATCAAACTTTTCATAAGGTTCTTCTTTACTTGAAAGAACCATTCCTAGATAAGATTGCATCCCCATACTATTTTGAGACGATGGATCCGTACTTCGATCTCTAACAATTTTCCCTGACAAATTACCTTCCCAGGTGGTAGACGACTTATTCTCAACCAAAAAACGAGTTGAAATCACATAGTCATCACGACGGAAAATATATTGCTTAGTGACGCTAACTCCACTGTCATCGACAAACTTTAGATCGACCGTTAATTCATCTTCTCCGTCTAGCAGTGCATATTCAGTTTTATCAGTTTGGTACACAGGCATCGGACCATTACGCGATGAATCATGCCCGTTCTTACCAAATAAACCACTTTCAACCACATAGTGACGCTGCCCATTGCTCTCTAACAAGGGTAACGGAGCCTCAGAGCCCAATGTTAAATTGTAGTCAGTCATTAACGTGGAAACGATATTTCCACCAACAGGATCAATTTTTATATCTAATAGATCTGTGGTGATATGAATCAATTCAGAAGACACTTGCTTAGCAGGCTTCGCGGAGTCAATGGCGCTCGCTAATTTAGCTTGCTCAGGAGTCGCAAACTCAGAATTTGTTGCGCTGTTATCACTCGCAGAAAAGGATTCTGTCGGTACCCCATTTGATTCTTCTTGGTATGTCGACTGTTGATATTCATTTTGCCCATAATCCTCATTCCACGCCAAAATAAGCATGTATGAGACAATCGCCAAACCGGCAAATATTATTCCACGTCTAAAATCCATAAGGGTAACGCACCGTTAAGTGTAAGAAACTAGTGATTGATATGATGCTGACAGCATGACGTTCTCGTTTTTTCGGGGACCAAGTCTACCCCACCTTCATGAAAAGGGTGGCATTTTGAAAGTCGTCGAATAGCCAAATAACTCCCTTTGATCACACCAAAACGATTAATCGCTTCAAGCGCATAACTGGAACAACTTGGATAGAACCGGCACGAAGGGCCAAAGAGAGGGCTAACACATATCTGATAAAAGCGAATTAGCTGAGTAACAATTCGATTCATCAGTTATCTCTAATCAATATCTAAATTTAAAAGAAAGCTAAGAATTAGCGTTTTGTTTTCTAGAGAGCTTTTTCCACAGAGCAGTTAACTCTGTTGTGCAGTCGGGGTTATTTGTTATCCCTGTTCCTTGCTTCGCTAAAATCACCATATCTAAATTGCCGATAGAGTGAGATGTTGTCCTGAATGACTCTCTTATCAGACGCTTTATTCGATTGCGCTGTACAGAAAGTTTAACATGCTTTTTAGCGACAATAATACCGAGTCTTAACCCAAGGTTTTGATTCGTTTTCGCTAACACTAAAAAGTGTTTAGTCGATGCTCGGTAATCTACGTTATCAAAGACCCGACCATAGTCTGCTGAGCATAGTAATCGGGAATTTTTAGGAAAACCTTGGGGCGAGCTCAATGTTAAGCGCTAAGAGATTTACGACCTTTAGCTCTGCGACGGTTTAGAATTTGACGACCGCTTTTTGTTGCCATCCGTGCTCGGAAACCGTGGCTACGTGCGCGTTTCAGTACGCTTGGTTGGAAAGTACGTTTCATTGCAAATTACCTGATTTAAATACGACCAAATTTTTAGGGAGCGAGATTATATTTTTTTTCATCCCTGACTACAAGCTGTTTTGTTTAGTTGTTTTTTAAAAGGCTTTTACTATTTAAATATATATAGATCTTTTCTTAATATTATTATTTATATAGGAACGAAATACTGTTGATAAATAGTATTATTACATTTAAAACAATGGCTTATGAAAAAAATATCTTGCGAATAAAGTCTGTATTATTTTTGTATGAAGCCTGAATAAAAAGTGGATAAGTTTCGGTAAAAGTTATTCACAGGTTTGTCAGTGCAGTTTTCCACAGGATAAAATTTCTTTTCACTAGTGATGCTCTATAAGACTTAGGAAATATATTTTCTGTTGATAGAATTGTGTATAACTATTCAAGTTAATGATATATATATGAAAAATTATACACAGCCCTATTGATAAGAAAAAATACAAGTAGCGGGGCTGTTAATAAGTCGTTAGAATTCACCTTTCAAACTTTACCGAAAAACCTATTAATAGTCTGACGTTTTTAATGCGTTTTCATGATTCGATATTAGGTTGGTGATAAGTACCCTTTACTTAATACATCTAAAGACTAACTAAGAGTACCTTGTGCTAGAAAACGTTTGGACAGATTGTCTTACTTCATTAAAACAAGAACTTCCAGAGCAGCAGTTCAACACGTGGGTTCGTCCTTTACAAGGTGAAGTCAGTGATGAGGGATTGACGCTTTACGCGCCGAACAAATTTGTATTGGATTGGGTACAAGAGAAATTTTTGTCGCGTATACACGATCTGATCAGTGAATTGGTTGATGTTGAAAAACCCGTAAAAGTATCTCTTCGTATTGGTTCGTTAGGTTCTCGTAAAGAAGAAGCTGCACAAACAGCTAGTGCTGTAGTTCAAGCAAGCAAAAAGAGTGTTGATCAACCATCCAAAAAAAGCCCGGTTATCTCAAATGTTAAACCGGCTGTTCAGACAGATCGACGAGTAGAGGTAGAGGGTGGAACAAAATATCAAAGCTTTTTGAACCCCGCATTTACGTTTGACACGTTTGTCGAAGGTAAATCTAATCAGTTGGCAAGAGCGGCGTCGGTGCAAGTTGCCGAAAATCCTGGTGGTGCATATAACCCGCTTTTTTTATACGGTGGGGTCGGCTTAGGTAAAACGCATTTAATGCATTCGATCGGAAATGAGATCGTCGCAAAGAACCCTAATGCTAAGGTAGTGTATTTGCACTCAGAGCGCTTTGTAGCCGATATGGTTAAAGCACTTCAGATCAACGCGATTAACGATTTTAAACGCCACTACCGGTCTGTGGACGCGCTTCTTATTGATGATATTCAGTTTTTCGCAAAAAAAGAACGATCACAAGAAGAGTTTTTTCACACCTTCAATGCGTTGTTAGAAGGTGGCCAACAGATGATACTGACATGCGACCGCTATCCAAAAGAAATCGATCATATGGAAGAGCGTTTGAAGTCTCGATTTGGTTGGGGCTTGAACGTGATGGTTCAGCCGCCAGAGCTTGAAACGCGTGTCGCTATACTGCTGAAAAAAGCAGAGCAGAATAACGTAGCGCTTAGTAGTGAAGCTGCATTTTTTATTGCTCAAAAAATACGTTCAAATGTAAGAGAGTTAGAAGGTGCTCTTAAATTAGTCGCCGCAAATGCTCATTTTACAGGCCAAGAAATTACACCGGTTTTTATTCGTGAATGTTTGAAGGATTTGTTAGCGATTCACGACAAGCAGGTGAGCATTGATAATATTCAGCGAACTGTCGCAGAATATTATAAAATTAAAGTCGCTGATTTATTGTCAAAACGCAGAACGCGGTCGGTAACTCGGCCACGTCAAATGGCGATGGCATTGGCGAAAGAATTAACGAACCATAGTTTACCTGAGATTGGCGATGCCTTCGGTGGGCGAGACCATACAACGGTATTGCATGCATGCAAGAAAATTGTTGAATTAAAAGATAATGATTCAAGCATGCGCGAAGATCATAATAACTTTATCAAAACCCTAACGACTTAAAATTACGAGTTGAAAGATGAAACTGCGAATTTCTCGAGACGATATACTTACTCCTTTACAAATTATTTCTGGTGTTGTTGAGCGAAAGCAAACAATGCCGGTGTTATCCAATATTTTGTTCGTTGCCGAACAAGGTAAGGTGGCGATTACCGGTACTAATATGGAGGTCGAGTTAGTTTGCGATCTTCAGGGTGCTGAAGTGGTGACGGAGGGCAGGGTGACGATTCCGGCTCGAAAGCTCGCTGATATATGTCGTTCATTGCCAAATAATAGCCATATAGAACTCACTCTTGAAGGAGATAAGGTTCAATTGAGTTCAGGTAAAAGTAGTTTTACCTTATCAACGTTACCCGCTGAACAGTTTCCAAACATTGAAGAAAATAATCATGATGTAGCGATAAGCTTTAATCAGAAAGACTTCAAGAGCATGATTGAGGCAACTGGGTTTGCGATGGCGCAACAAGACGTGCGTTATTACTTGAACGGGTTGTTGTTAGAAGTAGGTAGTGGTTATGTTCGTGCGGTGGCGACGGACGGGCATCGTCTCGCAATGGCATCAGTAACAACAGATGTTGAATTAGCCGAAGAGAAGCAGGTCATTATTCCTCGAAAGGGAATTATTGAATTAGGCCGTTTGCTTTCAGATGTTGATGACGAATTGGTTATTTCGATTGGTAGTAGTCATGTTTTTTCTCAAATCGGTCATTACACATTTACGTCAAAGCTAATTGACGGAAAATTTCCCGATTATAATCGAGTGATTCCTAAGGGCGGAGATAAGACAATTATCGCTGACCGAGAATTGCTGAAGGGAATGTTTAGTCGAGCAAGTATTTTGTCGCACGAGAATATTCGCGGCATCCAGCTTCAACTTAGCCATAATCAATTGCAGGTATTTGCAAATAACCCTGAGCATGAGCATGCGGAAGACTGTCTCGACGTGATCTATGAAGGTGATGAGTTGCAGATTGGCTTTAATGTCAGTTATTTGATCGATGTGCTGAATGTCATTACGGATGAGAGCGTCAAGCTAACGCTTTCAAATCCAAACTCGTCAGCACTGATAGAATCGACAGAGTATAACGACAAGTTATATGTTGTTATGCCAATGAGGCTTTAGGGAAGAGGGTTGATAGGATCTATGAACTTAGTTAGCAATAGTGTTAAAGGGACTTTACGAATAGGAAAAACGGCCAGCGTTTTGGCGAAAAACGGATTACGTTTCTTATTGAAAGATAAAGTTTCTAATCCTCAGTTGTTGCGTAACATGTTTGAAGAGTTGGGAGCGACGTATATTAAATTGGGTCAGTTTATCGCCAGTTCGCCTACTTTTTTTCCAAAAGAATATGTCGAAGAATTTCAACATTGTTTAGACCGAACGCCACCGTTTGAATTTTCTATTGTCAAAAAAATAATTGAAGAAGAACTTGGTAAACCGCTCAATGAAGTTTATCGAAACGTCGATATCAAGCCGCTTGCTTCTGCATCCATTGCGCAGGTTCATAGTGCTACGCTTCTTAGCGGAGAAGACGTTGTGATTAAGGTGCAGAAGCCAGGCGTCGAAAACACCTTGCTGACAGACCTCAACTTTTTGTATGTTTCTGCAAAAGTGATCGAGTACATTGCGCCAAAACTATCTTGGACCTCATTGTCGGGTGTTGTAGAAGAAATTCAGAAGACAATGATGGAAGAATGCGACTTTTTTAAGGAAGCGAGGAATCTAGAAACCTTCGCTGAATTTTTGAAAGCGACTGATAATGATGATGTTGTGGTCCCTAAGGTTTATCCAGAAGCGAGCGGACGTCGGGTGCTAACGATGGAGAGGTTTCACGGTGTTTCATTAACCGATTTAGACACCATTAGGAAGTATTGTGACGACCCCGAGAAAACATTGATAACTGCAATGAATACGTGGTTTTCTAGTTTAACTCAATGCGAGTTTTTCCATGCTGACGTTCATGCTGGAAACCTTATGGTTTTAGAGAACGGCAAAATAGGGTTTATCGATTTTGGTATTGTCGGCAGGATTAACCCGGGCACATGGGAAGCAGTCTCAGATTTCATTTCATCAATCATGATAGGCCATTTTGATGGTATGGCAGACGCGATGATTAGAATCGGTATTACTGAACAGAGTATTAATACCGAATCATTGTCTCGCGACTTGAAAGGATTATTTAACAAATTGGATGTCATGGTTCCTGACTATTCCAGCATGTCAGCGAATCAAGACGATGATATCAATGGGTTGCTGATGGAGATGGTGAGAGTAGGTGAGGAAAACGGTCTACATTTTCCTAGAGAGTTCGCCTTACTACTTAAACAGTTTTTATATTTTGACCGTTATGTTCATATTCTGGCGCCAGAATTGGATATGTTTGTTGATGACCGTTTGAATATGCTGCATTGATGAGTTGCTTCATGCAGTCAATATCAACTCTATTTTTTTAGAATTAGGCCCCGCCGCAGAGTGGGGTTTTTAATGCCTATGACAATCTTATCGTTAAGCCCTACTCACTTTAGAAATCTAACGACGGGCCAAATAAATTTTTCCAGCGGTTTTAATATTGTTGTTGGGGAAAATGGTTCTGGAAAGACAAGCTTGTTAGAAGCAATCTATATGCTAACGAGTGGTCGCTCATTTCGAACACGAAAGTCTGAGACGATTATTTACAGAGATGAGTCAGGCGTATCAGGCAACGAAACATTTTTGTTTGGTCGTCTCGGGCATTTTGATGATTCTAGGTCGATTACAGAAGTCGGCGTTAGCCGTTCAAAAATTGATAATGGATTGATAAAAATTGATGGGCAGAAGGTTAATAGCGCTTCGCAGTTAGCCTCACTTTGTCCAATTACCGTAATCGAACCAGACAACTTGTCCTTGCTTTCGGGGGCTCCCCAGCAGAGAAGGAAGTTTGTTGATTGGGGAGTGTTCCACGTGGAACCGAGTTTTTCAAAGCTATGGAAAGACTATAGCACTGCTTTAAAGCAGCGCAACGCGGTATTAAAAAGTGTAAGCAGTAGCAATCTTAGTGCTAACAATAATCCTCTTGATATTTGGGATGAACAGTTATCGCTCTATGCAAATCGGATTGATGGCTTAAGGTTCAGATTTTTTGAGGTCTTGAAAGAGAGCTTTGAAGAATTGCTAACGATGTTACTTCCAGAACAAAAAATTGCATTGAACTATCGTCGAGGGTGGGGCTCAGATGAAGACTTAGCTCAGGTGTTAAAAAAAAATCGCAATACAGACCTCACGAGAAGCTTTACAAGTGTCGGTGCGCACCGGATGGATGTTAGAATAAGCATCAACAACAAAGCAGCGATAGACGTGCTTTCACGAGGCCAGCTTAAGCTTGTTACGGTGGCTTTGTATTTGGCACAGGTTAGAACGCTATATTTGACGACTGGAAAGACTTCTGTGGTCATGGTCGATGACGTTTCTGCAGAGTTAGATACTGCAAACACTGCACGGGTTTTTTCTACATTGGATGAGCTCGGTTCGCAGATTATTTGCACTACCTTAGATTTAGATCAGACAACAAAAAGCATAAAAACTACCCGAGATATTAAAGTGTTCCACGTGGAACAGGGTAATATTAAAGAAGATAAAACAAGTATCTGAAGTGACAATGACGTGAATGCCAAAGATACGATTGGAGCAACAGCATGAGTGAAAACGAAAATAACTATGATTCGTCCAGTATCAAAGTCCTTAAAGGACTTGATGCCGTTCGTAAACGCCCGGGTATGTATATCGGTGATACCGACGATGGTACAGGCCTTCATCACATGGTTTTTGAAATTGTAGATAACTCAATTGACGAAGCATTGGCGGGCTATTGCTCTGAAATTAAAATTACAATTCACAATGATGAGTCAGTCACCGTGTCAGACGATGGCCGTGGAATACCGACTGATATTCATGAAGAAGAAGGTGTTTCTGCAGCTGAAGTCATCATGACGGTTCTTCACGCAGGTGGTAAGTTTGATGACAATACCTATAAGGTTTCTGGTGGCCTTCATGGTGTAGGGGTATCGGTTGTGAATGCCTTGTCTAGCGAATTGACCCTAACCATCAATAGAGCAGGTAAGGTACATCAACAAGTCTACAATAATGGTGTTCCTGTAGAACCACTAAAAGTAGTTGGTGATGCTGAAAAATCTGGTACAAGAGTTCATTTTGTACCGTCAGCTGAAACGTTTTCCAATATTGAATTTCACTTTGATCTATTAGCAAAAAGAATTCGCGAGTTGGCATTTCTGAACTCAGGTGTGCGTATTGTCTTGCAAGATGAACGTTCTGAGAAAGAAGAAGTGTTTGAGTACGAGGGTGGTCTTAAGGCTTTCGTAGAGTATTTGAATACTAATAAAACTCCGGTGAATAGAGTCTTCTATTTCTCAACATACAGAGAAGATGACGGCGTAGGCGTTGAAGTCGCTATGCAATGGAATGACGGCTTTCAGGAAAATATTTATAGTTTCACAAACAATATTCCACAAAGAGATGGTGGAACCCACCTAGCCGGCTTTAGAGCCTCTTTAACGCGATCTTTGAATACATACATTGAGCGGGAAGGCTTAGGTAAGAACTCGAAAGTATCGACCTCTGGTGATGATGCTCGAGAGGGTCTAACCGCTATCATTTCGGTGAAAGTGCCTGATCCAAAATTCTCCTCTCAAACAAAAGACAAGTTGGTTTCTTCCGAAGTGAAAACAGCGGTTGAACAAGAAATGAATGCACAGCTTGCAGATTATTTGCAGGAGTTTCCTCAAGAAGCGAAATCCATCGTCAATAAAATGATTGATGCGGCGAGAGCGAGAGAAGCGGCAAGAAAAGCACGTGAAATGACACGACGAAAAGGTGCGCTTGATATTGCAGGCTTGCCAGGAAAACTCGCTGACTGCCAAGAGAAAGATCCGGCGCTATCTGAACTATACATAGTGGAGGGTGATTCTGCTGGCGGGTCCGCCAAACAGGGCCGAGATAGAAAGACACAAGCGATACTTCCTCTTAAAGGTAAAATCCTTAATGTAGAAAAAGCTCGCTTCGATAAAATGCTTTCGTCTGCAGAGGTCGGCACGCTGATTACCGCATTGGGTTGTGGCATAGGGCGAGAAGAATATAACGTTGAGAAGCTTCGCTATCACAGCATCATCATTATGACGGATGCTGATGTCGATGGTTCTCACATTCGAACCCTTCTACTGACATTCTTTTTTAGACAGATGCGCGACATAATTGAACGAGGGCATATTTTTATCGCGATGCCGCCTTTGTATAAAGTGAAGAAGGGTAAGCAAGAACAGTATTTAAAGGATGAGAAAGCGTTGGAGTCGTATTTGACTCAGTCGGCTTTAGAGAACACGCAGCTTTTTGTTAACCCCGAAGCACCTTCTATAGCGGGTGCTGCATTAGAAACTCTTCTCAATAAGTACCGCTCGGTTCAGGACATAATAGGTAAGTTTTCGCGTTCTTTGCCCAAAGCGGTGTTAGATCAAATGCTTGCAGTTAAACCAATTCTGGCTGCTGATCTCGCATCGGAAGAAAAGGCAAAGGAGTGGGTCGATGCTATGTCGCAAAAGCTGGGCGTAGATATCAAGACAGGTATGAATCATGTTTTTTCATATCGTTATGATGAAGAAACGCAGGTTTATTTGCCGACTGTCACGGTATACGTTCATGGTATTTCTAGCGTTTACGAATTCTCTAAAGACTTTTTTGATACAAGTGGTTATGCGGCTATCGCATCGCTAAGCGATAGCCTTAGGGATTTGTTTGAAGATGGGGCTTACGTTCAACGAGGTGAAAAGACTCAGCTAGTGTCTGAGATTAAAACAGTGATTGAATGGCTAATGAAAGAAGCTCAGCGTGGTTTAGGTGTTCAGCGTTATAAAGGGCTAGGTGAGATGAATCCTGAGCAACTTTGGGAAACTACCATGGACCCCGAAACGCGTCGAATGATGAAAGTGACAATTGAAGATGCCGTCGCTGCCGATATCATATTCACTACTTTAATGGGTGACGAGGTAGAGCCAAGACGAAACTTTATTCAGTCCAATGCGCTGGAAGTTTCAAACTTAGATGTATAGCGTATAAGGGAAGGGTAGCACGGAGCTCGCTTCTAAAAACTGTTATTAGATGTTTAAAAAGCCAGTAAGTAGAAATACTTACTGGCTTTTTTGTTTACTATATAGCTGAAAATTAGTTGACTAAACACTAGAGACAGATAGCTATAAAAAGCATTACTTATCAGAGTGTTAAGTGGTTTTAGCACATCTATATCAAACAGTTCTAATTATCTTTCTGTGATGTATTGTGAATTGCCTCGTGAAAGAGAACTCCTATGTTTACGTCAGCTAACTAATACGCATAAAATCATAGTGAGTTAACTGCCAGCTAACTATTTTTTGAAAAACAAAAACTAATTAGAATCCATTATGACGCCTTTACCCATATTTTTATCGGTTGTTACCATACTGCGTAACAACGTTGAAAGCGTAGAACAAAGCTTGCGCTTGCTCGTCGACAAGTGCCAACCTCTTGCGGCCGATTTTGAAATCGTTGTGATTGACAATGCGTCGCAAGATGGAACGTTAGAACGTTTAAAGGCATTAGTTGAAAAAGATGATTTTCCTAATATTCAGGTCTATGCGCTGACTCAAAAAATTGATGTTGATACTGCTATTTCGGTCGGTTTAGAAAACGCCTTGGGAGATTTTGTAGCCGTAGTAAATCCTTTAGAGGATGATGTTTCATTTTTGGATGTCATGTTGGATAAAGCATTAGATAGTAATGATGTTGTATTTGCACATAACTTGAGTCGTCCTAAGCAAAGCCTTCTGTATCGATTTTCTCATGCGATATTTAATGCGGCCTATCGATGGTTTAATGGCGTTGATTTGGCAAAGGATGCCCCGCACTATCGCGTAATGAGTCGTGCCGTTGTGAACTTCATTTTGCAACACTCTCAGCCAGAGATTATCTATCGCCACCTACCGGCGACAGGAGGGTTTTCTCGGTGTAATTTGGAGTACAATTTTTTAGTTAGCACGGCGCGTAAAAAACGTTTTAAGGGAAGTATGGATAGAGGGGTTAAGCTACTCGTATCATCGGGTAAAGCGCCGATGCGTGCGGTAACTTCGTTGTCATTCTTAGCCGCAATCGCAAACCTGATTTACTCTTTTTACGTAGTTGTTATTTGGTTGTTTAAAGCGGATGTTGCGCCAGGTTGGGCGAGTCTCGCTTTGCAGCAAAGTGGTATGTTTTTCGCGATTTCATTAGTGTTGTTGGTATTTGGAGAATACCTCTTGCATGCCGCTAGCGTCTCTTCAGATGAGCCAAAGTATCATATAGCTCAGGAGTTTCTCAGCGCCAAAATTACTCGTAGGGCGCAGTTGAATATCCAGGAAGTTGAAGGGAGTTCTCCGCCAGCTGCTGGGACTGCTGACAATAGCCGTGAGGGTTAAATATGACTGCTTGCGGTGATAACCAATTTGACGCGGTGGTGATCGGAGGTGGGTTTTATGGTGCTGTAATTGCTTCGAGTTTGAAAACACGTTTTGGGATGAAGCGGGTTTTGTTAATCGAGCAAGAACACTCTCTGATGACGCGCGCCTCCTTGCGGAACCAAGCACGGGTGCATAACGGCTATCACTACCCTCGCAGTTATAAAACGGCTTATCGAAGTCGTATAAATTTGCCAAAATTTGCTCAAGATTGGCCGGCGGCAGTTTCAAGCAAGTTTACTAAGCTCTATGCAATTGCTAGTAAGAACTCTAAAGTTACACCAAAACAGTTTATTCGTTTTTGTAAGGAAATTGGTGCGCCTGTTGAGTTGGCTAACCCTTTTCACCGGTCTTTGTTTGATTCCCGCTTGATTGAGAGTGTTTTTCAGGTCGAAGAGTATGCATTCGATGCTCAGATATTGTCGAAGTTGGCGCACAAAGAGCTTTGTGAACATCAAATTGACATGCGGTTTGCTACCAAAGCACTGGGTATTTATCCGTTAGATTCAGGCTTAAATCGCGTTACGTTAAAACGACAAGATGGGGAAGAATCCAGCGTCGAAGGCAGATTAGTGTTTAACTGCACTTATACTGGCTTAGATAGAGTGCGAGGCGAGTTCTCTGGCCTTAAGACAACACTAAAGCATGAAGTGACGGAAATGGCTCTGCTAGAGCTACCAGACGAGTTGAATAAAGTGGCTGTAACCGTCATGGATGGCCCGTTTTTTTCGCTGATGCCTTACCCGTCACGGAATTTATTTACCTTGTCCCACGTGCGATACACCCCTCACTTTAGTTGGCTTGAGGAGGCATCGATAGACCCCTATAAACGTTTGGATGAGTACGAAAAGGGCAGTAGAGCGCATCGGATGCTTCTCGATACAGCCAGATATATGCCGTTGATAAGTGACGCTCGGCATGTCGACTCGATCTTTGAGGTTAAGACAGTTCTTGCAAAAAATGAGACCGATGATGGTCGGCCTATTTTGTTCGAAGAGTATCCTGATTACCCGGGTCTGTTTTCAGTGCTTGGTGGCAAGATAGATAATATTTATGACATATTGGAGCGTATGGAAGCATGTATCAAACCTGCGGTTTAGTATCCAAAACTGGGCAGATTTCTCGCTATATTGTGATTAAATTCGTCAGCCATCGTTACGTAGGAGCTAAACAATGAACAAGGCTTTAATTGGTTACTCTGGGTTTGTTGGCTCGACCCTAAGACGACAAACGAACTTTTCTCATTTATATCGCTCATCCAATATTGGTGATGTAGGGAAAGAGTCATACGATCTTGCGGTATGTTGCGCGGCGCCGGCCAAAAAATGGTTAGCAAATAAAAACCCGGAAGAAGACAAAGCGACCATTGATCAGTTAATTAGTCACTTGGATGAGATTGATTGCCAAACATTCGTTCTTATCAGCACTGTCGATGTGTTTAATACCCCGATAGACGTTTCTGAAAGCTCTCCTATTGATGCTAGTAAGCTTCAAGCCTATGGCTTACATCGCTATGAACTGGAAGAGTTTGTTAAGCAACGTTTTAAGCGCAGCCTCATTGTTCGCTTACCTGGCTTGGTAGGCCCTGGTTTGAAGAAAAATATCGTGTTTGACCTTCACAACAATAACCAAGTAGAAAAAATAGATAGCGCAGCAGTATTTCAGTTTTATCCAATGGTTAATCTTTGGTACGACATTCAAAAAGCCCTTAGCGCCGGTCTTTCTTTGCTGCATCTTACGGCTGCTCCCATTGCCGTTGAACAAGTTGCAATGGATGGTTTTGGAAAGACGTTTATCAATCGGATTGCAGAGCAGTCTTTGCGCTATGATTTTCAAACATGTCATGCCGAACTTTTTGGAGGGACAGGAAACTATACTTATAGTGCCGTTGAGTCTCTGCAGGCTATTAGGGCGTATGCCCAAAGTGAACCCAGCGCTTAACTGACCTAGGTATTTCAAATTATGCGAGTTTCGATATCCAACATTGCCTGGGATCCACAGTATGATGAGGCGGTGGCTTCGTCATTAGCCCAGTTAGGCCTAGATGCGATTGATATAGCACACAGTAAGTATTTCCCAAATCCAGATAAAGCGACTGATCAAGATATAGAGAATGTCAGGCAGTGGTGGAAGAGTAGGGGGGTCGATATTGTCGGTATGCAGGCCTTGCTGTTTGGAACAACCGGGTTCAATGTTTTTGGTTCTAGTGAGCTTAGGTCTCGAATGCTTGCGCATCTTGAGTCTGTCTGTCGAATTGGTGGAGGCTTGGGAGTAGGTCATTTGGTTTTTGGCTCTCCTAAAAATAGGGATAGAAGTGGTTTAGCGGATGAGCAATGTCGAGATTTATATCTCGATTTTTTTACTAAGCTGGGTGACATCGCTAATAGCTATGGCGTGACGGTCTGTTTGGAGCCTAATCCTAAGGAATACGGTGCTAATTTCATGGTGTCTAGCTTGGAAACTAAACGGGTTGTTCTTGAATTGAGTCATTCAAATATTAAGATGCAATTGGACACAGGTGCTTTGGTAATGAATAACGAAGACCCAGAAACCATCATTGAAGCTTGTTTTCAGCAAGTGGGGCATGTTCACGCTAGTGAGCCCTTACTATCACTTTTGAGGCCTGACAACCAAGTTCATGAAAGGACAGCGGCTTTATTAACCAAGTGGTTGCCAGACGTTATTGTTGCGATTGAAATGAAGGCTCCTGACAATGGCCTAATAGATATCGATGACACTTTAAAGTTCGTAAAGGGCGTTTACGGCATCGCTGGAGCGTCAGCGTGAAGTGGCTTATATTATTGTTGGGGGTGTTATCGAATGCCTCCGCTAGCGTTTTGATTAAAGTCGCGATGACACCACCGTTTAGTTTTCCATCGCTTGACTCGCCACGAACAGCATTGGAAAACTGGCCTTTGTGGCTAGGGCTCTTATTGTATGGCGCGGCGTTTGTTCTTTATGCCGCTGCCTTAGCAAGGCTTCCCTTGAATGTTGCACACCCGATACTGACGTGTGGAGCGGTTGCGACGGTGGCTGTTTTGTCGGTCGTGATTTTTAAGGAGCCCATGCCCTGGGTTTCCCTGTTAGGAATTGGGTTTGTTATCATTGGTGTTTTATTAATCACTTCGCAGTCTTCTAAATCATGACAAACCTAAGTAGAGAGGACTTTTTGAGCACTAAGGGCTGGGAAGTACCAGGCTTTCGAGTTGACTTGTGGGCGCGTAAAACGAGCCGATGGTGTGTTGTGATTCCGGTGATCAATGAAGGTGAGCGAATTAAACGGATGCTCACCAAGATGCATGAAATAGGTGTTCCTAGTGTCACGGATATCATCATCATTGATGGTGGAAGTACAGACGGTTCACTCGCTTTGGATCGGCTTAATGACTGTGGAGTTGCTGCGCTACTAACAAAGACCAGCGAAGGAAAACTTAGCGCGCAGTTAAGGTGCGCTTATGCCTTTGCTTTAGAAAAGGGCTACGATGGCATTGTAACGATTGATGGTAATGATAAGGATGATCCTGCAGATATTGCTGGTTTTGTTTCAGCCTTGGAAAATGGGTTGGACTTTGCACAAGCCTCTCGTTTTATTGCCCAAGGCGTTGGGAAAAATACGCCATTCATTCGTGAGATAGCAATTCGATTGATTCACGCGCCAATGCTGAGTTTGTTTTCGGGTTTTAAGTGGACTGATACTACACAGGGTTTTAGGGCATATAGTCGGAAATTTTTATTGGATGAGCGGGTGGCACCTTTTCGAGATGTTTTTATGCAGTATGAGTTACTAGCGTATTTATCGTATCGAGGGCCAAAACTTGGTTTTAAGTGTATCGAGCTGCCCACGACAAGAATCTATCCAGTAGGCGATGTACCGACTAAGATTTCAGGCTTATCTGGGAATGTTGATTTGATGCTCACGCTTGTTAAGGCGTGTTTTGGTTTCTTTAACCCCAAGTTTAAGAAGTAGTTCTGTTTCAATTATTCTTTGCATGAAATAGATGGTGCGAAGTTTCTAGAATTGAACTCCTAAGTTTCTAGCTGGCGCCTCTCACGATCTAATTTTTATTGTTTCGCAGCCTACCTGTCGGCGTACTATGTCGATCGATCTTTGAAGGCAACTAAGATTTCTTTTCTAAGTATTTCGCTGGGGATAAGCCTGTCCATCGTTTGAACGCGCGACTAAAAGCGCTAAGTTCTGAAAAGCCAAGTAGAAAAGCAATTTGACTAATTGAGTGGTTTTTTTCCTCGAGGAGTTCTAATGCTTTGCGTTTTCGTACTTTGTCGACTAGTTCGTGAAATGCTAAATCTTCGCTCTGTAATTTACGATATAGGGTGTTCCGACTCATATTGAGTTGCTTTGATATTTGGGTGGCATCGATTGAATCGGTAGATAATCGTTTCTCAATTAGTGACTCTACTTTGTCTGTAAAGCTTCTTTTTTTACTAATCGCGCTCAGCAAAGTGTCTAAGTGTTTACTGAGCACTTTTTGCAGATAGGAGCTTCGATTAGGTAATCGATAGGATAAATATTTCTCGTCGAAGGCTAAATAGCAATTTGCTTGTGAAAATTTGACGTTAGAGCCGAACACCTTTTTATAGCTGTCGCTGTGCTTGGGTGTAGCATGTTGGAAGCCGACCTCGATTAAGGGAAAACTTTTTGTAAGACGCTCTCTGGTTCGTGTGACACCTGCCGCTAGGGTACGTTCCATATCATAAACAGAGTAGAGCTCTTGGCGGGCGCAGATAAACTGCACTTTGACAGTTGAGTCCTCGGTTTTAAGGTTAATAGAGATATTTTCATTGGTGATGCAAAAATAGCGTTGATACTGTAGGAGTGCTTTTTCGATTGTCGCGTTGCTAAAGAATATATGGCTTAGCAATCCGATTTCATCATCATTTTTTCGGCAGCCAAGGAGTAAGCCTAGGTTAGGTTTTTGGCTACTTTTGAGCGCATACTCCCAAAGTTGATTGTAATATTGAATGGCTAGGCGAAAGTCTTCTGACTCTAGCGATTCGATTGGAGCGTGGATAATATCTTCAAGTTTTTCAGCGGGTACGCCTCTCTCTATCAGATAGTGGCACACTACACGGGGGCTAGAAGAACTTACGTATACCGCGTTACTCATAGGCTTTTTGATAGGAAGTCGAGTAGGGTGTATTAATTATAGTTGCGCCAGCATGACATTGAAACAAAGAGTCAACAAGGTGAAACACAGAGTCAAGCGCGAAACGCAGTGGCGGGTTAAGGTATGACTTCAGCAAATGGCTGCTAACTTGAGTCATCACAATGGAGAAGAGAATGGAAATTGAGATTTGTGTACCGCACTCAGAATTAGAAGAAGCGAATTTTCAAGCGTTGAGAAGTTATCTTGATGGAATGTTTTTCTGTTAATAAGCAGGTTTAAATGATTCAAAGGCAGCCATTGGGCTGCCTTTTTTCGTTTTAAAAGCGGTGTTCGAAATAGCAAAAGGAGTCCATACTTCGTAAAACTCTGACATCGTGGCGATTATGGAATTGTATTCAAGAATTATTGGCCCGGCGGATGCTGAACCTGTTGTTATCATTCATGGTTTATTTGGAGCATCTGAAAACCTGATGGCTTTGGGTAAAGCGCTTGCTGAAAAATATAGCGTTCACATCCTTGATGTTAGGAATCACGGAAAGTCTCCACACAGTGACTGTATGACCTATGAAAGTATGGTTAATGACGTGCAGGAGTATCGTTTAAGGCATTCGTTACCTTATATAAGTCTTATCGGCCATTCGATGGGCGGCAAGATTGCGATGAAATATTCCCTAACCTACCCTAATTCTGTAAACCGATTGATCGTCGCAGATATCGCTCCAGTGGCTTATTCTTCGCATCATGTGTCTATTTTTCGTGCATTTGACGCACTTGATTTGGGCAAAGTAGTGTCTAGAAGCGAAGCGCTCAAGATTTTTTCAGAGCATATCGATGAGCCTTCGGTGAGTCAGTTCCTAATAAAAAGCTTGGATAAAAAGTCGGATGAAGGCTTTGAATGGCGCTTTAACTTGCGCGTTATTCGAGAAAGCTATCAACATATTATCGATGATGATTCAGGGTCTTCAAGTTTTAGTGGGCCGGTTCTTTTTATCTCTGGCGACCAATCTGACTATGTTTTAGCTGAGCATCGTGCGCGCATCATGAGCTTGTTTCCAAACGTCGTTAGTAAACGAATGCAGGGGGTTGGGCATTGGCTTCATGCTCAAAAACCGGTTGTCTTTAATAACCTGTGTTTACGCTTTTTGGATAGCTAAGGTATTCGTTATATTTCGGGTATTCAGAAGAGGCTTACGACTGCGGTTTGTTTAAGTTCTTTCTGGCAACTTGAGCTGTTGTAAAAGAAAAAAAAATGGAACACACTGACGGCTTCGTTGCGTATTAATAATAGTAATCGCTTAGCTATCAATACTATAACGGAATTTTTGGCACCAAACTTGTATAGAGCTAGCGCTGTAGATAAAGGTTTACGATGCTAGAAGGCGCCAATAGAAACCTTGAATTCTAAATTAAACTAAAAAGATGAATCAGGAGAATGAATATGTTGAAGCTATCTTCCATCATTGCAGCAGGTTTGGCCGTTGGTCTTTCCTTTTCCGCGACTGCAGGCACTCTAGAAGATGTTAAAAAACGGGGAATGTTGTCTTGTGGTGTCAGTAGTGGTCTTGCTGGTTTTTCTCAGAAAGATGAGAAAGGCGCATGGAGCGGACTTGATGTAGACGTTTGTAGAGCGGTTGCCGCAGCAGTTCTGGGTGACGAATCTAAAGTTCAATATAAGCCTCTGACGGCTAAAGAGAGATTTACAGCGCTTCAGTCAGGCGAAGTGGATTTGCTTTCGCGAAACACGACGTGGACTCATACTCGTGATACTTCTCTAGGTTTAAACTTTGCTGGCGTTAACTACTACGACGGCCAAGGTTTTATGGTGTCTAAAAAGCTCGGCGTTAAAAGTGCGATGGAATTGGATGGCGCGTCTGCATGTATCCAAGCCGGTACCACGACTGAGTTGAACATGGCGGACTATTTCCGTGCTAATGGCATGAAATACACCGCAGTAACGTTTGATACTTCTGACCTAACGCGTCAGGGTTTCGAAAGTGGCCGTTGTGACGTTTTGACTTCAGACCAATCTCAGTTGTATGCGATTCGTATCGGTTTGAAAGACCCATCATCTGCAATGGTATTGCCAGAAGTTATTTCTAAAGAGCCTTTAGGCCCTGTTGTTAGTCAAGGTGACGATGCATGGTTCAACATTGTTCGTTGGTCAATGTTTGCTCTAATCGAAGCAGAATTTTTGGGTGTTAACAGCGCTAACGTAGACAAAATGAAAGCCGAAGGTAAGCCAGGACAAAAACGTTTGCTCGGCACTGAAGGTGACGCTGGTGAGAAGCTAGGTCTATCAGCTGATTGGGCGTATAACATTGTTAAGCAAGTTGGTAACTATGGTGAGTCGTTCGAACGCAACGTTGGAATGGGTTCTCCTTTGAAAATTGCTCGTGGTTTAAACGCTCAGTGGAATCAGGGCGGCATTTTGTATTCTCCACCAGTTAGATAATTCTATTTAACGGTAATTAGTGCGGAGCTCCCACTTCAGGGAGCTCCAATCCCTTCTTCTTATAACAAGCAACGGATCAGAATATGTCGAAAGAACATATGCCGGAAGTGCGGCCAGTAAAGTCGGGGTCTTTTTTCAATAACCCGCGAAATCGTGCGCTGATTTATCAAGCGATTCTTCTTTTTGGGCTAGGGTTCTTTTTCTACACAATCGTGTCCAATGCCTTATCCAATATGGAAGCTCGAGGAATAAAGAGCGGCTTCGGATTTTTGTTTACGACGTCAGGCTTCGATATTCTGATGTCTTTAGTCGATTACAGTGCGACAGATACTTATGGCAGAACGTTTCTAGTTGGCCTACTGAATACGATTCTTGTGTCTATCATCGGGATTTTCTTAGCAACCATTGTTGGTTTTTTGATGGGTGTTGCTTATTTTTCTCCGAATTGGTTAATCAAGCGTTTATCAATCGTTTACGTCGAAACCTTCCGTAATATTCCTTTGCTACTTCAAGTCTTTTTTTGGTATTTCGCGGTCCTTGCCGCGCTACCTGACGTTAGGGATAGCATCAGTTTTGGTGAGTCCGTATTTCTAAACGTCCGGGGTTTATTTTTCCCAGAGATTATTGACGAGGCCGGTTCAGGCTTTGTCTATGCGGCGTTGGCCGCTGCAATTGTCGCCATTATTGTTCTGCGCAAGTGGGCACATAAGCGGCAAGATGAGACAGGTGATCAGTTTCCAGTTTTTTTAACAAGCATTGGCATTCTTATTGGCTTGCCTTTACTGGCACTTATTGTTTCAGGTAACCCTTTCCACTTAGAGTACCCGGAAGCAAGCCGGTTCAATATCCGAGGCGGTATTTCGGTGATACCCGAATTGATGGCGCTAACATTAGCGTTGACCGTCTACACAGGAGCATTTATTGCTGAGGCGGTAAGAGCAGGGGTTCAATCAGTACCGCATGGTCAAACAGAAGCTGCGCGCAGCATTGGACTAAAAGAGAGCCGTATTATGTCGCTTATCGTCGTTCCGCAAGCGATGAGAGTTATTGTCCCGCTGTTGAATAGTGAATATCAAAGTCTTGTAAAGAACTCGACACTTGCTACCGCGATAGGTTACCCAGACTTATTTACAGTGTTCGTTGGAACATCGTTGAACCAAACAGGGCAAGCCATAGAGATCGTGTTCATGACGATGGCGGTATATTTTGTCATTAATATGACTATTTCATTCTTAATGAACCGTGTTAACGACAGCGTTGCGTTAGCAGAGCGAAAGTAGACTAAGGAATCATTATGAGAGAATTTCAAGCATTACCCGCTCAGCCCGCACCGGTAGATACGGTCGGACCTATTGGCTGGATGAAGACGAATTTGTTTTCAACGCCTATTAACGCTGTGGTCAGTATTTCTATTTTTGCTTTCTTGGTTTATGTCTTACCGGATACCATCGATTGGCTGTTTTTCTCGGCAAACTGGGTGGGTTCAACGCAAGATGTTTGCAGCGCAGAAGGTGCTGGAGATGGCGCTTGCTGGGTATTCGTTTCAGCATGGATGCAGCAGTTTATCTACGGTAGTTATCCTGATCCGGAGCTCTGGAGAGTCAATGCGGCACTTGTTGCCTTAGGGCTGGTGATTGCCGCGCCTTATTTGCTACCCAAGCATTTTCGAAATACGGTTGGAGTCCCATTATTTTTGTTGTTTCCCTTTATCGGCGCCGCCTTTTTGGATGGTAGGATTTTTGGGCTTGAGTATGTGAGTACCGATTTTTGGGGCGGATTCTCGCTCAATATATTTTTAGCGGCGGCCAGTATTATTATTGCCTTCCCTCTGAGCTTTTTATGGGCATTGGGGCGCCGTTCAGACATGCCATTTGTGAGAAGCGTTTGTGTAATCCTGATCGAGTTTTTCCGAGGCGTCCCAGTACTGGCTTTATTCTTTATGGGATCGGTGATGCTACCTTTGTTCTTTCCAGAAGGGGTAACGATCGATAAGTTATTAAGGGTTTGGATCGTTTTAATTTTGTTTATGTCCGGATATATGGCCGAAGTTTTTCGTGGTGGTTTTCAGGCCATACCTCAAGGGCAATATGAAGCCGCAGATTCGCTCGGACTAAGTTATTGGCAAAAGACATTACTGATTATCTTTCCTCAAGTGATCAAGGTCTCGATGCCTAATATCTTAGCGACCTTTGTTATGTTGTTTAAGAACACTACCTTCTTGTTGATTATTGGAATATTCGAAATATTGAATACCACGCAGACGGCGCTAACCAATTCAAATTGGTTAGAAGGGCACGCAGCAGAAGGTTATATATTTGTCGGGTTGGTTTTTTGGTGCTGCTGTTTTGGTATGTCCATGATTAGCTCTAACATTGAAAAGAAACTTGATACCAGTCACCGCAGTTAGTCGATAGGAGCGAAGAGATGAGCGTAGAACAACAAGGTCAACCTTTATCGGCCGAAGATGATGTCATTATTATCAAAGAGTTGAACAAGTGGTACGGTAGTTTTCATGTACTCAAGGATATCAACCTCAACGTTAAACGTGGCGAAAAAATTGTTATTTGTGGTCCTTCGGGCTCGGGTAAGTCGACAATGATTCGTTGTATTAATCGTTTGGAAGAGTTTCAGCGCGGTTCTTTGATTGTAAACGGTGTTGAGATGATCGAAGACGTTAAGAACATCGAAGCGATTCGGCGAGAAGTCGGTATGGTGTTTCAGCACTTCAACCTTTTCCCGCACCTGACGATTCTAGAAAACCTAACCTTAGGACCGATTTGGGTCCAGAAGAAGCCTAAAGAAGAAGCGGAAGCGACGGCAATGAAATACTTGGAGCGGGTTAAAATACCTGACCAAGCGAATAAATTTCCGGGCCAGCTATCAGGTGGTCAGCAACAACGGGTCGCGATTGCGCGTTCTTTATGTATGTCTCCTCAAATTATGCTGTTTGATGAGCCGACCTCAGCGCTTGACCCTGAAATGATTAAAGAAGTGCTCGATGTAATGGTCGAACTAGCTGACGAAGGGATGACAATGTTATGTGTGACCCATGAAATGGGGTTTGCAAAGAAAGTTGCCGATCGTGTTATTTTTATGGATGGGGGAGAGATTGTTGAGCAGAATACGCCGCATGAATTCTTTGATAATCCAGAAACAGACCGTCTCCAGTTATTCCTCAGCCAAATCTTAGAGCATTAAGCTGCTCTGGTTCTGAGAAAGAAAAATTGCGCTGCAAATCGTTGCAGCGCAATGGTCTCATTTTAAGAGACTAAAACTTCAATTTTCGTTGACGTAGGTGTGTTACCGGCCTTGCGCTCACGTAGTTCTTCTATCTTAATATCTAAGAATCTACCGATCGAATATGTTAAGCCAAGCATGACGGCTAAGCTGGCGACTAAAAACGCTACATGTACATCTAAGATCATGTTTTATAAGCCTTTCAAACGAGTGTTTAAATTTTGGGCGAAGAATACAGATTAAGATTAGTAAGCACAATCTAGAAAAGGGGATAATTCGTCACAGAATGCAAAATATTGGAGAGGTTTGCCGCTCTAATGTGAGCGAGAAGGTGACATTGAGAGTTCCGCAGTACTGTTAACGTTGTAGAATAGTGTTTCGTCATCAAAAGACACAGCGACTGCTTCAATATCTTGGAGCCACTCTAGGGCTCTTAATTTGTTCTGTTGGACGCGTTTACCCAGGGAGCGGGATAGTGCCGTTGATATGAGCAAGTGAGTTGGTTGGCTCACTCCGTTGCAGTTCGCGTAGTAGGCGGCTGGCGCTTGTGAGGTCTCATTAGTGTCTTGAGCTAATGCCTTGAGCATCGTTTGCGCATAATGTTCGTTTAGAAGGGGTGTATCGCAGCTTGAGATTAGAACGTAGTCAGCGTTGGAAGCACACAGCAAGGCATGAATACCTGCGAGAGGGCCGTGAAAACCGGCAATCGCGTCTGTTACTGTAATATCGCAGTATTGAGCAATCGCGTCGCTGTCACGATTACAGTTAATGAGCAGCTGTTGCACATAAGGGCGCATCGCGAATGCTATGGATTGGATCATTGGTTGGCCGCGATAGAGTGCTAACCCTTTGTTTTTCCCACCCATTCGGCGGGCTAATCCACCGGCCAAGATGCCACCATCAATTTTTAACGTCATAAGTGTAGTCGGGTTGACCATTAAAAAAGGCGAGTACTGAACTCGCCTTTCGATGCCTCGTAATTGTCAACGGTGCGATCTATAAGTTGCTGTCAACAAACGCTGTTAGCTGGGATTTAGATAACGCACCGACTTTAGTTGCGTCTACGTTGCCATTTTTAAACAGCATTAAAGTCGGAATGCCACGAATGTTGAACTTTGGTGGAGTCTGGTCATTTTCGTCGATGTTTAGCTTACAGATTTTGATTTTCCCTGCGTAATCGTCTGCAATTTCTTCTAGTACTGGCGCGATCATTTTACATGGACCACACCATTCAGCCCAGTAATCCACTAACACGGGGATATCTGAATTTAATACGACTTCTTCAAAAGACGCATCAGTTACATTGATAATGTTATCGCTCATGGTAAGTATCCAAATTTAAAATTAACTAGGTAAGCCTTGTGTAACCATATAAAAGTTACAGTTGTTGGCTTAGAATAAATCTCTACCCGCTAATATATAGGCTTGTAAGAGGATTTCAAGGACGTGTTATCTGAGACTACTGATCAAATTGAAGATCCGGCTGAAGAGCGTGCGATAGCGGCTTTGGATTTAGGTTCCAACAGCTTTCATATGGTGATTGCAAAACAGCGCCACGGTGAGTTGAAAATTGTGGAAACATTGGGCGAAAAGGTTCAACTTGCTGCAGGTATGAGCCTTGAGGGCAAAATTACTGAGCAAGCGGAGCAGCGAGCTCTTCAATGCCTAGAGCGCTTTGGTGAACGAATCCGTTATTTCAAGGCGTCTGATGTTCAAGTTGTAGGTACGAATGCTTTGCGTGTAGCGAAGAATAGGAAAGCGTTTACATACAAGGCCCAAAAAGTACTGGGCTTTCCAATTGAAGTGATCTCTGGCCGAGAAGAGGCGCGTCTTATTTATCTAGGCGTCGCGCATAGTATGGCCGACGATGAAGGCAAGCGATTAGTCATTGATATCGGCGGTGGCAGTACTGAGTTTGTCATTGGTGAGCGATTTGAAACCGAGTTGCTCGAAAGCCTCCATATGGGTTGTGTCTCCTATCGAGACAGATATTTTTCCGATACTGAAAAGGTGCAATCGCAAGAGTTTGATCGAGCTGTCTTGGAAGCTTCGCGAGAGTTATTGCATATACGCTCTAATTATAAAGGGGCGGGCTGGCAAAGCTGTGTTGGATCCTCGGGTTCAATTAAAGCAGTGATTGCCGCGTTAAAGGCGATTGATTGTTGCGTAGATGAAGAAATTACGCTTGATGGATTAAAGTTGCTGCGCGAAAAAGTGCTAGCGGCTGAGTCAATCAGTTCGCTGAAACAGTTTGGTGTTAAGCAAGACCGCCTTTCTACGTTCGCACCTGGACTCGCCATTCTTTATGCGGCGTTCAAAGTGTTGAAAATCAAGAAAATGGCATTCAACTCAGGGGCGCTTAGAGAAGGGTTACTCTACGATATCGTTGGTCGCATCCAACACGAAGATGTCAGGCATAGAACCATATCGTCATTACAGCGGCGTTATCATATTGATACTGATCAAAGTCAGAGGGTAGAGGCGACATGCTTGTGGGCTTACTCTCAGGTTGCAAAGCTCTGGAGCATTGAAAGCGAAGAAAATGAGGCGATGTTGCGTTGGGCTAGTGGAATTTATGAGCTAGGCAATGCCATTTCCCATACTCAACATCATAAGCACGGTGCGTATCTAATTCAGCATTCTGATTTGCCAGGTTTTACCGACTGGGCAAAGAAACGCTTAGCGGTGCTTGTCCGATTGCACCGCCGCAGAATTGCCAATGACGTGCTCGCTGAGTTGGAAACTGAAGAGGTGCAAACTGTTCTTAAGCTCGTAGTACTGTTTAGATTGGCCGTCATTTTGACTGCTAATCGAGTCACGCAGCAAACGCTCTTTACGTTATCAGTGTTGGATGAAAGAAGTATACTTCTGGATATCGGAGACAGCTGGATAAGTAAGCACCCACTTACTTTTGCAAGTTTAAAAGCGGAGCAAGCGACACTTTCCGGTTGTGAATTCACACTTGAGATTAAGTAAGTACCAACGAAATAGCGTTGGGCGCCTTCGACCGAATTTGTTACGCTTGCACGCCCAGATCAAGTGTAATGTGGTGTATTAGACGATGTTAGTCCTCGGTATTGAAACTTCATGTGATGAAACAGGAATCGCTCTGTATGACAGCAAAAAGGGTCTGCTATCTCATCGTTTGTTTTCGCAGATTGATCTTCACGTAGACTATGGAGGTGTTGTGCCTGAGCTCGCTTCCCGTGACCATATTCTCAAAACATTACCGCTGATTGATGAAGTCTTATTAGATGCCTCCACATTAATGGCTGAGGTGGAGGCAATTGCCTATACCGCAGGTCCGGGCTTGGTCGGTGCGTTGATGGTGGGTGCATCAATTGCACAATCGTTGGCTTTTTCACTAGATTTGCCAATTATTGGCGTACACCATATGGAAGGCCATTTGTTGGCACCGATGTTGGAGTCAACGCCACCGGAATTCCCTTTTGTTGGTCTTTTAGTGTCTGGTGGCCACACGCAGTTAGTGTCTGTGAAAGGTTATGGAGACTACGAGATTTTGGGTGAGTCAGTAGATGATGCGGCGGGCGAAGCGTTTGATAAGGCCGCTAAGATGCTAGGCTTGGACTATCCGGGAGGTCCCCATATTGCAAAACTAGCGAACAACGCTCGTACCTCGGGAATTGCTGAACCAGTTCGTTTTCCAAGACCCATGACAGACCGTCCAGGTTTAGACTTTAGCTTTAGTGGCCTCAAAACATATACCTTGAATACGGTTCAAAAGCATAAAGTGGATGGCGCACTGGCTGAAGATATCCGCGCCTCTATTGCGTTAGCTTTCGAAAATGCTGTGGTGGATACGTTGCGTATAAAGTGCCAAAGAGCGTTAAAACAAACAGGTTTTAAAACGTTAGTTATTGCGGGTGGGGTGAGCGCTAACGTTCACTTACGAGAGATATTAGAGGCAATGGTAAAACCGCTTGGTACTGAAGTTTTTTATGCAAGGCCAGAATTTTGTACCGACAATGGTGCCATGATCGCTTATGCGGGTTGTCAGCGTTTGCTGGCTGGAGAGAGGTCAGGTTTATCTATTCAAGTTAGACCGAAGTGGCCAATTAGTGAGTTAAGTAAGTTAGAGGGCATTTCTTTTTGAGCAAGACAGATACGAGTTTAGATTGCTTGCTTATAAAACAGCTGAGTGTCGACGTTTCGGTAGGCGTTTTTGACTGGGAGCACGAGGTTTTGCAACGAATAGTGATTGATGTAGAAGCCGAATGCGACTTCTCTAAGGCAGAAGTCAGTGATGATATTGATGACGCAATCAGTTATGCAGACCTTAGTGAGACGATTATTGATGTTTGTACCGCAAAACATCATAAGTTGCTTGAGCATATGAGCGCGCGGATTTGCGATGCCCTATTTGATAAGTATGCAATTTCATCTCTCGAACTATCTATCGCGAAACCGGGAGCTGTGCTGCAAGCGGGCAGCGTTGGCATTAAAGTTAAGAGAAGAAAATGACGAGTATTGTTTACCTTAGCCTCGGTAGTAACATTGATCGCGAGCATAATATACGTGCCGGCATTCGAGCGTTACGAAAGCAGTTTTCTAAACTTGAATTATCGCCAGTTTATGAAAGCGAAGCGGTTGGTTTTGAGGGAGATAGCTTCTTTAATCTCATTGCTAGAATAGAAACGAAATTATCATTGTCGGACTTATCCGCCAGCCTAAAAAACTTAGAAAATGAACTAGGTCGAGACCGCACAGCACAGCGCTTTGCTTCTCGTACTATGGATATCGATATTGTACTCTTCGATGAGTTGGTAGGTTGTTACGCAGAGATAGAGCTGCCGAGGCCTGAGCTGTTCTATAACGCATTCGTGCTAAAACCGATGGCGGACATTCGTCCGCATGAAATTGAACCGAAAACTGGGAAGTCATTCGCTGAACTGAATGAACAGCTCGCCACTGACCAGCGCTTATGGCAGGTCCCTTTTAGTTTTTAGCACTTCGTTTGAATTGATTAATTAGACCTTGAGTTGAACAGTCATGCTGACTTTTTGCCTCGTCTGCGTCTGACGAAAGCGCGTCAAATATTCCATTGGCGAGTGACTTTCCGAGCTCTACGCCCCATTGATCGAAAGAATTTACGCCCCAAATAACGCCTTGAACAAACACTTTGTGCTCATAAAGGGAAATAAGCGAGCCAAGCGCTTGAGGTGTTAGCGCATCGATTAATAGCAGATTGCTTGGCTTATTTCCGGGAATTACCTTATGAGGCGCGAGCGCCTCTGCTTCGTTTAGTTCGAGACCCTGTCCGACCAATTCATTGAAGGCTTCATCCTTTGTTTTACCGGCCATTAATGCTTGGGATTGAGCCAGACAGTTCGCGAACAGGTACTGATGATGTTGGCTAACATTATGGAGACTGCGTCGTGCGATAATAAAATCAACCGGAATGACCTTCGACCCTTGATGGAGCAGCTGGTGATAAGCGTGTTGCCCGTTACAACCAATACCGCCCCAAATGACAGGGCCGGTGCCCTCGCTAAGCGTTTCGCCAGTATAGCTAACTCGTTTGCCATTACTTTCCATATCGAGTTGCTGCAAATAGGAAGGTAACTGGCTTAGATGCTGAGAATAAGGGATAACGGCCTGAGTCTCGGTTCCTAGGTAGTTATTATTCCAAATGCCAATTAAAGCCATTACTACCGGCATGTTTTCATTAAACGGCGCTGATCGAAAGTGCGTATCCATTTCATAAGCGCCCTGCAGCAATGCATCAAAACATTGTTGACCCAGTTGGAATATGATGGGTAATCCGATGGCTGACCATAACGAGTAACGACCACCTACCCAGTCCCACATGGGGAAGACTCTGTCGTTTTTGATGCCAAATTTGACGGCGGCATCGACATTACTGCTAACGGCTGCAAAATGAAGCGCAATGTCAGACTGCTTTGCCCCTTTTCTCAAGAGCCAGTCGCGTGCCGCGAGCGCATTTTCACGGGTCTCTTGCGTGCCGAAAGATTTTGATTGGATTAAGAATAGCGTTGTTTCAGGGTCGACGATTGATAAGGTGTCGTGCAGATCAGAGCTATCTATGTTCGCAACAAAGTAGGCATTAAAGCCGTCAAGCTTATAAGGCGAAAGTGCTTCATTTGCCAACACCGGGCCTAAATATGACCCACCAATCCCAATGCTGACCAATGACTTAATGGGTTTACCTGTAAACCCTTTTAGGGTTCCATCATGTATTTTTGAAACAAAGTCGTAAACCTTTTGTCGTGCCGCGACTATTTCTTTTCGGATGTCGACGCCATCGACGACTAGCGGAGAGGTCTCCTGGCTGCGAAGCGCCGTATGTAGCACCGCTCTATTTTCAGTATTGTTGATCTCTTCTCCGCCGAACATTGCACTTATTGCTGTTTCTAGTTCAGCTTCTTCGGCTAGCTGGACCAAAGATTTGAGTAAGGGCTGATCGATACAGTTTTTCGAATAATCTAGAAATATTTCTGGCGCTTGCAAAGAAAAATGATCAAAACGAACGGGGTCTGATTTAAAGAGCTCTCGCATATGAACGCCTTTGAGTCGCGTTCGATGTTGCTGGAGGGCCTGATGGTTAACAAGTTTATCTAAGGTCATGGATATCCTTAATCGCACTAATCCGTTTCATTATAGGGCTTTCAACGCGTCACGACGATATTATCGATCAGGCGCGTTGTTCCCATCCAAGCAGCAAGAAGAATCACTATATTTCGGTCTCCTTCTTGAGAGATAGCCAGAGTGGTAGGGCACGCAAAGTTAAGATAATCGACCTTAAAACCCTGAGACTCCAGTTGCTGCTGCGCTTCAATTTTAAGCTCAGCGAGGGAATGAACATCATCAACGAGGGAATTTTTGCAGAATGTTAAGGTGGCATAAATTTGTGCTGCTAGTGCTTTTTGGTCAGCATTTAAATACCCATTGCGAGAGCTGCGTGCTAAACCATTGGCTTCGCGAGACGTGGGGACGCCTATTACGTCGATAGGCATGCATAAGTCACTAACCATCTTGCGAATAACTGCCAATTGTTGGAAGTCTTTCTGGCCGAATATCGCACAGTCGGGTTGAACCATATTAAATAACTTGCAGACGACTGTTGCCACGCCGGTAAAGTGACCGGGGCGACTACTTCCACAATGCAGCTCGCTGAGTCCAGGAACATTAACGCAGGTTTCTGATTGCGTTCCATTTGGGTAGATTTCGTTTGCTGCAGGCGCAAACAATAGTTGGCAGCCGAATTTCTCTAGGCCTTGAGAGTCGGCGTCTAGCGTTCTCGGATAGGCATCTAAATCTTCGTTCTCGCCAAACTGCATTGGGTTCACGAAAATACTCGCAACAATAAAATCACCATGAGCCTTCGCTTCCTGAATCAGAGAGAAATGGCCCTCATGTAAGTTGCCCATGGTTGGAACGAATACGATGCGTTTACCGCTAGTTTTTGCGAGTGAAACCGCGTTTCTTAGTGCCTCTATTGTGTGGACTGTTTGTAGCACTGTTATTCTCCGAAGCTGTGCTCTGGGGCGGGGAAGGAGCCATCTTTTACTTGGCGATCATAAGTTTCGAATGCCGCTAAAATACTGCTGGACTCAGCCATAAAATTCTTCACGAACTTAGGCTTATGGCCTTTTGTAATGCCCAGTAGGTCGTGCATTACCAGCACCTGCCCATCGGTGACATTGCCGGCTCCAATACCGACTACGGGAACGTTAACCGCGTTAGTCACGCGACGAGCTAACGCTGTCGGCACGCACTCTAGTAAAAGCATATCGGCACCTGCGGCTTCCAGCTCTATCGCCGCGTTTACAATACGCTCAGCATCTTCGTCAACTTTTCCTTGCACCTTGTAGCCACCGAGCTTGTTGACACTTTGGGGTGTTAGACCAAGGTGAGCACAAACAGGAATGCCTCTTCGCCCCAATTCAACTATCGCGTCGCTTAGCCACTCTTCACCTTCTAGCTTGACGATATGCGCGCCTGCTTGCATTAATTGTCCAGCGTTGTGGAGAGTATCCTCTAAGGTGTTATTAGACATGAACGGCATATCAGCCATTAATAATGCGCTTTGGTTTCCTCGTGCGACACAGACTGTATGATAAATCATCTCTTCCATTGAAACGGGGAGAGTACTGCTTTGCCCCTGCAGTACCATACCAAGCGAGTCGCCCACCAGAATTACGTCAATATTAGCGTCGTTCACTAAGGCCGAAAACGTTGCATCGTAGCTTGTGACACACGAAAATTTTTGCCCTTGTTGTTTAAGGGTTTTTAAAGTTTGGGGGGTGGTAAAACTCATGCCCGAATCCTTTGTAAACGTAGAAAGCAGGCTTAGGTTAGCGGCTTAAGTAAGCCTAAACAAGTGTTATGGTGATGCCAGTTTTTGAAGATTATGTGAGTCAAACTCATTCACCGTTTCAGCGAGGTGTGTTCCACAGGGTAAAACCCAGTTGGGTGTGACTTCGAGCACAGGAATAACAACAAAATCTCTTTCTAATGCATAAGGGTGGGGGACCACGAGATGAGGAGTGTCTTGGGTTATCTTGTCTTGTCCAAAGAAAATGATATCTAAGTCAATAATACGTTCGCCCCAATGTCGGGTCTTTACTCTCCCAAACTCATCTTCAATTGCCTGCAGTGAGAACAGTAATTCAACTGCCGATAGCTGTGTACGAATTAATACCACGGCATTGCAAAAATCTTGCTGATCTTGCGGGCCTTGAGGGCTGCTCATATAGAGAGAGGATTGGGCCAGTACTTCGGTGCTCGCAAGACGTGATAGCCTAGCGATCGCGTTTTGCACTTGCTCAATTGGTCCACACAGGTTACTGCCAATTCCAACAATAGCGTCTGTAGTCATTACGCAGGTTTTGGACCTCGGTTTCGGTTATTGCGTTTGCGGTTTGGTCGTGGCCCTGACCTATGCTCGCTGGTTCTTGCAGGAACCGGATTTTTTTTCTGAAAGTCAGTCCACCAATTGCCTAGGTTGTTCAAATCTTTTCCTGCAAGCTCTCTAAGTAACAGGAAGTCATACGCTGCGCGAAAGCGTTTGTGTTCGATTAATTGATGAGGCCATTTACCACTAGTTTTCTTCAAGCGAATCTGAAGCTCCCAAATCTCCTTCATCATTAATGTAAAGCGCTTGGGTATGGTGATAAAGGGCAGCTGGTCCTGAACCGCTTGTTGAGAGGCTTGCTGTAACGCCGGAAATTCAGGCAGACCACTCTGCACATTTTTTTGCCAAAGGCGGTCTACCTCCGGCCAAAGTATAACTGCGTATAAGAAGGCGGGGGTGATAGGCTTATCTGCTTGTATTCTAACATCTGTATTTCTTAACCCAGCCACAATGAACTTTTCATAGTAGGCACGATCATTATGTCTATCAAGGGTATGCGTGACGGCGGGAAACATATATCTAAATAACTCATACTCTCGCAACAAGTAGTAAGCCGCCTCGCCTTTTCCGCACACAAAGAGCTTAATTATTTCATCAAACAGTCTCGCGGCAGCAACGCTCTCGATCAGCGAAGCTTGTTTGTAGATGGCCTGTGACGCTTGCTCCTCAATGGTGAAGCCCAGCTTTGCTTTAAAGCGTATCGCTCGTAGCATTCGCACGGGGTCTTCACGGTAACGGGTTTCAGGGTCGCCAATTAAACGAAGTGTCTTGGATTTAATATCTGCCATGGCGCCGACGTAGTCATAAACGGCAAAGTCTTTCGAGCTATAGTAGAGTGCGTTAGCGGTAAAGTCCCTGCGTAAGGCGTCATCTTCCATCGAACCATAAACGTTGTCTCTGAGAAGCATGCCTTGGTCGGACTGTTTATGAGACTTGCCATCTGCTACAGGTGCGGCGCCGCGGAATGTAGCAACTTCGATTACTTCCCGACCAAATAAAATATGTACAAGTTTAAAGCGTCTTCCTATGAGCCGAGAGTTTCTAAATAGCTCGTGGACTTGTTCAGGGTGTGCGTCGGTCGCTATGTCAAAATCTTTTGGTTCTCCTCCCAGCAAAATATCCCTTACGCCGCCACCAACTAGATAAGCTTCGAACCCGCTATTATTTAGGCGGCTAATGACTTTGAGTGCATTGGGACTCATTAATTTGCGAGAAACATTATGTTGATCGCGCGCAATCACTGTGACTGACATAGTTACCGACGTTTTATAGAACTGTTGAGTGAAAGAGGTGAGCAAGATTTAATTAATAACAGGAGGGAGTGTACCGACTTCGAGCGTTGAAAACTATGTTGTGCAATGACTTTGCATGAAAAGACCGGGTATCCCATCCTCGTTCCTTTCATGCCTAAAAGCAGCAGACGTTGATTTTTTGTTATTGTTAATCCATGTCTATACCTAATGCACTTTTTAAAAAGTGCTGGCAAACGGCTTACTTTGAACACTCAGAGCGCAAATTCAAATCAAGTTATCTATCCAATGCTGGGGCTACGTTTTGTAGTTCTTTTCAGCATTAAACAACACTTGAACTGAGTTTTATGCAGCTAAAAAGCAGCGCATTCAAAATAATCAGTTCGCTCCGCTTTGTTATTTTTATTTTCGCGGTAACAGGCTGCAAGCAACATCAATTTTATTCTTATTTTTATATTTGCAGCTATTTATTCTTATTGTTTGTTGACTTATAAAGCAGTGACCATACCAACTATTAAAAACACATATAAAACAATGTGTTAATAAATATGCTTAGATCAAAAGGATTAGCGATCTACAATAGTTTGAACTGGGTCTCATTTAATTGCACACTTGTGTTTCCAAACGTAACAGTAGGTAACGGTCGAAAGTTATAAGGGGGGCTTAGAGGTGCTCCTTTTAAAGTGATAGGGCTTAGTGAGAAGCGTTTTTTGGATTGTACCTAGCTGCTCTTTTTTCGTGGTATGCCGAGCTTATGCCGCTTTTCCCATAAACTTTTTCGGCTGATGCCGAGTTTTTGAGCGAGTGCTGTTTCGCTCATTTGGTTCTGATTCTCTAAAACAAACTGTTGAAAATACCCTTCGATGGACAGGGTCCGGTGAGAAGATGGTTGGGTTTGCGCGGCACTCGGGGTGATTAAGCCTTGAGGGATATTGATATCATCTACTTCACTGTCGATATCTAGAAGGTCGGCAGTAATAATATTGTCGTCGCAAAGTATTGCGCCGCGTTCGATTGCGTTTTCCAGTTCTCGCACATTACCGGGCCAGTTATAACTTCGAATCGCTTTGAGTGCGTCTTCAGTGATTTGAGCTTTTGGGTTTCCTAGTTTTGCGGAAATTTTTGTTAGTAGCGTATCTGTTAAGCCAACAATATCATTGCCTCGGTCTCGTAAAGGAGGGAGTTTTAGCTGGATAACATTGAGGCGATAAAATAGGTCTTCGCGAAACTGGCCGGTTCGGGCAAGCGCTTTTAGATTTCGATGTGTTGCAGCGATGAGGCGAACATCTACTTTACGTGACTGTGTTGACCCGACTCTACGGATTTCTCCCTCTTGCAGTACTCGCAGCAGACGCGCTTGCGCTTCGAGTGGTAATTCGCCAATTTCATCGAGAAAAAGCGTTCCGCCATCCGCGGCTTCTATCAGTCCGTTTCGAGCACTGACGGCTCCTGTAAACGCACCTTTCTCATGCCCGAAAAGTTCTGACTCGATCAATGACTCCGGTATCGCGGCGCAGTTGACGCACACATATTCTCGAGAGCTTCGTCGGCTAAGTTGATGCAACGAGCGGGCAGCAAGCTCTTTACCGGTTCCGGTTTCTCCTTGAATCAATACGGTTGCTTCCGTTGGCGCCACTTTTTCCATGAGTTTAAATACGCGGCGCATCGCTTGGCAACGGCCATAAAGACTTTGCTTACTACTGTCGGATTCCAACGGAGCGTCATTTGGCTCAGGTGATTGTTTGGCTAAAATGCTCGACACAATTTGGAGGATGTCGGCTTCGTCAAAAGGCTTTGCAATATAGTCAACGGCGCCCATCTTCATAGCATCAACTGCTGACCTCAGGCTGGCATAGTTTGTCATAACAAGCACAGGAACTCCCTGTGCAAGCTTAATAATGTCGGTGCCGGGTTGCCCAGGTAGTCTTAGGTCTGTGACGATTAATTCAAAAGAGGGAAGGGGATAGTCGTCAATTGCATGCTGAATTGACGTTGCAATATTAGTGGAGTGGCCGTTTCGTTCAAGTATTTCCTGAAGGTTGCTTCGATTAGCGGACTCATCTTCAATGATCAGAATTCTGCTCATGGTACTTAATATCGGCCTGTGACAGTTTGAGTGATGATAACGGAGACTCGCGTCATATTTCTATAGCTTAGCGCACGAGATTAATGCTTAAGTTCATCAAAGTGACTAATCGCATTTAATTGTACAGACGGCCATTGGGTTGCGGCATACCTAAGAATTTCATCGCAGCTGCTTACGTTTGCAGAGCCTTTGACGCCGAGCAGCGCAATAATTTTAGTTAAATTGGCAAACGCACATTCGTTATCGACGGCGGGTGCATGGTTTTGTTTACTTAGTTTTTGACCCTGTAAGCTAGTCATTACGGGAAAGTGGGAAAAAAACGGCGGCCGAATATCAAGTGCGTTATATATTGCGAGCTGTATAGGCGTGCTGTCAATGAGGTCTGAGCCTCTCACAACATGTGTGATTTTCTGTGCGATATCGTCTGCAACGACGGCGAGTTGATATGCGTAGATACCGTCTTTACGCTTTAGGACAAAGTCATCTTCAATCGCGAGTGTTACGTCGCCAGCGATTCCATCGAGCCATGAAATTTTCCGATTTGGAGAGCGAAACTTTATTGCAGTTTCCAATCCATCTAGGTCCTCGTTTCGGCACTGTGCGGTATGCTGGCCAGATACAAGTAATTGTTTTCGACTACAGGGGCAACGGTAAGTAAAGCCAGCCGTTTCAAGCCGCTGAAGAAGGGACGTGTATTGATCGTGCCGTTGTGATTGATAAACGATTGGTTGGTCGCTGACGAGACCGTGCGATTCTAGGCACTCAAGAATGCTTGTGATTGCGCCATTCTGCGTGCGAGGGCCATCGATATCTTCGATACGGATCAGCCACTGTCCATTGACTGATTTTGCATCAAGATAACTAACGACGGCCGCTAGTAGTGAGCCGTAGTGCAGGGGGCCTGTTGGAGAGGGTGCAAAGCGCCCTCTATACCCACTTTTCGTTGAGCTGCTCGCAGAACAAACAGAGTCAGCTCTAGGAACAAGCACTTAGATACCTGTTTGACGCTCTTTGATTTCAGCAAGAGTTTTACAGTCGATGCAAAGCGTTGCGGTTGGTCGCGCTTCAAGACGACGAATGCCGATTTCAACACCACAAGAGTCACAAAAGCCGTAATCATCATCTTCAATTCGATCAACGGTTTTGCCAATCTTTTTGATGAGTTTCCGTTCGCGATCTCGGGTTCTGAGTTCAAGGCTAAACTCTTCTTCTTGCGTTGCGCGATCGCTAGGATCAGCAAAGTTGGACGCATCTTCTTTCATGTGATGAACGGTGCGATCTACTTCTTCCATCAATTCTTGCTTCCAATTAAGCAGAATCTGTTTGAAATGCTTTAGCTGAGCATCATTCATGTACTCTTCGCCGTCTTTTAGTTCGTACGGCGTAAACGAAGAAACAGGTTTTTGTGTTTCCGGCATATGAAAAGTCTCACTTTTTTACTAAATTTATTGTTACTGCCAAGCCGGGACAGCACGAGTTTACACTACGAGACGGGGAGAGTGGGCGGCACTCAGGCCCGCCATAGGCAGCGGAAATTAGCAGAATATTTTTTAATAAGCCACAAAAATATGCGATTGAACAGCAGAACGAGAAGGCTTAGTCGTTTTGATGTTCAAGCCAAACATGGCCGGCCTCAATTTTAACTGGCTTTAGGGTTAATTGCTGTCCTTCACAAGGGCCGCTAATACAAAGCCCGTCGTCGATAGAGAATAGTGCGCCATGCATTGAACACTGGACCAAGCTTTTGTCGATATTTAAAAACTGATTGGGAACGAACTCTAGGCTCGTTCCCAAGTGCGGGCACCGGTTCTCAAATCCAAATATGCCCTGCTCTTTGCGTACTACAAAGTAGTCAGCCCCTTTAAAGGACAACGACCGGCACTCATCGTTTGCTATTTCGTCCAACGCACATACTTTTATGAACATGGCTTTCCGGTAATCAATATTCAGAGGGTAACCATAAGCTATACTGGAGATTGTTACAAAATCTAGATGGCAAAATTATGACTAAAACTGTTTTGGTGGTCGACGATAGTCATGTTTCTCGTTTAATGATTAAAGCAATCATTGAAAGTAAGTTTCCCGAGTGGAACATTGCTGAAGCCAGCGATGGCGACACAGCGCTTAGAATGGCACGAGAAAATGATTACGATTTTATTTCACTTGATATGAATATGCCGGGCCGAGATGGATTGATGATTGCTCCTGACCTAATGACAGAATGTCCAAACGCTCGGATTGCGTTGTTAACGGGTAACCTTCAAGAACGTGTTAAGGCGCAGGCGCTAAAGCAAGGGTTAGTGTTTATTAGTAAACCGATAACAGAGCAAAAAGTACTCGCTTTTTATGAATCACAAACTTAGTGGTGGCTATTGATTGATTTCGAAGTCGTAGGTCTGTAATTTTCAAGGTTAACCCCCTAACACTTAACTATTCAACTTACGTTATTAGGCTGTTGCCATGATCCAAGACATTTTTACCTTGATAATTGATACCGTAGCTTCGCTGTATCTAATGATTATCTTGCTTCGTTTTATTCTTCAGTATTCGCGCGCCGATTTTTATAACCCAATTTCTCAATTTATTGCTAAAGCAACGAACCCCTTATTGATGCCGCTAAGAAAAGTGATCCCAGGGTATGGCGGTTTAGATATTGCAGCCCTTGTTCTCGCATTTTTGTTTCAGGTGGCGGCCATATTTCTTAAGGCTTTGCTCGCTGGTTTCGTCATGGCGAATGTTCTTAGCTTGTTTGCTATTGCGGGTATTAGCATTCTTGGGATGATGTTAAAGATTTATTTTTGGTCACTGCTAATAATGATTATTGCGAGTTGGATTGCGCCAGGGAGTGCTCACCCCGCACTTGCGTTGGTGAATCAAATCACTGAGCCGTTGATGAAACCATTTAGACGTATTTTGCCTCCGATGGGAGGTTTAGATATTTCTCCGATTATTGTGTTTATGGTGTTGCAGGTGTTATCGGTTGTTGTTGCACATCTATCTCAACCTTTCGGAATTGGCTTTTCTTTGATGTGATAGCGGCCTAAAAAGTACAGGAATAACAACATATTACATAAATAAACATCGCACAAAGTTCTGCTGGATTTACGTTTAATCTCATGTTTTTAAAGAGAAAATAAGATTTCCTATCGTTACAAAGTGCTTCCGATCAGCGCCTGTTCTGGGCGCTTTATTTTAGTTCACATTCTTAGCTGTTTTTGCTGCCTATAATCAGATTTAGGTAGCCTCACCTGTCGTAACTGTGAGGCATGCGTTTATCTGTGACGGTTTAAAAGTATGGCAAATAGCGGCTTATCGTATCAAGTTGATGTTTACAACGAATGGAAAAATCGACTACGTGACGAAATAGGGAACTACAAGTCTTGGCTAGGGACAAACAACCTTGCGTCAGATGATGTTATTCACCGTTTGAAGCGAGGCATGGATGTTCTGAAAGATGACCATCTGACGATTGCTTTTGTGGGTGAATATTCGCGTGGGAAAACTGAGCTGATTAACGCTCTGATATTCTCAGAATATGGTCAGCGTATGCTTCCGTCGCAGGCGGGTCGAACTACCATGTGCCCGACAGAGCTCTTTTATGATCGAGACCAAAACCGCTGTTATTTGAAATTGCTGCCGATCGAAACTCGGCTGCTTAACCGGTCTATTAATGACCTTAAGCAAGATGATGCCGTTTGGGAGGAGTTTGAACTTGATACCTCTAGCCCGCAACGCTTAAGTGAAAGCCTTTTCCAGGTCGCATCAACAAGGTCGACGACTGTTTCTGAGGCGCGTTCACTTGGCTTCGACGAATCGATGCTTGAAGCCGATATCACTGATAAAGGTAAAGTTATTATTCCCCTTTGGCGTCATGCTTTGGTCAGCCTTGATAACCCACTGCTAAAGAAGGGTCTGAATATTCTGGACACCCCAGGCCTAAATGCACTGGGTTCTGAGCCTGAATTGACGATTAATATGATTCCCAAAGCGCAGGCTGTGATCTTTCTATTGAGTGCAGATTCTGGCGTTACTGCCAGTGATATGGCGATTTGGAATGATTACATCAATGTGGACCATTCTGATCACCGGGCGGGTCGGTTTGCTGTACTCAATAAAATTGACGTTCTGTGGGATGACTTGCAAGGCGAAAAACATACTGCTCAGTCAATAGAACGCGTGCGCGAGGACACGGCACTAAAGCTGGGAATGGAGTCTAATGATGTTATTCCGTTATCGGCGAAGCAGGGTTTGATTGCTCGCATTCGCGGTGACGATATTCTGTTGCAAAAAAGCGCTATCGCAAAGTTAGAAAAACTTATATCCAAACGTATCTTGGCGCAGAAAGAGGCCTTGCTTCATGAAGCGCTAGTCAAAGATATTGGTGAGATGCTGCATAGCAGCCAGTCCATTTTGTCTGGGCGCCTAAACGTTCTTAAAGCGCAGTATCAAGAACAGCTAGACTCTGAGGTCAGTCATGATGATTTAAGGTCGTTTGCTGATGTGACGCATGAGCAGCATGACGAGCACTATCGTAAACTGCTGACGCTAAAATCTAGCCGACGTTTGATGCACTCTCAAGGTGAAATTCTTCAGCAGCTTGCAAGTGAGGAAAACTTTAACGCCCTTGTTAGCCAGACGCGAATCAATTTACAGGAGAGCTGGAGTACGATGGGCATGAAACGGGCTATGGAGCAGTTTTTTGTTTCATTCGATAAGTTGGTCGATGCCGTTTGTATTGAAGCCCAACTAGCAGACAAGATGGTGGACTCGATTTACCAGCGGTTTCAGCGAGACCCAGCGATGGCGCATCTCCATCCAAAGCCATTCAGTGTGAAACGCCCACGCCAGTCTTTAAGAGAATTAAAGCTGAAGGCAAAGCAGTTCCGACGCAATCCTAAAGTCGTTGTTACGGAGCAAACGGTGCTGGTTAAGCGCTTTTTTAACTCCTTTGTCCAAGAGGCTAGACTGATTCATTTACAAGTGTTGGACGAGGCGCGGCGCTGGCCTGATGAAGCTTTGCTTCCTTTATTGCAGTTTAGTTTGGAGCAGAAGAAACTACTCGAAAGTCAGGTTGCTGAGTTCAAGGCGTTAGCTAGCCACTCCCGCAGTGCGCGAGAGCAACAAGATGTATTGAAAGAAATGATCGCTAGAGTTGAGCGAACAATTGATGAAGCTCGGCAGATAGAGCAACGTTTGTGCGAAGCGCCGATTAGCACTGAGAGAGCAGCGATCTAACGGCAAACTTTCGTAGCCGTCAACTTTAGGCCTGCTAAGCGTTAGCTGCTGAGCAGTGCTTAATATTGCTAATCGCCATGGCTGCGTTTACACTCGACCCTCATTTCCAATCCCCAATACGAAAGCAACAAATGTCCTCCTCGTTTCCTAACGACTCTGTGGGTTTAGTTGAACCCCAATCATTAAAGTTTGATAAAGCTTTGGCGCTCGTGTGCGGGAAAGTTCTCGAAAAGTATGAACTGGTTTACGAGACATATGGAGACTTAAATGCCACGCAATCGAATGCAGTTCTGATATGCCATGCGCTTAGTGGGGACCACCATGCTGCCGGTTTCCATCAACCGGATGATAAAAAGCCCGGCTGGTGGGATAGTTGTATTGGTCCAGGTAAACCGATAGACACCAATCGTTTTTTTGTTGTTAGCCTCAATAATTTGGGAGGGTGTAATGGCAGCACAGGGCCGAATCACTTAAATCCTGATACGGGTGAATTGTATGGCCCGGATTTTCCCATTGTTACTGTACAAGACTGGGTTGAAAGCCAGTCTCGTTTAGCGGATGCGCTAAATATTAAAAAGTGGGCAGCGGTAGTCGGCGGGAGCCTTGGTGGAATGCAGGCACTGCGCTGGTCACTGGATTATCCTGACCGAGTTGGTCATGCTGTCATGATTGCTTCGACGCCTAAGTTAACCGCTCAGAATATCGCATTTAATGAAATTGCCCGTAAAGCGATTACGTCAGACCCTGAGTTTTACGAAGGCCATTATTATCGACATCAAACTGTCCCAACCAAAGGGTTGATGTTGGCGCGCATGATTGGTCATATTACTTATTTGTCAGACGAATCAATGGGTGAAAAGTTTGGCCGTGACACGAAAAGCCAAGCATTCAACTTTGGCTATGGCGTTGAGTTTGAAGTTGAAAGTTATCTCAATTACCAGGGCAAGCGTTTTTCTCAAACGTTCGACGCGAATACTTACCTCTTAATGACGCGAGCGCTAGATTACTTTGATCCAGCGGCTGATTTTGGAGGCTCTCTCGAAGACGCACTCGCACATGCTAAGTGTTCTTTTTTAGTTGTGTCATTTAGTACTGACTGGCGTTTCTCGCCTGAAAGGTCGGAATTGCTAGTTGAGGCCATGGTGAAAGCAAAGAAAAACGTCGCTTATGCCGAGATTGATGCCCCGCATGGGCATGACGCATTTTTGATTCCGACGCCTCGGTACATGGCAATTTTTTCTTCGTACATGGACCGCATTGCGAATGAGGTAGAAAAGAGTGAGAGCTGACCTAGGATTGATCGAGCCATGGATAGAGCGCGACACCAATGTGCTCGACTTAGGCTGTGGCGATGGCACATTGCTCGCGTATTTGCAGAAGAAAAAATCAGTTCAGGGTTATGGCTTAGAGATTGGCGAAGAAGAGATCAACGAGTGCGTGCGCAAAGGCGTCAACGTTATTGAACACGACCTAGATGAACAGGACTTAACGCGATTTGCAGATAAGCAGTTTGATACGGTCATCATGACTCAAGCTTTGCAAGCCGTTCGCCGCCCGGATCAGCTCTTGGATGATATGTTGCGCCTCGGGCGTCAGGGTATAGTCACGTTTCCAAATTTTGGACACTGGAGTTGTCGTCAGTACTTGTTATTTAAAGGCCGCATGCCGGTGTCTAAAACCTTACCTTACTACTGGTATAACACGCCGAACATCCACCTCTGCACGTTTAAAGACTTTGAAGCATTATGCGAGCAAAAGAACATTCGTATAGTTAATCGAACGGTCGTTAACTTTGCGTATGAAACAAGTCAAATGGCGTTACGCTGGCCTAATTTGTTTGCGGAAATGGCTATTTATCGAATTGTGAATAACGGAGAGAGCCAAAATGTATAAGAAATGCTTGCGTTTATTCTCTGTTTTTATCCTATCAGCACTTTCCTTTGGTGCATTTGCAGAACAAAAGAAAGTGTTTGATGGGCCTGAAGGATCTGAATACGAGCTGCATTATATCGCGCTTAATAGTACATTTTTGGAACCCGATATTGCGAAGCAGTACGGCTTGATCAGAAGCAAAGCGATGGGACTCGTTAATATTAGCCTGATACAGGTGATGGCCGACGGCACTCGCAAAGCGACAAAAGCCGTTGTTCAAGGCCTTGTAACCAATGAAATTCAACAGCAAAATGCTCTCAGTTTTAAGCAGGTTATCGAGGGTCCTGCGACCTATTACTTGGCGCAGGCACAGTATGCTGAGGCAAAGCCTCTTCGTTTTGATATACAGATATTTGCCCCTGGTGTAAGTGACCCTCTATTGCTTCGCTTTAGTCATGCGTTTTTTAACGATTGAGTGGATCAATGAAAGTCGTATTAGCGAGTGGAAACAAAGGAAAACTGGCAGAGTTTCAACAGCTCTTTGCTGGCAGTAACATTGAGCTCGTCACACAAAGCTCTCTTGGTATTGAGTCGCCAGAAGAGACCGGCCTATCGTTTATTGAAAATGCACTATTAAAAGCTCGCTATGCTTCTCGACAGTCCGGCTTACCTGCGCTGGCTGATGATTCCGGCTTAGCAGTGGATGCATTGAAAGGTGCGCCAGGGATTTACTCTGCTCGTTATGCGGGAGAGGGGGCAACGGATCAAGATAATGTCCAAAAGCTATTAGCTGAGTTATCTGAGTTGGTTGGTGTCAAACGACAAGCTCGCTTTCACTGTGTTTTGGCTTTTGTTAGACATGCGGATGACCCTGTTCCTGTGATTGCGCAAGGTCAGTGGGAAGGTGAAATTCTTTCGGCACCGTCCGGAATGAAGGGGTTTGGTTATGACCCCGTATTTTATGTGGCATCTGAACAATGCAGTGCTGCTGAAATGGATAAATCTCAGAAAAATGCAATCAGTCATCGTGGCGTAGCAATCGCATCATTAATGCCGCAGCTTGAAGCGCTGGGCCTCATTCAAAAACCAGCGTAAAGCCGTGCAACTTCCGCCGCTTAGTCTTTATATTCATGTCCCTTGGTGCGTTAAGAAATGTCCTTATTGCGACTTTAACTCCCACGAATCTTCTTCGACAGAAATACCCGAAGACGCCTACCTTAATGCTTTGCTCAAAGACTTTGCTCTTGATCTGCCATATGCGCAAGGTCGTACACTGGATAGTATTTTTATTGGCGGGGGCACGCCAAGTTTAATGTCTGGCGGTTTTTATCAGCAATTGTTGTCGAGCATTCAAACTCAAATAGCGTTTAGTCGTGACATTGAAATTACCTTGGAGGCAAATCCAGGGACAACTGAAGCTGAGCGGTTTGATGGCTATCGTAAGGCTGGAATCAATAGGTTGTCGTTAGGCGTCCAGAGTTTCGATGATCGGCAACTAAGTAATCTAGGACGAATTCATAGTGCTGGGCAGGCAAAACTTGCGGTTCAACAAGCGCGGTTAGCAGGTTTCGATAATTTTAATATTGACTTGATGTTTGGTTTACCTGGACAGAGCGTGAGTGAGGCGGCAGATGACCTTTCTCAAGCGTTTGAACTTCAACCTTCTCATCTCTCATGGTATCAACTGACAATCGAGCAAAACACCGCGTTTTATTCAAGCCCTCCCGCTCTGCCGGATGATGAGCGCTTATGGCAAATTCAAGAACAGGGAATTGCATTGTTAGCGGCACATGGGTATGAGCAGTACGAGGTCTCTGCGTATGCGAAGAATGGCCGTTTTGCGCGCCACAACATAAACTATTGGCAGTTCGGTGATTACATCGGAATTGGAGCAGGCGCGCACAGTAAGGTATTTAATGCCGATAGTGGGCGCTCACTTCGATACAGGAAATCTAGATTGCCAAAAGATTATTTAAAGCCTAGGCCGCTTTATCGAGTTGGTGAAGAAGCTATCGTTGACGACGCCCTTCCGTTCGAATACTTGATGAATGTTCTGCGGCTCAAACGAGGCCAGTCTCGGGAGCATTTTACGCTGCGAACGGGTTTACCTCTATCAGCATTACAGCCGCAACTGGATCAACTTATCACAAAGGGCTTGATGGATCCGCATCAGCTAAAACTGACAGATAAAGGCTTTCTCTTTTTGAATGACGTGTTGGCTGAGTTTGTAGACGAGGATTAAAGTGCCCCGTTTAAGACGCACCCTTAACCCTAAAACAGCAAAGGTACGTCATTGTGATGACAGAGTTCGATCTCTAGTTTAGTTTTGCGAGTACTCTATCGGCGGCATCAACAGTGCTTTGGATTTCTTTAGGCCCGTGAGCGCTTGAGACAAAACCCGCTTCAAAGGCGGATGGCGCAAGATAGACTCCTTCCTCAAGCATGCCGTGATAGAACTGTTTGAATCGCTCGAGGTCGCATTGAACGACCTGGTCAAAATAACTCACCGTTTGATCGTTACTAAAAAACATTCCAAACATACTGCCAACCTGACTAAAGCACATCGGAATCTTATGTTTCTCGGAGACTTCTTTTATGCCAGCGACTAAAGATGCGGTTGTCGCACTAAGCTTGGTATAAAACTCAGGCTGCGATACTGCGTTCAGCATTGCTAACCCAGCGGCCATCGCGAGCGGATTGCCGGAAAGCGTTCCTGCTTGATATACAGGGCCGGTGGGTGCTATTGCATCCATGATGTTTGCTTTTCCGCCAAAGGCACCGACTGGCAAGCCGCCGCCAATGACTTTTCCGAGCGTTGTTAGGTCTGGTGTTACCCCATAAACGGACTGCGCTCCGCCCAAAGCAACACGGAAGCCCGTCATGACCTCATCAAAAATCAAGACACTTTCATAGCTATCGCAACACTCTCTAAGGGTTTCAAGAAATCCTGGCAGTGGCGGTATACAATTCATATTGCCTGCGACAGGTTCAACAATGATCGCAGCGATCTCTCCCCCCATCTTTTCGAATAGCGCCCGAACTTCTTCAGGGCGGTTGTAGCTCAGCGTGATTGTGTGCTCGGCGACGCTAGCGGGTACGCCCGGTGAGTTTGGTACTCCCAGCGTCAGTGCGCCGGACCCAGCTTTGACCAGTAATGAATCTGCATGCCCGTGATAACAGCCTTCAAATTTCAAAATTTTATCGCGACCAGTGAAACCTCTAGCCAGGCGTATTGCTGACATCGTTGCTTCGGTTCCTGAACTCACCATTCTGACTTTTTCTATTGAAGGCACAAGGTCGCAGACTTTTTGCGCCATGCGAGTTTCGATCTCGGTGGGGGCTCCATAACCAAGACCCTGCTGTAGTTGCGTCTCTACCGCTTTAATCACGTTCTGATTGGCGTGGCCCAAGATCATTGGCCCCCATGAGCCGACATAGTCAATGTAGCGTTTATCGTCGGCATCGACGAGATATGCCCCTTCTCCTTTTTCGAAAAATAAAGGGCTGCCACCGACGCCTTTGAATGCACGAACTGGCGAATTAACACCGCCTGGAATAATGGCTTGCGCTTGGGCGAACAGCGTTTCGGAACGGGTCATTGTTTACTCCTGGATAAATAATCTTGAAATTTGAGTTGCGGCTTGGCGAACGTCGTCTTGGCCAAATAGGCCATGAATGACGGCGACCATATCGACTCCACATGCAATTACCTTGGCTGCATTGCTATGGTCTATTCCTCCAATGGCGACACTTGGGTAATTGGCCTGAGCTGCCTCTTTTAGAGTTGATAGCTTACAGGGAGGGGCGCTAGCCTTAGTTTTTGAGGTAAAGACGCGACCAAAGGCGCAGTAATTGGCGCCTAGTATACTGCATTCATTTGCGTAGTGAAGGTCGCTATGACACGTCACGCCAAGGATCTTCTCCGCGCCCAGCGCAACTCGTGCTACCGCAATATCGCCGTCTGAACGGCCTAGGTGAACGCCGTCCGCGTCCGCGTCTATACAAAGCTGTAGGTCATCATTGACGAGCAGTAAAGCGCCGTAGTCGTGGGTGATTTTGCGAAGCTCAGCCACTTCTTTTAGCTGCTCGCTGCGACTGTTTAGTTTGTTTCGATACTGAATAATGCGTGCACCGCCGGAGACGGCTGCACGAACACCCGAGAATACTTTCTTTCCTGGGAGTAATTGAGGGTCAGTAATGGCATATAGCCCTGATAGGTCATGGTGTAACAATTAAAGAGCCTTAAAAGGGTCGGACAACGACAAGAATGACAATCGCGAGTAGAGCGAGAACTGGCGCCTCGTTAAACCAGCGGTAAAAGACATGACCGCGAGTATTTTGGTCATTCGCAAAGCGTTTTAACAAGTGCCCGCAATAAAAGTGATAAACCACCAATATGGCAACCAGCGTTAGTTTCGCATGCATCCAACCAGCCGCCATATAGCCAGCCATGTTGAATGACAGCAGCCAAATACCGAGGACAATTGTAATCAACATTGAAGGCGTGGAAATGCCACGATAAAGCTTTCGCTCCATGATTTTAAAGCGCTCGATGCTCGCCTTATCCTCACTCATCGCGTGATAGACAAACAGCCTTGGTAAATAGAACAATCCGGCAAACCAACAAACCATAGCGATAATGTGAAACGCTTTTACCCAAAGCATCTTAATTCCTCTTGTAGCGGTAGTAATTCTCTACGTCAGTTCGGGCCACGATCCCTATCACTCGCGACACAGTGGGGGCGCTCAGACGCTCGACATACAGATAATCAGTTTTTCTGTCGGCGAGTTGATCGAGCGCCTCTTGCAATGTGGCTTGATAGCTAACAGTGCATATTTCCTGACGTTGAGCGGGAATTTCAAGTAGAGATATGCTGGTGTCGTCTGGAGCATCGTCGTTATCGTCGCTCGAAAAATTATCTGCATCGGCAAGATAGTTAGCAAGGTCCACAACTGGAAGAAGCGAAAAAGGCATACCCTGTGAGTTGTTGATGAGAATCCATTTTGGCTCTTGCCTTAGTAGCTCTTTTGCATCGGCCAAGCTGAGTTTGCTGTTTGATCGAACGAACTTTCGTTCCATGATAGCGCCGACACTTACGCGCCTTAACGCTTGGGTCATTGGCCCATTATTGATATTGAGCCCTTGCGCTTCAAGAATGGTCATGAACACCGACTTTTGCTTAAACACTTCGCTGGCGAACATGCTGGAAACAACAATAACTAACATGCCAGGGAGGATTATATTGGGGTTTTGAGTAAGCTCTAACAAGGCCATTAATGCAGATAGTGGAGCTTGTAGTACTGAGCCCATCATTGCGCCCATACCTAGCATGGCGTAAAACCCAGGTGATGAGGCGACTTCGGGGAAAATCAAATTTGCGATTAACCCAAGCGCACCACCTACCGTTGCACCAATAAAAAGGGTGGGGCCTATTAGGCCACTAGGCATGCCAAGCCCAACACTCACGGCGGTCACGACTATTTTTGCAAAGGCAATGGCGCATAATAAGCCAAAGCTATATCCCCCAAGCAAGCTAGTGTTAACAGTGTCGTAGCCAACTCCCATGACTTCGGGGAAAAAATAAGCGACGACAGCGGTAATGATCCCGGCAATGGTGATGCGGTAGAAAATATTGATTTGTGTGATATTGATAGACACTTTCAATAGTCGTACAAAGAATACCGACGCTAGGCCCGTTACGATGCCGCAAACAATAATAAACGGAACCTCAAAGAGTGAGTTCATTTCTAACTGAGGGACAAAAAAAGCAGGGTCCGTACCGTAAAAAACCTGCGATAGAATTGCGGCGGTAACCGATGCCAAAATCACGGGTGTAAAGCCGGCGACCGTATATTCCATCATCACCACTTCCATGGCGAAAATAACGCCTGCAATGGGCGTGTTGAACGAGGCTGAGATGGCCGCTGCCGTGCCACAACCAACGAGTGTACGAATGCTATTATTTGGCAGCTTAAACTTTTGGCCCAGTAGACTAGAAACGGCAGCGCCCAAGTGGACGGCAGGTCCTTCTCGGCCGGAAGACTGCCCAGATAAAATTGTCAGCACGCCACCAACAAATTGCGTTACTAGACTTTTAAACGTGATATAGCCTTGATGGTAGTTCAACCGTTCGATTACGAAGACTATGCCGACTTTACGTTGGCTTATGCGCAGGCGATACCAAATCGCCCCGATCAACACGGCACCACACAGCGGCAGCAGCAGCCTGATGCCTTGACTAAGGCCTTCGAAATTTTCGGGGTCGCCGTTCGGAAGGAATTGTGCGAGTGGCCACTCAATGGCCAGTCGGAAAACCAGTATGACGGCCGCGGTTAATAAACCGACTAAAAGGCCCAGTAAAGACAACTGTGGCAAGGCGTCGGTACCGGAAAGTCGCTCTCTAAAAAAGCTCTTAAAGGAGTCAAGGGATTGCTTGAAAGACATACCTTCCTTTTGTTCTGGGTTAGCGAAGCCGTGGATATTATTCTATCGTTATACCGTAGTTTACTAAAGCGCACGTAGATGAATATCGCGTGTTACAATTTGCGCGCAAATTTGAGGGTGACTTTTTCGTCACCATGGACTGTTTTTTTAGGGAAGGGGTGTTAGCCGTCGATGGCTCGTTTTCAAGCACATGATAAGTTAATAGTTGTTAAACATACGCCGGGTGCATCTCGCAAACGCCGGCTGTTTTTTGTGATGGCGATGCTGATTGTGGCCGTGTTCGCGTACTCGTTTGGTTATTCCGTTTCGGGTGCGCAGCGGAATCAAGCGGTCAATAGTTTGTCAGCATTATCGGCTGAACATGCCGAACTAACGGTTAAAGCGGAGCGATTAGAGCAAGTTGTCGCAAATCTAGAGAGCGGTCGTACGATTGATGAGCTTGCCAAGACGCAGATACAAGACACCATAGGAGCGCTGCGTGAAAATGTTTCGTCTCTCGAAAAGGATGTCAGTTTCTATAAAAATATTATGGCCCCCTCGGATAACGCGAAAGGTTTGCAGGTTCAAAGCAGCGAGCTAAGAGAAGGAGCGGATGATCGACGCCTAACGTACAAAATTGTATTGGCTCAAGTGGCTGACAATAAGTCATATGTAAATGGTGTGGTGGCGGTTAATTTGATCGGAAAAAAAGAGGGCGCTCAGGAAGTTATCGCCTTGCGTGATATATCAGATAGAAAAGAGTTAGGGATTAAATTTAAGTTTCGCTACTTTCAGAACATAGAAGGAGAGCTCGTGTTGCCCGAAGGGTTTGAGCCGTCAGCGCTTCAGGTTGTTGCGCAGTCTAAAGGTAAGAAAGCGTCTAGAATTGAACAATCATATGAATGGTCTACTGTTCTTGTTAAAAGCAGTTAAGTGCTAGGCACTCCTAGCTAACCCGAATGAAAGTGTCTCGCTAATGGACGGTTAATTAGCGAAGGACGGTAATAATTGAGGAGTCCTTATGTGGGGAAAGAACAAGCGTAAGAAATTGCAGCAAACAGTGCGAACGGCGCACTTCGATACCTTGATTTCAAACAAAACTCAAATAGAAGGAGATTTGCAGTTTTCAGGTGGTTTGCATATCGATGGCTTAATTAAAGGTGCGGTGAGGGCTGAGGAAGACAGTGACGCCGTGGTACGAATTAGTGATATTGGTGAAATTGACGGCGACGTGATTGCTCCACATATTATTGTGAACGGCACCGTTCATGGCGATGTGTATGCGTCGAAACATATTGAGCTTGCTGAGAACGCGTCAATCAAAGGCAATGTTTACTATCATTTGATTGAGATGGCCATGGGCGCAGAGGTTAACGGCAGTTTAGTTCATCACAAAGAGCCCGTGTCGATAGCGCAACATGAAGTCCCAAATGAAGCCGCAGAGCAGGTTGCGCTTAAAGCCGTGGCAGGTAGTTCGGGTGCGCACGAGTAATAGTTGACTAAATTGCTTGGTTAATTGGATAATGCTCGGCCAGTCCGCCTGTTTGTTTAGGAAGTTTTATATGAGTGTTGTCGAGTCTTACAATCCTGTTGCCATGGTCTTTAGTGACAATGCAGCAGCGAAAGTAAAAGGGCTGATCGAGGAAGAAGGCAATACGGCGCTGAAGTTACGTGTTTATGTTACGGGCGGCGGCTGTTCCGGCTTTCAATACGGCTTTTCTTTCGACGAAGAGTTGGCCGAAGATGACACGGTTATTACGAATAATGGCGTTGATATGATTGTCGATCCGATGAGCTATCAATACTTAGTCGGCGCGACAGTTGACTATACCGAGGGGCTCAAAGGCTCACAATTTGTGGTAACAAACCCAAATGCTGAAACAACGTGTGGCTGTGGTTCAAGTTTCTCTATTTGATGACGAACTCTAACGAAGACCGAAGAATGCGCAATGCTTCTTTTTTTCCGCTATAGCCCGATTCTTTAACGCACTCCTCCCACGCTCGATGCTGTAAAAGCCTCATGATTAGTAGTACGCGAGCACTTTCATCTAAGTGCAGTAGGTGTTGATAGCGCGCTAACATGATTTTCTCTAGACTTTCTAAGCAATCAAACTCAGCACGCTTGCCCGCACAGAATTGCCGGAGGTTATTCTGGTCATTCAAACTATTCGTTAAGTCTTGAAAACGACCTTCTCTTAATATCGATTCGATTAAGCGCCAATCGAGTGTTCGATAGTATCGACTTAAACCGAAACGAAAATGATCGATAAAAAAGCTGTCTTGGCTTGCCTCAATATTGCTGTCTTGTACGCCATATGATTTGAGGGCAATTAGCGATGGACTGCCACTCGCGCTATCTGCTTGGTAGCCAATACGGCGGGTCGTGAAGCCGTTTTTCAGCCAAAAGGCATGCAGTTCTGGTGTAAAGCCGTAGCTGACGCCAACCGTGGCGTCGCTAGTTTCCGATGTTTGTCGACTCAAATGTTTAATGAGTCGAGTACCAAGGCCTTGGCCAAAATATTTTGGGTGAACCGCGATCCGAACGACTCGTTGATAGCGGCGTTGTAATGAACTCGTAGTGCCTAAAAAGTAGGCGAGAGACTGCGGGATCATCTGACCTTTCAAACGGCGGCTTCCCGCGACGATGTCAGCATGAAGGTCGGGGTGATCGCTAAGACTTTCGTGCATGTAAAGTAGCAGGCCAATGACCGTTTCACCGTCATACGCGAGCAGCAAACTCATATCCGGATGGTCAAGCAACATTCTTAAATCAGAAGGAGAAGTTTGATAGTGAGCAATTACTAATAGGCTCATTACTTGCCGCAAAAGCTGCTCATTCGTCGTTAGTTCTGTTTGGGTTACAGGGCGCAGCGTAACGTGCGGAAGCTTAGTTCGAACGTCTTGCGCCTGCGAGCGATCAGGCATGTTCAAATCGGTATTGAGGCATAGTAGCTCGAACATAAATTGTTCGAGAGGGTCATTTTCCGCCCAACGAATTGCGTGTTCTAGGTGTATCTGTTTCCACTCGGGTCGTTGTTGCGACAGTATTTTCCCAAATCGGATCGAGAAACCTTGGCCGCTACCTTCATAGCCATGCACAGTGGTGGCAAACACGGTACGCGAGTGCGCCACTAATATTTTACTCAGAATGGGCACCGGCAGTGCAGCCGCTTCGTCGACAAATATAAGATCGGCGTTCAGTTCTGTTGAGGCGGCTAACTCCTCAGGAGGAACGAACGTTAATGAGCTTTGTGGGCCAGCCTTTGTAGTGAGCTCAAAATGTTGGAACGCCAGAGCGGTTGCGGCTTTTGATGGGGCTGTAATAATGACTTTGCGGTCAAGACGCGCGGCGGCGATGCCGAGTAGGCTAGATTTTCCTCTGCCTCTATTGGCGGTGATCACCAATGGGCGATTACGGTGTCCGTTTGCCACGGTTGCTATCGCTGAAAATGCGAGCTCTTGATCTTGATAAGGGTCGAAAACAGCGGGTGAAGAGAGCATGTCCTGTTTGGGTAGTGGGCTTAGGTAGTGCTCGCTATCCGCCCGCTCTTCGAATAATACACTCGCCTGATGCTGTTTGATAAAGCCAGCAATCCGTTTTAAAAAGTAAGTGTGGCATCGTGGTAGGTCTGACTCGAAACTAACCATTCTTAAATAGTCAGGATCGGGCTGCAAGATAAGTGAATTTAGCGGAGGAAGTAGCAGAATTAACAATCCGCCCCCTTTTACTAGGCCGCTGGCAGCGCCGAGGGCGTTGGGATTGATGCCTGTTTGCCCGTTCCAGATTAAATGTTGCGTTTCTTGGCCGAGTTTTTGTTTAACGTCGCGACTATTTAAGCATGGTGCGTCTATTTGAAGCGATTGATCGGATACCACTAGTATGTTGTGAGACGCGCTGAGCTTCACATAGTGTTGTAGGCAGTCTTGTGCCCAATTTAGGGAGCCAGAAAGAACGACGAGCCGCCGTTCTCTCGATGTTTGAAGGGAGCGCTGCAGCGCAAGAATATCTTGTGCGATTAGCGTGCTATGAGGAGGATAGGGCATGGTCTCTAAACACATCAATAAACATCTGGGGTTCGGGCCGTACCCTATAGTTATCCGTTTGATCCGTCCAGATAATTTTCCCTTGTGCATCGATTGCAATAGCGGTTGGAAGCACCGTGTCTGATTCGTAACCTAGCGCTTCCATTCCTTTTGGCGTGCCTTGTTTAGCGTCTATACCGAGTTGCGCGGCGACCGCTCCTTTTTGGTCGATTAGAAAGGAAAAATTAACATCAAACTTCGCTGCCAATGCTTGTGTATGTTTTTCAGGTTGTGGGCTGACGAGTAAAACACTAACGCCCATCTGTTCTAGCTGTTGATATAAACCGGCAATTTCTTTGATCTGGGCCATGCACAATGGACACCAATTGCCTCGAAAAAATAGCATTAAAGCAGGATAGTTGTTGCTGTCTGAAGAACGCCAGGTGGATCCGTCTGACTTTTTTAACTCAAACTCAGGTAGTGAAGAACCGTCTTGCAGGGCCTCGCTGGGCGCTCTTCCCAAATGAGAATACCAATGAACATAGAGCAATAACCCTGAGACCCCAAGGCCACAGTGGTATAAGAAAAACCATACCGCATCGGCGTTTTTAGTATAGGTCAGTAAACCAACCATCAAGCCAAGGCCGGCATAGGCCGTTAAACCGTTAAGGTTTGCGCTAGTGCGGGCAACAGGCGACACAAATAGCCGAACAAAGAAAAAGCACGCGGGCCAAATGCTAATCGCGGCGCCGGCCCAAAAAATAGAGGCGTTGCTATATAGCTCCGTGCCGATATGTAAGCTAGCGGCGACTAGTGCGCTGACGTAGAGAGAAATATAAAAAGATTTGAGTAGGTTGGACATGTCATTCACACTGGTTATCGTTATTGTTAATTGCGCATTTATGTCGCACAAATTTTTGAAAAACACTTAGCGGCAAACTTTGTTTGAATCCTTTGGAGCATCGCGCATGGAAAAAGTTCAAGCCAATCGCAATCACTATATTACGTTATTCTTTGCATTTAGTTTTGGGATGATACTTTCCAATTTGATTGGCCAAAGCCGCGAAGGGGCAGAGCCTCGGAATGACTATGTGCTGGCTTATCGGGGAAGTGATAAAACGATTGAAGAACTACCTACTCTGCTGGCGGCAAAGTTAATCAAGTTAGAAGAGGAGTTTCTGGAAAACAAAACCAATCTATTGGAAGAAGCGGGTTTGCGATTTTATGTGCACGACTACGCACAAACGCATTCGGTATCGTTAGACGAAGCTGCTCGAAAACTATTTCCACTGACGCCGCCAGCGGAGCAAGCGGTTGCGGACTTTTATCAGAGCAATGAAAATACCATTCAGCAGCCTTATTTCGCGGTTAAGCGTTCTATTGTTGAGCACTTGAATACTCAACAAGCGAAAGAGTTAAGAGCGGAAACCCTAGCGACGTTAATTGAAAAAGGGGACCTTATTTTTTACATAAGATAGCGTACAACGCGCCTAAATTAATTTTGAAAACTCCTCGCATAAGGGTGATTCCGCTCTTAAATGGGGCTATGATGCTGGGCTTGAATATGAAGCGAAAGGAAAGAAAATGGAATTTAACACTGGGTTGTTAGGTCGCTGTTTTTTCGCAGCTGGAATAACAACAGTCGTATCAGGATGTGCAATTACCTCGGTATTCAATCCTTACCCCAATCAAGCTCAAACCTATCAGTCAGCTATCGTTGCAGACTCTGTTCCTAATCGGTCCGTGATGACGGATGCGATATTACTAGATTTATCAGAAGAAAGAGAAAGTGCTGACGGCATGCTTTATATGATGGAGAGTGGCCGCATTACGCAGCTCCATTCTAAGTTTGAAGAGAGCAAGCAAGACTTTCAGCTCGTGATTGATAAGTTTGAACAACAAGATTTGGCCTCAACGATCGAGTCGTCAGATGTTGCGTCGAAAGGCGCCGCAATGTTGACTAATGACAACGCCATACCTTATTCCGGTGCGGGCTATGAAAGGATCTTTACGCATCACCACCAGGCATTTAATTACTGGGGCTTAGGCGATACTGAAGGCGCATCAATTGAATTTAGAAAAGTTGCTTTAGAGCAACAGGTTCTGCTGGAAAAGTACGAGACTGAAATTGCTGAGGCGCAGGAAGAGGCCGAAGAAAACGACTTCGATATCTCTACGGTTTCCTCAGAGTTTGCCGGCCTTGATACGGTGGCAGGTCAGGTGAAGAGTTCGTTCCAGAATGCCTATACTTTTTACACCTCAGCGGCTTTTTGGGAAGCGGTTGGAGAGTTTAATACGGCGCTTATTGACTACAAGAAAGCCTATGAAATTAACCCTTCTGTTGAGATGATCAAAAAAGATATTGCCCGAGTGTCTAAGAGATTGGGTTCATCTGTCTCCAGCACAGACCTAAATCTTGCAAAAGATGATGAAGGCACAGTGGTAATACTGTTTGAAGACGGTTTCGTTCCGTCGAAAACAGAGACTAAAATAAGTTTGCCGACGTTTGATGGCGGTATTGTTTCCGTCGCGTTCCCTACCTACGATACTGAACTATGGCCACGTTCTATTTCTTTGAAGGTGTTGGACGATAACTTTACTGATTATGGCTTAACGCATCCCGTTGTTGATGTTGGCGCGCTGGCAGTTAAAGACCTTAAAGAGCAGATTCCGGCGATTGCGGTTCGCCAAGCCCTGCGGGCCTTTGCGAAGTATGAGCTACAAAAGCAATCGGGAGACCAATTGGGCCTCGCAGGGGCGTTAGTGGCGAATATCTATAATATTATTTCAGAGAGCGCAGACCGGCGCAGTTGGTTAACCTTGCCGAATAGCGCGCAAGTACTGCGCATCAACTTGCCGCAGGGAGCAAGAGAATTGAGCCTAACCGCGGGTATTGCGCAAGCAAAATTGCCGCTGGAGATTGAGTCAAAGAAAACAACCTTTGTGAGAGTCGTACATGTTAACAACCAACTGATTCCACAGATTTTTAAACTATAGCTGACAAGGAGAAATTCAATGCGACGTAATTTAGTGAGAGTGGTTAGCGGTGCGATGTTACTTGGTTTACTAAGCGCTTGTGCTGTTAATGAAACAGCAACAGTGCAAGTCGGAGAAGACGGAACCACGAAAATTATTGAGTCAAATAGTGGTTTTCTTGCGGCAAGCCTTAGTATTGCTGATAGCAAAGTAGGTTCCGCGGGCGATCTAATGAAAGTTCAGGCGACGATTCAGAATCAGTCTCGATCAGATTTAAACTTCCGTTATAAATTTAAATGGTTAGACAATGATGGGTTCGAAATAGCGATTGATGGTCGTCCGTGGACACCGCTTTCCATAACGGCTTACGAAAGTAAGTCTGTGCAAGCCATCGCGCCAAACCCAACAGCAAAAGCGTTCAAAATATTGGTTCAAGATTAATTAAACAGGTGTTAACAAGGAGAATAGGATGAAAGTTACTAAGTTATTTGCAGTGGTTATGGCAGCACTATTATTGACGGCGTGTGCCAACGGGCCGAAAATTTCTTACGGTGATGCGACGGCAGTTGAAACAACTACCACAGGATTTGGGTCTACCGACTTGCAAAGTATTGCAGCAACATTGGTAGATGATCTCGTGTCATTTCCGCCGATTGTTCAGATGACTGCAGCGCGTCGTCCGGTTGTTTTCGTCGACAAAATCAAGAACAAAACTACAGAGCACATCGATACTGAGTCGATTACTGATACCGTTCAAACCAAGTTGTTAAAGTCAGGAAAGTTTCGTTTTGTTGATATGACTGCTGTGCGCGCGGTGCAAGAGCAAATGCAGTTTCAAATGGACTCAGGCATGGTTGACCCAAGTAAAGCGGCTGCATTTGGTAAGCAAACAGGTGCTGAATTTATGCTTTATGGAAATATGTCGAGCATTGTTAAGCGTAATGACAGCACCAAAGACGTTTACTACAAGTTCACAATGAAATTAGTGAACTTGGAAAGCGGTATTATGGAATGGGCTGGTGAGAAAGAAATTCGTAAAAGTGGCGAAAAATCGTTCTTTTCTCTTTAAGCGCAAAATAAAATCGGAAGCGTAGCAGGCAAGTCTGCTGCGCTTTTTTTCTTTAACCTCACAGGAGATTTAAGGATGAAAATTCAACGAGTAGTTGGGGTCCTGTTGTTAGTGCTGTCGACGTTCGCGGTAGCGAAAACAGAGTTAGTTGAAAAGACGGCGACGGGCTATGGGGCAAGTTATCAGGAAGCGGTGTCAAGAGCACTGTTTGAAGCCGTTACTCAAGTGCGCGGCGCAACGGTGCATAGTGAAAAACAGCTTAGAGCGGACTTATTCAAGATATATGACAAAGAAAGCACGCATGTCAGCGCTAAAATCGGCGTAGAAGAAAAGGTATTTACCCTATCCAAAGGCTGGGTAGATTCTTATTCGGTTAAGTCTACTAAGCAACCTAAGGCTAAGGATGGTCAGTGGGAAGTTACGATTGATGCAAAAATCCCAATGCATAAGTCAATTATTAAAGATCAGAACAGACAGAGTATCGCTGTGATGCCGTTTCGTTTTACCCACGCAACTTTTGCGATTGATGATGTTGGTAAGCCAAGTAGTGCTTTTCAAATATCGAACCGAATTAGAGACCGTATTTTGAGTTCGCTTACGCAAAGCCAACAGTTGGTCGTGCTTAACCGTGACCATGGTTCGGAGTTTGCGTCGGAAAAAGCGCTGCTGTCTTCAGATAACGTTTCCCCTTCTGAGGCAAGTCGAATAGGTAATGTCGCGGGCGCAGATTTTATGGTGGTCGGGAATATCCATGATTTGTCGACAAAGGTTGAGACAAAGAGCTTCTATGGTGCAAGCAAAACAAGTTCAGTTGACCGAGTTGACCTGTCCTATCAAGTCATTGAAGTAGCGACGCAAAAGTTACTTTGGGCAGACACTTTGAGCACCAAAATTGAGCGTAAGAAAGACGAAGGAACGCTTGAGACAATTGATCAGGTCTCTCACTTAGTTGTGGCTGGTGTAATGGATGTCTTGTTCCCAGTGAAAGTGTTGGATATTTCTGGCCCGCAAGAAGTGTATTTAAACCAAGGCCAAGCGCGTGTTAAGGACGGAGATATTTACGCGTTGTTTAGCGAGGGTCGTACCTTGAAAGATCCGGACACAGGCATCGAGATAAAAATTGACGGCAAGCAAATTGCCAAGCTAAGCATTGTTTCGGTTCAGGCAAAGTATAGCGTTGCTGAGGTGACGGAAGGCTTAGCCGATAAAATTAAAAAAGGTGATATTGTGCGTCTTGTTCAGGAAGAAAAAGAAGATGTTTATAAAAACAAAGAAGTGCGCGAAACGCCAGGGTCTAGTGATGCTCCGGTGAATTGGTAAGCAAATTTGTTTAAATGTTAAAAGGCGGCGCAGGCCTACGTGTGCCGCCTTTTTTGTGTCTGGTTATCCGTTAAGCTAGCGACTATACTACCGCCCATTCCAAAGGGCTAGGGTTGGCTCTACGTACGGTTGGCGCAGTGCAGAAAAAGGGTTTCTGAAGCCGCCTCATCAAACATTTGGTTTTAGCACTTCTTATGTCGGAAAGTTTTTATAAAAAGAAGAAGCATGCTCTGGCGAGTATTGAAAGCATGTATCGAGTGTTCACGGTGCCAGAGGCGCCCGACTCGACGCTAGGACGTATTGACCAAGACGTGTCTACAAATCTGGCAGGTTTTCTACAAGATCATATTGTTGCGGTAGAGCATGACTTGCAGGAAATAGAGAAAGACTTTTCCGACTCCCGTGTGCCTGAAAAGCCCATTTTTGTCTCGGAACATACTCAGTTCTTGTTAGATAAGTTGGTTGCGCGCTCGGTGCATACTGCTTCCCCCAGTTTTGTCGGACATATGACCTCAGCCTTGCCTTACTTCATGCTTCCGTTGTCCAAAATAATGATTGCGCTCAATCAAAATTTGGTTAAAACGGAGACATCAAAAGCTTTTACCCCTCTCGAACGTCAAGTCCTTGGTATGTTGCATCGTTTGGTTTACGAGCAAGACGAAGAGTTCTATGCCAAGTGGATGCACAATCCTGAGTTTGCTCTGGGCTCTATGTGTTCTGGAGGGACGATTGCTAACATTACTGCTTTGTGGGCGGCGCGAAACTTATCTTTCCCGCCCGAGGGCACGTTTAAAGGGGTGGCAAAAGAAGGCTTGTTTAGAGCGCTTAAATACTACGGTTATGAAGGTGCCGTTATTCTCGTATCCAAGCGTGGCCATTATTCACTGCGTAAGTCTGCCGATGTTCTTGGTATTGGCCAAGACAGCTTAATTGCGATTGATACTGATGACCGTGACAGAATTGATGTCGATAAATTACGTGAGCGTTGCAGAGAGCTGAAAGCGCGTAAGGTTCGTATCATGGCGATTGTTGGCATCGCAGGCACGACTGAAACCGGTAGTGTTGACCCGCTAGACTCTCTAAGCGATGTCGCGAAGGAATTTAAAGCGCACTATCACGTCGATGCAGCGTGGGGTGGGCCGACACTTTTTTCGCATCGTTATAAATCTCTTTTGAAAGGTATTGAGCGCGCAGACTCGGTTACTCTCGATGCGCATAAGCAGCTTTATGTTCCTATGGGTTGTGGCTTAGTTGTATTTAAAGACCCAGCGAAACTTAAAGCGATAGAGCATCATGCTAATTATGTGATTCGCCAAGGGTCTCGGGACCTTGGTTCAAATACTTTGGAAGGCTCTCGACCCGGTATGGCGATGCTCGTGCATTCGGGTTTGAAGATTATTGCTCGTGAAGGCTATGAAATTTTAATTGAGCAGGGAATTAATAAGGCACAAGCCTTTGCTGCCCTGATCAAGCAGGATGATAACTTTGAACTTATCAGTGACCCTGAGCTCAATATCGTGACGTACCGGTATTGTCCGCAATCGGCTAAAGTCGCGCTGGCTCGTGCTGACAAAGTTCAAATGGATAGAATTAATGGTGTACTCGATAGAATTACCAAGCACATACAAAAGGTCCAGCGTGAAAAAGGATTATCGTTCGTTTCGCGGACTCGTTTAGAGCCTAAACGCTACCATTCACGTTCGTGCATTGTGTTTCGGACGGTGCTTGCCAACCCTTTGACTACCATTGATATCTTGCAAGAAATTTTGATTGAGCAAGCACAAATTGCGGAAACAAGCGCTGAAATTAACAACGCGACAAAGCAGCTGGAAGGGTTTTGTAACGCCGTTAATGTATGAATAAACGGCGTCGTCAGTAAGGGGGCGCTAGAGAAGTGCCTTTAGTATAACGCTGCTTCATCATCGAGAACCTGTTCGACAGCGTCTAAAAATAGCTCGTCTGCCGTACTGTGTTCTTCGCGTATTCTAACGATCGTCGTTGAGCTGATCTCTTCGGCCATTAGTTTTCGTGCATCGGGCTGGCCTTGGTGTTTTCGTGCCACTTCCATACAGTTAGGTGCTACCGTTGGGTCGCTCAATACTTTACGAATGAATACACATAGTTCATCAATCACTTTGGCCTGACGGCTTTCTTCTGCACTACTCATGCTACATCCTCTTTCGAACAAATAATCAAACCTAGCAGTTCAGTGACTACTGAGTCGCAAAGGGTCAAAGGCTGCGTTAAATTCTACGTCAGCCGTTTTGATAAAGCTATGTTATCGGATGATGAACATACGTCGAACCTTGTTTTAAAAGGGAAAAACTATGATTAGCTGCTACGCTTAAATGACCTTATTTCTATTCTTGGACAAAAAAGAAATAGCGTCCACCGCCAGTTTTTTTATCGCGGGGTCTCGATTAATTTTTTAGGGATTTCAATTGCTTACGCTAGGCTTCATTTTTAGAGTGTTGTTGTTTCTGGTCTTTGCTGATCAAGCGGCGGGTAATATTGAAACTTTTTTACCCAAAGGTGAACGCTCTATTGTCATCAAAGCGGAATACTTTGAAGACAAACGCTCACAATTTACGCTAGAAATGGTTCGTGAGAACCGTGCAGATTTGCCTTGGGAAGTAGTGTTAGAGGACTACGCCAATTTTGGCTACAAAGCGTATCCTTATTGGTATCGCTTTGAAATATCTAACCCTTCGCCGCAAGGTTTGAGCCGAATTATTGAGCTAAGCTACCCCTTGCTGGACGAAGTCGACTTTTATCGTTTTGATGCCGCTGGCGAACTCCTGGAACATATCCAAGCGGGGGACAGAATCCCTTACAGCGCTAGACGCGTTGATCACCCTAATTTTCTTTATCCCTTAGAGTTAGCGCCCGGCGAAGTACAAAGTATCTTGTTGCGCGTTAAGACTGCAGGGTCACAGTTTGTCCCACTTCGCCTGTGGGATAACATCGAGTTGTTCTCCAACTTATCAGATCAAGACGAATTACATGCCGTTTACTTCGGTATTGTCGTCGTAATTGTATTTCTGAATACCTTAATATTCTTTGCGCTGCGCGAAAAAATGTATTTGTATTATGCGGCCTCGACCTTCTTTTTTATGCTGCTCTTCGCCGTGTTACGAGGGAAGTTATACCCCTATGTACTGCCCAGTAGTCCAGGCTTTCATCACTTGTTGTTGCTGTTTTTACCGCCTTTGTGCTTGCTGTTTTCGGCACTTTTTACACGGCACTTCTTGAATGTAAAAGACTACAGCCGCTTCTTGAATCGTATTATTGATTTAATCGTTCTTGTTTCTTTACTCTGCATGGTTGGTATCTTCGTTTTAGACCGCCAGCTTTCGCTACAGGTGTCAGTGCTTGCCGCCATACCGGGCACGTTTTTGTTGTTGATTTATGGTCCGGTGCTGAGCTGGATGGGTAACCGAATCGCGTGGGTATACACCTTGGCTTGGGGCACCTTAATGTCGGGCGCTACGGTCACAGCAATGAGTAAGGGCGGTTATATACCGGTTAACTTCGCAACGGAGTACGGTATGCAGATTGGCTCTGCGATAGAGATTTTTATTCTGACGGCAGCCTTGGTATATCGTTTTTACTTAGAGCACAAAAGTCGTATTGAAGCCCAGTCTGTGAGTATTCAAGAGAGCGCTGAAAGACGCGAAGCTGAATTGAAATTGCTGGATAGCTCAATGACCCATCCGGTCACGATGATGCCGAATAGGGTCTGTTTTGAGCAGACAATTTCGCAATCGATTCGTGGCCAGAGTAAGCGTTTATCGGTGTGTGTGATCGAGAGTCGTCGTTATACCGAAATTTGTAAAACCCTCGGTCAACAAAACGCAGATTTGATGGTGTGTGATTTAGCACAGCGTTATAACCGCCAATTTGCAGCCCTTTCCGGATTGATTTCCATTATTGGACCTAGTTTCGAAGCGAATGTTTGCTCTTTGGAGGGCGGGGCGTTTGGTGTGTTGTTTGATCGGGACAAGGTCGCGAATAATAATGATCAACTTACCGCATCCCTCAAGCTATTTCGCGAACCGGTGGTCTACAAAGAAATGTTGTTGGATTTGGGCGTGGCGATTGGCGTCGCCAAATATCCAGAGCACGGGCTCAACGCGCTAACCTTGATGCGCCATGCAGAGGTCGCAGCGGATTATTCTGACAATAAAGAAGACATTGTTTCATTCTATTGTCCGGAGCAAGACCAATACAATGCGCGTCGCTTAACGATGATTTCAGATCTCAAAGAGGCCATCGAAAGCAACAAACTAGCACTATATTTGCAACCAAAGTTTAACCTCAGTAAACGTAAAGTCATTGGCGTAGAGGCATTGATACGATGGAAGCATGAGCAATACGGCATGATTCGGCCTGATGAGTTTATTCCAATGGCTGAGCAAACCGGGATCATTAAACTGCTCACGCGCTGGGTGGTTAAAGAGTCGATGCGAATTCAAAAACTATTGCAAGATAATGGTTATGACTTGTCGATGGCGATCAATGTGTCAGCGATTAATCTCCAAGAGAAGGATCTATTAGCGTTCTTTGAAGCGGAGTTTTCGACGCATCAGTTAGATCCTGAAAAGTTCTATATTGAAGTGACTGAAACATCGATGATGGCGAACCCTAAAGAAGCATTACGGACCTTGTCAGCGATGCGAAAAATGGGGTTAAAGGTGTCGGTTGATGACTTTGGTGCAGGTTATTCGTCGCTGGCCTATCTAAAAGACTTGCCAGCTAATGAAATCAAAATTGATAAATCCTTAGCCCAAGCTGTGTCAGGCAGCGAACGAGGTGAGTCTGTCGTCAAGACAACTGTCAAAATGTGCCATGAACTAGGTTTCGAAGTGGTTGCTGAAGGCGTTGAGACGCAAGATATGCTCGATCATCTAGAGCAGCTAGAGTGCGACTTGGTTCAAGGCTATTTGCTTACGCCGCCGCTGCCACTCAACCGCTTGATTGAGTGGCTTGAAGAGCAAAAAGCTACGGGTCGTTTCTCTTTCTAATCAGTGCTTCTTGGCATACTGACGCGACCAGTTCACCCTTCTGATTGTAGATATTCCCACGATTGAATCCTCGTCCATGAGATGCGCTAGGGCTATCCATGTCATACAGTAACCAGTCGTCAACGTTGAACGGGCGGTGGAACCAGATCGCATGGTCAATACTTGCTACTTGCATGCCTTTTTGAGCGAAACTGACGCCGTGCGGAAGCATACTGGTTCCAAGCAAACCAAAGTCTGATGCATAGGCCAAAATGCAGTGATGCAGTGCCGTATCATCTGGCAGCTCAGCCACGGCTCTAAACCAATTTTGCTTGTATGGCGCACGAACATCAGGGTTTGAATAATTCACTGGATTAACAGGGCGAATCTCAATCGGACGATCGCGAGTAAACTGGTCTCTTAGCTTTTCAGGGATCAGGTGTTTGAAGCGACGTCGCATTTCTAGTTCTGAAAGTAATACTTCAGGGTCGGTAGCGTCGGGCATATCAAACTGGTGTGAAAAGCCTTCCTCAGGTGCTTGAAACGATGCACTGAGTGTGAAGATTTCTTTGCCATTTTGGGAAGCAATGACGCGTCTCGCCGAAAAATTACCACCATCACGCATCACCTGTACGTCATACTGGATTGGCTGAGAGTGGTCGCCGGGGCGCAAAAAATAACCATGCATTGAATGAGCGATTCGGTCATCTACTGTTTTGTAGGCGGCCATCATTGCCTGCCCACAAACCTGCCCACCAAATACATTTTTGAAACCGAGGTCTTCACCTTCACCCTCAAAGGTAAACTCGTCTTTTTGAGTCAGTTGAAGTACATCGATGAGTCGTTGCAGAACATCTTGCATAGTCGTGTCCGTTCCGTGTTTATTTGTTGATGAGGGTGCAAATTTCCGTATCGACAAAATTAACCTTGAGCGCATCATTGGCGCTCATTTCCCAGCCACTATGTTTATTTTTTTGAGTTGGCTGAACCTGATTTATGTTCGATTGCGAACCTGCTTCGCGCACTGTTTGGCGCGCCTTGACCCTGGCAAGGGTCTTAGCCGAAGCATTTGCCATATCGTTCCTTGGTACCAAATGGATAGGCGCGCAAGTTTACAGAACTGATATAAATTCAGACACTTATCTAACCAAAGATTAAACATCTTTTGCGGCTAGGGATGTATTTTGGACGTCATCTTAGCTAAGGCTTGCTTCTCGGCAGCAAAGTCGCCCGTTAATACAAAACCATGCAGCTGTTCGCCATCTTTGAACAGACCTTTAATATTTTGTCCATCTTGTTCGAAAGTCCATTCGCCCTTGTCTGTCATTGGCGGGGAAACCACCACTGGGCATGCAGGTGTTTTAGTCGCCACAGGCATTACACCGTAACTAACCTCTGTGCGCTCGCCACTTAATGTTTTGGCGAGAGCTTTTGCCGAGGCCATCAATGGGAGAACATAGAGTAAAACGTGACCGTCGATTTGGGCACAATCACCTAAGGCATATACATCTGCGGCACTGGTTTCCATTGCGCGGTTCGTGACAATGCCGCGTTCGCATTTCAATCCAGCACCTGAAGCAAGTGTGAGGTCGGGTTTTAGGCCAACGGCAGAAATAACGATGTCTGTTTCAATAATGGAGCCATCGTCGAGGGTTGCTTTCAAACCAGACCTTGTTTTCTCAAGGCTGGCGACGAAACGGCCAAATTTGAATGAAATACCGGCACTTTCTAAGCCACTGACTAAGGCATTGCCGGCAGGCGTTGGCACGAGGCCATTTAGAGCAGTGCCTGCGGGGTCTGCAATCGTAACGCTATAGCCACCAGCGAGAAGGTCGTTGGCGTATTCGCAGCCGATTAAACCGGCGCCCATTATCAGCACCTTAGCATTTGGTGTTAGTGCCCCTCGAAATGCGCGATAGTCTGCTAGATCGTTGATTGAGAAAACGCCAGGTAGGTCGCTGCCAGGAAATTTCAGCTTGTTGACGTTTGCTCCTGTTGCCATGACTAGGCGGCTATAATCTACTACTTCGCCTTTGATCGTGAGTTGCTTTAACTCGGTGTCAATTTTATCGACTTCGGTGAAGTTTCGAATCGAGGCGTTTAGCTGGGTCGACATTTTGCCCGGATCTGCCATCGCCAATTCGTCAGCAGTTTTCTGCTTGGTGAATCCTGTCGAAAGCATGGGCTTTGAGTAAGAAACTGCATCATCGCGGCTGATAAGTAGCAATGGCGTTTCTTTGTCGAGTTTGCGGAATTCTCGTGCAAGCGAATAGCCTGCCAAACCGGTACCAATAATGACGATAGGAGCGCTAGGCATTAAAATTCAACCATTTCAAAATCTTCTTTTCCGACGCCACAATCAGGGCATTCCCAATCTTCGGGCACATCTTCCCAAGCAGTACCAGGAACAATGCCGTCATCCGGCCATCCTTCAGCTTCATCGTAAATTAAACCACACACGACACACTGCCACTTTTTCATAGAACTGACCCTATCTATTGCTAATATGAATTTTAATGAGGCGATAATTTAACGAATAGTGCTGATGCACACAAATACAATTATTCGATTGGCCTCGAACTGTCTTTCTCAATGCGATCGAACGGCATCGTAACTTTAATAGCAACGCTGGCTGTGTGGGTTTCGCTTGGCTATAATCGCAGGCCGCCTCTAACTTCAATATGCAAGGCCATAAACGTTTGAGTTCGCTCGGTTCAGTTCATCCAGAAAACAGTATTCAAGAAACGACAATGCAACGAGCAACGACCTGGCAGTCCTTCAGAATTGTGCCGCATAGTGTAATGCCCGTGCAGTGGAATCCATGGGTACTTGATAGAGGGTCGTTGACACAGCGTCTTGTGAAGGCCTCTTCAGGCGCTTTTAAAGTGCGCGTGACGTCTTTGGAATGGGCTTGCCCGACTACCGATGAGAGCCAAAAGTTATGCACTGGTTCTCGTCAAAAAGCGTTGATAAGAGAAGTCGATTTACTGTGTCTAGATCGCGTGGTGGTGCGTGCACGAAGTGTTATTCCCGCCGCGACATTGACCGGAGAGGAACGTCAATTGAGACATCTCGGGTCGCGACCGTTAGGGGCCTTTCTTTTTAGCTCGCGCGCCATGTTACGCGAGCCCTTAGAACTGGCAGTCTTTCGAGACGAACATCGACGGATGATGTATGGTCGACGTTCGGTCTTCTTGCTGCACGGCAAACCCCTGCTAGTCAGCGAAATATTTTTACCTGAGCTGCTTTCCTTAAGCAGCGGGACAATGACAAAGAGGTTCGGTTAACGGTGAGAGCACTTAATTTAGAGCGGTGGTTACCTTATATCCATTTAATGCGATTGCATCGGCCGATCGGGATATTTTTGGTGCTATGGCCAACGCTGTGGGCACTTTGGTTAGCTGGCGACGGACGTCCGTCTATCGCTAATGTGATTATTTTTACCTTAGGGGCTCTTGTTATGCGCTCAGCAGGGTGTGTGATTAATGACTATGCGGATCGCAAGATTGACGGACATGTTGAACGCACGCGCGATCGCCCGCTTGCAACCGGAGCGCTAGATCCTAAGCATGCCTTACTGCTCTTTGGGGGGCTGTGTTTGCTAGCTTTGTGTTTAGTATTGCTAACGAATGCAATGACGATTTACTTGTCGGTGGGAGGCTTGCTGTTAGCGGGTATTTATCCCTATATGAAGCGCCATACTTACCTGCCTCAAGTATTTCTCGGCGCTGCTTTCGCATGGGCTGTACCGATGGCTTACGCTGCTGAAACGGAATCACTGCCTCCGATTGTCTGGCTGGTCTTTCTGGCAACGGTACTGTGGACCGTTGCGTATGACACGATTTACGCGATGATAGACCGTGAAGACGACTTAAAAATCGGCGTTAAATCGACCGCCATATTATTTGGTAAAGCAGACCGAGCGATTATTGCTTTTCTGCAAGTGATGACGGTGTTAACGCTGTGCTTGATTGGCGATCAGGCAAGCCTAGGGCAGTTTTACTTTTTGGGCGTTGTCGGTGCGTCTTGCTTGTTTGTGTATCAGCAACATCTAATACGCCTGCGTTACAAGAAAGAATGCTTTAGTGCATTTCTCAATAACAACTGGGTAGGAATGATCGTGTTTTTTGGATTGGCTTTGGACTTATTTGCCAAACAATAACCGAGGGCGATTGCTAATGAAATTATTGGGTTTATAAAGACAAAAAAGAGATGGCTTTTGCTATTTTTCCGGCTGTATTCGGAAGTGACTAAAAGTAGAGCGTTGTTCGTCAGGGTTTAATTTTCTTTCGAATATGCACTATGCAAGACCTGACCCCAGCTTTTTTGCTGCTGTATAATAATACTGAAAAAATACTAATAATAATTACGGAGTATTGTGAACGAGCTAAGAGCCTTTGATTAATATGGTTTTTTAAGGGTTCGAACGTCATGTTGGCATTACTCAATGCTAGAGGTCTTAAGCAAAATGATACCGATAAATGCGATCGACGCTTCTTGGTTGGCTATCGATTCTGAAGACACGCCAATGCATGTGGGTTCCCTACAAATATTCTCGATACCAGAGAATTTCTCCGAAACATTTTTGCGTGACGAAGTTGAACGTATGAAGGCGGGAGAAGTGGTATCCCCGTGGAATCTCAAACTAACTAAGTCAGGTATTTTGGGTCGCCTTTTATCTCCGTCATGGAGTGAAGATAAGGTGATTGATCTCAATTATCATGTACGGCACTCAGCACTGCCAAAGCCTGGTGGTGAGAGAGAACTTGGTATCTTGATTTCGCGTTTGCATTCCAACCATATGGATTTTCATCGACCGCTATGGGAATGCCATTTCATTGAAGGCTTAGAGAATAATCGTTTCGCGATTTATACCAAAATACATCACTCACTGGTTGATGGTGTGAACGGCGTTCGCTTGGTTGAGAGGACGCTATCCGATTCCGCAGACCAACTAAATATGCCAGGCCCCTGGTCTATCGGCCCTAAAGCGAAAAGAGGTAAACCTAATCTCCAAGCTAAACCTGAGCTGCGCGGACTTATTCGCAAAAGCTTTGATACCGCGTATGAACAGGCATCGAACACCCCTCAGCTAGTAAAGGCATTAGGGAAACTGTTGGCTTCATCCGCATACAAGCACGATGACTTAGTGGGGCCATTCGATTGCCCTAGCTCTATTTTGAATACTCGCGTGACCCATGCGCGACGTTTTGCGACTCAGCAGTATTCGTTAGATAGGCTTAAAAAATTAGCGACGGATACGGACTGTTCACTAAACGACATTGTTCTTTTTCTTTGTAGTTCTTCGTTGCGAGCATTCCTGCTTGAGCGTGATAGCCTTCCGGACAGAGCTCTGACCGCGGGCATTCCGGTTAACGTTCGACTTTCTGGCGATGAGAGTATCGGTACGGAAGTCAGTTTTATTCTGGCGAATTTAGCGTCCGAGGAAGCGGATGTAATGAAGCGTCTAAACACCATCAAGAGGTCGACTAAAGCTGCCAAGGAACACCTGCAAACACTTCCAAAAAAAGTCTTGATTCAGTACACAATGCTGATGATGGCGCCGTATACAATGCAGTTGTTGACGGGTTTGGCTGGAAGGGTCGGCCCTGCTTTTAATGTCACCATTTCTAATGTCCCTGGGCCGAAGCATGCTTTGTACTACTCGGGTTGCAAGTTGGAAGCTATTTATCCCCTGTCCATGATTGCAAATGGTGGAGCGTTAAATATTACCTGCTTGAGCTATAACGGGTCCCTTAACTTTGGATACATTGCCTGCCGAGAAACGTTGCCCAGTATGCAACGTTTAGCTGTGTTTTCAGGGGACGCGCTTGATGAGCTGGAGGCCGCCGTTAAAGCAAAGCAAAAGCGTAAGAAGAAAACCAATGGGGTCAGGTCATAAATTCTGAATATTGGCTCTTAGTGGATAGGCCGATAAACGGTGACTAAATATCGTGCCTATTAGCCCTGCGTTGAGCGAAATAAGGCAAGCTCTAAAAGCAGCCACTCACGGCTTGTGACCGTTGGCTGATTAGCACAATGAATTTGGTATGACCTGCCCGAGAGCTTGCTCTGAGTGGCTGAGTATTCGATAAAGTCTTCCGTTGTTTTGATGTCATCGTAATAGTAATCATATTTTTTTTTAATATGGGCAACCGCCTCGGTGCCCGAGTGCATATTGCCATTTCGTTCATATTGGCACTCGGTTGATTTCACGTAGCTAAGTAAGTGTTGAATTTCTTTCGTGGTATCGGCTATCGCGTTAAACGAAAGAAATAAAAGGAATAGCAAAGCGTGGTGTGTTTTCAAGTGACGATATCTCCGATTAGCCCAGCTTTACTGCGTGCCAAGCAGCTTTCGAAACAAACCGGGCACGAGCTTAGCACCAAGCATGGCCTGGCTTTTGATGAAACCATTATGTTTGGGGAGTTGGTCGTCTATGGGGGCAACGGCGCGATGATAGAAAATATGCGCCGAGGGCTCTGGCAGAAAAGCCCCGCTCGGAATGTTTTCACTGGGTACCATGGCTAACGAGGGAAATAGCGGTAGTTCAAATAGTTCTAAGGCGGGTTTATCGCAGCTAGCGCACTTGCCACGATCCACTGCCGGTGGGGACTTGTATTGTTTAAAACGAACTTGGTTTTTGTCCTGTAGATGTACGTCTTTCGCTAGAAAAATAGTGACATCAGAATAAGCTGCGTGATTAAACGCTTGGCATATCGTGCAATGGCAGAACACCCGTACAATCGGTTTTCCTGTAATTGTAAACTTGGTCGCGCCACACTGACACTGACAATCTTGCTGCTGAATGTCGTTATTCATTGGTTTCTCCATGATGCCGTGCGAAAGCGTTTGTCAGCGCAGCAGTTATTCGTTAATTCACCTTGGCACCGGGTGCCGTTTGTTGCTCTTCGCATGGTGATTTTGTGTTTTTCCAATCATAAACATAAATTGGCGTTTGGTAGAAATCTTTCAGCCTCATGACTGAGGTCGGCTCGGATGACGGTAGCGCGAAGGTATTACTGATAATGCGAGTTCCATTCGCTAGTTCGAGTTGTAGTTTTTCTTGCAGCGAGTTCATTGCCTTAGGAAAGAGATAACAGAACAGAGTTGAAGCATTGCTGAGGTTGGCCTCGTTGTAATCTTTACGATAGAGGCTCAGGTTAGTTAGGCCTAGCGCTCGTTTACGAATGACGGACACCAGCCATGGTAACCATGACAATTCGTAGCCAATAACCTGTTGCGTGGGGTATTGCTTGGCGACCGCGATAACGAGTGTCCCCCAACCAGACCCAAGGTCTATAAGCGTTCCTGCAGCAGGTTTTTCGATTGCCGCCAGCATGGTTTGGCAAGCTTTTCTGGAACTCATCATCGGCGACATACCCGTTCGCAATGTACTCCATACAATGGATAAACCGATTAAAAGGACAAGGACAAAAAGCATGAGTTCAAGAAGAGGCATGTTAGCGGGCCTCTTGAAAGCAAGAGCGTCGGCACGGATGATTGTCGCTTAATGGGTTGGGCTTAATTAGAGACTCTTTAGCTGTTTTCATATCAAAAGTAGACCCATTTAATAAAATAGCGTTGTAAATTCTGATCATCCTAATGCTGGTTAACATGTAACTGTCGGCATCATATAGCGATATTGCTTAAAGGTCTTTCTAGAATACTGTGGCTTGTCATATAGTTGTAACAATAGATCGTTGTAATAACTGTCCAAAAGTA
>ENA-OSET01000113-OSET01000113.1-sediment-metagenome-genome-assembly--contig:-NODE-113-length-90816-cov-7.335104_pt1 | contig 90816 bp, 79 predicted proteins | sample MGYA00237882_ERZ534229 | MGnify/ENA primary metagenome ERZ534229 (study PRJEB26408, sample SAMN06266212) | sediment metagenome | isolation source: Hudson Canyon methane seep mesocosm | place: USA:Hudson... | reverse complement strand
GCGTTGCTCCTTGTCCAAAAAGCAGACTTTTTGTCGAACAACAGGTTCTCACCGCCGGACATGAAATCCAATAAAAAAGCCGACACAAGGCCGGCTGTTTTAATGAATGGCGCGCTCGACAGGATTGATCATTTCAGCCTGAGGGCTGCAATTCCCCCGTTGGGGCGTTGTCGCGTTGCTCCTTGTCCAAAAAGTGGACTTTTTGTCGAACGACAGGTTCTCACCGCCGGACATGAAATCCAATAAAAAAGCCGACACAAGGCCGGCTGTTTTAATGAATGGCGCGCCCGACAGGATTCGAACCTGTGACCAACGGCTTCGGAAGCCGCTACTCTATCCAGCTGAGCTACGGGCGCTTTAACTTTGGTGTAACACGATTTTTAGGGCCGCAATCATACCCGTGATCAGAATTTGAGTCTATGGATGAATGACGGAGCGAGGGCGTCAGGGGTATCAAGAAATCGTTATTACGATGAAGTTTTTGCACACCACGGAACGTTTCGCTCATTAAATTTCCGCTTCTGGACTAAACTGGCTATAATCCGCGCCTGATAAACTGCCCAGCAGTCTAATAAGTGCTGGTTAAACAGGTAGACCGAAGAGAATTCGGGTAAAAAATGAGGACATCGAGTGATGACAAGTTTTAAAAGTGGCGTAGTCAAGAATATCGCAAAGCTAGTCTGTTTGGTTTTGGTGGGCGCAGCGCTAACGGCCCATGCTGTTAGTGATAAGGAACGGGCACATATTGAGGAACGTATACAACCGGTAGGTCAAGTTTGTGTTGAAGGTGATAGTAGCTGTGGAGCGGCAGTCGTAGCCAGCGGCGGAGCTAAATCGGGAGAAGATATCTACAATACTAACTGTATGGCATGTCACACTACTGGGGCCGCGGGCGCTCCAAAACTGGGTGATGTTGCTGATTGGGACGGCCGATTAAGCAAGGGGCTTGACGCTGTTTATGCCAACGCGATCAATGGTTATAACGCTATGCCGGCCAAAGGCCTGTGTATGGGTTGTTCCGACGACGAAGTCAAAGCAACCGTCGACTATATATTAGAAAACAGCAAGTAATATTATTGCTTGCGAATGGAATCTGACCATCAAGAAACAGCATGTCTGATGTTGTTTCTTGATTCCACCGTCTATCTGTACTGATTTAATCGAACAAGTTCTTCAATCCCGCCAGGGTCTCGTTAGCTCTCTCTTTATTGAGTTCCGGATCTCTCTCTTCACCCTCCCATACTAAATCGTCAAACGGTAACTCATCAAGAAAGCGGCTGGGTGCACAGTCAATCATTTCGCCGTATTGTTTGCGTTTAGCACAATAGGTCAGTGCCAGCGTTTGCTTTGCTCTTGTTATGCCGACATAGCAGAGTCTCCGTTCTTCCTCGATATTGTCTTCCTCGATGCTAGCTCGGTGGGGCAGCAACTCTTCTTCCATGCCGATGATATAGACGTGAGGAAATTCGAGGCCCTTTGACGCATGCAAGGTCATTAACTGGACTTTGTCCATATTTTCGTCATCGTCTTCCTGTCTTTCGAGTAAATCTCTCAAAACCAATTTCGCCACTGCTGCCTGTATATCACCATCGTCGCTGTCATCCTTCTCAATGGTCGACTGAAGTGACTCGATTAAGATATTCACATTGGCCATCCGGCGTTCAGCGACAACAGCGCTCGAGCTGTTCTGGTGTAGCCATGCTTCGTAGTCCATGTCACTGATCATTTCCCGAATGGCTGCAGTCCCCTCGCTCGATTCACTGCGCTCGCCTATATTGTTGATCCAGTGGGTGAATTCCCGTAGCCTCTTAATACTCGCTTCTGGAAGGGATTGTTCGGCGCCTAATTCGTTACAGGCATCAAAGAGGCTCACACCCCGTTGTGTTGCATAATTACCCAGACTTTCGAGCGTCGACGTTCCTATCTTCCGGCGTGGTACGTTGACGATTCGAAGAAACGCGTTGTCATCATCTCGATTGATGAGCAGGCGCAAATACGCCATGATGTCCTTTATCTCGTTTCGAGAGAAGAAAGACGTGCCGCCGCTGATTCGATAGGGAATTTGATGCGCTTGTAGTTTTAGCTCCAGCAGGCGCGATTGATGATTACCCCGGTATAGAATCGCGAAATCTGCAAAGTGTCCGTGCCCGCGGACGCGCCTATCAAGGATTTCATTGGCCACTCTTTCGCATTCAACCTCTTCGTTTTGACAGCGAACGACACGTATCGGGTCACCATAACCCAGCTCACACCAGAGCGCTTTCTCAAATACATGGGGGTTGTGATCAATAACCTGATTAGCGGCCTTAAGAATTCGTGCAGTTGAGCGATAGTTCTGCTCGAGCTTAACGACTTCCAGCTGTGGGTAATCCTGTTGTAACTGTGCCAAATTTTCAGGTCGAGCGCCACGCCACGCGTAAATTGATTGGTCGTCATCGCCGACGACTGTTAGCTTGCCGCGATCGCCAATGAGTAGCTGAACCAACAAATATTGGCTGATGTTTGTGTCTTGATATTCATCGACCAGCATATAGTGAACTTTGCGCTGCCATTTCTCCAGCACATGGGGAAACTGCTGAAATAGCGTTACCGGCAACAAGATTAAATCGTCAAAATCTAGCGCATTGTAAGCTTTTAGTGCTCTTTGGTACCGGGCGTAAGCTTGGGCGCACAACATGTTCGCGGGATCGGTAGCACGGGAGATGGCCTGCTCCGGGCTGACCATATCGTTCTTCCAGTTGGAAATTTGATGCTGAATGGTGTCTGTTTGATCGGCTTGTTTCTTATTACCCGCACTGTCGCCTCGCGAGTCTTCAGAACCACCCTGTTCTTGTATCAATAAGTCGCGAATGAGGGCTTGGGCGTCTTGCTGGTCGAAAATCGAAAATCCACTTTTGTAACCTAGAGTGCTGTGCTCCTTGCGCAGAATATTCAGGCCCAGATTATGGAAGGTGGAAACAATCAAGCCCCGGGCCGCAGGACCTGATACCAGTTGCGATACTCGTTCCTTCATTTCGCGAGCGGCTTTGTTGGTAAACGTTAACGCCGCTATATTGCTGCCTTTAATGCCACACTCTTGAATTAGATAGGCAATTTTTTGAGTGATTACGCTGGTTTTGCCGCTACCGGCCCCGGCTAATACTAATAGGGGGCCATCAATATACAGCACTGCCTTGCGTTGTTTGGAGTTTAATTTAGTCACAAACCTGTCATGTGAAAGAGTAAAAGATTCCTATTATATCAGTCGCAGCCACCGCCGAGGGCGTATATCACACAGAGAGAGGAAAAAGTGATACTATATCTAGAATTTTTATTAAAAAACGGCTATAACTAATTGATATAAGCTTAAAAGGGACTTATTCGAAAAATAGGGAATGATTGCAGCTCAATAAATTTTATTGTCACCACCCTTGAGCGAATTTAAAGGTAAAGAAATGTTAAACACCCTGTCGCGGATTCTTCTTCTCAGCAACGAGCTGGGCGAATACCGACGTTTTGCCGACATGCTTTCAGAGATAAACCCCTCTGCTTATCAACTATTGTGGTGTGAACAGCTCGATAGTAGCTTAAACGAGATATCGACAGGTAACTATGAAGCGGTATTGTTGGATTGTCAGAGTCAAACAGGCTCAGCCCTTCAAATTCTTAGCGATGCAGTTGATCAAGGTTTCACAACTCCCATTATTGCACTAACAGCACAACTCGACAGCCCTGCAGCTAATAAAGCGATGCAAAAGGGCGCGTTTGACTACCTCGCCCTCGAAAATTTGGACAACTATGTGCTCGAACGTTGTCTCGGCCATGCGGTAGAAAAACGTCGAACTGATAAAAAATTATCTCAATTTAACCTCTATGACCCGTTAACAGGGACTCCTAACCGGGTGCTGTTTCGTCAGACAATGGAACGAGCAATTGAACAGGCGAAACAGCAGTGCAGTTTTCTCGCCCTGTTGGTGATTAATCTCGATGGTTTTAAGAAGATCAATGAAAGTTATGGCAGCGAAGCGGGAGACCAGCTAGTTACATCGATGGCTCAACGCCTGAGTCGCTGTGTTCGCAAGAGCGACAGCGTAGCGCGTATCGGAGGTGATGAATTCTCCCTGGTTTTAGAGGATTGCCATGGGCCCGATGATCTGACACTGGTAGCGAAAAAGGTGATTGACGTTTTGTCTGAGCCCTTTTCCATAGCAAGTAGCCCATTGATGATGAGTTGTAGTATTGGCATAGCGATTTACCACGAGGCCGGAGACAGTGTAGATAGCCTTCTTAGAAGTGCCAATATGGCAATGGTTGAAGCGAAATCGCAGCGCGGCAGTCAATTTTGTTTATACAATAAAGATACCAATACGGATGCTTTAAATCGGATAAATCTGGAAGCGGACCTGCGCCGGGCTTTGCGGCGCGAAGAGTTTGAAATGCATTACCAGCCCCGGGTGAATCTGGAGACCGGCAATCCTGTTGGAATGGAGGCCTTGATTCGATGGCGACATCCGACCAGAGGATTGGTCTCTCCGGATGAATTTATTCCCGTTGCCGAAGAAAGTGGCCTAATCATGCCTCTCGGTTACTGGATTATTCACCAGGCATGCAAGGACATGCTGGAGTTTGACAAAAATCATAACAAGTCGATGGACGTCGCAATTAACCTGTCCTTTAAACAGCTGCAAGATAAAATGTTTGTTGACACCACCACCCGCATTATTGAACAGAGTGGTGTTGATGCTTCCCGCCTGGAATTCGAACTCACCGAAACAGCGATTATGTCGAGTTACCAGCAGACCTACGAAGGAATGATGGAGCTTAGTAAACTGGGAATTACCTTTTCTCTCGATGATTTCGGGACCGGATTTTCGTCTTTTGCGCACATCCAGCGCTTACCTATTTCAGCCTTAAAAGTTGATCGTAGCTTTGTTCGTAATGTGGTAAAAAACAGTGACGACGCTATTATCGTCAAGGCAATGATTAATTTGGCACACAATTTACGGTTGCAGGTTATCGCTGAGGGAGTTGAAACCCTCGAACAAGTTCAGTTTCTCTGGGAAAACCAGTGTGACCAAATTCAAGGTTTTTATTTCAGCCCCGCTTTACCGGCGAAGGATTTTTCCTTAATGATTAACGGTCGGAAAATGGCTGCGGTATAAACTTCTCGCTCGTAGCTTTCATTGTCTTGGAAAATGTAAACGTAACGGTATTGTCCGTGTCTTAGAACTCATTTTTCTTTCAAATGCGTTCTATATCTAGGTGTTTTGTCTCTCTAATGTACGATATCCCGTCGCCTCCATAAGGTGTTTACTCGTGATCGCATCTTGTTCCTCCATGTCTGCGATCGTGCGAGCAACCCGTAAAATACGATGGTAGGCACGGGGTGAAAGATCTAATCTATTGACGGTTTTTTCCAGTAAATTATGATTATCACTATCTAATATACAAAATATCTCCAGCTCTTTAACAGAAAGGGCTGCATTGGTTTTCCCCCCGCGACCTAGCTGCTTTGCTCTCGTTCTAGTCACTCTTTCTAACACCTGACCGGAAGTCTCAATATTATTGCTGCGCTCTCTAAGGAGATTGGCTGGCAACCTGCCAACGTTAAGCTGCATGTCAATTCTGTCTAGTAAAGGGCCGGAGATTTTGTCTCGATAGCGACGAATCCTGTCCGGTGTGCATCGGCAGGCTCGCTTATCGTCTCCGTAGTAGCCGCAGGGGCAAGGGTTCATAGCAGCGACCAATTGAAAACTCGCAGGGAATCGCACCTGTTGAGTGGCTCGTGAGATCATTATTTCTCCGGACTCGAGCGGCTCGCGCAATACTTCCAATACTTGCCGCTGGAATTCTGGCAACTCATCCAAAAATAATATGCCATGATGTGCAAGAGAAATCTCTCCCGGTTTTGGGTGGCTGCCACCTCCGACTAGCGCGACCGCGGACGCAGTATGGTGCGGGTTTCGAAAGGGGCGTTGGAAGAAATTTTGACTCGGGGTATTGCTCAGGGAATGCACTGTTGCGACCTCCAGCATTTCCTGTTGCGTCAATGGCGGCAAAATCCCAGGTAAGCGGCTGGCCAACATAGTTTTACCGGTTCCTGGCGGGCCGCAGAAAAGAATATTGTGACCACCGGAGGCAGAAATTTCGAGAGCACGTTTCGCCTGAAGCTGGCCTCTTACTTCATTTAAATCGGGGTATTTCGAGCGTATGTTTTTGAAACTGCCAAATTTCTCAGCGCTTAGACATTCTCGCTGATGGAGGTGAGCACAAAGTTGCAATAAATTTCTTGCACACAGAACGGTTCCAGATCCGCATAGGGTGGCTTCGCTGCCATTTTCGACCGGTATGACGAGCGCACGGCCAGCTTCAACGCATTTGATCGCAGCGGGCAGTGACCCTTGAACAGGACGTATTGCCCCAGTTAAAGCGAGCTCCCCCAGGAACTCGTACTGATCAAGTGTTTCGACAGGGATTTGTTTTGACGCGGCGAGAATACCAAGTGCAATTGAAAGGTCAAAGCGACCGCCTTCTTTCGGTAAGTCGGCGGGCGCCAAATTGATAGTAATTCGTCGAGAGGGAAATTCAAAATGTGAGTTAATGATCGCACTGCGCACGCGATCCTTGCTTTCTTTTACCGCAGTTTCCGGTAATCCGACAATATTGAAGGCGGGCAGCCCGTTCGACAAATGAACCTCAACGGTTACCAGTGGTGCATCTATCCCCAATTTAGCCCGAGCATATACAATAGCGAGTGACATATGACTTCCCTGTTAATTATCCCCAATTCCGTTGGGTTGAAGTTGAATACAAGCGAGGAGCAGTCTTTCAAAGACTTTGTCTCCCAGACTAGCTTATGTAGGCATGTTCTTAAAATCTAGCCCCTAAATCTAGCCCTTAAATACAGTTCCTAAAACACACGCCTTAAGACACAGATCGTAGAATAAGGCGCCTAAGTTATTGCGATTTTGTTAAAGCTTCCATTTGCGCTTCAAGTTTTTCTAGTTTTTCCCGGGTACGAGCTAAGACCGCTGTTTGCGCATCAAACTCATCTCGGCTTACCAAATTTAATTTGCTAAATGAGCTATTCGCCAATGCCCGAATATTACTTTCCAATTCACTACTACCGCCCTCGGGTAGCAGTTGCTTGAGTTTTCTTACAAATTGTTCGATTGGTACATTCATCAGCGATGTCTATTAATAGAGTGAGAAGTACGATTGTATTTTTTTTAACACTGCATGACCAGCAATTAGGAACGAAATGACGTTTGCACTGTTATGGAGCGAAGCCCGTAGCGGAAAATTCTTTGCAATGGAAAAAATCGTTGGATTGGAAAGAGCCTGGTTCCTCCAAGGCCCAGCCAAGTCGGGGGCGAAGTCGAATTTATCGGAGGAAAACAGCCAGTAACTATTGCCTTAAAACTTTGGTGTATTTATTGCTTGTATGGACTGATAATAAAACGAAAAGGGGTAGCGCACTATTTTGGCTAATGATTCACTAAAATCCGTTGTTGATGTCAGTGCTGGATGGCAAGCAGGCCTACAGATATCGCTGAAACCCAAACTGGGCCGCACGGTGTTACAGTCGGTAAAGCACTATGGCCCATTGCGTGTTCAAAGGCCATTTTATCCCGAAGGATTCGTCTGCCATTTATATTTGCTACATCCTCCTGGGGGCTTGGTTGCAGGTGACTCTCTGGCCATTTCTCTAGATCTCGAGAGCGGCGCACAGGCGTTAATCACTACTCCCGCTGCAGGTAAACTCTATCGAGTTACCTCCCATGCGCTACCACAATATCAAGGGGTGAGTGCGAAACTTCGGCCGGCATCGGTATTGGAGTGGATGCCACAAGAAACCATTGTTTATAACGACGCAAATGGCGAGCTGTTGAATCGATTTGATTTAGAAGGTGACGCTGCGCTGATTGGTTGGGATATTATTTGTTTGGGCCGTCGCGCCAGTGGCGAAAAGTTTACCGGCGGACGGCTTAAACAAAGCATCGAAATATATCGTGATGGAGTGCCATTATTTATTGATCGTATTAACTTTGTCGGAGGTAGCGACATGTTGCAAGCCCCCTGGGGTATGAATGGCTTGAGTGTTAGCGGTACGATGTTCGTTACCCTCGATAAAGACGCCAAGCTCGATTTAGACAGCCTACGCGAAAAAATACCCGAGGGTAAACAGTGGGGAATCAGCCAACGCAGTGACGTTTTGTTGCTACGCTATTTAGGGGACTCAGCGGAATCCTGTCGTCGGGGGTTCGAAGCCGCATGGCGACATTTGCGTCCCATCATACTAAAGAGGTCAGTGCATCGACCTAGAATATGGAATACATAATATAAACCCTCCCAATTGAAGAGGCTGTAGGGTTTTCACAACAACAATTACGAGTATTAAGGAAACAATCATGGAGCTGAGTCCAAGAGATAAAGATAAGTTACTCATTTTTACGGCGGGACTACTTGCCGAACGACGAAAAGCAAAAGGCTTAAAATTAAATTATCCGGAAAGTATCGCATTAATCAGTGCAGAAATTATGGAGGGTGCGCGAGAGGGAAAGTCGGTCGCTCAAATGATGGAATACGGCCGAACAATTTTGTCCGCTGAAGATGTCATGGACGGAGTCGCCCAAATGATCGATGAGGTGCAAGTGGAAGCAACATTTCCCGATGGAACCAAGCTGGTTACCGTTCATAATCCAATTGTATAAAGGAGAAAGTTTATGATTCCGGGGGAAATCGAGGTAAAAGACGGAGAATTAGAGCTTAATGCAGGTCGAGAAACATTGACCATTAGCGTCGCGAACAGCGGCGATCGGCCGATACAAGTTGGCTCTCATTACCACTTCTATGAAACGAATAATGCGTTGCAGTACGACCGAGAAAGCACACGAGGTTTTCGCTTAAATATTGCTGCGGGAACGGCGGTAAGGTTTGAACCCGGACAGGAACGAGAAGTGGAGTTGGTTGCACTTGCGGGCGCTCGCATAGTGTACGGTTTGCGCGGCGATATTATGGGAAAGTTATAGGATGCGTGGAGTAAAAAATGACAAAAATTGATCGACGAGCTTATGCCGATATGTATGGCCCAACCGTAGGTGATCGCGTCCGGTTGGCAGACACTGAACTGTGGATTGAAGTTGAGAAAGATTTCACCCAGTACGGCGAAGAAGTTAAATTTGGCGGCGGGAAAGTGATACGAGATGGCATGGGACAAAGCCAAAGACCTCGCGCTGAAACGCCCGATACTGTTATCACCAATGCCTTGATCCTCGATCACTGGGGTATCGTAAAAGCGGATGTTGCGATTAAGAACGGACGCATTGAAGCCGTCGGTAAAGCGGGAAACCCGGACATTCAATCGGACGTTACTATTGCGATTGGGCCCGGCACGGAAATTATTGCCGGTGAGGGACAAATACTCACCGCCGGCGGCGTCGATTCTCATATCCACTTCATATGTCCGCAGCAAATTGAAGAGGCGTTAATGAGCGGCGTGACGACTATGCTGGGAGGAGGCACCGGTCCTGCGACCGGTACGAATGCCACTACCTGCACACCCGGTTCCTGGCACATAGGAAAGATGTTGCAAGCCTCTGAAGCTTTTCCGATGAATCTTGGTTTTATGGGTAAAGGCAATGCCAGTTTACCGGAAGCGTTAGAAGAACAGCTGGTAGGCGGTGCGATGGGATTAAAGTTGCACGAAGATTGGGGCACAACACCGGCTTCCATTGATAATTGTCTCTCGGTCGCAGAAAAGTACGATGTGCAGGTCGCTATTCATACCGACACGTTGAATGAATCGGGGTTTGTCGAAGATACCTTGGCGGCATTTAAGGGGCGTACTATTCACACCTACCATACGGAAGGTGCCGGAGGCGGTCATGCCCCAGACATTATCAAAGCCTGTGGTGAGCTTAATGTATTACCCTCGTCGACGAACCCGACACGCCCTTATACCGTTAACACCGTTGACGAACATTTGGATATGTTGATGGTCTGTCATCACCTTGATCCAAACATTCCAGAAGATGTTGCTTTCGCCGATTCACGTATTCGACGTGAGACCATTGCGGCCGAAGATATTTTGCACGACTTAGGCGCGTTTTCTATGATTGCGTCTGATTCGCAGGCGATGGGCCGTGTTGGAGAAGTCATTTGCCGTACCTGGCAAACCGCACACAAGATGAAAGTACAGCGTGGTGCGTTGAGTGATGACAGTCACTATTCTGATAATTTTAGAGCCAAACGGTATATCGCTAAATACACGATAAACCCGGCGATCGCTCACGGTATCGATCACGAGGTGGGTTCCATTGAGGTTGGAAAGCTAGCAGATTTGGTGCTGTGGAAGCCTATGTTTTTTGGTATCAAGCCCGCTCTTATCATCAAGGGTGGAATGATAGCTGCTGCGCCAATGGGTGATCCTAATGCTTCTATTCCTACTCCACAACCCGTTCATTACCGGCCTATGTTTGGTTCATTTGGTGGAGCGATAGCGACGACTTCAGTCAATTTTGTCAGTAATGCGGCTCTTCAAGCCGGTATTTCAGATGCCTTGGGCCTGCGTAAATTAATGGTCGCCTGCAAAGGTAGTCGTGCAGTGACCAAGAAGGACATGATTCACAACAACTGGATGCCATCGATGAGCGTCGACCCAGAGACTTATGAGGTGAGGGCCAATGGCGAATTGCTCACCTGCGAACCGGCGGAAATATTACCCCTGGCACAACGCTACTCACTATTTTAATACGACAGGTACCCACCAAAATGAAAGAGTGTTTTCAGTTAATAAAAGACCCGGTATCGGAGCCTGGCCTAAAAGTAGAATTGAATTTCCAGCAACGTCAAAAAAGCCGTTACAAAGCAGTGACGGTCTGTGGCGAGTCCTTGGGATGGTTTTTGGATCGCGGTCGAGTTCTGGAAGACGGTGACGTACTCTTGTGTGACGATGAAAGTTTAGTGCTAGTGATCGCCGCCGATGAAACGGTATCGGAAGTTCTCAGTGATAATCAGCATCTTTTGATGCGAGCCGCCTATCATCTAGGTAATCGTCATGTACCGCTGCAAATCGGCGAGTCATTCTTGCGCTACCAACACGACCATGTACTGGACGAAATGGTCACAGGATTGGGATTAAAGGTTGCTTGCCATCAGCGGACTTTTCATCCGGAAAATGGTGCTTACCATAATAAGACGGGTTCGAGTGACGCCGTTCACGCGCATTCTCATAGCGACCATTCTCAGCACGACCACTCACGGCCCAACGTAGAAGCATGAGTAGTGCAGCGCTATTACATCTGTTGCATTTAGTGAGCCCGGCTTTACCTGTTGGTGCATACGCGTATTCGCAAGGTCAAGAATACGCGGTCGAACTCGGACATCTGAAAGGAATGGAGGATGCCAAACGTTGGATTGATGGGGTGATGTGCCATAGCGTAGCACAGCTCGATCTACCGATACTGAGCAGAGTCTACGAATCTTGGCAAAGAAAAGACGTTAGTCAAGTTAGCCGTTGGAACCGATTTCTACAGGCTTCCCGCGAGTCGGCGGAGTTTGAACTTGAAGATTTGCAGATGGGGCGAGCGTTGATGCGGCTTTTGATATCGCTCGATATCCCTGAGGCAATTGCCTGGCCGGCCAAAAAACCTGTTTGCTTCGTTACCGCTTTTGCGCTCGCTGGAGCGCATTGGAAGATAAGCCTTCCACTATTGATGCAAGGCTATTGTTGGAGCTGGCTTGAGAACCAGGTTGCGGCAGCGACTAAACTGATTCCGTTAGGACAAACCGACGCGCAAAAACTGTTGCTGTTACTGATGCCGAGTGTCGAACAGTGCTGCATAGATTCTCAACAGGTTGGTGAGGGAGACATAGGTGCAGGCCTGCCAGCGTTGGCGTTAGTCTCTGCGCAACATGAAACACAATACTCGAGGCTTTTTAGATCATGATATATGACATTGATCACCGCATAGAGTCTTACTAACGAGCGCTTTTTAAATGCTGTGAAAGAGCGTAAACAGTCATCTTACGGAATAACTTTTAGGAACCATAATGAATCGAGAAAAACCCCTTTTACGACTAGGTATCGGTGGTCCAGTGGGCTCGGGTAAAACGGCTCTAGTCAAAGAACTGTGCGTTAGATTGAAAGACCAGCTGAATATTGCTGTTATTACCAATGACATTTATACCCGCGAAGATGCAGAGTTCCTTCTGCGACATAACGTACTGGAAAGCGATAGAATTATTGGCGTTGAAACCGGCGGGTGTCCTCATACGGCAATTAGAGAAGATGCATCGATGAACCTGTCGGCCGTAGAGGAGCTCAGTGAACGGTTTCCTAACTTGGATATGGTTATGATTGAAAGTGGCGGCGATAATCTGGCGGCAACCTTTAGTCCCGAATTGTCAGATCTAACGATATACGTCATAGACGTTTCTGCCGGAGACAAAATCCCCCGTAAGGGAGGTCCCGGAATTACGAAATCTGATCTATTAGTGATTAACAAAATTGACCTGGCGCCTTATGTCGGCGCAGATTTGAACGTGATGGATCGCGACGCAAAAAAGATGCGCGGTGATGGTCGGTTTGTATTTTCTAACTTAAAAAAAGAGATAGGCTTAGACGAAATATGCAGTTTCATTATTGAGCAGGGTATGCTGATACCTCGCGATTGTTAAGATGGACGGCACGGCATGGATACTTCTGCAGATGGGTTTGGCTGCAGGTCTTCTACACAGTCTTGATGCGGACCACATCGCCGCCGTTGTGGGAATGTCAGGGCCGCAAACCGAAGGCAAAAACAGGCTCGCATTTCCACTGTACTGGGCCGCGGGCCACGGTGGTGCGATTGTCATTATTGCAATTAGTGTTTTACTGCTGGGTCTAGCCGTACCCCACAGAATGAGCGAGTTTGCGGAATCTGTCGTTCCCTATATGCTTATCGCCATTGGAATGATCGCTTGGATTCAGTTAGTCGGTGAACGTGGTAGATTTCAACGTAAGTTCAATCCACATACTGGAACAAAAAAAGCAACAGTCGTTGGATTGGTACATGGCTGTGCCGGATCGGCGCCTGTCCTGGCGTTGTTACCTGCGGCAACGCTGCAGTCACCAATCACGGGTTTCATTTATGTTCTATTGTTCTGTTTTGGAGTAGCGTTTTCGATGTTATTCCTCGGACGGATCTTAGCTCTAACGGCAAAAAGTACGACCGACCGATCAGACACATTTCTTCATTGGCTTCGATGCATTTTCGCCACCTTGCCTATAGTTCTTGGTGTCTATCTAGTTTTACTTGCGTAGCTCGTTTCCACTTTAACGTATAGAATTTATCGTGGGAAAACGGCGGTGATAGTGGTCTTTTGGCTTAGCCGCGGATTTGGCAGAAACTATTTTCTCTGCAGTACGCCTCAACCATTGTGTTCTATTTTGAAGCACCATTTTTTTATTGCACTATTTTAGTTCGCCGAAATCGTTAGAGCGATCTAAATGTTCTTCCAAATAAATCAGTAGTGGTGATAGCAAGTTGATTTTGTAGGGTTTTCAAAGATTTCTAAAATGGAAATGAATCTTGGCACCATTTCTGCTGTGTCTTCTCCGGAGATAAATTCTAGCAGCCATCGGAGATAGTATGAAAAAAAATAGTTGGAAAAAAACGGGAGCCAAGGCCCTCGGAGTTGCAGCGTTAACTGTTAGTGCCGCAATAACGCAAGCGGCAGACACGATTAAAGTTGGCGTTTTACACTCTTTGTCGGGAACGATGGCGATTAGTGAAACAACACTTAAAGATACTGTGCTCATGATGATTGAAGATCAAAACAAAAAGGGCGGTCTTCTCGGGAAAAAGCTGGAAGCCGTCGTTGTCGATCCTGCATCAAATTGGCCTCTATTCGCTGAAAAGACCAAAGAATTATTAGGTCAAGAAAAAGTTGACGTGATTTTCGGCTGCTGGACATCGGTTTCAAGAAAGTCGGTATTGCCTGTAATCGAGGAAATGAACGGCCTGATGTTCTACCCGGTTCAGTACGAAGGAGAAGAAAGCTCCAGAAATGTTTTTTATACCGGTGCGGCTCCTAACCAACAAGCTATTCCGGCCGTTGATTACTTAATGAGTGACGACGGTGGCAACGTTAAACGCTGGGTATTGGCAGGAACTGACTATGTCTATCCTCGTACGACAAACAAAATTCTCGAGGCCTATCTAAAAAGTAAAGGTGTAAAAGACAGCGACATCATGATCAATTACACACCTTTTGGTCACTCCGATTGGCAAACTATTGTTTCAGACGTGAAAAAGTTTGGATCTACGGGCAAGAAAACCGCCGTCGTTTCAACAATTAATGGCGATGCAAATGTGCCGTTTTATAAGGAATTGGCGAATCAGGGGCTATCAGCAGAAGACATTCCCGTCGTTGCATTTTCTGTTGGCGAAGAAGAACTTTCAGGCTTTGATACCAAACCACTTGTTGGGCACTTGGCTGCATGGAATTACTTTATGAGCGCAGACGCTGTCGAGAATGACCAGTTTATTGAACGATGGAAAGAGTTTGTTGGAAACGATGAGCGCGTTTCAAACGATCCCATGGAAGCGACCTATATTGGATTCAAAATGTGGGCCAACGCTGTAACCAAGGCCAAAACAACGGATGTTGATGCGGTAGAGAAAGCGATGATAGGTATTACTGTGCCAAATCTTACCGGTGGAATGGCGACCATGCTGCCCAACCATCACTTGACCAAACCGGTACTCATTGGCGAAATTCAAGAAGATGGGCAGTTTGATATCGTCTGGCAGACTGACGATACAGTGGCTGGTGACGCGTGGACTGACTTTTTACCAGAGAGCGCGAAGTTGGTTGCAGACTGGCAGGACCCAGCTATCAACTGTGGAAATTACAATACTGAGACTAAAAAATGCTCGGGACAAAATTTCTAAATAGACACTTTCTAAAGCATTAATCGAAATAGAAAGATAACTGCACCAAAATTCAAAGACCGTTGTAACTAACACAATAAATTAGTTGCAACGGTTTTTGAAAATAACATCTTATTAGCATCATTTCGTACTGCTAAATTTTTGTATTGGGAACCTCGATGAAAGATTGCCTTAGAGCGTTGGCTTCTTTAAGTCTTATGCTAGCGTGTTTGTATTCGCCGGCAGTGTATGCGGAAGAACTGAGCTTTGATCAAACAGTCAATGCTTTGGCGTTAGCAAAGAAAATGAAAGAGAAAGAAAGAGTAATTGCCCAGCTTGCTATGACAAGTTCCGAGAAAAAGTTACAGGTTTTAACGTCTCTGCAAAAAGGAACACTCTATTACCGGAAATCTGACAAGCGAGTTGTGTTTTCGAAGTTAGTTGAATCACAATATCGAATCAATGACGTTTTGACTGGCGAGGAGTATGGGCTTACCGAGAAGCGGAAGCTAAAGAAGATCAATATTAGCAACAAATTACGCAATCAATTGCGGCTAATAGTTGCGAAAATCTATTTGTCTGACAAAAATGATGAGCGGCGATCGCGAGCAGTAAAAGATTTGATTAACAGCCCTGATATTAAGACACTGGGAATTATTGAAAGCGCACTGGATATCGAGCAGAATTCAACGATAAAGCAGAATCTACAATTGGCTTCGGCCTTGATTCGTCTAAATGGCGAAAACGAAGCCGGACGTCTATTAGCTATTCACGACTTGGAAGGTAGTTTACATAAAAAGGTGATCAGTGCTCTCATTGCTTTACAAGAAAAAGATGATGAAGGGAGATATGTAGAACCCAGTGAGAAGGTTCGAGAAGCCGCCAAGAAGACTGTTGCTTCGATGCAAGGGGCGCAAGAATTCTACCGGTTTGTAGAGAACCTATTTTTCGGCATAAGCTTAGGTTCTGTGTTGTTGCTGGCCGCGGTTGGGCTCGCAATAACATTCGGCGTCATGGGTGTAATAAACATGGCTCACGGAGAGATGATTATGTTAGGAGCTTATACCACTTATGTCATCCAACAAATTATGCCCAATTATATTGAAATATCTCTTTTAGTTGCGATACCTTCTGCCTTTATCGTCTCAGGATTAATGGGTGTGCTGATAGAGCGAACGGTGATAAGACATCTCTATGGGCGACCTCTTGAAACTTTGTTGGCGACATTTGGCATCAGTCTGGTATTACAGCAATTGGTCCGAACTATTTTCTCGCCTCTTAATAAGAGTGTTATCAGCCCAGAATGGTTAAGCGGGTCTATGGAAGTTAACGGATTACTTTCCTTGACCTATAACCGTATGTATATCATTTTATTTAGTTTTCTCGTTTTGTTGGGACTGGTGTTTTTGTTGAAAAAGACGTTTGTCGGGCTGCAAATGCGGGCTGTAACTCAAAACCGGGCGATGGCTAACTCAATGGGTATTCGCGCAAGCTGGGTTGATGCGCTCACGTTTGGTCTCGGTTCAGGTGTCGCCGGAATCGCGGGGGTTGCGTTAAGTCAGCTGACTAATGTGGGCCCCAACCTTGGCCAGGCCTACATTATTGATTCTTTTATGGTTGTTGTTTTCGGTGGGGTCGGAAATCTATTCGGAACTTTTTTTGCGGCGATGAGCCTGGGGATTGCCAACAAATTTATTGAGCCGGTCGCTGGTGCCGTTTTAGGGAAAATTATTGTGTTGATTTTTATCGTTTTATTTATCCAGTGGCGGCCTCGTGGATTATTTGCGATTAAAGGTCGGTTCGTCGAGGATTAGAGAATGACAACAAATAAAACATCGAGTCGATCCTTGCTCGCCGGCGACGTTGGTGGAAAGCGTCTGCTGATAATCTTATTGCTAGGTTCGGTAATTTTTCCTGCGTTCAATTTAATGTTGCCAGAGTCTTCATTTTTCCATATATCAACCTACACATTGACCTTAGTCGGTAAATATCTGTGTTTGGCTTTACTGGCACTATCGGTCGATTTGATTTGGGGGTACTGCGGAATACTTAGTCTTGGTCACGGCGCCTTCTTTGGGTTAGGTGGATACGCGATGGGTATGTATTTAATGCGGCAAATAGGCGACCGGGGTGTTTATGGAAACGCAGAGCTTCCCGATTTTATGGTTTTCCTCGATTGGCATGAATTACCGTGGTTTTGGTTAGGTTTTGATAATTTTGGTTTTGCCATGATTATGGTAGTTCTAGTGCCTGGGGTTTTAGCTTTTGTATTTGGATGGTTGGCCTTTCGGTCGAGGGTCACCGGCGTTTATTTCTCGATAATCACCCAGGCCTTAACTTATGCATTGTTATTAGCGTTTTTTCGTAACGACATGGGCTTCGGTGGGAACAACGGTTTAACAGATTTTAAGGAAATCCTGGGATTTAACCTACAGTCGGATGTCACCAGAAGCGTTTTATTTAGTTGCTCTGCATTGGCTTTAATATTTTGCTATTTACTGTGTCGCTGGATTGTCGATTCAAAGCTGGGAAGGGTTCTTATCGGTATAAGAGATGCGGAAAGCCGAACCCGCTTTACCGGTTATAAGGTCGAGTATTTTAAGTTGTTTGTTTTTGTTCTATCAGCGGTCATTGCCGGTGTGGCCGGGGCATTGTATGTTCCTCAAGTGGGCATAATTAATCCCGGTGAGTTTGGCCCACTCAATTCCATTGAGATCGTCGTATGGGTTGCTATTGGTGGTCGAGGAACACTGTATGGTGCAGTGATCGGTGCGCTGTTGGTGAATTATGCGAAAACGTACTTCACCGGCGCGATGCCGGAAGTTTGGCTGTTTATGCTGGGAGGGCTTTTTGTGGTATCAACAATCTATTTACCAAAGGGAGTTGTAGGGCTGTTTCAAAATCTTCAGGCAAGAAAAGAAAATAGTAAAATCGGCACGATTACGGGGGTGGGAACATGAAAACCGCTCATATCGGTGACGATACAATTTTGTATGTTAATGGGGTCAGTAAGAGTTTTGATGGGTTTAAAGCCCTTAACAATTTGTCTCTCACCTTAAAAAAGGGCGAGATGCGAGCGATTATTGGCCCTAATGGCGCTGGTAAAACCACGATGATGGATGTCATTACCGGCAAATTGCGGCCCGATGAGGGTGAGGTGATTTTTTCCGATAACATCGATTTAACCAAATATGATGAAGCTGAAATTGCGAACCTGGGCATAGGCCGGAAGTTTCAAAAACCAACGGTTATTGAAAGTCTGAGTTTGTTTCAAAATTTGGAATTGGCGCTGCAAGGAGGGCGCGGTGTTTTTCAGGCCCTATTCCACAAACTTAAAGCCAAACAAAAAGATCGAATAGAGGAGGTTCTGGAACAAATCGCCTTAGCTGATCGCCGTTATGACTTGGGCGGATCTCTCTCTCACGGACAAAAGCAGTGGTTGGAAATTGGCATGTTACTAGTACAGGACCCACAATTATTATTGGTAGACGAACCGGCGGCTGGGATGACTGATAGTGAAACCGAAACGACCGCCGAGCTATTGAAAGAAATTACCGGTGCACATTCGGTGGTCGTCGTTGAGCACGATATGGACTTTATAAAAGCGCTGGATACAACGGTCACAGTTTTACACGAGGGCTCGACGCTAGCCGAGGGCCGACTTGAACAAGTGCAGCAAGATTCTCGCGTTATTGAGGTCTATTTGGGGCGTTAGCGTATGTTGGAAATAAAGAATATTGATTTGTTTTACGGTGCTAGCCAGGCGCTACGCGGCGTGTCTATGACCGCAGAAAAAGCTCAGGTGACCTGTGTGCTTGGCCGAAATGGTGTCGGTAAGACGTCGACCTTGAGAGCTGTCTCTGGGCAGCAATCGATTAGCTCTGGAGAAATATTATGGGAGGGCCGACCCATTCACACCCTTAACGTTGCCGATCGTGCGAGGTCTGGCATAGCCTATGTCCCTCAGGGGCGTGAAATATTTTCTCAGCTAACGGTTTACGAAAATCTTCAAACCGGATTCGCGGCGTTGCCGAGAAGTGAACGGAGGGTCGATAGAGAAATACTGGATCTTTTTCCGGTGTTGAGAGAGATGTTAAAGCGACGAGGTGGAGACTTATCCGGTGGTCAACAGCAACAACTAGCTATTGCTCGAGCCTTGGTAACCAAACCTCGGCTATTGATACTCGATGAGCCGACGGAGGGTATTCAACCATCAATAATAAAAGACATCCAGGAAGTCATCGGTTTGCTGCGAAATCGCGGTGAAATGGCGATTCTGCTAGTGGAACAATATTTTGATTTTGCCCGAGCATTGGCTGACAGTTACGTTGTAATGGATCACGGCGAAGTCATTTTGTCGGGCCGTGGCGAAGACATGGTCGAGGACGAAGTTAGAGGCCATATGACAGTGTGAATAGGTCGAAAAATTGTCTCCTTGATAGTGTGTAAATAAGCTGCACTATCATGAAAGATAGATGAGTAGTCTTCGGTTATCTTGATAACAATCCCGTAATCCCGTAATCCCGTAATCCCGTAATCCCGTAATCCCGTAATCCAGCAATCCAGCAATCCAACCTATTTCCACTATTTAACAGAGCTTTTTTAACGGATCTGAACGCTTTGTACCGCAAAAGTCGTCTAAATAGGTGCGGAAGGCAAATTGATCGCACATATAGAGTGCGTTTTCGTATTGGTGCACTATTAGTGCGCATGGGGCGGCCCGAATCTCTCGGAATACCTGTGACCCTATCGGAAAACATTAGCTAACTAATTGAATAATAAAGAAAATAATAAGTTGGTATACCTTGTGCTAAGAGTAAGGCAACTCACATTATTGAGTCTTGGGGAACATTAATTAGAAACATTGACATTAATGACAATATTAAAATATTCGGAGAATACACACATGAAAACAATTAAAACCATATTGGCATCTGCCGTTGCGGCTACGGCCTTTTCTGTTCCAGTAATGGCAGAAATTGAAGTTGCGGGATCTGTTGGTGTAGCGTCGGCATACCTTTGGCGTGGTCAGGACTTAGGTGATGGTTCTCCTGCGGTTTTTGGCGACGTTGTCGCTAGCATGGGCGGTGCTTACGGTGGTATTTGGGGATCTTCGGGTGATGACGCCAGTGGCAACGAATACGATCTATTTGCGGGCTACGGAATGGAAATGGGCGATATCAGCGTCGATTTGAGCGTATGGAATTACATGTACCCAGATCTAGGTGAAAGCCAGGGTACTTTTGCCGATTTATCGGAAATCATTTTGGCGGTCGGTTTTGGTCCTGTGTCCGTGACTTATTACGACAATATTGCTGGTGATAACGGTTATACCTATCTTACTGTCGGCGCGGAATTCGGTGCGTTTTCAGCGACTTACGGAACAACCTCGAACGATGATAGCGACAATGATTATTCTCACGTAGACCTGGGATACTCATACAACGACAACCTAAGTTTCACTTTAAGCCAGGTTGTTGATCAGGACGATTACGAAGGCGTTGATGACGATTTGAACTTTGTTGTTTCTTATAGCATCCCACTGGGCGAGTAAAACGAAATTAGCCGGCATATTTGCCGGCTTTCTACATTTAGTGCGCTGAAACTAGCGTGATGCAACTTTCAAATAATAGGAGAATCCCAATGAAACTGGTAACGGCTGTAGTCAAACCATTTAAGTTGGACGATGTTCGAGAAGCACTTTCAGAAGTTGGCGTGCAGGGTATTACGGTTACTGAAGTCAAGGGTTTCGGTCGTCAAAAGGGTCACACAGAACTCTATAGAGGCGCGGAATACGTGGTCGATTTTTTACCTAAAGTAAAAATCGAAGTTGCAATTGCCGATGGTAGCGTAGACCAGGTTATTGAAGCGATTACCAACGCCGCCAATACGGGCAAAATTGGAGATGGCAAGATCTTTGTATCTGCGCTCGATCAGGTGATTCGTATTCGCACGGGCGAAACCGGCGAAGAAGCTATCTAGGTCGCAAAACAACAACAACCATAGGCTTGTGGAGGGCTTAGATATGGAAAACGAAATTTTTCAATTAAAATACGCACTGGATACCTTTTATTTCTTGGTATGCGGGGCGTTCGTAATGTGGATGGCCGCTGGTTTTTCCATGCTGGAAGCTGGATTGGTACGTTCAAAAAATACCACAGAAATTCTCACAAAAAACGTAGCGTTGTACGCGATCTCTTGCACTATGTACATGATTGTCGGTTACGCGATTATGTATCCCGATTTAGGTTCAGCATTGTTAGCAGGAATTACCGCTGACGGTGTTACCGGCGCAGAAGAACCAGCGACTTACGCGCCTTCAGCGGACTTTTTCTTCCAGGTGGTCTTTGTAGCGACGGCGATGTCAATTGTATCTGGTGCAGTGGCCGAACGGATGAAATTGTGGTCGTTTCTTGCATTCGCCATTGTTTTGACCGGTTTCATTTATCCAATGGAAGGCTCGTGGACTTGGGGTGGAAACGCGGTTTTTGGCATGTATACCTTGGGTGATCTTGGTTTCTCTGATTTTGCAGGATCGGGTATTGTACATATGGCAGGCGCGTCAGCAGCGCTAGCAGGTGTATTGTTACTAGGTGCTCGTAAAGGCAAATACGGAGCCAACGGCTCCATCAATGCGATCCCTGGTGCAAACTTACCCATGGCAACATTGGGCACTTTTATCCTGTGGATGGGCTGGTTTGGTTTCAATGGCGGTTCGGTACTGGCAACGGCCAGTGTTGAAAGCGCTAACAGTGTCGCAGTCGTATTTATGAATACCAATGCCGCAGCCGCTGGCGGACTGATTGCCGCGCTGATTGTTGCTCAAATCAAATTTGGCAAGGCTGATTTGACGATGGCATTAAACGGCGCCTTGGCTGGTCTGGTTGCGATAACGGCCGAACCATCGACACCGACAGCATTGCAAGCGACTCTTATCGGTGGTGCCGGCGGTATCTTGGTCGTATTTTCGATCCTTGCTCTGGACAAGCTGAAGATCGACGATCCTGTTGGCGCGATTTCAGTGCACGGCGTTGTTGGATTACTGGGTCTAATGGTAGTTCCGTTAACCAACGATGCGTCAAGCTTTTCCGGTCAGTTAATCGGTGCGTTGACTATCTTTGGATGGGTGTTTATCACAAGCTTTATCGTTTGGTACATTTTGAAAATGGTTATCGGTATTCGCGTTAGTGAAGAAGACGAATACGAAGGTGTCGATTTATCAGAGTGTGGTATGGAAGCTTATCCAGAATTTACTAATAAGTAAGTTCGACTTTGTTATGAAAAGGGCGCCTTAAAGGCGCCTTTTTTTTGTCTCGTCGTTGGAGCTAACCTCGTAGTGGGGAATTCAGTTGTAATTCAGGCTTTAAGTTGAACCCCCAAGAAGATGATATATATCAGTCCCTTCGGCGATTTTGATTATAAAACCTTGCTTTTCAACGTTGGTCTGGTCAACATACGCCTGCAAATTAAAAACGTAAGAATTGGCTGATTCGCAGAAGTGTTATATCGCGGCCCATCTCAGTCTTACAGTGATAAAAAGCTATAATAATTTTGGAGCCCCATTATGAAATTGATAACAGCAGTTATAAAACCTTTTAAACTCGATGATGTACGTCAGGCGCTGTCTGATGTCGGTGTGCAGGGTATAACGGTAACTGAGGTTAAAGGTTTTGGTCGTCAAAAGGGGCACACCGAGTTATATCGTGGAGCAGAGTATGTCGTCGATTTTCTGCCTAAAGTAAAATTGGAAATCGCTATTGCCGACGACCAGGTAGAAACGGTGATTGAAGCGATTAGTGGTGCTGCTCACTCTGGGAAGATTGGTGACGGTAAGATTTTTGTGGCGCCTTTAGAGCACATCATGAGAATTCGTACCGGAGAGACTAACGAAGACGCTATCTAAATTGTCGGCTCCCAAGGGAGTCTCTTTTTACGATTTAAATCCAGCCACCTATCCTGCCTTTCCAAGTTCAAAACTGCACTGAGCGGAAGATTGTTCGAGTGCAGTTAAGCTCAGAGTTTTATCGAAGGCTTACCAATCAAATTTGAATTTTTGCTGGACGGTCTGTTTACTATCTTCCGGCCAGCTCAAATAGTCATAAAATACCTATGGTCATTTTCTGTCATGGAATCTGTTGTAGTGGATTTACAGCAGTCTAAATAGTCAGCGCCTGACAATTTTTGCTGGCTAGTGAAAACTGATAGTGATTAATAACAACGGCTTGCATACACATATTCGAAACAGTCTGTATCGACTCACTCAATATATTAACCAAAATAGTTCATTATTTTCCGAGTAATCCTATCTGCTGGACAATAAATTGCGCTCCCAGAAATTTTTCTGTTAAGGGCCAATATTGGTCGTTAGGAAGAATCGCGAAAAGCTGAACTGATGTTAGAGCAAAACAAACTAAGAACGATGAAGTTTTTCATGGCCCGCAGCGGTCTATGGTCTATAAATAAACCTCAGCCTTAATATTAATGACTATTGGTTAACTCAAGTAAGGGGTTTTATTGATAGAAGGATCGAGTTTATGGCCAGAAAATACCAGAAAAAAGAAGCTTCAAAGAATGAAGGAATACCGAGTAATCAAGACATTGATTTAAACTTTATGGGTAGCCTCGAAGAGACTGCAGAGAGTAGAACAGTCGCGTCGCGAAAACGGATACACGAAAAAGTAGATTCAGATATTTCTAAATTTTTGGCGAAGGGTGGGCGCATTGATCGTGTCGGCTCACAAGCTACGGGTGATCCACCGCGACGGCCTGTGTATCGTTATGGACAAAGGCCTATTTAGTTGCAAGCTGGTACTCAATTTGTTTAATTATTTGTGGTAGGTCTGCAAGTGAATGAACTTCCAAGAAATCGTGCTCGTGCATCGTCCGAGGATTTTTACCGGGGTTGTACCAGATTGCATGGCAGCCAGCGAGTCGTGCGCCCGCCACGTCGTGTTCTATGTGGTCGCCAATATGAATGATTTCTTCGGCCTTCGCACCACTGAACTGCTGAGCTGCTTGAAAGTGTTGGGGGGCTGGTTTACTGGCATTCAGTTGTTCCGCTGAAAATGAAAAGTCAAATAGCTTTCCTATATTGAGTCGTGAAATATCCGCGTTACCATTTGTTAAAACGCCCAGTGAATAATCATGACGCAAAGTCTCTAACATAGGAACTACATCGTCAAACAGGGTGACTTGATGTCTTGCATCTAGAAAGATGTCGAATGCTTGGTGCGCGGTTATTTTTGCTTCAGTTGGACTGTAGCCGACGTGAAGCAGTGCTTGCTCTACAGAAAAAATCCGCATCTGGCTTATTTTGTTGTTGAGCTGAGGTTGTTGTTTGTAAAGTTTCCATTTCCAATCACGTAAACTGTCTGCCGAAAACCGTTCTCCGATTTTAGCTGCGTTTATTACTAGCCAGTCGAATACGATTTTTTCCGCCTTTATCAATACGGGAGTTACCTCCCATAAAGTGTCATCTAAATCGAAGGTAATGACTTTTATCGGTTTGTCTTTTATTGGCTTCTGAGACATAGTTAACGTTATGGTTCGTCCGTTGCTGGTTTAGGTTTATTGATCGGCATTTCTGTTTGAATCGCACGTGGATGGGCCTTGTCATAGACCTTTGCCAAATGTTGAAAATCCAGATGAGTATATACTTGTGTGGTCGAAATATTTGCGTGGCCCAATAACTCTTGAACCGCGCGTAAATCGCCACTGGATTCCAACATATGACTGGCAAAAGAATGCCTGAGCATATGAGGATGTATATTTTGACCCATGCCTTGCTGTTGGCTGTATTTTTTTAACCGCGCTTGCACAGTTCTTCGCGCGATACGCACCCCGCGGTTCGAAAGGAATACGGCAGACGTTTCCGGGTGTAAATCCTCTCGAGCTTTAAGCCATTGCTCTAGAGCTCTAACAGCAAAACTTCCGACGGGTAAAGTGCGTGTTTTGTCCCCTTTTCCCGTCACCGTTACTAGTGCATCGGGGATGTCGATATCATTGACATTTAAATCGACCAGCTCCGATAAACGCAGACCTGAAGAATAGAACAATTCAAGAATCGCTCGATCTCTGATACTGAGTAAATCCTCCCCTTCAATAGACAAGAATAGCTGCATATTGTCAGCGTCTAAGGCCTTGGGCAGCTTTTTTTCCGATTTTGGTGCTTGTACATTAAGCGCCGGATTGTGATTGCTGCCGAGACGGTTGCGGTATTTATAGAAACTACGCACAGCAGAAAGTGCTCTTCGCAAACTCACCCCTGTTAGTCCCTGGCGGTGTAGGTGCGAAATCCATTGGCGAACATCTGCCGTATGCAATTTCGCAGAATCGGTAATATCTCTTTCGCCAGCAAATTGCGATATTTTCTTTAAGTCTCTGCGATAACTATCGAGGGTATGGTGAGAAAGCTGCCGAGTTGATTTCAAGTACGTTAGGAATTCATCAATCTGATGCTGCCAACTAGTACCGGTCATCGTACCTTCTCGAATTGATAGATAGACAGAAAGAAACCCTAAGTAATGTATCTGGGCAAAATGCGGCTCAATATATCGCCCAAATAACTTAGGAATAGTGTGCTCAGATCGGAGCCAAAGTATTCTGGATCCTTGCTGCCAATGGCTATAACTCCAAGCGCTTTGCCGTGGGCTAAAGGCACCACCGCTGCCGATTTTACTTTATCCGCCTGTTCGGAAAACAAAAAATTCAATTCTTCCGGCCGCAATACGCCGCAAGTGGTATTGTTGTCTGTGAGTAATCCAGGGATCTTTTGATAGGCGTCGTCTACACACACCATCCGCGAATTGACGGAACGATGCTTTTCGGGGTTTCCAAAGAGGGTGAGACAGGAAAAGTCCATTGAAAAATCGCTGAGTAAACTGCGGTTGAAAGTATTAACAATAGAATCCAAACCTTGTGCCTCAATGAGCGACAGTGTTAACTGTTTTGTTTTATCAAACAATTGATCATTGCCTTGGGCATTGTTCAGCAGATTGTTCAGACGGCTTCGCATGTCCATATTGCGCTCTCGCAATAGGCTAACTTGCCGTTCGAGTAAAGAAACTGCACCCCCGCTGGGGTGGGCAAGCTCCAGCTCTAAAAGTAAATCGTCCCGCTTAAGAAAAAACCCTGAATGGCTCTTTAAATATTGAGCGACGTCATCTTCTGAAATATCTTTTTCTAGCTGCTTAACCAATTCCACCGTTGAATCCTATTTTTTTGATTATATTATCTAATTTATTTTCAGTATCGCCGACTAGAGTAATAGTTGTCCTTCATAAACACTGGTCGCTGGGCCTGTCATCATAACTGGATGTCCGCGACCACGCCATTCGATGTCGAGTTCACCGCCGGGCAGGTGTACCCGCACATTATCATTAAGTAATCCGCGTAAATGCCCAGAGACGACTGCGGCGCACGCACCGCTGCCGCAAGCGAGTGTTTCGCCAGCGGCCCGCTCATGGACTCTTAAATGTATTTCACTGGGGCTAATTACTTGCATAAATCCGACATTTACCTGTTGCGGAAATTGCGGATGCTTTTCAATGGCGGGGCCAATGGTTGACACGTCAGCAGTACGAACGTTTTCAACCGCTATTACAGCGTGCGGATTTCCGAGAGAGACTACGCCAATCTCATGATATTTACCATTAGTTTCAATGACATAGGTATTATCATTCGAATCATCATACGACGAATTTTCAGCTGTATTGGTAACGAGAAACGGAACACTGTCGGGGTTTAGTATGGGGCTGCCCATGTTCACTCTTACTTGGTTGTTGTCGATAATCTCTAGCTCAATCACACCACTACTTGTTGCCACTTTAATGAGTCTTTGCGCCGTGAGTTTTTTGTCGCGAACAAACTTGGCAAAACAGCGGGCACCGTTGCCGCATTGTTCCACTTCACTGCCATCGGCGTTAAATATGCGATAGCGAAAATCGACGTCCGGGCTGAGAGGTACTTCTACTGCGAGTACCTGATCACATCCAATGCCAAAATGACGGTCCGCAATCTTTGCAATATGTCGTTGCTGAAGATTAAAGCGTTGTGTAATGAGGTCCAGTACGACAAAATCGTTTCCAAGCCCCTGCATTTTAGTAAAACGTAATAACATGGCAGGTGTTCCTTGAGCGCCTCACCGGTGGCGCAGAAAATAGTGATGATGTGAGTCATTTGCTAACTTCACTGTGGAATTAGCTTTTCACCTTTCATCAGGTCGGCGATTGTTTCTCTTTCGCGTATCAAATGCATTCTATCACCATCGACCATTACTTCAGCAGCGCGAGTACGGCTATTGTAATTGGAACTCATCGCAAAACCATAGGCGCCAGAAGAGGCAATGGATAATAAGTCCCCCGGTTCCAGAATTAGTGCCCGGTCTTTTCCGATAAAGTCTCCGGTTTCACAAACCGGGCCAACGATATCCCAAACTTTTTCTTCACCTGCACTTCGGGGTTTAACGGGGTCAATATCGAGCCAGGCCTGATATAGAGCGGGACGAATCATATCATTCATCGCGGCATCTATAAGCGCAAAGTTCTTGTGGGGGGTAGGTTTGAGGTATTCGACTTTCGTTAACAATACGCCTGCATTGGCGCAAATGGAGCGGCCGGGCTCAAAAGCGATGGTGAGATGCCGGTTTCCAAGACTTTTAAGAACCGATGATACGTAATCGGAGGGCGCGGGTGGCTGCTCATCTTTGTAACGAACGCCTAGTCCTCCTCCCAAATCGAGATGGCTTATAGTGATACCGTCAGTTTCGAGTTGATCAATCAGGGCCAATATAATATTAAGGGCGTCGAGAAAAGGTGCAGTATCAGTCAGCTGAGAGCCAATGTGGCAGTCGACACCAATAATATTTATATGGCTTAGTTCGTTGGCGCGCCGATAGACGTCAGGTGCCTGTTCGATGCTGACGCCGAACTTGTTTTCTTTAAGACCGGTGGAAATGTAGGGGTGCGTGTTGGCATCTACATTGGGGTTCACCCGCAGAGACACCGGCGCAATGAGACCCAGATCTTTGGCTACGATTTGAAGGGTTTCAAGTTCCGCAGCTGATTCAATATTGAAACAATGAATGCCTGCTTCTAAGCCTCTTCGCATTTCGGTAACCGTTTTAGCGACGCCAGAAAAAACTATTTTTTCAGCTTCACCGCCTGCGGCTAGAACGCGGTCGAGTTCACCCTCTGACACGATATCGAAACCAGCACCTAGGCGTGCTAAGACATTTAGAACGGCAATATTAGAATTTGCCTTTACCGCATAACAAATTAAATGGTCACGGCCCTCCAAAGCATTTTGATAGGACAGAAATTGCTGCTCGAGATACGCTTTAGAATAAACGTAAGTGGGTGTGCCATATGATTCGGAAATAGCTGCTAGCGGTACATTTTCGGCATAAAGATCACCATCACGATACTGAAATGCGTCCATTAAATTAAATCCACTAAAGAAAAAGTTGTTGTTTACAGCGACCGTAGATAATCTACCGCCCTTTAAAGAATTGTGCTCATGCTGTTGGTATTTGGATCTTGCGGGATAAAAAGCGGTCCTTTTTGACCACATCCAGCAAGAAAAATTGTGCACAGTAATAACAGAGTCGAATAGAAACGCACCGTAAGATCCCAGAGACATTAAATAAAAACGCAAGTATACCGATGCCGCCAGAGGATAGAAAGGGTCTAAAAAGACCGTTTTTGGCGCCTATTTGTTATACTGGTCCAAAAATACACTTAATTAAGACCTTGGCAATTTGAAGTTTCCTTTATGCTCTTTAACTCCTATATTTTTATCCTTCTTTTTTTGCCTTTAACCGTTATTGCCTTTTACTGGTTAAAAAAATACGGCAGCTATACTTTATCTATTGTCTTGTTAGTTTTTGCGTCCTTTGCGTTTTATAGCTGGTGGAACCCGGCCTATCTATTACTGATTCTCGGCTCGATAATGTGCAATTATGCGCTGGGAACCGTTCTTACAAACCACGATATCTTCCAGGCTAAAAGGCGGTGGCTGTTAGCTTTGGGCGTAAGTTGTAACCTGCTGGTGCTTTGCTATTACAAATATCTGCTTTTTTTCGTTGGGATTATTTCTACACTCGTTGATAAACCTGTGTCTGTTGAAGAAATTATCTTGCCGCTGGCCATATCGTTTTTTACCTTTCAGCAAATTGCCTATCTAGTAGACGCCTACCGCGGTGAATCCAAGCATTATGGTTTTTTGAACTACTGCCTATTTGTTACTTTTTTCCCTCAGTTGATAGCGGGTCCGATAGTACATCATAAGGAAATGATGCCTCAATTCGTTAAAAACAGGAATCAGTCATTAGCATTGCAAAATATCGCTATTGGCAGCATTATTTTTACCATTGGCTTATTCAAAAAGGTGATTATCGCCGACAGTGTCGCGGAAATCTCCACGCCCTTATTTACTGTCGTAGATCAGGGCGGCGAATTAACCCTGATCGAAGCGTGGTTGGCAGCGCTGTCCTATACATTACAGCTTTATTTCGACTTTAGTGGTTACGCAGATATGGCTGTGGGAGCTGCTCGGCTTTTTGGCATTACCCTGCCGGCAAATTTCGATTCGCCTTACAAGTCGGCTTCGATCATCGATTTTTGGCGCCGCTGGCACATAACGTTGTCGCGGTTTTTGCGAGATTATCTCTACATCGCACTGGGCGGCAATCGGCACGGGGAAATTCGACGGTTTCAAAACCTCTTTATCACCATGTTGCTCGGTGGATTGTGGCACGGTGCCGGTTGGACTTTTGTTGTGTGGGGCGCGCTGCACGGTTTCTATTTAGTCGTAAACCACTTATGGAGGAAGTTGGCGAAGGAATGGCAAATCGTTAATGCGCGAATCTACCGATTTGCTAGTCATTTTCTTACCTTGATTTGCGTTATTATTGGTTGGGTCTTTTTCCGGGCAGAAACCTTAACGGGTGCCGTGTCGATATTGAAGGGCATGGTGGGATTAAATGGGATCGTATTTCCCTCTAAGTATTTGGGGCGATGGGGTGAAAATGCTGTTTGGATGCAAGACTGGGGCGTGCAGTTTTACGATATGAATTTTTTCACCTCATTGGGCGACCTTTGGTTACTTATAGCTTTAATAGTTGTAACAATGACTTTTCCAAATACCTACCAATTATTGTTCAAATATAAACCAGTACTGGAGCCGGTGGGTGAGAGCCGATGGGTGATACCGTTAGAGAAGACATCAGGCATCGTCTGCGGTTTGGTATTGCTTTATTGTCTATTGAGTATGAACAAGACCTCTGAGTTCTTGTATTTTCAATTTTGATTGACGGTGACCAATGACGTTTTTTCGACCTTTTTTAATAACATTATTCGTAGGATGCATCTTCGTACTTTCAATCAATACGATTATTGACCCTCTGCGTTTCTTTTCCGATATTTCTATCGCTAAGTATGAGCCGCAAACACGATATCGCTACCCAGGAATAATTCGGAATAAAGATTTTGATGCGGTTGTGGTGGGAACGTCGATGGCGCAAAATTTCATTAAAGAGGATATTGACAATCTATTTCAAGTTGATAGTTTGCTGCTAGCGATTGCGGGAGGAAGTTTGCGGGAACAGAGTTTGATGGTGCAATTGGCGTTGTCGACGAAAAAGCCGAAAACGATTATCTGGGAGATCTACGACGGCGCGCTCGTCAATGGTGTTAATGAAGTTCGAAAAGGCGCCGGGTTCCCCTTCTACATGTATGACGAAGATCTTTTCAATGACATTTTCTACTTGTTCAATTTTTCCAACACGGTCGCATCGATAGAAGCTGTTGGCGATTTTATAATCGGCAGAGATATTGATAATGATGATTGGAAGACAATGGATTTCCATTCAGGGAAATTCAAACATGGCTGTCCCGAGCTGATGCAGAGCCAGTTGCGAAAAGGCGGTTTGCTTAGCGAGAAAAAAGATCTGCAAATCCCAGCAACAGATATTAGACTGAATATTGACCGCAATTTACTGAGTATTGTTCGAGGGCATCCCGACATCGAATTCGTCGTATTTTCACCGCCGGTTTCTTACGCTTTTCAGGCAATGCTGAAAAAAAGACAACCCGGCAAATTCGCGGCGATGACTTTGGCAAAAGATTATTTATATCCTCAGTTACTAGGTTTGCCAAATGTCAGTTTGCATGAGTATTTTTCAGAACATACAATGGTAAAAGACTTGGAAAATTATCGCGACTTAATGCACTTTTCTGCCGAGTTAAGCCATGAATTGCTTGTCAGTATTCAGCAGGAAAAACGAAAAGTTCTCGGAAATTGGCATGAGAATCTGTTGAAACATAATGATGAACTTTCAAACTATCCTTTTGAAAGAGTTTTAAGTGATTGCCTCAGTTATTCACCCTAAATCTTTCGTTGGCTTATTTCCCGAATCACCTCACATTGGGTGTTTAATCTCATTGACTAGTCAGATTCACTATGTGTCCTAAAGCCTTTCAAAAATTGATCTTATTGTCGCTAATAATTTTTCTAGCAGCACCGCATTCTTTTGCAGATATCACCGCCCCGTTCTATTTTAGTAACAGTAATCCCTTCGTTAAGATTTATGGTTTGCCATCTGCTGAAAGTGCACAATTGATTCCGAAATCGAAACTCAAATTAGGGTTGCAATTGGAAGCGTCGAGCAATTTTAGTTTTGATAATTATTTGTCCCGGCAGCCCTCCAAGGAAACAATCGTAATTGATGGTGAAACCCACCGTAATAATGTACAAATACGCTACGGCTATTCAGATGCGTTGGAGATTGGACTGGATGTGTCCTACCTCCGTCATAAAGCGGGAGGGCTAGACAATTTTATCACCGATTGGCATCGATTTTTTGGACTACCCAATGGAGGGAGAGAAAATTTTCCGGAAAATGGCTTGCAGTATAGTTATCATAATAACGACGAAACATTTGTGCTTGAGGAACCTGCACGGGGATTAGGTGATGTAACAATGAAGATTGCCTATTCTTTATATGAAACGCCAACGCAAGAAATCGCATTACGAGCGGGAGTAAAATTGCCGACCGGGAATGCAGCTAAGTTACTCGGCTCGAAGTCCAGCGATTTCTACTTGGGAGTTAACATCAGCGAATGGGAGTCGAGCGCGTTTCGTTGGCATGCAAGTGCTGGAATTCTTCGTTTAGGCGAAGGCGAGGTCCTCAATAGGCAGCGTAAAGACTGGGTTGTGTATGGTTCATCGACAGTGGTGTGGTTGTTTAATAACAATATAGCCCTAAAAGCGCAGATAGATGCACATTCCACTTTCTACGATAGCGCGACGAAAGAGTTGGGGGGTGAAGCTGCACAGTTATTATTAGGTGGAGCCATACGATTCAACAAAAATACCGTACTTGATCTATCTGTTAGTGAAGATATAGTTGTTGATACTTCGCCGGATGTGGTTTTTCAAATGGCGATAACGTTCAAAAATTGGTAACGACTTTAGAGCTCGCTAATCGCCGCATCCAGTTGTAATTCTAACTGTTGTTTGTATCGTAGATATTGAATCGTTTGTATCGGTGTATCAGTTGTACTATCGATAAGACTGCTCAGATCCAGATCGGTAATATAACAGGGATAGTGGGCTGCGGATTTTCGAAGACTGAGAATGTGCTTGGCGGCCATTATATATATGTCTGTGCCATAGTCAGCGGCCAGAAATTCAATGCTATCGCAATAAATATCGAATTGGATATTCCCTTCTATATTCTGAGTTGCCGTTGCTTGAACATTAAAGAAGTGTTTGGAATTGATTTCCTCAATGTCGCTATAGCGGCTGATCACTTTCCGCGTCTTTTTCTCGGTGATTTGATAATACTCAATTTTTCGGCTTTGGGGTGTGTATTCTCCGGTCGAAATCGAGTCAAAATCACCCGACTCACTGTATTGGCGAAAAAGTGTCGATTGTATAAATTGATCTAATGGGTTTAGTAAACTGTTTGCATTGTGGAAGGGGGTGCTAAACATATACAGTGAGCACATTTCGTCTAGAACAAAAATGTCGGCGACATCATCTTTCTGTTCGAAGAATACTTGAATTCGCTCCGCCTGCGCGTATTGGCATAGGGCTTGTAAGGTTGAATTAGGACGGCAATATCGATCGAATTTGATAGGACTATAAGTGATCTGTGGTTCACCCAAATATTTTGCAAGCTCAATGAAATTTTTGGCATGAGAAATTTTCAAGTGTTTTTCGATGAACTGCAGCAAATAAAATTCCCTGCCTATTTCAACAACATAACGCGTGTTAGCCGCTTGTTTGTCGCCATAGAAACTCGCAGTGATATCTTCGATTAGTTCTTGAACACGGGTTGATATTGCCGTTGCGCGAGTCGGGCAAAAGCAGTGTATGTTTATTTCTGGCAATGTCCCCTTGCTGTTGGGTGGTAACATTTGGAAAAAATCTCTGATACAACGCATCAGCGCATTTCTGCCTTCGTAGCGATGGCTGCTAATCTCCCCCCAGCTGTTAACGATGACTTGTTCGACATTCAACACCAGATTTTCGCGAAAGCCGCTATACCCCAAACTGTCAGTGTGATCGCTTATAAGTTCGATACCTTGGCTGCGTTTATGTTCTAAGGGATCAGAACCTACGTTGATAAAAAGTTGAACAAATATTGGCCGCATTGTTTCGTTAAACCGTTCGTGTTGTCTTTCTTCCTGATCACTGTATTGTTTCGCGACGGGTAATTGCTGACGCATGTGATGCATCATATTGAATATTTCGTATTCTCTCACAGTGTGTTCGCCGTCTACGATTGCTATTCGAGTACTGTTATCACACAGGCCATTGTAATGGCACCACGCTAACAGAGAAGTTAGGCTATTCGACTTCTTTAATATTTGCGAACGGTCTGGATTATTCTTATCGACTGTATCACTGCTAACAGCCCATTGTGATAGTTTCCCCTCTTCGGTTTGATGTAGAAAGAAGGTAAGGTTCTCTTCTGTTAGATTCGGTGAAATCCCGGGATTGATCCATTCGATCTTTTCTGCTTTTCGTTCAAAAGCAGCATATAGTTTTCTGCCAAGTATATTCATCTCCTGTGAATTGATCATTGAGGAAGCTCGTGTCCGACGGGCAAATTCAAGTACGAATCTGTAGCAATTCGTTAGTTCTCTAACCAGTTCCTTTTGTTCATCTATGACCCGAGCTACCTTCCACTTCTTCCGAGCATCCAAATTGTAGAGGTGTTCTTTCGGCCACTGCCACTCTACGACAAGTTTTTCCATGAGTTGCCGTTTCCAAGATTTACTTCGATTTCGGTTTGAGCGCGATAGCGCGATGCCTACTTTAAAATAGAAACATCTGCGTACCAATTCCAGTCTATTTGGCTCATCCCGCGCCTTCAAATAGCTTTCCAGTTTTCTGTATACGACCACATAAGGATCCAGTTCATCAATGTCTAGCTGCTTATTATAGATAGCTCGCTTAAAGGATGTGCTGAGCGGTACTACTTTAGGGTATTCAGAAGCATACACTTCGGTGAGTAATATTTTTAATACCGACTTATAGGGAGAATCGATGGCCTTATAGAGTTGCCAAACTCCAGCCCCGGCAAATTCTCCAGCAGGTATATGTCCAACGCCGCCAAAATCGATCGATTCGTCTTCCTGAATAAATCTTTTTTCGCGAAGTGTTTTTGAATAGTAATCATGGTTGACGTCCTCGTCAGAGGGTATCAGCCACCAAATGGGGAAGCGCCCCGCAATCAACAACCCGGTTCGATAAAATTCATCCAGCAAAAGATAATGTTGAGAGCTGCCGCAATCTTCGGCGGATAGCGATTCTCTTTCTCCGAGTCGGAATTTTTCACCTTCCATCATAAAGAAATGAACTTCCAGTCCCCGAGACAAAGCCCAAAGGCTAATGTTGTCGCATTTTTTCCGAAGCAAGCGGGTATCATCGTGGTTCAGGTTGTCTTGATGACATACCCATATATCTAAGTCTGATTTTTTCGACTGTGCGACAGTGCCGCAAGATCCCATCAGGTATAAACCAGTGATACCGGGACGGTGGTTGGGTTGCCGTTGGTAGTTAAAGCTGCGTGCAAGGCGTTGCGCTTTTTGAATGTCATCCTTGGAAGGATTGTAATTGACAACGCCCGATGGCGTTTCTCGTGTGACATAACCGGGCAAAATAGGATGATTTACGTGAAATAATAGCGGTAGCAGATCCAGGAATACTTCCTGACGCGCAGTGAGTGAGGATTTTGTTCGGGAAAGACGCGCTGCATTGACCTGTAAAAAACGCGCCTTGATGACGTTCAGGTTCTTCCGATCTACACCGTCATCGATCGAAGATTGATTTTTTTCTTGTAGTGACATGGCTCTCATTATAGGTGGGAAAGAGGTCTTTAGGTTCTTTTTCTGGCTAATAATGACGCTGAAAAAAAGAACCTCGGCTGCTTATGAAGCTTAGCATATTCGTGAGAGTAGCGATTCAGGATAATAAACGGCCTAAATTAATTGGGAAAATTTTGCATGGCGTAACTGGGAATTGGTGTGGCAGACCCAATGTGCAGAAACAGCTGAAAAGCGCCATCGTCTTTCTTGCATTGGAAGCGTCTTCCACTTTGGTCTGGTCAAAATGCTAATGGAGGTTGGCTCATGGCTGATATCACTTTACACTGTCGTTTATAAGCCTTAATCGGAAATAATCTACTCAACAGGAAGAATAAAATGAAAGATGAAACGCTGGCCATTCATCACGGTTATGAAACAGACCCAACCACACACTCAGTAGCGACGCCCATTTACCAAACGGTTGCCTTCGAGTTTGATAACGCGCAACACGGCGCCGACCTTTTCAATTTAGCGGTACCGGGGAATATATATAGTCGAATCATGAATCCGACCAATGACGTTCTCGAGCAACGAGTCGCAGCACTGGAAGGGGGTGTTGGTGCACTTGCTGTTAGTTCAGGTAGTGCGGCAATAAACTACGCCATACTAACCATTGCCGAAGCGGGCGATAATATTGTATCGACACCGCAGTTATACGGTGGAACCTATACCTTGTTTGCACATATGTTGCCTAAATTGGGCATTGAAGTACGTTTTGCCGCCGACGATAGTGCCGAGAGTTTGGCGGCCTTAATTGATGACAAAACCAAAGCGGTATTTTGTGAGAGCATCGGCAATCCTGCCGGTAATATTGTTGATTTGGGCGCTATTGCAAGTGCCGCTCACGCGAAGGGTGTCCCCGTCATTGTTGATAACACCGTCGCAACCCCGGTCTTGTGTAAACCTTTTAGTCATGGGGTCGATATTGTCGTTCATTCTTTAACAAAGTATATCGGTGGTCACGGCACGACGCTGGGAGGCATGATTGTCGACTCGGGAAATTTCCCGTGGGCTGAACACAAAGAGCGCTTCCCGGTGTTAAACCAGCCAGAGCCCGCGTATCACGGTGTTGTTTATACGGAGGCTTTTGAGGCGGCGGCCTTTATCGGTCGAGCTCGCACGGTACCTTTGCGCAATACTGGCGCGGCGCTGTCTCCAATGGCGTCGTTCCAGCTGTTGATGGGATTAGAGACTTTGTCCTTGCGGATGGAGCGACACACCGAGAACGCCTTAAAGGTCGCGGAATACCTGCAACAGCACGATAGTGTAGAGTGGGTAAGTTATGCCGGTCTGGAAAGCTCACCTTATGCCGCTCTTGCGAAGAAGTATATGGGCGGCAAGCCTGCGTCGATTTTGTCATTTGGTTTAAAAGGCGGTTTTGATGCAGGTGTGAAATTTTACGATGCGCTGCAATTATTTAAGCGCCTCGTTAACATCGGAGACGCGAAGTCTCTGGCCTGTCATCCAGCCTCTACGACACATCGGCAATTAAATGAACAAGAGCAAAAGGAAGCGGGGGTATCGCCGGAAATGATTCGTTTGTCTGTCGGCATCGAGCACATAGACGATATCCTCGCGGATTTAACGCAAGCGCTTGCATAAGTTTGAGTCATCTCGAAAGCCGCTGGACAGGTATAAACCGTCATAGTGCGGTTGAGAATGGTGCTGATTTCCAGTGGCTTCGAGAATCGATTTTTTGACAGTTAAGTTAGCCAACGCAACCCGGGTAATTACCTCTGAGTTTCGCTACCTCTACTAAAAGACACGAGCCATGCGTCGCTGTCAGCTTTCTAATCGGATCGCAAGGCTGTTAAGGATTGGCTAAGGACATGCTGCGATCAGAAGGTCGATAGAGTTTTGGAAAACTGCGACGTCAGAGGAAACACGAATGTGAACCGTAAGTTCACGATCGCCAATAATTTACTGTGGACGGAGGCAAATGCTCGCGGTCTATTCAGAACGGTCATCATCGATAGGTCCGAATCACAACCATTAGTTGACCGCCAGTAAGCAGCAGATTTCGCCAACAAACGATAACCGCTCCTGTTGCTTACTTTGTTTTCATTTTTTTGGTCTGGCTAACGAAAAACAATAGCTATTTGCAATCTGTTTAGCGAAGATCTCATCATCTAATGCGCTGAATAATGGCCGATTTATTATGTTTATGACCGACTGACGCCATATTATTAGAAGGACTTCTGTGGCTGATAATAATCTTAGCGAAGGCTTATCTCTGTTACGCCAGCCGAATGTTGGGAAGATGTTTATTGCCTATTTAACATCTTATACGGGCACTGCGATGGCGCCGATCGCGATGGTGTTTGGGGTGCTTGAACTCACCGGATCAGCGAAAGACTCAGCAATAGTCATAGCCGCACCAACTATTGCGTCGATTTTTGTATTGCTGATTGGCGGAGCACTCGCTGATCGTACGTCGCGGCAAAAGATAATGGTATTTGCCGATTGCCTGGCAATGTTATCTCAGTTTTCCATGGCAGCGCTATTCCTCACAGGCCTGGCCACTGTTCCTCTTTTAACCGGACTAATGCTGGTGAATGGCATTGCCGTAGCGCTTAATATTCCGGCGGCTACCGGTCTAATTGTGCAATTGGGTGAAAAAAATCAATTACAGGCGATTAATGCATTATTAGGTTCCGCTCGTAGCGGTGCGATGGCTGGCGGAGCGGCGTTGGGTGGGGTATTGGTTGCCCTGTTTGGCGCTGGGGTAACTCTGATGATTGATGCGGTTTCGTTCGGCGTGTCCGCCATATTGATTTTGTCCCTAAACCCAAAATCGCAAACGCAGCCAGCGAAGGCGTCGGTCTTAGAGGATTTACGGCTCGGTTGGAAGGAGTTTACTTCACACACCTGGTTGTGGACTATTGTCTTGCAATTTTCTTTGGTGGTGGCGGCCATAGAAGCCGTATTTGGATTGATTGGCCCTGCGGTAAGCCGCGACTACATGTCTGGAGCAACCGATTGGGGCTTTATCGCGGGTAGCTTTGGTGTAGGCACGATTGTCGGTGGCGCGGTCGCGATCAAGATTAATGTCAAATACCCCATGCGATTTATCACCGTTTGTGTATTTTTCTTTAGTGGAATACCGTTGGCGTTAGCCGCACTGCTCCCGGTCTATTGGGTGGTCGTCACCGCCTTTGTCGCGGGAGTTGCGGGACAAATATTCGCGGTAATTTGGTATACGACGCTCCAGCACAAAGTCCCCTCACATATGCTGTCTCGCGTTAGCGCCTACGATCATCTCGGATCTATAGTGCTCGCTCCATTGGGTATTGTCGCAGCAGGGTTTTTATACGAAGCTATTGGTTTTAGACTGACCTTATATCTAGCTGCTATCACGATTATTCTACCGACTGTAGCCGTATTGCTGGTACGAGAGGTACGAGTCATGACTGACTCGTATTAAAAAAGCCGGGTGCTTTAGGAGAGTAGCCGTTGCGAGACGTGCCCTGTGGAAGTGCGCAACGGCTATAAAGATTGGCGCGTTTAAGGCTTAGGCCAAACGCTAAACAGCGCTTTTAAGGTGGAAACAAAGGCTATTGGCTGGTCCAGTAAAAGGTGGTGATTGGCATCGGGCATCCAGAATAAAGGTGCTTCTGGTCGCATCTCCCGCATAGGTTCCATTGTTTCCGCTGCAGAACTCCAGCTGTACTGTCCCATAATTCCCGCTACCGGCACTGCCATTTCTCGATATATTTGTTCTAGATCGTCCCCTATTGTAAAACCATAGTAAATTGACGGGTCGAATTTCCAAGTCCATCCGTCTTCGACTTCTCGTAGCGAATGACCGGCAATATAGTCGAGAATATATTGGTTGGCGCAGGGTTGCGGCGGTGCCAGACGAAAACGTGCGCGGGCATCTTCGTAACTTGCATATACCCGAGTCGGTCGAGGTTTGGGGCGGTTTAGAAACCACTCTTCGTGTTTTTCTTTTGGTTTGATTGAGTAGTCGGCGAGGACAATAGCACCAATTTTGTCCGGGTGGCGATGTCCAGCTATTACAGAGACAAAGCCACCAAAACTGTGGCCGACAACGATTGGTTTCGGGCCGAGATTTGCGTGTTCGCAGACGGCTACTATTTCGTCTCCGTATTGTTCGCGGCTGTATTTCTCTCTCCAGCCACTGTCACCCATTCCTGACAGGTGCATGCTCACTACATGAAAGTCATGTGTCAAAAGCGGTGCTATGAAATGGAACCAACGACCGTGTGCACCGTTGCCATGGACAAATATCAGGCCCGGTTTCGAACTATCACCCCATTCCATGTAACAGATATCGCAACCGTCAACATCGACATGTTTTTCTTCAAAAGGGCGATCTAACGCTTTTTTGAACCAGTCGGGACGTCGGGTAATGATTGTCGACGAAGGTGCTTCGCTGTGGTAGAGCGGATCATCTTCTGAATCGATGGACAATCGATCGGCTATTACCGCTTCGGGTGCTTCCATATCTGGCGGTGTGTGGGCTGTTTTTCTGGTCATCGTTAAATCCTAAAATGGTAGTCAATTGTGTGTCGGTGGGTCTTATTTACGGTTCGTCAACCAGTCAATCATGCCCACATCTTGAGTTTTAGCGAGGCCGGCCTGACATAATCGTCTATACCCTATTTCTCGAGAGATTAATTATACCGTAGCTGTATTGCCAAATCAGGGTGATTAAATCGCGAAGGTTTTATTGATCTTTATACTGTAAAGGCCAGCAGAATGTTTTGACTCTATCAGCGTGGAAAATTGAACGCTGTTTTAATATACCCAATGGCCGGCAGCCTGACAATAGTCATGGCGTAGAGGGTAAGGCTACCGTAATCTTAAGAAAAAAGGCAAATCGCAGTTGATGTAATGGCAAAAAGAAGATGTCTGGTACAAATAATATTTACCGAGGGCGCAATCGTGATTTCGCTGAAATGATTGTTTTGCTAAAGGATTATCTGAACTCACTGTCGATCGGCACGAGACGACCGTCGAGTCCTTCTTGAGGTAGTCCTGATGAGAGATGATCGTCTGGAAATAAAGCGGCAACGGGCCTGATGGCACGGGAAAAGATTATGGTAGCCTCTGATAGAGCGTGAAAAAATCCGGAGTCGTATAAATATCCGGCTCCGGATTGCTATCCATTCTAATAGTATTAACGGGCTTTAAGTTTATTAGTGGCTCTTTTTGCAGCTGCTATTACCTGCGCTGGGGCGGTTCCACCAATATGGTCTCTGGCGGCCACTGACCCTTCGAGCGTTAATACGTCAAACACGCTGTCGTCAATGATGTCACTGAATTGTTGAAGCTCTTGCAAGCTCATTTCGGACAGGTCTTTGTTCTCCTTAATACCATAGGCAACTGATTTACCGACAACTTCGTGAGCGTCGCGGAATGCCACGCCTTTACGTACCAGATAATCGGCTAAATCTGTTGCGGTGGAAAACCCACGTTTTGCCGCCTCAAGCATGACTTCTTTATTAGGAACAATGGCAGGAATCATGTCGGCGTAAGCTTTTAAGCAATCCTTAATGGTGTCGATAGTGTCGAATAACGGTTCTTTGTCTTCTTGATTATCTTTGTTATACGCCAGCGGCTGTGATTTCATCAACGTCAATAATGAAATTAAGTGTCCGTTGACTCGCCCTACTTTACCTCTTACAAGTTCCGGTACATCCGGATTTTTTTTCTGCGGCATAATTGAGGAGCCTGTACAGAAACGATCCGGTAGATCGATAAAGTTAAATTGGGCACAAGTCCAAAGAACCAGCTCTTCACTGAAACGGGATAAGTGAGTCATCACTAAGCTTGAAAACGCCGTAAACTCTATGGCGAAATCACGATCACTGACAGAATCAAGGGAGTTTTCTGTGGGAGAGTCAAAACCGAGCAGTTGCGCCGTCATTTCCCTATCAATGGGATAGGTGGTACCGGCAAGAGCCGCTGCTCCTAACGGGCATTGATTCATTCTCGAACGGCAGTCCATCAATCTGGCGTAGTCGCGTTCGAGCATTTCGTTCCAGGCCAACAAATGGTGACCGAACGTTACGGGTTGTGCTGTTTGCAAATGGGTGAAACCGGGCATAATCGTCGATGCATGCTGGATAGCCAATTCTGTTAAGCCTTCCTGCAGTCGAGTTAAGTCTTTTGCTATCGAGTCGATTTCATCCCTCAAGTACAGCCGAATGTCGGTTGCTACCTGATCATTTCGGGAGCGACCGGTGTGAAGTTTTTTACCGGTTATGCCGATCTTGTCAGTAAGACGTGCCTCAATGTTCATGTGCACATCTTCCAGTGTAATTGACCACTGAAACTCACCAGCTAGTATTTCGGTTCGAATATCTTCCAACCCTTGTTGAATCTGCAAATACTCATCGCTGCTAAGAACGCCGACCTTGGTCAACATTTGAGCATGTGCTAATGAGCCATTGATATCGTGATGGTACATGCGCTGGTCAAACTGAACAGAGGCGGTGAATCGTTCAACAAATGCGTCGGTTGGTTCGGAGAATCGTCCGCCCCAGGGTTTTATCGCGTGGTCCTGATCAGTCATGAGAAATCGCTTTTTCGTCTATGATAATTGGAATCGGGTTGAGTTGATGCCGGCGGATTATAGCAAGTATTGGTGTAAGATTCGCTATCGCGATACGCTTTAGCTAAACAAGGTGGTCTATAGTAAACCTACAGTTGTGGTAGAAGAATTTGAATTGTTTTATTTTCTGCTTTCTTTTAGATCTCCAACTTTGCGCTAAAGATGTTATTAGCTGCCCAGTTGCCGGAAATACGAAAGGAGCGATGGTTTGTTTCGCAACTCGACCCTCAAAAACCTATTGTGGAAGTGACAACAATTGAACACTAACGTTAATCAGCATCAACGCGATTCCGAGCAAGAAATAGCTCGGGAATTTTTCATCCCGGATTTGTGTAACGTGCAGGCCCTGTTGTTTTTGGTATTGGTCGCGGAACTATTGGCGATTGTGCTCGAGTTAGCGAGTAATGGCCTGGCTGCTTTTAGCTGGCAATCGTTTTCTCTCACTTCTCTCTTTGTGCAGTGGGTCTTTCTATTATGCGCTGCCTTGTTGTGTCAAATCAGGCAACGGTTTAGTGAATGGCCCCTGCCACTGGCTGCCAGTATTTGTTATTTTCTGATTTTGGTTGTCGTTGCATTAACGAGCGCAACGGGCCAGTGGTTAATCAACGGCGGGCTTAACGGGAGCGGGGTAAGTGACATAGAACGTATTCTGACGCACATTTTAATCTGTGCCGTTCTTGCGGGCATCGTGCTGCGATATTTCTATTTAACTCAACAGCTACAATTGCGTCAACGAACCGAATTACAGGCGCGCATTCAAGCCTTGCAATCGAGAATACGCCCGCATTTTCTTTTTAACAGTATGAATATTATCGCCAGCCTTATCGCGGTAGACCAGCAAGCTGCTGAAACCGCTGTTGAGGATTTGGCCGGCTTGTTTCGGGCCAGTCTCGCTGAGGTGGAAACTGAAGTGACATTTGCTGAAGAGCTGGAACTATGTCGCCGTTACGTACGCATCGAACAGTTACGGCTTGCCGAGCGTTTGCGTGTAGACTGGCGAGTTGACGATGTACCACAGGCAATAAAAATTCCCAGCTTGTCGCTGCAACCCTTACTGGAAAATGCGATTTACCACGGTATTCAGCCCCTGCCCCAGGGTGGAGCCGTTACAATTTCCGCTGGTTATCAACAGGGTATTTTGACGATATCGGTAACTAATCCGGTGCTCGATCAGCTAGAAAAGCCTAACGCGTCTCACGAGGGGAACCGCCTGGCACTGGATAATATCCATCGACGATTACAGGCCTTATACGGTTCAAAGGCGGGGCTTGTCACCAAATTGGAAGGAGGTTTGTTCTATGCGACAATGCAATATCCAATATCGTACGAAAAAATCTAATTTTCTAAGGTAACGGCGGGGATTTCTCAGGATAAACCGTTGATTTGGAGCCATTTAATTCAGTTGTGATTTGATGAGTTTGAATGATTATCTTGGTTTTCAAATGTGAACCGAAAATAACAGGGCCGACCGCTGCGCAATAGCAACCGGAGAGTATGTCTTCCAAGTGAAAGTATTAATAGTCGACGATGAGCCACTCGCACGTAAACGTTTGACGCGTCTGTTACAAGAACAGGAAAGTTTTGAGGTGGTTGCCGAGGCGGAAAACGGCGAGCAGGCAATTGCTGCCTGTAATGTTCATCAGCCCGATGTGGTGTTGATGGATATTCGAATGCCTATTATGGACGGACTGGTCGCCGCGAGACATCTTGCTAATAGCCCCGAGCCGCCTGCGGTAATCTTTTGTACGGCTTATAACGATTATGCACTGGAGGCGTTTGAAGCCAATGCGGTTGATTATCTTCTAAAGCCGGTTAATCGTGACAAATTGCAGGCGGCGCTGGCCAAAGCCCAACAATTGACGCGAGTGCAAATTACAGCTATGCAGGAAAGTCGCAGTGGCAATGTATCCGACCGCGCTCATATTTCGGCTCGATCTAGTCGAGGAGTGGAATTGATTCCGCTTGATGAAGTACGCTACTTTTTGGCGGACCAAAAATACGTGACTGTTTTTTATGTACACGAAAACGTATTATGTGACCAATTGATTGACGACCCTTTAAAAGAATTGGAACAGGAGTTTGGTGATCGTTATGTCCGAATCCATCGAAATGCTTTGGCTGCAATAGCCCACATAGAAGGGGTGGAGAAGAGCGCGTTGGGCACACGGCTAAAGATCAATGGTGTTCGGGAAGGGCCGTTAGTGAGCCGCAGACAAATTTCAGACATTCGGCAGCTATTGCAACATTTATAGACTTCATACCCTATAGCCCATGGTTTAGAAAAACACTGTCGCGACCCCATCGTAGATGGTGAGAGTGTCAGATTAACTAGCAGAGTCTATTGTGCCGGTAATAGATATCGATCGGGGAATTCGGCCACCATTCTTTTAATTGTTTCAGTGTGAAGAGATATTATGTCAAATCAGATCGTCCGAATCGCAACTCGAGAAAGTCCCCTTGCCTTATGGCAGGCTGAATTTATTAAGGCCGGATTAGAAACCGCTCACCCTGGCATTGAGGTCGAACTGATTGGTATGACGACGCGGGGCGATATTATTTTAGATTCGCCGCTCGCAAAGATTGGTGGCAAAGGACTTTTCGTCAAAGAATTAGAAACGGCACTGCTAGAGAATAAGGCCGATATTGCCGTTCACTCTATGAAGGACGTACCGATGGAATTCCCGGATGGATTGCAATTGTCGATTATTTGCGAACGTGAAGATCCCCGCGATGCATTTGTTTCAAACCATTACAGTTCATTTGAGGAGTTACCAATTGGTAGCCGCGTAGGCACATCGAGTCTTCGCCGTCAGTGCCAATTACGTCAACGCCGTCCTGATATCGTCATCACGGACTTACGGGGGAATGTGAATACGCGCTTACGAAAACTTGATGAGGGACAATACGACGCCATTATATTGGCAACGGCGGGATTACTTCGGTTGGGAATGGAAAATCGTATCACTCAGCGATTATCGGTCGAACAAAGTCTACCCGCTGGTGGACAAGGTGCGGTGGGCGTTGAAACGCGTAGTGGCGATCATCTGATGGAAACTTTGTTGGCGCCGCTCCATCATCAGGCAACAGCAGAGCGCGTCAATGCCGAGAGAGCGATGAACCTGCGTCTTGAGGGTGGCTGTCAGGTGCCCATCGCCTGTTACGCCATTGCTAACCCTCAGGCTCCGGACGAATTGTTTTTACGTGGTTTAGTCGGAAACCCCGATGGATCTACAATCCTGCAAAGCGAGTTGAGCGCACCCCGTAGCCAAGCTACCGAGCTCGGCATTCGAGTTGCGGAAGATCTGTTGCAGCAGGGAGCAGGTGAAATTCTTCACGCAATATACGATGTCTGAAAAAAAAGGCAGCGCTAAGCCTTTGGAGGGTCTGTCAGCCCTGATAACCAGACCGGAAGGCCAAGCTGAAGAGTTATTGAAAATAATCGAGTCGGCGGGAGGACGTGCTTACCATTTTCCGGTAATGAAGATCAAAGGGGTCGATGTCGGCGATGACAATGGCGATGACAATAACGTGCTGCAAATTAGCCGGCAAACCGTTTTAAATCTGGACCATTACCAACACGTTATCGTGATTAGCACCAATGCTGCAAATTTTGGGCTAAACCTAATAGACCAGTACTGGCCACAGTTGCCAAATGGATTACATTGGTACGCAATCGGCAGCGCAACTGCGATGGTATTGAAAGAACAGCAGATCAGAGTCGAAACTACAGGCAGAGCCGATGAAGAAGGGCAGATGAATAGTGAAGCCCTACTGACACATCCTAAGTTGCAGAAATTAAAGCACCAAAAGGTACTGATAATTCGAGGCGTGGGTGGGCGGGATTATCTCAGAGAGCAATTGACCGCGCGCGGCGCGCAGGTTGAATATTTAGAGTGTTACCGGCGCCAGATGGTTGATAGTATGGAAGGAGAGCTGACGCGATTTATCAGTGTTAATACCATCAACGCGCTGTGCATTAACAGCGCAGAGAGCATCGATTATTTTTCTACGCTGGTCGGAGTGAAAAACTTATCGGCGGTAACATCGTTGCCGTTAGTTGTACCGAGTTCCAGAGTTGCAGAACATGCGCTAAAAACAGGCTATAGTTCGATTATCATTGCAAAAAATGCCAGTAATATTGCCGTTGCTAACGCGCTAGGTAAAATCGAGAAATACAATGAGAACATTTAAATACTACAGCGACCGAATAATTGGGTGTGAAATTGGATAAAGACAAAAAAAAGGGAAAGGGCAAAGGCCGTAAAGCTAAGGTAGCTGAAGAGCTTGCTAGTGCACCTAAAGAGCTAGATGGGCTACCTGAAGAGTTAGACGATGCACTTCCAGAAAAAGATGAAAATGAAATGGTGACCGGAGAGGGACCTGAGTCCGGCGCTGCGGCGGACTCAGCGCCTGAAGAACTTGCGTATGTGACTGAACAGTCTCCTGAAAAAACCACAGCCAATCTAATGTTAACAGACAATAAAACGGTTTTTGACAAGCCCGAGCAGGCGGAAAACCCGACGGAAGAATCGGTACCCGATGCGGCTGATGATACGGTTTCCAGAATAAAAGAGACGAGGGAAAAGTCCCCCGAGCCTGGGCCCAACACGCGGGAAAAAAAATCCAAATCAGGGCCGGGATGGTGGTTGTGGATCGTGAGTATTATTGTGGGTTTAGCGGCCGCAGTGGCAAGTTTTTATCTCTGGCAACTCAATCTCTCACAGACCCAGCAACAACAAGCGAGTCAGACAAAAGTCGTCGCCGTGGTTCAAAAAATTGAAGAACAATCGATATTAGTGCGCTCACTGCAACGGGAACTCGACCGACAAACAGAAGTTTCAAATCAGCGACAATCAGCTTTACGTGGAGAGTTAGAAGAACAACTGAGTGAGCTGCGAGGTCATTTGGCCAGTCAGCAGAAACGACTGTTGAGTTTATCGACCACTGATCGAGCGGACTGGTTGCTTGCGGAAGCAGATTATCTAATGCGTCTCGCTAATCAGCGTTTGTTAATGGGTAAGGAAATTGCTGGTGCGCTCGACTTACTTGCCGCTGCCGATGACATTATTAGAGAGCTTGATGATAGTGCTCTGCATTCAGTGAGAAAGGCTTTGGCGGAAAATATGGCCGCGTTGAATGCCGCTGGCCGCCTGGATACCGATGGCCTTTATCTAAAGTTGGGCGCTCTTGCGCGCCAGTCAGAACAATTACGGTTGTTCAAATTACCTGAATTGACAGTGGGTAAGCCCGAAGTTCAAGTCGACGAAAATTGGCAGCAACGATTGCAGACAGGATTTTCAGGTGCAGTGGCCAAGTTAAGTAGCTACGTAAATTACCAAAAACGCGACACTATTTACAAACCTTCCCTAGCACCTGAGTACGAAGCTGCGGTGCGACAAAATTTGCGTCTGATGTTCGAACAAGCGCAAATGGCGCTTTTATCAAGCAAACAAAAACTTTATGAAGACAGCCTGCAAAAAGCGAGTTATTGGCTCAACACCTATTACACCTTGGATGAAGCGGCCATATCGAGTATCAAAATGAGTATCGATTCATTAGCACAGCAAAAAATTGAAATTCAGCTACCCGATATTTCCAGTGCTCCTCGCGCATTAAAAGATTATATGAGCATGATCCATCAATTATCTAGGCCAAACCCACAGCAAGGGGCCGAGGTCAAATGAAGATTCTTTTTGGTATTTGCTTGTTTCTATTGCTTGTTTCGGTCGTGCTGGTAGCGGCTATTGAACACGACCCGGGATATTTATTAATTAGCTACGACGTCTACACCTTCGAGACCAGTGTCTGGATAGGTTTGGCCGCATTTATTGTGATGTTTCTTCTCATCTATGGTGCTTTCAGTGTTTTGAGGCGAGTGATTAATCAAAGCAGTGCACTCAATAAATGGTTTTCAGGCAGGGGGCATCGCAAAAGTCAAAAGCAAACCGCGCTGGGATTGATCAGCTTTATTGAGGGAAATTGGCAGAACTCCAGAAAGATTCTCGCTAAATCTGCCGCAAAATCAGAAACGCCTTTAGTCAATTATCTAATGGCGGCAAGGGCTAGCCACGAACTCAATGATGAAGCTCAGATGCGGGAGTTTTTAAAAAAGGCTGAACAAAGTACCACTGGATCGAGCATCGCCGTCGAATTAAGCCAGGCTGAAATGGAATTGACCCGCGGTCGATACGAGCAATGTTTAGCTACCTTAACCCGTCTGCGCCGCAATGCGGGAAAGCATCCCCACGTTTTGCGATTATTGAAAGATGTTTACGAAGGGCTCAACGACTCACAAGCTTTACTCGATTTAATACCCGATTTAAAAAAGTATAAGGTTTTTTCTGTTGAACAATTAGAGCAACTTGAATTATCTGCGAGTAAAGCACGGCTGGAGGAAGTCGCAAAATCTCGAAAAAATGTGTTGACTGATCTGGCCGCTCTCTGGAAGAAATTTCCCAAAACCATTTCACAAAACAGTGAGGTGTCGTTCTGCTATGCTCGGCATCTGATAACGATCGGTGAAGAACAGAAAGCCGAAAAGTTAGTGCGTAATCAATTAAAGCGCGAATGGAGTCGTGAATTGATTAATCTCTATGGACGAATTGCCGGTGACGACGCCGAAAAACAACTTCTCTACGCGGAAAATTGGCAACAAGAACGAAATAGTGACCCGGCATTGTTTTTGTGCCTAGGTCGCTTATCGATGAGAAATTCATTGTGGGCCAAAGCCCGCGAATATTTTGAACATAGTTTGAAACTGGAGAATAACAGCGAGGTTTGTGCGGAACTTGGACGTTTGTTGTCGAAGTTAGGTGAACACGAGCAAAGTAATGAGTACTTTCAACAAGGTCTTTTGTTAAACACCAATAGCTTGCCGTTATTGCCCATGCCTGATTCGACGAACTGAATGAGTCATGAAATAGCGAAGTCGGTTGATAGTGGTGTGAGCCGGTACAGGTAAAGAGGTATATCTTCGTCTCGTTAGGAATCACGCTGACTGGAGCAAATGATTACGTTACTTTTCTTCGGTTTATTCATTATTGCTAGAGCCTTCCCAGTGTTTAAGTTCTGTTTGTTTCGATTACCGGGTTAAAGAGCTTCACCGAGCCTGTCTTCATCTTCTCTACCCGGCCTCTCAGGATGATGAATTGAACTATAATTTTTGAAGCGATAACAAAGAGGAATTTTGGCATGAATATACGCGGCACCACTCTTATTTTACTTTTATTTCTCGGCTTGGTCGGTGCAGTTCCATCGTTTGCGGAAAACAGTGTACAAGCCGGGTACCCGATGATCGCGAACCGACCGCCACCGCTTGTTTTAACAGATTCATTAATGGAAAATTTTATAGCGGCGGCAACAGAACTTAATAGCCAGGAAAAAAAGATCGATTTTTCTAAGGAGCGAAGTTCGTTGGAAGAATTGCAATTGAGCCGCAACGGCATGGATATCATCGCTAACTACGGCTTCGATATTACTAAGTTTCAACAGGTCGCCTACAGTGTCGGTATGGCTTACGCGGCTGAAGCGATGCAAGGAAAAAGTGCCGAGATGAATCGAGCCAAACAGCAGTTAGAAACCATGAAAGGTAAGATTCCCGACGCACAATTTGAAATGATGAAGCAACAGATGATGCAAGTTTTCAATATGTTTGCCGATCAACCGGCGGGAAATGCCGCGCTGGTCGCCAAATATCGAGACCAGTTACAGGTGTTGGGGAACTAGCTGGACGCTGGAGGATTGGCTGTGTGCCGCTTTAATGATAAGGCAAACGGGTATAGTGGCTTTGACTGAGAATCTTTACCAATGTGGCGTTAATTGCCGCGCTGGAAAATACGAATGATGGAACAAGCAGTAAGCAACGTTCGGTATCAAGTGTAAAAAAGCCATTGTGATCTCAGCTAGATTCCCAGAACTTGTGGTCGAGTAAACAAGTCGCGCGTCTTTTCAATCATACATTTCAGGCATTGGATTTAAATGGACAATCTGTACGCATTTTTTGTTGAAATGGATAAGCTTAAATCTGTGTATCGACGCTCTTATCTCACCGATTTTTCTCGCAATGAGAATTCGGCGGAGCACAGCTGGCATCTTGCGCTAGCCATTTTGACGATGAAAGAAGAATTTTCACTGGAGATTGATATTAATAGGACGGTGAAAATGGCACTGGTTCACGACATTTGTGAAATAGGCGCCGGAGATATTTCGATATATGACCCCGACCGATCCATGAAGGAAGAGCAAGAACGCGCTTATCTGCGAACTTTGTCAAAAATGCCCGTTATATTTTCCTCTGAAATATCAAGTTTGTGGGAAGAGTACGAAGCACAGCAAACCGCGGAAAGTCGCTGGGTAAAAATCGTCGACCGGTTGTTGCCTTTTATGTTGAATATGTCGACAGAGGGAAAAGCGTGGAGAGAACAAGGTATAAAGCGAAGTCAGGTGAAAGAGGTTAACCAAGTAATGGCGACCGAAGCCCCCGATATCTATCGCTGGTTATTAGCCCAAATTGACGCGGCAGTCGAAAATGGCTGGTTGATCGACGATGATCTTCCGCTTTAAGTCAGCGCCGACAGAAAAAGCGGTTTATTTGAACCAATGGAATTAATAGACTTGGCAATATCATCGACTGCAGCAATCGACTCTTTCATTTCAATGCAGATAATCAATGCTTAGCGTCATTTTTACGGCTGGACTGTTACGACTGGATTGTTGCAGCTAGATCGTTACGGTTGGAAGTAGAGTGATCGGACGTCAACAGATGATACTGCATTTTGTGTATTGCCTACGCCTAACCGATTAGCCTGTAAAAATTTAGTCTTTAATTGCTGATCCGACTTCCAGAGCATCGAACCAATCCAAAAAGCGGCCCACATCGTCTCCCTTGAACAATCGTCCGTGTTGCGGTGCCATTATGTCAATTTTCAATTTTCGGACTCGCCTTATCCAATCTGTTTTAGCGGCGTTGGAAGGCATCCAACGTTGATGAAACCCTCTCATTTTGCTTATGTGACTATCGAAGTCATCAACCACCAGCGGGGCGTCATTAGGTTCCAGAGCAGCACCTACGTCACCGCTCATGAGTAATCGAGCGACTGGGTCGTACACATTAAAATTTCCGGAGGAGTGAAGATAGTGAGCGGGAACGAAATGTAATTCCGTGCCGCCGATATCTAATCGCCCCCCCTCATCGGGTAGTGCGACGTATTCAATATTATTCATCCCAAAGTGGCGTATAAAACCTTCCCATAGCCACGGTGAATGCAGTTTTGCATTGGGTAAGGCTTCGTCCCACAGTCCGAGTGAGGAAATGATATCGGGATCCTGATGGGAGGCGAATATGTCGGTAATCTCATTCACCGCCAAAAATTTTAATACCGATCCCAGCATGACGGGAAACAATTCACTTCCGCCGGGATCAATTAGTAAGGACTTGTTTTTACCGATAACCAGATATTGGTTGGTATCAATAATTTTTTCTGGCTTTTCTTCATCACGGGCAAACATTATCCATTGATGGTGCTCGCCCCTGTATAGAACGTGAGCTTTCATGAATTTGTGTCCTTTAGTTCACTAAGAAATTTACTCGCGGCTTTCAGGTGAGTGCGAATTTTTGACGACGTTGTTTCGATGTTATTGGCAATGGTAAAAAGGCTTTCTTGGTATTCACCCGCGCGGGAAGCCTCTGTCTTTGACGTTGTAGCAATAATCCCAGCCGCTCTCATTTGCATCTGGCTTTCTTCAAGATCAAATTCTAGATGCTGTAACATCAGTCTCATTTTTTCTTGAGCCTGATTTGCTCGTTCATGCAGTGATAACAAAATTTCCTTTAAGTCCTCTCGATGAGATTCTTTACCCGCAAAATCCCAGGCGCGATTAAACTGTTTAGATGTAGACATTGTATGTGCGTGGCTAATTGATAGCCGGGATATGCTAACCGCCTGATCGTTGATTTTAGAGGCTTGATGGATGATGGTTTCGGCAAATTCGTTGATAAAGACAGTAATCGCCTTGAATCCCAAACTGTTATCTCCGGCTCTTAAGGTAATCGCTTGAGCATTTTTAGCTGTTAATGATAGGCTTTTTGCCAAGGTTGCTGCATGGTAAAGCTCTGCTGCGATACAGTTTGAGGCAACATCAATGTTGATTGATTGATTCATTGGCTTTCCACACTAAGAGTCTCTGTTCGAAGACAAGCGATCATTTTGACTTGCAGGGAGTCGCAGTGCGCCCAGAGCGGTAAGTGCCTGTATCTCGACCTGTGAATGTACGCCAAATAGCTTTGATAATGAAATAACAGCGGGTTCTACGGGGCTCGAAAACCCCATGTTTGACTGCGTTAGAAAGCGTCCAGTCACCCGGGGTTATCATGTTGAGCGATTATCACTTCGCACAATCAGTGAACATAGCCGTCGGTCTCTATTAACTGTTTGGCCTTCGCGATGTCTAATTGTTCAATGGGTTCGGTCAGATAATAAGGTAACTCAACAGCACTAGAGCTCAGTTTCAACAGTTTTCCCTCAGTCAGCCTCGTGACAATCGAATGTAGCGTTTTTTCCAGATTGGCAGGAGTCTGTTGATACTGTTTTCCAAGATAGGTGATCAGATCCTTAATGGTATGCTTTCCATCGGCGAGCGAGACAACGAGTCCAAACCAGTCATCGAGCGGAGTGTTATTCTCGATTTCATTGATGTCAACTAAGGCAACTTGATCATTTGCTCGTGTGAAAATGACGGTGCGGTAAAAGAAAAGGCTATTATCCATAAATCAAACGACTCTGCAGTTACAATAAACTATTGTTGATAGGGGGGCGAACGGTCCTATTGGCGAAGGAACCTAGGTTTTATGAAAATTGAATGTACTATTCATTGTAACGTAATTGCTCGGAGTGGTTTTGAGACAGATCAATTAAAACCTATTTGGCATTTGTTAGCGGATGCCGTTCGTTTTTTGGCCGCTAAATTCGCACGTTTGAGGATTGCTGAAAATCGTCACTGTTCTCAATCCGTGATTCTTACGCGGGATCGACAGCGGTGCCACCAGTAGATTTCGATTAGGTTCGCCTACATAGGGACTATTTTCCGGTGCAACCGATATTGCCTATCAATATCATTTCGAAACAGCTAGAACCTTAATAGTGGAAGTTCTATTCAATTTTGCTAAATTCATAGGAAACGAAAATCTTTGGGGAAGTTGTTATGTCGGAATCAGCCCGTTGTCATTATCGATCGTCCGAAGGTACGCCGTGTGAAAACGAGATCGAGGAGGATGGTTTGTGTTTTTGGCATTCAAGTTCCGTTGACAAAAAAGGCATGATGTTAAAGGAAAAACTGGAAGTTTACGCCCAGTCCGGCGGGTTGTTGCAGGGTTTACAATTGAAACATGCGAATCTGGAGGGTATAAATCTTGTCTGCCACGGCCTCAAGAATGGGTATGATTTATCGGGGAGCGACCTCTATCGTGCTAATTTAAGGGGGGCACATTTATTTAATGTTACCTTAGATCACGGTTCCTTGATGAAGGCAGATCTTTCCGGCGCCAATTTGCATTTTGGTAAGTTTAGAGAAACTAATATGCTTGGCGTTAACTTGGAAGGTAGCAAAATCGATCATATTGATATCGGTCGAAAACTGTCCCAGGAAATTCAGGGTGCCCATGCACAAAGTAATGGCTCAACAACCGAAGCCATAGACTTATATGAGCAGGCAGAAGAAATTTTCCGAAATTTACGAAAATCGGCAGAACAACAAGGCTTGTATGCTCTTGGAGGGGACTATATTCGTCGAGAGCTGACAATGCGTCGTTACTGTTATCCGTTATTTTCGTTTAATCGTCTAAAGTCAAAAAGTGTGGATATATTTTGTGGTTATGGTGAAAGTCCGGGAAATGTTGTTCTTTTTTCTCTAGCGCTGATATTCGTCTGTGCCTGTCTGTACTTTTTATTAGGGTTGAGTTTTGAGGATGAAATCATCATTTTGGATGTCAGCAACCAAACGCTATTAGAAAATGCTAGAAACTTCCTGATGAGTTTATATTTCAGTATTGTTACGTTTACGACGCTGGGTTACGGTGACGTAACGCCGGTTGGAGGCGCGCGCGCTGTAGCGGCACTTGAAGCCTTTGCTGGAGGCTTTACACTGGCCTTATTTGTCGTGGTTTTTGTGAAGAAAATGACGCGTTAAGCTACGAAATGCTCTCTTACAATAGACGCGAGGATAATGGGGGGGTTCCCGATCATTTACCGCCTCTACAAACCTATCACGTACGCAAAGGGTAGCCCTGTTGCCGTGGCTAAATGATTGATAATAATTTGAAGCACATTAATTGCCAGAAAGACAAAAATCGGCGACAGATCTAAACCGCCCATTGAGGGTAATAATTTCCTAAAGGGTGCCATTACAGGTTCAGTTAATTGATGAAGTAATAGGACGACGGGATTATAACTTCCAGGTGCAACCCAGCTTAAGATAATTGAAACAAGAATGGCGACAAAATAGATATTAATGACCATGCCGATCGTCCCTAGCGCCCCCCAGATGAGCAGTGACAAAGGATTTGGAATTCCATAACCTCGCAACAATATCAACAGTATTGTAGCCGCTACCTGTAAAATCAAAACGAGTACGACTGAGGCCATATCAATGCCCGCAACCCCTGGAATTAAACGTCTGAGAGGAGCTAGCGCCGGTGTTGTGACTTTAACGAGGAACTGGGAGATAGGGTTGTAGAAGTCAGCACGGGCCAATTGTAGTAACAGGCGCAGTAAAACCGCTAACATAAAAAAATTGAAAAATGTTTGTATTAACAGATTAGCGATATCGACTAATGCGCCCATCAAAATCTCCAGAATTTATATACAGGTCAGGATAACTGATTGCAGTAGTTACCCTCATAGTGTTCTTGTTACGGTATGTGTTAGTTTATTGTAATGCAGCTTGGTCTGCGTTGAGCAATTTAATTGATAAATTAACCTGCGTCCAAAACCTTGGCTAATTCTTCCGACCTATCTCGACAAGCTGTCATCGCAGTACTGAAAATTTCAGTTAATTCCGCTTGTTCAAAAACGTTAATTGCCTCCACTGTTGTTCCGCCTGGAGAGCTTACGCGGCGGCGTAGTTCGGCGGCGTCAACATCGCTTTCCATCGCCATTTTTGCTGCGCCTAGGGCTGTTTGCAGGGTGAGTTGTTTGCTTACATCAACGCTAAGCCCTAATTTTTCGCCGGCTGCCTGCATGGCTTCCATCACCATAAAAAAATAGGCAGGGCCACTACCAGAGACTGCTGTGACTGCATCTAAACTTGCCTCCTCATCAACCCATAAGGCAATACCCACGGCACCCAAAATATCGTTAGCATATTCTCTTTGCGCTGGATTTACGATCGCATTTGCGTACAGCGCTGTGGCACCGGTTTGCACGAGCGCTGGTGTATTAGGCATGCAGCGAATAATGGGGAAACCGCCGCCGAGCCATTTGTCCAGACTTCGCGTTTCTATACCTGCCGCAATTGAGATGATCAAGGGTTTGGCGGTTTCAAAGGCCGTCGCTAGATTTTCCAGTACGGATTTCATGACCTGCGGTTTTACGGCTAACACGATAATATCGACTCCGACGACAGCCTGGAGGTTATCCTGAAAAGTTTCTACGGCCGCGACTTTTTCGAGCTCGACCAGAGATTGTGGGAACGGGTCGCTTGCCCTTATGTTGTCAGCGGGAAAGCCTTTGGCGATTAACCCGCCGATAATACTGGAGGCCATATTTCCTGCGCCGATAAATGCAATAAATGGAGGAGACACAATTTTCACCTTAATTTGTTCAAATTCGCGGGATTATACAGGTGCGAGGTTAAAGGCGCGAGGTTAAAGGCGGGAGGACAACGCGGTCTCCTTACTTTCTCGGTCCAAAAATATCGGTGCCTACCCTGACAATGGTGGAGCCTTCAGCAATCGCCGCCTCTAAATCCCCCGACATTCCCATGGATAGCGTATCACATTGCGGTAGTTCTCTTCCTACACTGGCGAGCAGTGCAAATGCTGCGCGTTGTTTTTCGTTCTCGTCAGTCGCTTCGGGGACGGTCATTAGCCCTCGTAACCGCAGCCGCGGTAGTTCATTAACCTTGGCAGCCAAGGACTTCAGGTCATTCAGCGGTACGCCTGATTTTGACTTTTCATTGCTGACATTAGCCTGCAAGCAGATATCAAGAGGGGGCAAATGATCGGGCCGTTGATCGTTCAGCCGTTGGGCAATCTTTAGGCGGTCTACGCTGTGAACCCAGGAAAAACTCTCTGCTATGGCGCGGGTCTTGTTGGCTTGTATCGGGCCGATAAAATGCCAGGATATATCAAGGTCGTCAAGCTGGTGAATTTTATCCAAAGCTTCTTGTAAATAGTTTTCTCCGATATCAACGACGCCGTTAGCTACTACCTCGCGAATCATATCGGCGGAACGAGTTTTACTGACAGCCATCAGATGGACGGAATTCTCCCTGCGCTGATATTTTTTTTCCGCAGCGCTGATGCGTTGTCTGACATTTGCTATATTGTGTTCTATAAATAGTGTCATCGGGGCGAAATCCTGTCCTGCATCAATTCTGACATAGAGCTCACTCAAGTCACATTTAGGGCGCTTATTGTAAAAATTGATGCCATTATATTGTGTGCATAGCATACAATCATGAATCGAATGGCTTTATAAGATAGTAGATAGACTCTATTATACTTAAATCGCTGGGCGAAGAGTCCCTATAAAAATTAACTCTAAGGACCTGTATGGATATTACCGAATTACTGGCTTTTAGTGCCAAACAAGGTGCGTCAGATTTACACTTATCATCTGGCTTACCACCGATGATTCGTGTCGATGGTGACGTAAGACGAATTAACTTACCGGCAATGGAACACAAACAAGTTCATAGTTTGATCTACGAAATTATGAATGATAAACAGCGTAAAGATTTCGAAGAGTTTCTAGAGACGGATTTTTCTTTTGAAGTGCCCGGTGTTGCCCGCTTTCGAGTTAACGCGTTTAATCAAAATCGCGGTGCTGGAGCGGTTTTCCGTACGATTCCGTCAAAAGTGCTGTCTATGGAAGATTTAGGCATGGGCCAAATTTTCCGCGATGTGTCAATGGTTCCAAGAGGACTTGTCCTGGTCACTGGGCCGACGGGTTCTGGTAAGTCCACTACCTTAGCCGCGATGGTAGATTATATTAACGACAACAAGTACGAACATATTTTGACTATCGAGGATCCCATTGAATTTGTTCATGAATCTAAAAAGTGTCTGGTAAACCAGCGAGAGGTACACCGCGATACTCACGGTTTCAACGAAGCATTGAGATCCGCTTTGCGGGAAGATCCCGATATCATTTTGGTCGGCGAATTGAGAGACCTAGAGACAATTCGCTTGGCGATGACCGCTGCGGAAACCGGGCACTTGGTATTTGGTACTTTGCATACCACGTCAGCTGCGAAAACAATCGACCGAATTATCGACGTGTTCCCCGCTGCCGAAAAGGCGATGATTCGTTCGATGTTATCCGAATCATTACAGGCTGTTATTGCACAGACGCTGATGAAAAAAGTCGGTGGTGGTCGACTGGCGGCGCATGAAATCATGATTGGTTCGTCGGCGATTAGAAACTTGATTCGTGAAGACAAAGTCGCCCAGATGTATTCCGCAATACAAACGGGTGGTGCCTTGGGAATGCAAACAATGGATCAATGTTTGACCGATCTCATTGATAAGCGACTCATTACACGCGAACATGCTCGAGAGAAAGCGCGTTTCCCCGAAAATTTTTAGATTATGATGCTCTTCTTTGATAATGAAGTTTCCTGTTAGATAGAAAAGGGAAGAAAGGAAAAACATGGATATAGATAAGTTATTAAGAATTATGGTGGAGAAGGGTGCTTCAGACCTGTTTGTTACTGCGGGTGTTCCCCCTTCAATAAAAGTTAATGGGAGAGTTATGGCGGTTACGTCGACGCCCCTCAGCCCAGAGAAAACCCGCGAAACGGTTTTGGGCGTGATGAATGAAGCGCAACGTAGAGACTTCACCAGTGACAAGGAATGTAATTTTGCGATTAGTGCTCGAGGCGTAGGTCGATTCCGCGTTAGCGCTTTTTATCAACGCAATCTCGCTGGTATGGTATTGCGGCGGATAGAAACCACCATTCCTCGTATCGAAGACCTTGGGTTGCCGGAAGTCGTAAAAGAATTGTCGATGACGAAAAGAGGCTTGGTGGTGGTGGTCGGCGCTACGGGTTCGGGTAAGTCAACATCTCTCGCGGCAATGATTGGGCACCGAAATCGAAATTCCAAAGGGCATATAATTTCTGTCGAAGATCCGATTGAATATATCCACCAGCATAAAGGTTGCATTGTCACTCAGCGGGAAGTTGGCATTGATACGGCCAGCTTTGAGGTCGGTTTAAAAAACATGTTGAGGCAGGCTCCCGACGTGATAATGATTGGTGAGGTACGATCACGTGAAACTATGGAACATGCGATTACGTTTGCCGAAACCGGTCATCTCTGCCTATGTACACTACACGCTAATAACGCCAACCAAGCCTTAGATAGAATCCTGCATTTCTTTCCCGCTGACCGACATACCCAGTTGTGGTTGGACTTGTCTTTAAACTTACGATCCATTGTCGCCCAGCAGCTAATTGCAACGCCCGATGGTAAAGGACGACGAGCCTGTATAGAAGTATTGCTTAACAGTCCATTAGCTCAGGACTTGATTCGAAAAGGCGAGGTTCATCAACTGAAAGAGCTAATGAGCAAGTCAAATGAGTTGGGAATGCAAACGTTCGACCAAGCACTCTATGCTCTGTATAAAAACGGCGAGATTACCTATGAAGATGCGCTTGTTTATGCCGATTCAGCGAATGACTTGCGGTTAATGATAAAGTTGGGCGATGACGATAATAGCAGTCGGCTGCAGGAAGCTGCGGGAGATTTAAGTCTGGAAAACGAACTTGACCATGATCGTGGGCGTAATTTTATGCGTTAACTTTTTCCGTTAAACGGAAATATCTACAGTTTCGATTGCTTCCGTTCAGATATTCAGCTGTAGGATTAGTATACGTCGACAATGCGTTGCCTCGATTCTTTTAGGCCGGAGTCGATATCACTCCTAAGTTTTCTTTGAACGCCGTTTTTAGCTCTTATGAGCTACTTTTTCTCATTCAAAGAAAACCAATCTTCGAGAATGATTTTCGCCGCGAGGCTATCGATTTTTTTTTCTTTAAAATTTCTTGAGCCTGTATTTGAAATAATAATTCCTTTGGCTTCAAAGCTACTAAGGCGTTCGTCAACCATTTCAACAGGCAAGCCAAATCGTCCATGGAGCCGTTTTCCGAATTTGTCTGCGCGCTGTGTCAGTGATGAGTAACTACCGTCCATGTTGAGTGGAAGTCCGACTAGCAATAAATTAGGTTGCCATTCCTTAATGATGAGCTCAATTTCAGTCCAGTTCGGAATGCCATCCCTGGCTCGTAATTCCGTGAGTGCGTTTGCCGTGCCGGTAATCGATTGGCCGATTGCGACGCCAATTGTTTTGGTGCCGTAATCGAAGCAAAGAATAGTCTTGGCGTTTGCCATAAAGGTAGACACTCCCGATAAAATTAGAACTTCGTGGATGCATTAAACTATGTAATCAATGCGGCAGTTCTCGGAGAACTGTTTAACAATGACCGGCTTGTGGCGAAATCAATGCCAGGTCGACGCCCAGAATTGCAGCGGCAGCTTTTGCTCGTTGCTCTACCGGGGTGTTGAAAATAATACTGCTATCAGCCGGTGCCGTTAGCCAGGAATTTTCCGCCAGTTCGCTTTCCAGCTGTCCAGCGCCCCAGCCCGCGTATCCGAGAGCCACGAGGCTATCTTTCGGGCCTTCATTGTGAGCAATAGCAGTAAGAATATCTTGAGATGTGGTGAGGGCCATATGCGGTGAAATCTTCAGGGTGGAATCCCAGTTTGCAATGGTATTGCGATGTAAAACAAAGCCACGGTCCATATGTACCGGGCCACCAGCGAGAATATGTTCGTTGTGCGGGCTCGTGATGTCTGAAATCTCAAGGTGATTAAAAATCTCATTAAGGCTTAAATCGAGAGGATGGTTGATGACAATCCCCATAGCGCCCTGTTCATTATGAGTGCAAATATAAGTGAGGCTGTTTGCGAAAATACCATCACTGATAGTGGGCATAGCGATCAAAAAATGATCTGTCAGGCTTGTCGTAGATTTTAAGTTATCCATATCAATGATTATTGGGGCGCAAAGGCATTATGACAAGTTAAAAAGCGATCTTTCTCGAAAAAGAATAAGAATCAAAAGCGCTAAGAACTTTTGGTTACACTGGAGTGAAAATTATCGATAAAAAGGCTTATTAACTGCTGGAACTGAGGTGATCTTTATGAAAGCGCCAGGTGCGGATAATTTCCAATACGTCGACCTTGCGGCGCATTTTAATCGGAAAATGGTCGTAAGGCGCTGCTAAATGGACAATACGAATGGCTGCTTCGTCTAAAATGTTGTGGCCAGAGGATTTCAGTACTTTTACTTGCAGGACGTCGCCATTGGGCAGTAATGAAACCACCAACCGCAGATCGCCGTAGAGTTTTTGTTGCCGAGCTTTTGACGGGTAGTTTTGATTGCCGATCGATTCTATTTTGGTTCGCCAGTTGTGAAGGTATAGCGCGTCGTCTGACTCTTTTGTTGCAACAGAAGTAAGTCGGCGGATTCTAGGTCTTTTCGCGTAGGCATGTCTTTGCATGTCCAGCTTTGCTTCGAGACTGGCTACCTCCAGATTACGTTCGTAAGCTGTCATTTCCTTGGCAAGGTTTGCCTCTAATTGCTCAATGGCTTTCAGTTTTTCGGTTTTGCTACTTTTTATACGATTATTTGCGATGGTGGCTATGGTCTTGATGGCCGCTGCGCGTTTTTGTTCGGTTACTTGTCTCTGTTGCAATTGAGAGACCTCTCTTATCACTGTGTCATGAAAATCTGCAGTCTCTCGAGTGGTTAACATCGCGACTTCTTCGAGCGTGCCACTTCCCTCTTGGTTACTTTGAGCAAGAAAGTCGGCTTTTTCTACGGTTTTTTTGCTGCGGTGTTGGGCGAGCGTAATTTCGAGCTTAGTGGCTGCTAGCGATCTGTCTTCGCGATTAAAACTTACGCCTAATATAATTGCCGCGTGCAGTGCAAGCGCAACGCAAAACGCAAAACCCAAACGGTCGTGCGTTATAGAGAGCTCTGCAGAATAGTTATTGACTATAACGGCCATTTGCTCTGATATTAGTCCCTGCTTGTTATTTCTAAAGGTATTAGTGAACTTTATTCTCGCTAGAGAAATTTAGTCATCGTTTTAAGATTCAAAAAGGCGAAAAATGTCTTCCTACAACATCCCTGTATGTGACGTAGGATTTTTGTTCGCGGCCTCTCATTATTAACTCAATTGTTGTCGGCCAGTTTCTTTTCTATACAATCCATTAACAAGCTACCAATATCAGTGCCAAATTGGTTGTCGATTTCCCGCACACAAGTGGGGCTGGTCACGTTGATTTCCGTCAGGGATTCTCCGATGACATCGAGTCCAACGAATAGTAAGCCTTTTTCACGAACTACCGGCCCGATTTGGTTGGCTATCCACCTGTCTCTCTCTGTTAATGGTTGCGCGCGTCCTGTGCCTCCCGCGGCCAAATTCCCTCGTGTTTCTCCCTTTGCTGGAATTCGAGCCAGGGAATAATCTATCGGTACGCCGTCGACCAACAAAATACGTTTGTCTCCGTCTTTAATCGCCGGAAGAAAACGCTGCGCCATAATGGTATTTGCCCCAAAATTTGTTAGGGTCTCTAAAATTACGCCAAGATTGGGGTCATTCTCCTTGACCCGAAATATGGACGTGCCACCCATGCCATCGAGCGGTTTAAAAATAACGTCGCTATGCTCTTTATGAAAGTCTCTTAGGGTTTTTTCATCACGGCTCACAACCAACGGTGGGCAGCATTGAGGAAACTGTGTCGCAAAGATTTTTTCATTACAGTCACGTAGGCTTTGGGGTTTATTGACTATCAGTGTCCCCTGGCGTTCTGCTGCTTCGAGTATATAGGTGCTATAAATAAACTCGTTGTCAAAAGGTGGATCCTTCCGCATAAGAATAACGTCGAGGTCGGCGAGCGGAGTGTCATCTATGTCGCCGAGTTCATAGAAGTCTTCGTCCCCGTTCATTGTTTCCGGTTTAAACACGGTCAGAGCTCGCATCTTTGCTCGCGCTTCACTACCGTTTAAATACAGGTCTTGTTGTTGCATATAACTAATTTTCCAGCCACGAGCACTGGCGGCCCACAACATAGCTAGAGTGGTATCTTTTTTGATATTGATTGAATCTATTGGGTCCATGACCACGCCAATACGAATATTCATATTTGAACTCATTTTACGTAAATTATGTTGATTTCAATTTGCTTTCGATACGCCATTTAGATGCTGCAGTATTTTATCAAAATCCCAGTATATTGACGAATATGCCATCCTAACCAGAGAAACCCCGCGTGGGAAGGGATTTGGTTGGAGTGGGGTTATTCTGGAGCTGGATTTACGAGTGAAGAAAAAGATTTAGTCGGCTTGCCTGCAGATCTTTTGCAAAATGCCTTGCATTCCGAATTGGGCTATATCGCAATCGGCTTCTATACTAACAGACTATTGTACCGCTTTGCGATGAGAGTGAGACCCGATCCGCAATTTGGGTTATATAAAACTAATTTTACTATATTTTTCGCGGGTTTATGGCGTAAACCTTGAAACTATGTTAAATAATAAGGGGTTGGATTAAAGTTGCGAAAAACGGTTTTCCAATGTTAAAGAATAGCCATTCTAATAAAAGGTCGAGGGTATGGACGTAAAATTTGAAAATCTGAAGGTAATGGTGATCGATGATAGTAAAACGATTCGTCGTACAGCGGAGACATTACTTCAAAAAGAAGGCTGCGTCGTTGTGACAGCTACCGATGGATTCGATGCTTTGGCTAAAATCGCTGACACCAAACCCGACATTATCTTCGTCGACATCATGATGCCTCGTCTTGATGGCTATCAAACCTGCGCCCTTATAAAAAATAACAGTGAGTTTAAAGGAACGCCGGTGATTATGTTGTCCAGCAAAGATGGTTTGTTTGATAAAGCGAAAGGACGAATTGTCGGGTCCGACCAATATCTGACCAAGCCTTTTAGTAAAAATGAGCTACTGGGTGCCATTGAAACGCATGTTGGCCAGGCGTGATGTTCTCCGGTATGTGTGAGTAAAACGGCAGGGATCGAACGAATCGGTCGACAGAAAGAAAAGAAACAATAAGAGATGCGCTATCGAGGCGTTTATAAGTGGAGGAATTATGGCTCAGATATTAATTGTAGACGATTCACCGACCGAAACGCATAAGATGGCTACTATACTGGGCAAACTGGGCCATGAAGTAATTACTGCTGAAAATGGTGAAGACGGTGTTGCCAAAGCAAAAGAAAACCTTCCTGATTTAGTATTAATGGATATTGTCATGCCCGGGCTTAATGGATTTCAGGCGACGAGACAACTGAGCAAAAATGCATCTACCAGTCACATCCCGGTAATAATCGTAACGACCAAAGATCAGGCCACAGACCGCCTTTGGGGAGAGCGTCAGGGAGCAAAGGGCTATTTGACCAAGCCGATAGACGTTAAATTGTTGACTAGTACAATTTCGGAAGTATTGGATTAAGTGCTGAGTCGGTTGCAAAATTTATGAATATTTTAGTTACGCCTTCAAAAAATACACGAAGAAAAGAACCCGTTCTTGCTGATCTAAGGAAAACGACTGCAGTGATCTTGGAGGGGGAATATCATGGCTAACCCGGTAGACCCGTTCACCGCCTTGCTTGATATCGCTAATCGCAGCATTGATAGCGCAATAGGACTACCTTCTCAGGTTGACATTGTGCCGCATTGGTCTGGCATTGGGTTTCGTCTTGGAGGGCATCGATTTGTTGCGCCGATGAATGAGGTTGCAGAAATATTAGCGCAGCCGGCGGCGACAAAATTACCCAGCGTTAGGTCTTGGGTGCGAGGTGTTTCTAATGTGCGCGGACGCTTATTGCCCTTGGTTGATTTAGAAAGGTTCTTCGACGGTGCGTTGGGAAATCGAAACCAACGCCGGGTTTTGGCGATGGAACTGGGGGAGTTGTATAGTGGCCTGATAGTTAGTGAGGTCTTTGGAATGCAGCACATCCCCGTTGATAGCTATTCAGACGAGACACCGGAAGAGGTGGAAATGTTTAAAGCATTTCTTATGGGGTCGTATAAATACAATAACGTGACATGGTCTGTATTTAGCCCGTTCAAGTTGGCGCAAAATTCAGAGTTTTATAATGCTGCGTCAAATTAGTAAGGCTCGTTGGTATCAATATCGGCTTAAAATGTAGTTTGATTTGCGTCGAAATAATTTTAGTGCGTTATAAAGTCAATCATAAAAAGTAGTTGTTAATCAATTGTTGAAGTGAAGCTGGGAGTTCATGAATGAACGCGAAAACAAGAAGTGTATCCGCGAGGTTACCCGCCAATCGAACTATAAGTGTGTTCCTCCTTGTAATGGTGTTAGGGATTATTAGTTTGGGCGTAAACGTTTATATTGTGTTGAGAGATTCCGGGAAGGATGCTCAGTACCTGGAGTTGACTGGAGATTTACGAATACTCTCGCAATCGATATCCACCAGTTCACGGCAAGCGACCGCGGGGGAGGCGGAAGCATTTGAACAGCTGTCGACTGCGCGCAATCGATTTAGTCAAGCGATTGGTGTTCTACAAAATGGCACCCCTTCGCTGGAATCACCTAGAGACATGTTAGGTGACGAACTCACGAAACTTGGGAGTTTATGGGACAAAATTGATGAAGCATCAAAAACCATTGTTGAAAATCGTGAGCGAATTCTATTTTTGCATGAAGTCGCCAAAACGTTGAATGACGCAATTCCAGAGCTACAGAATGATAATGATAATGTGGTAGAAATCTTAATACAGCGAACTGCATCGTCACAACAAATAGCTGTAGCTCAACGACAATCTTTTTTGGCAGAGCGAATTGCTCACAATGTCGACAAAATGTTGCAGGGGCAGGAGACAGCGACCGAGGCTGCTGATCAATTCAACCGTGACGCGAGCCTGTTCGGCTCGGTACTAGACGGCATGTTAAAGGGCGATGCCAGCTTACAGATTTCAAGGGTAAGCGATTCTTCGGCCCGTGCTTCCCTTCAGGAAATCAGCAAACTGTTCGAATTTGTCAGCGGATCGGTCGATGAAATTTTTCAGGCTTCTCCGGATTTATTGAAAGCGCGGCAAGCGGCTGAAGGCATTGTTGTCGACTCACCTGCCATGATGGAAGCAACCAATCAGTTGGCTGACAAGATCAGTACTTTGGAAAGTGAACGCGCTGTCACAGTATTTACGGCACTGTTATGTGTCGCCGTGATTCTGTTTTCTGGTGCAGTCATCGCCGTGCAAACTTTTCGTAATACTCAGCAACGTCTGGGTGAAACCGACGAAATGAATGAGAGAAACCAACACGCTATTTTACGACTACTCGATGAATTGGCCGACTTAGCGGATGGAGATTTAACAACCACCGCAACTGTAACTGAAGATTTTACCGGTGCGATTGCGGACTCAATAAACTTTACCATCGACCAACTCAGAGTCCTTGTTTCCCAAATTAACGATACGGCGGTAAAGGTTTCGTCGGCCGCTGAAGAAACTCAGTCAACCGCCTTACATCTCGCTGAAGCATCAGATCATCAGGCACAGGAAATCGCAGGTGCCTCGGCGGCTGTCAATGAAATGGCTGTCACCATCGACCAGGTATCATCTAACGCTGGAGAGTCATCCTCGGTTGCCGAGAGGTCTGTAGCAATCGCCAACAATGGCGCAGAAGTCGTTCAAAATACGATTCATGGTATGGACAACATTCGTGAACAAATCCAGGAAACATCAAAACGAATAAAAAGGCTTGGTGAGTCGTCCCAAGAAATCGGCGACATCGTTTCTCTGATCAATGACATTGCTGACCAAACAAATATTCTATCGCTAAACGCAGCTATCCAGGCTTCGATGGCCGGGGATGCGGGGCGCGGATTTGCTGTGGTAGCTGACGAGGTGCAACGACTAGCGGAACGATCATCTGCCGCCACAAAACAGATCGAAGCGCTCGTTAAAACGATCCAGTCAGATACCAACGAAGCTGTTATTTCGATGGAGCAAACCACAGCAGAAGTGGTGAGAGGTGCAAACTTGGCACAGGATGCGGGAACGGCTCTCGAAGAAATAGAAACAGTGTCGCAGGAATTGGCAGAACTGATTCAAAATATTTCTAATGCTGCGCGCCAACAAGCATCTTCAGCAGGACATATTTCCAATACGATGAATGTTATACAAGAAATAACCACACAGACCTCCTCTGGTACAACCGCGACTGCGGAATCTATCGGAAACCTTGCCGGAATGGCAAATGAATTACGCGAATCAGTCGCTGGCTTTAAACTACCTGATGAAGAAATTTCCGGCCTTGGTGAAAAAGTGTCTTACGGGCACGACGACGAGCCAGAGGAAATTCTAGCCGCCGTAGAATAATATTAACTGAATTGATTTTTTGGACGTGGAGTAGAGGGCGATGACAGCTTGGTCATATAAGGCGCCCCAGGAATTAACTAACGATCAATACACTCGTTGGCAAAATCTATTGGAGGAACGTACAGGAATCAGCTTTCTACAACATAAGTCGATTCTGCAAAAAGGACTCAGGCAACGAATGCGTGAGGTTGGTGCTGATGATTACGAAAGCTATTTCGAACAAGTGCGTACCGTTCCCGAAGGGTTGATTGAATGGATGCAGCTTGTAGATAGAATTTCTGTAAAGGAAACAAGTTTCTTCCGAGAGGAATACTCATTTAAGTCAGTGCAAAAATATTTACTTAATAGATTGGAGCGTAGTTCCAAAAAAACGGGCAGCACATTGGATATATGGAGTGTTGGATGCTCCACCGGAGAAGAGGCTTACTCATTGGCTATGCTGGCAAGCGAAACAATTGACTATTTGAAGTCCGACCTCTTCCTCGCAATATTTGCCACGGACATCAGTCAGTCTGCGCTCTCTGTTGCGAGAGAAGGTAGATATGCATTATCCAAGATAAATAAATTGCCGAAATCTTTTCGAACAAAATATTTCACGAAAGCTAATGCGGACGAGGTAGAAGTCATAAGTAAACTGAAACAACGTATCTGTTTCGCCCAAGGCAATGTCCAACTTCCCGAGCATTCTCCACAGCTAAGCATGGACGTAATTTTTTGCCAAAACGTTTTCGTTTACTTTCGTAGAGAACGGCAACATATCGTACTAGATAATCTCGTTGAAAACCTTAAACCGGGTGGACTATTAATGATCGGCCCTGGTGAGGTCGTCGGATGGCACAATGCTCGCGTAAAAAGAACTTCCGATAATTCAGTTCAGTCGTATATTAAATGTTAGTCCATTTCTATGATATTTGGATTCTTTGCTTGGTCAAAACATCTGGCATGCTACAGACATTAGCGTCGAATACTAAAAGGTTAAAATACTATGAGTGAGCGTCGCGATTACATCGCGCTAGAGTGGGTAGCTGGAGAAATTAAGGAAACGCTTGATCTAGCTTCACAGGCACTTGAAAATTACATCGGTAATCGCGACGATGTTACAAAGTTGCGATTTTGTCAGACTCACATCCATCAGGTACAAGGTACTCTGAAAATGGTTGAGTTCTTTGGCGCTGCTCTCCTTGCCGAGGAGATGGAAGGAGTCGTAAATGCATTGCTGCAAGGCAGCATCCACGATAGCCATGTCGACGACGCCTTGGTTGTTTTGAAGAATTCTGTCTCCCAATTGCCACTCTATCTTGAGCGTGTTCGGGAGTCCAGACACGGATTGCCGGCGACATTACTGCCGGTATTAAACGATTTAAGATCTGTGAGAGGAGAGAATTTAGTCTCTGAAAGCGCTTTGTTTGTGCCCGATATGAGTGGTCAACCAAAAGCACACAGTGCACCTGTTCTGGCTGTTACCGGCAGGGAGCTTGGAGAGGTCACGCACAAATTAAGACAAATGTTTCAAATCGCACTATTGGGTCTGATTCGAAATCGAGAGCTAAAGAAAAATGTTAATTACTTGGCTAAAGTATGCGCGCGTTTAACAAAGCTCACTAATGGTTGTCTATCGCAGCCGCTGTGGCGAATATGTATAGCCGTTTTAGAGGGGTTGTTGAACGGTTCGATTGATCCTAGCGTTTCAATAAAAATTCTATTGAGGCAGGTTGATCGTGAAATAAAAGTCATTATCGATCGAGGCGAATCCGCCCTACTTGAAGCGCCACCTGAAAAGCTAGTCAAAAATCTTCTATATTACGTGGCGAGAAGTAAGGCACATTCGCGTTACATCCAGGATATAAAGAAAGAGTATCAATTAGAAACGTCCTTGCTTGGAGAGGGGGAATTAGAAGATGATTCCCTAGTCGTCCCAGACGACGCTGTTTTGGGAGCTGTTGTTGACGCCTTGTCCTTAGAGTTAAGTCAAATCAAAAGAATTCTTGAAGACGATACACTAAACCCAGATGCACTGTCTGAGGCCTTACCACTATTTCGCCGTGTTTGCGACACCATGGCAGTTCTAGGAATGGGTAAGGCGATGAAGCTTGTGCAGGACGGATTCTCGCAACTAGCCAAAGTATTAGCAACTAAAAATTCTATAGAAGAGACTGACTTGGAGGACATAGTAGCCGCGATTCTTTCTGCTGAAGAGGAGCTAGGTTTTTCCGACATAGTTTCAAAAACCAGCGAAGAAAAGACTTCCAGCAGAGGAGAAAGTCATTCACATCGATTTGACCATAATAATGATGATGTCGTCCGCGAATCGCGGAAAAACCTTGAGCAAGCGAAGGAATCCATTGTTGAATTTGTGGCCACCCAGTGGAATCACAATACACTTACAGCTATCCCTTATTTATTGAATAACACATACGAACAACTAAGCAGGATTCCTCTGCTCAGTGCCGCAAAAGTTGTTCGAGCTTGCGGCATGTTTGTGAGTCAGGATTTGTTACAAGATAAACAAGTGCCAGAATGGCAGATGCTAGACACTTTGGCCGACGCGATTACTTCTATTGATTATTATCTCGAACGCATTGCCGACGATTCCGAGTCTGAAAGTGAGGCGATATTGGAAGTGGCCGCCGACAGCGTAGCTGAGCTGGGTTACCCCATAGAGTTATTGACTGAAGAAGAAGTCAGCAATACGGAATACTCAACTCAGACTGCTTCAGAAGGAGAGGCTTCTGGTAATTCTACAGTTGAGTCACCGGATTTGGATGATAGCTCTATAGAGCCGTTAGCCGCGGAAATAGCGCAATCAGCTCCGGAGATTGAGTCGTTAGCTCCGGAAAAAGTGCAGTCTCAAGAAGAAAGTGGTGCAGCAGAAATTCCGATTTTGACCCACGCAGTTGTCGACGAAGGTCCTACTGGGTCGGTAAGCGAGGTCGACGAGACAGAGGAAGACGAAGACGAAATTGATCCAGAAATAATAGAAATATTTGTTGAGGAAGCAGGTGAGGTTCTGGAAGCCATCGAGGAGTCTTTACCACAGTGGAAAATGAATTGGTCAGAAGAAGAATCGAGATCAACTGTCCGCCGCGCATTCCATACTTTAAAGGGAAGTGGGCGAATGGTAGGCGCACACGATATTGGTGAGCTGGCATGGTCAATAGAAAACATGCTAAACCGCATCAATGACGGATCCATTGACATTGACGACCTTCGTTTCAGCTTAATAGATGAAGTGATAAAAAACGTACCCTCCATGGTTGCCGCATTTGAACATAAAAAAGCGATTGACAAGCCAGCAATAGAACACCTAATCAACTGTGCCAATACGCTGTCAAACGAGCAAAGTCCGAGTGAACCGATAAATATTCATTATGAGGCGGCTTTTGAAAAAGAGGTCGATAAACCCGGCGCTGATGTTCGTTTTTCTCTTGAAGCGGAAAAGGAAAAAGAAGAGGAAGAAACCAGCATCGACGCGGAGTTGGTAGACATATTTTCAGCAGAAGCCACTTCTCACGCCAAAATTCTGGAACAGTTCATTGATCATTGCAAAGAGTTGGCAGGTCCAGCGGAGCTAACGGATGAGCTTCAGCGCGCTCTGCATACTTTAAAAGGTAGCGCCAATATGGCGGGTATTGTTCCCGTCGCGGAGGTCGTCACACCCATTGAACGGTTAGTAAGAGAGCTACGCGCGAGCCAATTGAAAGTCGAGTCTCCAGTGGTTGAACTATTGGCTCGAGGACTTGCCCTAATCAATGCTGGTATCGATCAATTGTACACGGGGCCTGTTGACGAACTTCCGGGTGCTGAAAAATATATTGACGAGGTAGAAAAATTATCAGACGAGCGTCTTGACTATGCTTCAGATGAAGAACAGGAAGATAATGGGATTCCTCCTGAAGCGCTAAATAATTTTTTGGGAGACGGGCTCGATATTATTTCCGAAATATCAGACTCAATTCCCCGATGGCAAGAAAACGGTTCGAATTCACTCGAGCTAAAACACTGCGAGAAAGAAATAATCCGCTTTGTAGATCATGCAAAATCAATAAATATGTTGGCTCTGGCTGAGTTAGGTGCGGAAGTGGCTCGGTTTTATGCAAGGTCGGTGGAATGCGAAAAGCTTGACGATGATTTTTTCCAGTTAGCGCTGGCTGGAAATGACGCGCTAATTGATATGCTCGACCAAATCGCAGGGCATCAAGATCCAACGGTAAATACTGATGTTCTATCTGATCTCCAAAACTTTCAATTTCCTAGCCCTAGCCCTAGCCCTAGCCCTAGCTCAGGTTTTGACTTGAATGAGTACATCACGGCGGCCGAAACAAATGCCGGAAATGGGGGAGAATCTCCAGATGTGATTCCAGAGGAATCAAATAGCGCCGCCATGTCTGCGTCGGTGGAAGCGGTCTATGGCGAACTCATTGACACTATTTACCAAAACGAAAGCGAGGGAGATCAGGACTTTGATCTAATTGACCTGGATAACGACCCCTATATTGAACGGGATATTATACAAACCGAAACAGATCCAGAACCAGATGGCAATACAGATTCAGTGATAGAGTCGGCCTTCGCAGGCGGAGCGGAACCTGAATCAGAAGGCGATGTAGATTCAGCGATAGATTTGGCTCTCGCAAGCGAAGTGGAGCCAGAACGCGATATAGATTCAACGATAGACGACTTGGCCCTCGCAAGCGGAACGGAACGCGAACCTGAAGACGACATAGAGTCAGCTATAGACTTGGTCTTCGCCAGCGGACCGGAATCTAATCCGGAACAGGAACAGGAACAGGAACCATTGCGAGCTCAAGATGTGGAGCTTGCGGAAAAGCTGGAACTAAAATCGGAATTGGAACAGGAAGATCGCGAGCCGGATACAGAGCTTAAATCGGATAAGAAAATCAACACGGATCTGCTGCCTGAGCCCGCAACTGATGCAGCAGCAACCAGAAAAGTTGAAAGCGAAGAAGATGAGATTGACGCGGAAATTGTCGAAATCTTTTTGGACGAGGCAGATGATTTACTTGAAGATTTGGACAATGCAATTCATCTCTTAGGGCAAAATCGCGGAGAGCGCGGCGCTCTCAATGAGCTTTTAAGAACCTTACATACGCTGAAAGGCGGCGCTCGTATGGCAGGGCTGACAGCGATAGGCGACCTTAGTCACGATTTTGAAACAGCATTGATTAGGGTGGATAATGAAAATGCCGAAATTGGGGATGATTTTTTTGCCCAAATTCAGCGTAATCAAGATGAATTAATAACTCAGATTTCTGCGGTTAAGAATGGGGAAAAGCCTGGCAACGGAATAGACAAAGATTTAGACCACGACATTGCAGAAAGAACGGACGATGAAAATACCGAAGAAAATGTTGAGCCCGATTTATCTGAAATCCCGCCACCAGTATCAGAGGTTGTCGATAACGTAGAGACCGCTTCGGTACTAGAGTCCGAAAAACTGGACCTCGAACTATCAAGCTCTTCAACTGTTAGCCACTTACCGCAAAGCAAAACTAACTACAAATCACTTGATCGCCCTCCTGAGAAGATTGATTCGTCTGGCGCCAGCAGTCAACAGGAAATGGTGAAAGTCCCCGCTCAGTTGTTAGAAGAACTGGTAAACCTTGCAGGCGAAACGTCGATCTCTCGTGGCCGAGCTGAAGAACAAATGTCTGATTTGGTGTTTTCGTTAGATGAGATGCAAATAACTGCGGAACGATTGCAAGAGCAAGTTCGACGATTGGATATGGAAACAGAGCAGCAGATACTGTATCGACAGGAACAGGTTGAAAGTGAGGGATTGGAGGGCTTCGATCCTTTGGAAATGGATCGATATTCTCAGTTACAGCAGCTATCTCGTTCCTTGTTGGAGTCTTCATCCGACCTAATCGATATAAAAAATACGCTGTCCGATAAGTCCAGGGACATGGAAACGCTCCTTGTTCAGCAGTCGAGGATCAATACAGATTTGCAGGAGGGATTATTGCGATCACGGATGGTTCCTTTTCAACGTTTGGTTCCACGATTGCGAAGGATTGTTCGGCAGGTGAGCTCGGAACTCAAGAAAAATGTGGAATTGCAGTTAGATAATATCGAAGGAGAACTCGATCGCGCTGTGTTAGATCGAATGATTGTTCCCTTGGAACATATGTTACGTAATGCTGTTGATCACGGTATTGAATCGGCAGAAGGACGTATCGCAGCAGGTAAACCAGAAAAAGGAAGTATTTCATTAGATCTGTCCAGAGAAGGTGGGGAAATAGTTTTAAAGTTGTCTGATGATGGTGGCGGAATTAACCTCGAAAAAATTAAGGCCAAGGCTATAGAAGGCGGTGCGATGGACGCCGATGCCGATCTTACAGACTATGAGATTCTTCAATTTATTTTGCACTCAGGGATTAGTACCGCTGCTGCCGTTACTCAAATTTCAGGCCGCGGAGTCGGCATGGACGTAGTGAATAGTGAAATTAAGCAGCTTGGCGGCTCAATGGAAATTCAGTCAGAATTTGGTGTAGGTACACAATTTGTCGTCCGCTTGCCTTTTACCGTCTCGGTAAATCGAGCGTTGATGGTCACCATAGGAGGAGATAGTTTCGCAATTCCCCTTAATACAATCGAGGGGATTGTGCGAGTTAGCCCCTACGAGCTGGAAGCATACTACCAACCAGAGGCACCGTTGTTTGAGTATGCTGGGCAGCCTTATGTAATGCGTTATATGGGTTCTTTATTGCAACGTGGTGAAAAGCCAAATCTGGAAGGCCAATCTATGCCGTTGCCTGTGTTGTTAGCGCGCGGTGCCGAACACTCTGTCGCCATTCAAGTCGATAGCTTAATGGGTTCGAGGGAAATTGTGGTTAAACCCTTAGGGCCACAGTTTTCCCAGGTGCAAGGTGTGACAGGAGCCACTGTGTTGGGTGATGGAAGCGTTGTTGTTATTCTGGACTTATTATCAATGATTAGAGCTGACTTATCTCATGTTCATCGAGGTGCTGCGAAGAGTACAAATGAGAGCGTAGAAGAACAAAGTACATTAGTCATGATCGTTGATGATTCGGTTACTGTTCGGAAGGTAATGTCACGTTTTCTCGAGCGCCAAGGCATGGACGTATTGCTGGCGAAAGATGGTGTTGATGCCGTCACCCAGTTAAGTGAAATTGAACGGTTACCTGATCTGATGCTGCTCGATATTGAAATGCCTCGAATGGATGGGTTTGAAGTAGCTAGTCGAGTCCGTCACACAAATAGAGTTAAACATCTCCCAATAATCATGATCACGTCTCGAACGGGAGACAAACATCGGGATAGGGCTTTTTCTTTAGGAGTTGATGAATACATGGGAAAACCTTATCAAGAATCTGAATTGCTTGAGAAGATTATTAAACTAACGGGAAGAAACATTGAGCAATGATTCGTGAGCGAAGATATTGTTAAGCCGAGGGTTGGTCTAATTACTAAAGACGATGCTCGCCGCCACGCATTAAAAAAGGTATTGAACGTCGGCGGCTTTAGCGTTGCGGTTTCTCTGGACGTTAATAATCTGGCTGAAGATCTTTGTAATAATGAAGCAGACATTGATGCGTGGTTGTTGGATTTAACGGACTCGGATATTCAAGCGGTGCTGAATATTGTTGTTGAGAATTCAACCAAATTATTTCTAATTAATGATGAAATACCCGCTGGAGACGACGTTCAGAATTATGATTATTGGCAACGTCGCTTACTAGAAAAACTTGAGGTTGTAGCACTACCCCAGGAAAGTGAAATTGCCAGTGAACAATTATGTGAGGGGCAAGACGAAAAAAATACAGCTTGGGCTGACAAAGTCTGGGTTTTAGCTGCTTCATTGGGTGGACCTGAAGCTGTCAGTCGATTTTTAAAAAATTTGCCAACTTCGTTACCGATCGCAATGGTTTACGCACAGCATACAGAAACTAATTTCGATAGCCAGTTAGTGCAGACGATTAGCCGCGCCCAAAATTACCCGGTGCAATTGGTGAGGGGCGAGCAGATGCTGTGTCACGGTGAAATTTTTGTGGTGCCGGTAGATCGTCAGTTAAGGTTTTTGCCATTTGGCAAAGTTGTTGAAAAACAAAAGTCCTGGGATGGTATTTATCAGCCGGTTATTGATCAGGTGATTGCAGAGCTGGCGCGCTTATATCGCGACAAGTTAGGAGTGATAATTTTTAGCGGTACCTGTAACGATGGTGAAATTGGCGTTAGAGTGGCTAAAGCGTGCGGCTCTACCGTCTGGGCACAAACGCCCGAAAGCTGCGTGAGTCCAGATATGCCGCAGTCGGCGATAGATACGGGCTGCGTTAGTGAGCACGGCACACCAGAAGAGTTAGCAGATTTATTGTCAGAACAATTGTTAGCGTAGCCTTGCTCGATAGTTTTGGGTTTTTGGAAAGACTATCTGCTAAGGGGAAAATTATCAATGAGGATGGTTAATGAGTAGGGATCAAAATACTAATACAGCGGACAGTGTCTTGGCGACGCTATTGATACCCTTACATGAAAAGCAACTCGTTTTGCCAAATGTATCTGTAGCTGAAATTATTCCATTCATGGATCCAAAGGAAATCGAGAATTCTCCAGACTGGTTTTTGGGTCATATTATGTGGAGAGACGTTTCAGTTCCGCTAATATCCTTTGAGCTGATCAATGGTGATGCTGCCGGAAGTAGCTCTAGGACCAGGCGGATTGCTGTACTGAACGGACTATTAGAGGGGGAAGAGATGCCTTTTTGTGGAATAGTTATTGATGGTGTGCCGCGTTTGATGCGAATAATTCCCAGTGAAATCGCGCTGGAAGAAAGCACGTCACTCGGCCCCTCCGAGCTTTCTAACGTGTTGGTCAGTGGTGAAAAAGCAAGCATACCCGATATCGACTATTTTCAGAAAAAATTACACCATTTTTTGACTTCTATTTAGTCGTTCTTACTTAGTCGATCCTGAAAAATACAGATCGATATCAATTTCAAATACTTAGTCTTTATCTAATGCATTTTCTGGTCGGCGACGTGACACAGGGAGCGGTCACCATTGGCCGTTATGGCCGAAATGTGGGAAGGAAGATTTCGCTCACCATAATGGGTTTGTCTCTGAGTTCAAACCGCGAGCGTCGTCCCCATAGAGCCAGTGGTTGCCGTAAGAATTTGGGTATCTGCTGGCTTTGTCCATCGATCGCGGCAACTTGAAATGGATGTCTGTACATTGTCGGGTCGCGAAATAACATCTCCCCCAAAGAACTGTTTTTTAGTCCTCGCAACTGTCGGAGATGGCCGGTGAGTGAGGAGGCAGGGATCACACTACGGGCAAAAACCCATGGCTCGCCGTTACAAAGCAGAGCAACTTCCCGTATTATCGCTTGCTCGCGCATGGCCATTCCCAGCAGGTTCCGTTCAGAGGAGTGGGCTTTTTGCCAATCTTGAGAAATAAGCTGTACCCGAAATCGATTGCCGCTGGCTTTAATGAGCCGTTGGGTAAGAGACCCGGAATCTAGAAGCCAGGCGCTTATCGAAGACGGCAAATGATTCGCCGTATAGTGATGATAATCCTGCCAATTCGATTCCTTGGGGTGGTATCTAGGTGCTTGAACAGCGTACAATATCTGGCTTCCGGCAATTTGGTCGTTGTATTATTGAGGTTCGGCGCAGGATGAGGGATAACGGTCGCACATGCAAGTCGCGACAGCCCTCATTTTCTGATACCAGCTTATGAAGCTGGCGGTACTAACTGTGCTTGAGTTGAGAAAATGTCAAATTTGTAGGTACGTAATAAGGTACATTATAAAGTGCAAAAGGTAGGAATCGAATGAATAGATGGGAATGTATTGTCTGCGGCTTTATCTATGATGAGGCAAAGGGAGATCCGGATTCTGGAATTGCACCCGGCACAAAATGGGAAGATATCCCGGATGATTGGATCTGTCCGGATTGTGGTGTCGGGAAAGATGACTTCGAATTATTGCCGAGTACTGAGGAATCATCAGAAGTCCCACATCATGAAGCCGAAGACGATACGGATCACATAGCAGCACCGTTGATTATTTTAGGCAGTGGTCTCGCCGGTTATAATCTGGCAAAAGAATTCCGCAAGCACGATGCAGAAACGCCCTTGATAATAATCACTTCAGATGACGGTCGGCCCTACTCAAAACCAATGTTGTCTACGGGTTATACAAAAAATACCAGCGCAATGGATCTTGCTCAGTCCGATGCAGGTACTATGGCTAAACAGCTAAAGGCCAGTGTTTGGACAATGACCAAAGTCGTTGCAATTAACACGGAACAACAACTCATCAAAGTTGGAGATTCGGCGACTCGTATTCACTACAGTAAGTTGGTTTTGGCCTTGGGTGCAAATAGCATCGCGCCGCCTATCAAAGGTGATGCGCTCGACCACGTTTATACTGTTAATGACCTCCTTGATTTTGACGATTTTCGCAAGGCAATGGCTAAAAGCAAAGCCAAGAAAGTGTGCATAATCGGCGGCGGGCTTATCGGTTGTGAGTACACGAACGATTTAATAAACGGCGGTTTTGAAGTAGAAGTGGTAGATCCGTTAGGATATTGCCTTCCTACGCTACTACCGGAACAGGCAGGTAAAGCGGTTCAGCGTGCTCTTGAGGGGATGGGTGCCACGTTTCATTTTGGCCCTCTTGTAACCGAAGTCAATCGCTCGGAAACCGGCGTCAATGTTACGCTAAATACCGGCGCAGTGATTGCTGCAGACATGGTCGTCTGTGCGGTTGGCGTGCGATCTCGAATAGAGTTGGCTGCTGCAGCGGGGATCGATGTTAACAAAGGTATCGTCGCTAACCGTTTACTAGAAACCTCTGCCAAAAATGTCTATACACTAGGGGATTGTGCCGAGGTAGGCGGGCTAAACCTGGTTTATGTCGCTCCCTTAATGGCTGCTGCACGCGCGCTGGGGAAAACGCTATCGGGAACTCCGACAGAAGTCAGTTATGGAGTGATGCCCGTTACTATTAAGACGCCGGCGTGTCCTGTTGTCGTCAATCCTGTTCCTCAGGGCGCCGATGGCGCGTGGACAATCGATACTGATGGTAACAATGTGATTGCCGAATTTCGCAATCCCGCTGGCGAGCTATTGGGCTTCGCACTAACGGGAGAAGGCACAAAACAAAAAATGCGTCTGCAAAAAGAACTACCACCATTGATGGCATAATGATTTGAATTCTGAGTCATTTTGCGATCTTAACAATTTGTCTACTTCTTAGAGAGTCATTTAGACAGCTCTAAAATAGTATTCAGTAATATGATATAACGAGGGTTACACCATGCGAAAACCAGATCTTGCCGCTGCTATTGCCGATAAAGCGGATATTCCGACCGCTAAAGCAAATGATGTTTTATCAGCGATTTTGGATGAAATCACAAATTCTTTGAGTAGAAAGGAATCCGTCAGTTTGATTGGTTTTGGAACATTTGAAAACCGTCATCGGAATGCGCGTACAGGTAAAAACCCGCAAACCGGTGAAGCGCTACAAATTGCAGCAAGCAATACCGTTGGTTTTAAACCCGGCAAAGCGTTAAAAGAAGCTGTTAATTAAGCGTAGGTCTAATTAAAGCAGGGGTGGTGCGAAAACACCCCCCTTTTTTTTGCCACCAATTCTGGACTTACCCGTTATAGCGATGGTGTTCTGATGGAAAACACAGAAACAGTAAGAAACACTGTTCGATGGTTGAAGAACATAGTGGTCGGGCTGAATCTTTGCCCTTTTGCCGGACCCGTTTTAGCCGCAGATTCGATTCAGATTGAAGTCTCTGATGCCACAGAGTTAGAAGGAGTTCTGGCCGACGTATTGACGCAGCTCGATAAAATACAAAGTGCTGATGAAATTGAAGTGGCAACAAGCATACTAATTTTCCCTCATGCCATGCATAACTTTGATGAGTATTGGGCGATGGCTGAAATTGCCTCTGATTTGTTGGTTGAAGTGGGTTTGGATAATATTATTCAAATAGCCACGTTCCACCCTGAGTATTGCTTCGACGGCGTACACAGAGACGATATAAGTAATTACACCAACCGTTCACCCTACCCCATGTTGCATTTTATTCGCGAAGCTCAATTGACTCGTGCTTTGGAAGCTTATTCAAATCCTGACGAAATTCCGCAAAATAATATACGGCGACTGGAGCAATTGGGAAAGACTGAGTTTTTGAAATTGCTCGCGGCAAAGTAGCTCGGTGTTATCTGATTTACTCGCAATTTGATTTTTGAAAAGCCAAAACGGTCTTTATTGAATATCCACGGGATTAGGCGAGATTGATTTTTCTCTCCGTGGTAAGCTCACCAGTAAATCGGACTGAAAGTTTAGCGTTTCAAGTCTGGAATAATAAATAATAAGTTGCCTGAGAAGGCACGAGAGGTTTCCTTTATGAGTAGGCTCGCACTTCACTGGCAAATATTGATCGCAATATCTCTAGCTATCGTTGCCGGATTGGCAACCGATGATGGCTCTCAAATACTTGGAGTATCTCTCATTGCAGTGTATCAATTTATTGGTACTCTCTTTTTGAATGCTTTAAAAATGATCATTGTGCCACTTATTCTGTCATCGATTATTAGTGGTATCTCAGGGATAGGAGACAGCGAAAATCTCGGGCGACTAGGTGGAAAAACGATATTGTTTTACGCTACGACCAGCTTGTTGTCGATTCTTATTGGGTTGGCGGTTGTCAATATCACTACCCCCGGCATTGTCGATGGTCAGCCCGCTGCGAGCCAATTAAATCTTACCACTGATCAAAATGAACTGAGCGCTGTTGTAGCCAAAGTAGAGGGCCGTTCTGCCAGTGACATAACCGATGTTTTTTTGCGAATGGTTCCGACTAATATCGTCGCAGCAGCAGCAGAAGGACAAATGCTCGGCTTGATATTTTTTGCGTTATTGTTTGGTCTGTTTATGACTCGAATCGATAATCGTAGAGGTCAGCTATTAAAAGACTTTTGGCAGGGTGTTTTTGAAACGATGATGCTCATTACAATGTGGGTAATGAAGTTTGCACCGATTGGCGTGTTTGGTTTGGTCGCGAAAACAGTGTCTGCTACCGGGTTTGCCGCTTTCCAACCTTTGCTAATTTTCTTTTGCAGTGTGGTAGGTGCTTTGGCAATTCATGCCTTCGTCGCTCTACCGCTGTTGTTAAGATTTGTGGGTAAAGTAGCTCCTTATGAGTTTATAAGGAAAATGTCTCCGGTGATGTTAACTGCTTTTTCGACTGCATCAAGTTCCGCAACATTGCCACTAACACTCGAAACCGTAGAAAAAGAAGTAGGTGTGTCAAATAGTACGACCAGTTTCGTATTGCCTTTAGGTGCGACCATAAACATGGACGGAACGGCGCTTTATGAGTGCGTGGCGGCTATGTTTATCGCACAGGCTTATGGCTTGGATTTATCAATTGTGCAACAATTTACAATTGTGTTAGTGGCATTGTTAACATCCATAGGTGTCGCGGGTATACCCGCGGCCAGTTTGGTGGCCATTACCGTCATCCTTGGCGTTATAGGCCTGCCGTTAGAAGGCCTGGGCTTGTTGCTTGTTACAGATCGGATTCTGGATATGATGCGTACTTCCGTCAACGTTTACAGTGATTCTTGTGGTGCAGTAATAATCGCTCGAACTGAAGGCGAAAAAACCAATGTTGCTGCTACTTAGCATACATTGTTCGGGTTCGTATAAGCTTCGTTTGAGGTGGAAGCATTGATTAGCCGTGAGTGTAAAAAATGCGATAAATCCTTCTCGTTAATAGGCATGAATAAACACTTTCAATTGTGTTTTACCTTTTTTCTTTTTGCCTTTATAGCGGTTTTTTCAGTTCGAATTAGCGCTCAGCCAAATGATGTTGCAAACAGTAGGTCGTCTTTGATTGCGTCGCAAGATAGCGAATTTGGAGGGGGTAGGGATCAAAAGGTCGATGTACAAAGCCGCGGCAAAGAAGCTCAGATTGATCGCCTCTTAAGTTGGTTGGGTATTGCGGGGAATATTCAACAAATTGATCGGGTAGTTGACCAGAATTCGAAACATCTTGGCGGGGACTTCGCAAAAGAAAGTGCACGAGAATTTCGGCACCGAATGCAAGCCCATGATAGTTCTCAATCGATCTTAAATAGTGTGCGTGCGGATATTATAGCTGTGCTGGACGCTGATATCGATACTATTGATCAATTATTGGCAGAGCCTTTGCCAGTCCGTGTGCGTAATTTCGACGTGGCTATGTCCATGGAAGGCGCACAGGAAAAATTTAGATTGTATCAAGAAGCCCTGCAGGAAAAACCGCCTGCAGTTGATCGATTGGCACTGATCGAACGTTTGGGTTCAGCCCTTAAGACCACGGCATTTGTCGCCTTAATTCAAACGGAAATAAATGTCACTGTACAAATTTTGACAGCGAAGATAGGTAAAACTCCAGAGCTGTTTTTGCCAGATAGTTTGGTGAACTCGCAGCGCGATCAGCGTGAGAGTTATCTGAAAGATGTAAGTTCAGATTTAAATCTGTTCAGTTACCGATTTTTGAAAGACAGTGAGTTGAGAGCTTATATTGAGGTGATGGAAAAACCGAATATCCAGTTGTTATTGAACACGGCTTATGCCGCCATAAAGCGAGTTCTCATTCAGAGCCGGGAAAAGGTGCTAGTTATCGATTAATTGCGTTCCTTTCAAAAAATAGCCCCTTGTCACGCGATCCGGCCCTAAGTGCCGTCGATTACATATTCCGAAGTTTCCTGTATATATTTCTCACTATTTTTTGCGACAAATTTTTGTCGCCGCCGCAGTTGTTGAAGCTTTGTCTCGTATATTAACGGTTACAGTTCTACATAAATCCATTTAAAACATAGGCTTAGTAGCCCTAGCTGCTTAAAAAACGTGATTGGCTCGGTGTTTGCATTGGTTTGTATCAAGAGGAAAAAACAACTTTTTGACAAACGAGTGTTCATTATTATGTTAGAAAATTACTTCAATGATTTGCAAGATTGTATCGCTTGCGCGCACCACCAAGATGATTTGGAAATATTGTTTTTGGCCAAGGAACGTATGAACAAACTGTTATTAGTCGTGAATACCTTGCCCGTGAAAGATCAAGTTATTGCTCAGCAACACATTGATATGGTGTTGCCTATGGAATGGCCATTGTGGATGGAGGCCTGCCGGTACAATGATCTGGAAAAAACAGAAGCACGCCGCTATTTACTGCAGTAACTAAAGATTGGGCCATTTTATTCTTCTTAAGAAAGTATTATTCCCTTCGAAATTGAATGGCACTTATAGTTTAAAGTGCCATTTGTACATCAGCTCACTCTTTTATTTGACGATGTTTCTTAGTGTTATGCCAAAATGGCATGTCGAATAAGATCTAAAAAAGTATTAAAGGTTTAGGCGTTCTATTGCTTTCTCACGAATGCCTCTCTTGAATATTTTGTCGGTAGCGCCTCTTTCCAATTGTTCAGTTTGAATCGCAATATAGGCGGGAATTTTAAAGGCCGCTAGATGCGCTGCGATGTGCTTTCGAAGTTCTTCTTCGTCTAAACTTTCCCCCGGTACCAGCATAATGCTGGCAGCTAGAGCTTCGCCCAGACGTTCATCGGGCACTCCGTAACAGGCGACTTCCATCACACTCGGGTGTTGGTGAATGATTTGTTCAACTTCCGTGACGGAAATATTTTCACCGCCGCGAATGACGATTTCTTTCAGTCTATCAACAATCCACAAAAACCCATCTTCATCCATTAGGCCGACGTCACCGGTATGAAACCACCCATTAACAAAATCTTCACTGGTTTTTTCGGGCTGATTCCAATAACCGCGAATATTGGCGGCACTCTTAATCAGTATTTCACCGCGATCACCTTGCGGCTGTTCTTCACCGGCCTCGTCAATAATTTTCATCTCGATGATAGGGTATGTCGGTCTTCCGGTGCTACCCGGTTTAATTAAGTAGTTAGTGCCACTATTTAACGCGCCCATAGCATTGGTTTCCGTTAGTCCGTACCCGCCCCCTGGCACGGAATTGGGGAACTTTTCAGCCATTTTGCGAACTTGCTCGGGAGGTCGGGCCGCACCACCTGAACCCAGTGATGCTAAGGAAGATATATCGTAGTTGTCGACATCGGGGTGGGTAACAATCTCCCAAGACATTGTGGGAACGCCGGTAAAGCCGGTGACTTTTTCTTCCTGTATCAGTTGTAACGCTCGCGTGGGATCCCATTTGTGCATCAAAACCAGCTTGCGTCCAACGATCAATGATATGAGAAAAACAGCATTACAGCCGGTAACGTGAAACAGTGGCACGGATACAAGGGTGGCCGGTTGAGGCGGGTTTACAGCGGGTGATATTCCCTGTTTTTCGTTCTCTTGCATTTGCACAGTAACGCCGGCAATCGTAAGGAGAGTCCAGGTCTTGATAACACTCAAAATGGCAAGATGTGTTGATACCGCGCCTTTCGGGTGCCCAGTGGTGCCTGAAGTATATAAGATCATCGCGTCGTCAAGCTCGTTAATCTCCACGTCTGGCTCAGGTTGATCTTTGAAATCGGCCATGACTTCTTGGTAGTGACTAACGCCGTCCGGCTGGTCGCCTTCACAACGAACCGCGATTATTTTCAGATTATTTTTACTGACCAAAGGTTTCAATCGCTCGACCCGTTCTCTGTCGGCGATAACGATATTCGCATTGCAGTCACTTAAAGCAAAATCCAGTTCCTCCGTGGTCCACCAGCCATTCATAGGGACAATGACAGCACCCATAGCGGTCGCTGCTATATAACTGATACACCATTCCGGGTAGTTGCGCATAATTAGCGCTATACGATCGCCTTTTTGAACATTGTATTTTTGCTTTAACATAGCAGCAAGATTCCAGGCTTCCTGCATGCCTTCTGCAAACGAGTAACGTTCACCTTCATAAACCATAAAATCGGCTGCGCCATGAATTGATCCGTACGCATAAGCGCCGCGTAAATTGGCATCTCGCTTTTCGAAGACTTGGTAGCTTACCCCCTCAATTTCTTTACTTGTAACGGCAAAATCAGTGCCCGGTGCACTCATTGTTGCGACCATATTTTCTATCGAATCGTCAAGTTCAAGGTTGTCAAAATCCGGATTAGTCATTTTATAATTTCCAGGGGGTCATTAGTTTTTGAAGTGTGAATATAACAGGAATTGCATCTGATGAAAAAGAGTAGCGCGCATGAAGTCAACCGCGCATGGAAAGATGACAGTCATTCCATGAGTATGCTGTATGGGAAGATGATTTGTAGGCACGCAAAGTTTGAGGTGTTAAATTTCGTGTGTTGTTGTTTTGTGAGCCGACGGGGTGCGTCGGCTCTCTTGATCTCGGCCTTAATGAATTCCGTGCATCCCTTTTCGTAAGAGAGGTGAAATGAGCAGCAAAAATACGGCTACGCCAACGGCTAGCCATCCGACATTCGTGTAGACGGCTAATACGTTTGCGGTGGCGGCAGCTTGGTCTAATACAACCCCATCAATGGTTTTTGCACTGGTGAGTGTGGCGATGAGGCTGGCGATGTAATTGGCAGCGGCTGAGGCGAGAAACCATACACCCATCATCATACCAACGACCCGGCCCACGCTAAGTTTGGTGATCATCGATAAGCCCACCGGCGATAGGCATAATTCGCCCGTTGTATGCAATAAGTAAATCAGCACAAGCCATATCATTCCAGGCTTTCCGCCATCTCCAAAGGTACTGATACCAAAAACCAGAACCAAGAATCCGAGGCCGACCTGCAAGATAGCGAGCGAGAATTTCACCGGCGTCGAGGGCTCTATGCCCCGGGTTGACAGGCGAATCCATAAAATAGAAAACAGGGGCGCAAGAAGGAAAATAAAAAACGCATTGAGTGACTGAAACATTGAGGCTGGAATTTCCCAACCCAGAAACGATCGATCCACAATACGATCGGCAAACAGATTGAGTGAAGATCCCGCTTGTTCAAACAACGCCCAAAAAATAACCGAAAAAACGATTAAAGCCGATGCGGTCAGCATCCGATCTCTTTCCACAGGAGTGCATTTGAAAAAAGCATAACCGAGAATGGCCGCGAGCATGATTCCACCTGAACCCATCAGTAAGTTTCCTACAAGTTGCTGGTGTTGCACTAATTGCCAAACGACCAGGACTCCGACTATGGAGCCAAGGTAAATGAGTTTTTCGCGAGACAAACCGGCAAAAATGGCTTCACTTAGCTTTTTACTGTCCGGTGGCTCGGCGTGGCCCTCAAGTAAGTCCTGGCCGCGCAAAAATACCACCAGGCCGAATAACATACCGATACCGGCGAGTCCAAATCCATAACTCCACCCATAGGTCTGTCCGAGCCAGCCACAGAGCAGTGATGACGCAAATGCGCCAATATTGATACCCATGTAAAAAATAGTGAAGCCGCTGTCGCGACGCGGATCCCCCTCTTCATAAAGAGAGCCAACAATGGTCGAAATATTGGCTTTCAAAAAACCGACCCCGGTTATAATCAGCGCTAGCGATAGGTAAAATATTTGCAGATAAAAATTACTACGTTCCGATCCTTCTACGGTTGCAGGGCCTTCAAAAGCCATTCCAAAATGCCCGATGACCAGTAAAATCGCGCCAAAACAAACGGCTTTGCGCGCTCCGAGATATCGGTCTGCCAATATTCCGCCGACGACGGGCATGACATAAACCATCGCGGTGTAGGCGCCATAGATCAAAAAAGCCTGCTGGTCAGTAAATAGGAAATGTTGCGTGAGATAGAAAATAAGCAAGGCGCGCATGCCATAGTATGAAAAACGCTCCCATAGCTCCGTGGCAAAACAAATAACCAGGCCTCTCGGATGACCGAAAAAAGTTTGATCGGAGCTACCTGCAGTGATGGTAGACATAAAAGATTTCCTAACTAATTATTATTAAACTGTGAAAGTTAAACTAAGCTCACAGAATCTGACTGTATGGCTTGTGTCACTAGCATAGTGGCAAGACCAGAGTTTTGCTACATTTGTCGCTTGCCATTAACGACGAAGGCCCGGCTACTGCCGTCAAAGTAATTATTTTAAACAAATAGGTCATCGCCATTGAAGGGTTTTACTTATTAACCGTCTTATGTTGAAGTAGAACTAAATTAGCTCGCTAAATTCACGAATATCATTTATGAAGCTTATAACAAGAATAATCGTTTCTGTCTCAATTTTACTGTTGACCGCCTGCGGTGACGTGTTTAATAACCCCCATCCCCCGGAGTCCGGCGATAAAGTCATTCACTACACTAATTTTCAATTAGCGCCCAAGCATTTAGACCCTGCTTTATCCTATGCCACTGACGAAAATCTGTTAATCGCTCAAATCTACGAACCGCCGCTGGGTTACCACTTTTTGAAAAGACCTTATCAGCTGGAACCGCTCAGCGCTGTCAGGATGCCGACGATTGAATCGCTGGATAAAAATTTGCAAGTTGTCGATGCCGATTCAGCTGACGTGGCCTTTAGCCGTTATATTATTAATATCAAACCCGACTCTCGCTATCAGCCTCATCCGGCTTTCGCTACCGGCGATGATGGTGCTCCTTTATATTTGTTCGAAGAAGCCGAACAGTCCGAGGCCTATCAGACCATTGAGGATTTTAATGAAACGGGTAGTCGAGCGTTACATGCAAAAGATTTTGTATATCAAATCAAACGTTTAGCAGATCCCGGAAACAAATCGCCGATGCTTGGTTTTATGGCAGCCTATATTGTTGGAATGAGTGAGTTCACCGAGCGGCTCGCAAAAATGGACAATAACGGCTGGCTGAACCTAGACGACTTTCCTATGGAGGGTTTGGAAGTCATTGACGAGCATACCTACAGTGTCTTGTTAAAAGGCCGTTATCCGCAATTTTCATATTGGTTAGCTATGCCGTTCTTTGCACCGGTACCGGTGGAGGCCGATCGCTTTTATCAGAATCCCGGTTTCAAACAAAAGAATCTGACATTGGATTGGTATCCGATTGGCACGGGTCCTTTTATGATGACCCGTAATGATCCCAATAGCGAAATCGTACTGGAGCGTAATCCGAATTTCCGGAAGGACTACTATCCGACCGAAGGTGAAGAAAGTGATCTCAGTACGGGTTTATTAGATGATGCTGGTAAGCAAGTGCCTTTTGTTGATAAAGCCGTTTATAGCATGGAAAAGTCCGTATTGCCTCTCTGGACTAAGTTTTTGCAAGGATATTACGACCGCTCTGGAGAGAACCATTCGAATACCCGTGGCTTTTTTGACCAGGCGTTTGTCGTCGGGGCTAACGGTATGGAGTTATCGGCGGAGATGCAGTCACATGATCTTGGCATGGATGAAGACGTCAAACCCGGTGTTTTCTATCTGGGGTTTAATATGCGCGACCCCGTCGTGGGTGGGTATAGCGAAAAAGCTCGCAAGTTACGTCAGGCGTTGTCTATCGCTTATAATCAGGAAGATGAAATTAGTATCTTTATGAAGGGCGGTGCGGTCGCGTCTCAGGGGCCAATTCCGGCCGGAATCCCCGGACACAAAATTGGTGAAGCTGGAATAAATCGCTACGTGTTTGACTGGGTAGATGGTGCGCCAAAAAGAAAGTCAATTGAAACCGCTCGCCAGTTAATGGAGGAAGCGGGATATCCCAATGGCCGTAACGCGGAAACTGGCGAGCCACTAAAAGTATTTTTGGATAATCAAAGCCAGGCAACCAGTAACAGTAAAATGGACTGGCAGCGTCGACAGTTTGAAGCCCTGGGAGTGCAGTTAGAGTTTCGTCCGACCGATTGGAACCGCTTTCGAGAAAAGCTCATGACGGGTAACGTGCAAATATTTACGCATGGCTGGCTGGCTGATTATCCCGATCCCGAAAATTTCCTGTTTTTGCTCTATGGGCCGGAAAGTCCTTTAGCCTGTAACTGTGATGGTGCAAATAACGCTAATTATGAAAATGAGGAATACGATGAGTTATTCCGTCAGATGCGATCTATGAACTCGGGTCCAGAGCGTGATGTTGTGGTGGCAAAAATGGTTGAAATGGTCCGCCGTGATGCCGTGTGGATGACGGGTTATCATCCTTTGGAGTACTACCTCAGCAATCCCTGGATCCATAATACAAAACGCCATGGAATTAGTAAAAATGTCCTGAAATATTTAAGGATAGATACTGAGATGCGAGCCCAAAAGCAAATTGAGTGGAATAAGCCGGTAGTTTGGCCATTACTAGTATTGCTGACCGTAGTGATCTTGCTTTTTTTACCGGCGATAAGAGCATATCGTCGTCGTCAAAATATGACTATTAACTAATGCGTCTGGAAAACCTCAATAGAGATCTCTTATGTTAGCGTATATTATCCGTCGGTTGATCTATGCAGTGCCAATACTCATTGGAGTAAACTTATTAACGTTTATTCTGTTTTTTATTGTCAATACGCCGGACGATATGGCTCGTTCTCAATTGGGCGAAAAGTATGTCACCGCCGACGCCATAGAAAACTGGAAGAAGGAAAATGGCTACGATAAACCGCTGTTCCTTAATTCAGAGCAAGCCGGTTTGTATTCGGTAACCGATACGATTTTTTTCACAAAATCATTAAAATTGTTTGTTTTCGATTTCGGACAGTCGGAATCCGGTCGCGATATTACGACCGATGTTTCCCGCCGTATGTGGCCCAGTTTGGCTTTAGCTTTACCGTCCTTCGTTATCGGTATTGGTGTTAACATTTGCGTCGCCTTAATGGTTGTAATGTTTAGGGCGACTCCTCTAGATCGTGCTGCCGTCGTATTGTTTGTAGGCCTCATGTCGATATCTTATCTGTTCTATATTATTGGCGGTCAGTATCTTATTTCCAAAATGTGGCGCTTGGTCCCAATTTCCGGTTTTGATGCGTCTTCCCAGGCCTGGAAATTCCTAATATTACCTATCACCGTGGGAGTCGTCGCCGGAATTGGCGCTGGTGCTCGCTGGTATAGAACCCTCTTTCTGGAGGAATCTGGCCAAGATTACGTCCGGACGGCCAGAGCAAAAGGCTTAGGGGAAATGACTATTTTGTTTCGGCACATTCTACCGAATGCTCTTATTCCTATTTTGACTGGCGTGGTGGTGGTGATTCCGAGCTTGTTTATGGGCAGTTTGCTAATGGAATCGTTTTTTGGCATTCCAGGCTTAGGCAGCTACATGCTTGATGCTATTCGATCGCAGGATTTCGCTATAGTCCGATCGATGGTATTTATTGGATCGATTTTGTATATTTTCGGTTTAATCCTTACTGATATTTCTTATACCTGGGCAGATCCCCGGGTACGCTTGAACTAGAGGCTTTTGCATGACGACGGTGATTCTTTGGACCGATATACTGATTTATGCGCTGGTTGTGGCTATAAGCTTCTTTTTTTGGAATCTTAGAAAAGACTTGATTACTCGCGAGCGCTGGAGCCAGGTTTTTTCCAGCCGCTTGGGTATGGTTTCTTTCGTCGTTATCGCTTTTTATATTCTCGTTGCTCTCCTTGATTCTCTGCATTTTCGCGATTCCCTTGAATCCGTTGAAGGCCAGGCGAGCGATAAGGTCTACTACGGGAATACTGTCCGCAGTGCACTCGATACGGTTTTGGGTGATATGAGCACTGTTCACGAAAGAACCTATTCTGCACCGTTTGCCCTCAATTCTTTCGAAAAAGTTAATCTGCGAGATGATCAAGGCGTTAGTTATCGTGACTTCCCGGCATTGGAACATGCGGGCGTCCATCTAGCGAGTCCAGAGGATAAAGCCGGAGATATCGTTATTCAGTCTCTGATCGGACTGTTAATCGGGCTAGGTTTTAGTGTGCTACTCGTCGGCCCGCAGTGGTGGTTGACGCGCCACAGTGATTTGCCATGGCAGAGCGCCTGGATTACTCAGGTGGTGATTATTTGTATTGTTGCGTGGATGATTCGAGTCGGTAATTTGTACCACATTCTCGGTACCGATCTCGCGGGAAACGATGTTCTTTACAAAAGTATAAAGGGGGTCCGCACCGGCGTATTGCTGGGGTCGCTGGCGACGTTAATCATGTTGCCAATCGCGGTCAGTCTCGGCATTGCAGCAGGTTATTTTAAAGGTTGGGTAGACGATCTGGTTCAATATTTGTACACCACATTGAGTTCGATACCCGGAGTATTACTCATCGCGGCGTCCGTTTTGATGTTTCAGGTTTATATCGATCTCAACCCTGACATGTTCGAAGTGGGATTAGAAAAAGCCGATGCCAAATTTCTTGCCCTATGTTTTATTCTTGGCGTGACCAGCTGGGCCACTTTGTGCCGACTAGTTCGTGCCGAAACGCTGAAAATTAGCCAGTTAGACTACGTGCAAGCGGCTCATGCATTTGGGGTCAGTCATGGACGAATCATTCGGCGCCACATATTGCCGAATATTACTCACATCATCTTGATTACCTTTGTGTTGGAGTTCAGTGCGCTGGTTTTGGCAGAAGCAGTATTATCTTATATCGGAGTGGGTATTGATCCTGCTATGGCTAGTTGGGGTAACATCATCAACAGTGCACGGACAGAGTTGTCCCGTGACCCCGCTGTGTGGTGGACCTTAACCGGGGCTTTTTGCTTTATGTTTATGTTGGTCTTGTCGGCAAACTTATTTTCAGATTTGGTACGGGATGCCTTTGATCCGAAGTCTACGACAGGAGATCAGGCATGAACGATTCGACAGTGGTTGAGAAGCCGGAAATTTCTGTTCAAGATGATTCTGCTAGCAAAGCCCCCACCGACTTTACCGAACGACCGGTACGGCTCCAAATAACGGATCTAAGCGTCAGAGTGGGTTCCCAGGGCGAACAAATTCTTAAAAAAGTGAGTTTGTCTGTCCATAGTGGAGAAATATTTGCCCTGGTGGGTGAATCGGGTAGCGGTAAGTCCATCACCTCTCTTGCCGCAATGCGGTTATTACCGGATGCCTTGCGGGTGATTAACGGTGACGTTGAGTTGGACGGTAAGCATCTATTTTCTTTGACCGAGCGCCAGATGCAGGAGGTGAGAGGTCGAAAGGTAGCAATGATTTTTCAGGATGCCCTGACGTCACTGAATCCCGTGCAGACAGTGGGGCAGCAGATAGCAGAAACCCTGCGCCAGCATACCCAATTAACGAGCGCTAGTATTCGCCAGCGGACGATTGAATTGTTCACTGAAGTGGGTTTACCTGACCCGGAAAAACGCCTGAGTTTTTACCCTCATCAACTTTCGCGCGGTCAGCAACAGCGTATTATGATCGCGATGGCCTTAGCCTGCGAACCGGAGGTGCTCATTGCGGA
>ENA-OSET01000112-OSET01000112.1-sediment-metagenome-genome-assembly--contig:-NODE-112-length-91024-cov-47.916336_pt1 | contig 91024 bp, 72 predicted proteins | sample MGYA00237882_ERZ534229 | MGnify/ENA primary metagenome ERZ534229 (study PRJEB26408, sample SAMN06266212) | sediment metagenome | isolation source: Hudson Canyon methane seep mesocosm | place... | reverse complement strand
TAGAGATCAATGCGCTTAAGGATGCCCGAAGATCAACAGCCCGAGACCTGGCAACTAGAATCACTTCATGTGTTTCAGCGTAATATATGGCAAGCTGCTCAGCTAAATAACCGGAACCACCGGTGATCAGAACAGATTTATATTCATCACCTTGTTGTCCCCACTTAATGACCACTTTACCGATATGTTTGGCCGAGGTCATTAAATGGAATGCTGACTTAATATGGTGAGCATCATAAGTCGTTATCGGTACCACTTCATTATAAGGGTTTGAATTGCAATAAATCTCCTGTAACTTTTGTGCTGTTTGAGTTGGGGCTAATATTGCTTCCTCCTCTAAGTCAAAAGAAAGATAGGTGATATCGGGTCTTGTATTAGTGACTAGCTGCTTATTAATATTTGTATTCTTCGTATAGTCAATGAGATAACCGTTGGGTTGAATGCATTCAATGGTGGCTTGTACAGATTCACTAGGCAAAGTGTATAAAGCCAGAAATACACCGTTGAATTGTCCTTGAGTTAGGAATTCAGATTTAAAATTATTACTCCTTGAGTCTGCGTGTGCAGTCATTTGCCTTGAACATAAAAAGTGTTTCTTACGTGCTCCATGGCTAGTGGCAAATATTTTATGACCACGAGAAGAAAAATACTCCAGAGCAACGTTACCAAGACCACCCGATGCAGAATGGATTAATATTGCCGACTCAGGAGGGATATCGATATTACTCACAGGCATTGAAACACTTAAAGAGCAAACGGGTAGCGATGCTGCTATGGCTAAATTGATGTTCTTGTGTACAGGAACAGCAAAGCCAGAAGAGACATTAATGTGTGAAGCGAAAGATTCAAAATGCAAACCGGCCACACGCTGTCCTAGGCATAAATGTTTAACATTTTCCCCAACTTTAGTTACAAGGCCTGAATACTCACAACCCAGACGTCGGTCATCACTAGGGTACTGCCCTAAAACTTTTAGAATATCTCTAAAATTAATACCGGTAAAACAAACTTTAACTTGTACTTCATTTTTAGAAGGCTCTGTCAATGGTAATGGCTTAAATATAAGGTCATCAATATGATGACTAACCGGGGCGATTAGTCTACTTGGCTGTGAGGGTGGGGTATAAATAGCTGGTGTCACTTTACTTAATACAGGAACAAATCGAGTTTGGCTTCGTAGTGCAACGACTTGCTCTCTTGCTTGATCAATAGTGGTGTAATAGGCATGTAACTCATCAAAGATTTGATTGGCAGAGTCAACTGAACTTGATGCTTGATCGGTATCTATAATTTTAAATGTGAGGTTGTTAAATTCATAACACAGTGTTTTGATAAGTGACGTCAATGCTTCAGCATGGTTGTTCATTATCTTGTGTGAAGGGTGAATCATTTGTTCTTGCGAGCTTAGAATAACAATGCATATTTCACGGTTAAAATATGCATTACGATCTAGAAACAAAAGTAAGCTTCTTAACAAATCAACAAATTTAGGGAAATCTACGTCACTACATTTTTCAATGATCAGTGTAGTGGGCGCCTTAATTTCTGACATAGCCTTTTTTAAGAGAGTTTCATAACTGGTCTGTAAATCAATAAGTTCAGTAAAAGCGTAGTTTCTAGTGTTTGAAATAAAATTAAATAAATGCTCAATATCGCCTTTGCCTGTTTTAAGGCATATATATTGAACGTTGGATTTTATCTCTAGAGTTTTGTCTATCAGAAGCGGAGACTCTTTCCATTTTTTTATATAAACAGGTTGCTGGGTCTTGGTTTTATTGGTGAGTAAAGGCGCTGTTATCCGAACCAGTTTCGCATTTTTATAGCTAAAAACGGGAGTGTTAATCGAGTCATATATCGTCGCATTGAAATAGACCTCTGTTTCTGACTCTTGTTGAACCTGAACGACACAATAAGATGGTGTTAAACCGATGTTAATTATTTGTATACGGGCGATTTCAGATGGAACGAAAATACTACCTGTTCTTAAAATACTTTGTTTCAAATGTCTGCAAATAAAACTAATGCATTGGAATGGCATGTCAAAATAGCTTGTTTGTGTAAGCTTTGAATCGTTAGAAGTGAAATAGCCAATACAAGTGGTATCCATTTTTGATATATGACTAAGGCACCTAAAAGCACCACTAAAATCCAAACCTACATCTTTCAAATGTCTGTAAAAATCAGATTGATCTTCTTCAGTAGAAGGTTTGGCGCTTGTTAATGTTTTACATTCAGGCGCAAAGCTATCAAATAAAATGAATTCTGCAGTAGCTGTATGCACTAAAGGTGATGTGTGGCTATCTCTTAAATAAATAGAGACCTGTCTTCTATCCTTATTCATTCCAATATGCATTTGTGCAGAAAGAAATTCTTGATTTAGTTTTGTTAGAACAGTCGGGAGTGAGAAATTCCTGATTTGATATGAATTACCCAACTGATTAATCGCATATAAAAATAAGTTTAAGTACTCTGCTGCTGGCATAATAGGGTTATTACCTATCCTGTGCCCCATTAATTGCTTAATCTCGGTGAGCTCATAATCTTTTACTAATATACATGTTCCATCAGGAAGAGATGTTTGGAAGGACCAGTAACTATTTGATTTATTTTCACTAGGTAAAGCCACCTTATCATCAATGTTTAACCATGTTCGTTGTTTGTTGAATGGCCACGTAGCCTGTTTATTTATATTTTTATGGGACCTTCTGTGAAATTTTATATCAACCCCTGCCAAATATATCTGCTGAATCTGTTTTTTTAGATCGCCTTCTTTTTTAGATGATCCAAAGCTAAAAACGGGAAGATTAGGGTTGTTTGATGATGAAATCGTAGCTTTTAGTTGTGGGAGTAAGCTACCTCCACACCCTATTTCAATTATTGCACTAGCCCCTTTTTTTATCAGGGCTTCGGTTGCGTCTTTAAAGTTAACAGCGCTCCTTAAATGAGATACCCAGTAATCAATAGAGCCTATTATTTGTGAACTAGCCAAAGGCTTTAAGACTGATTCAATTGGGATGTTTGGTTCTTGGTATGAAACGCCTTTAATAGACTCTCTAAATATACTTAAAACCTGATCTACATACCTACTATGAAAAGGAAACTGAACGTCTACTAAGCTATAATTAATACCACTGCGTTCAAGGTAGCTTTTAAATAGTTTGATATCATGATGGTTGCCCGAGACAATCGTTTGTTTAGGGCTATTTATTGCTGCAATTTCTAAAGCAGAGTGAGCCTTGGCGAGTAATACTTTACATACATCTTCTGGCTCACCAATTGCCATCATACTTCCAATATTATCAATTTTCTTTAGTGCTTTAGCCCTTGAAGTCACTAAAGTAATCGCATCGTCGAGTTTAATAATACCTGCACTTACAGAAGCGGCATACTGTCCTAAGCTATGGCCAGCAACAAAATCAGGTTGAACTCCAATAGACTTTAATAAACGGGCCATGGCGTATTGAAAAGAAAATATGACAGCTTGTGAAGCAATGGTGTCGTGTTTATCAAACTCATGCTGAGAGTTGATAACTGCTTTAAGGTCACAAGCACCTGAGGCTTTAAATAAACTCATGCATATTTCAAATGGGGTTTTGAATGCACTATTAAAGCTCAGCTCATTGATCGTTGACGTACTGGGTAAAAAACCTTGTCCCGTAAAAACAAAAGCTTTTTTATGGACTGATTTAGAAGGCAAAATATCTTCGCTTTCTTGACTAGTATACGCGACCAGTTTTTTAATGAGTTCTGCATATGAGTGGTAACTAAAGGTTACCCTGTATTGAAAGTAATTCGCTCTTAGCTTAATAGATTCAATAATGTCATTCTCATTGCCATTTTGTGCTTTGAGTAAGTTTGTATAATGAAGGGCTAGTTGTTTTAAGTGTTTATTTGAATAGCTAGAAATGGCAAGAATTGATGGTGCTGTTTTAGTGTTTTCTTGGTTGGAAGTAGTCTTATCAGGCTTAGAATAATCATCATAAGATTTCAAAATAACATGAGAGTTTGTACCACTAAACCCATAACAGTTTATGCCTACATAACAATCATCAGTCTTACTTAAAGCTTTTGAAGTAGAAGGGTAAATAATAGAAGGGTTAAATCGTGACTTTATCTCATTGTCCTTATTAAGGTGTCGGCCAGGAACGAGCCTATGCTTCATGATTAATAATGCGTTAACAATTCCAACTAATCCCGAAACGGTTTCGGTATGCCCCGTTAAAGACTTGGTAGCGCCCAAATAAAGAGGATTCTGGCTAGACCTGTTTTTAAATATGGTATTAATGGTTTCTACTTCAGCCTTGTCTCCAACTTGCGTTCCAGTCCCATGGGTTTCTAGAAAAGAAATATCTTCCTGCTTAATTTTGGCTTTGAATAATGCTTGGCGAATACAATTAACTTGGGATTTAGAGTTTGGTGAAGTTAATACCTCTGTGTGGCCATCATGGTTGATAACAGAAGACTCTATCGAGGCATAGATTTTATTCTTATCAATTTTTGCTTTATCTAGCGGTTTTAATAGTAAGGCAACTGCACCTTCTGATCGTACATAACCGTCTGCATTGATCTCAAAAGGCTTGCAGCGAAATTCTGGTGACAACATGCCCGCTTTTGCAAAACTTGCCGAAGGAGAGGGGTGAATTATTAAATTAGTTCCAGTGACGACTGCACATTCACATTCAAGGTTGTTTAGGCTTTGAACAGCATAATTTAAAGCAACGTTGGATGATGAACAGGCTGTATCAATGGCAAGCGAAGGGCCAGATAAATTGAACGTATGTGAGATGCGACCAGCAGCCGTACTGTGAGTATTGCCTATTGCATTATATGGTGTAACGGGTGTCGAGCTTGTGTCGAGAATAAGTTGATTGTAATCGCTACTACAGAGCCCGGCAAAAACACCTGCTTTGAGTTGTGTTTGGCGAAATGCTGCATAATTCCCTTCTTCAAGAACTTGCCAAGTAAGTTCAAGCATTAGCCGATGCTGTGGATCTAGATTTATTGACTCAAGCTCTGTTAGACCAAATGCTTTACGATCAAACAGGTCTATATTGTTTAGTTTTCCATAGTAATCTAGTAGGTTGTGTGAAATGTTTGTGTAAAAAGGTTGTTTTATAATCGAATCCGGCCAGCGGTGGGTAGAGCGGTTAAAAGTAACAAGGTTATTATCATTAATAAGTGAGTCCCATAAGAGGTCTAAAGAATTGATGTTTTTTGGTAAACGTAAAGCAACACCCACTATGGCTACTTTCATAATGATTACTCTTTTGTTGTACTTTTTTCACTAATAAAACCACTCAAACCAATAATTTCTGCATTTTTAACAAATGCATCATAATCTGCAATCGTTGTTTCCAAAAATGACTCTACATAGCTTTGAATAAAACAACCTCCAAGAAGGTCGTAAGGAGTATAGCTATAGGTAGGAAACATGAATGCATTCTCTAGTTTTGCGTGGCATTCAAAAAATAAAACACCCTTTCTAATCAAGGTTTCTACTTTAGTTTGAGAAACCTTTGGATAAGTATCTGATAATAAGACCATGTTGGGTAGTAAGTGTTGTTCAATTGATTTAACTCCATCATCCCCTTTAGTGCTGAGTAGTATGATAAGACCAGAACTGGAAATCTCATGAAACTTTGAGTATAAGAAATTAACATTTTTTGAATTCGGAAAAATGTCCTTGTTAACAATATCAAATAGATTAACCTTAATATCTCTGGATTCTAAATGCCTAGCTAATGCTTGGCCTGTATAACCACTACCTATGATAGATATAGGGCGCTTCTCTAGAAATAAATCTGGAAACCTTTTAATAGTGCCATCAATACATTTTGAGAGCATATAAACCGTGCCATGTGTTTGTAAACTTATTCGCTCATTGGCAAGTAGGGGTTGCATGTTAAATTTTGAAATAGCGGAAGGTAATATACCCCCTAAAGCGATGCGTCTAGCCTTCCAAGTTCTAATTGACTGAATTTGTTTGCTTACTACAGTCTTATTAGACCAAATAATATCATTAGTAGATGAGTTGGACACAACTAGAGATATACCATTTCTAGATACAATAAAGCCTATTGGAATATGATGTGTTTTTAAAAAAAAGGACTGAGTAAGTAAGCGACTAATAGCTTCAGGTAATACATCAGAGATTGTGTCTTCGGTCCCTGAATTAATAACAAATAAAACTCGCCATCGAATAAGTTTTAAAATCGGTGTTAAAAGGAGTAGTAAGAAGATAAAAAGTAGATGGAGTTTTTTTTTCAAAATGGTTCTTTTAGTGTAATTGGTTAACAAACTATAAGTAGATGAGCAGGTGGTGCAACACTTATTTTAATGACATATAAAAAATGAGCCTATTTCTTAATAAATTAATTTGTTATGTGACATGTTTTTTGATTCAGAGTTTGGGAGTCAATATACTCGCGCTAATTTTCTATTAGCAGAATCAAATTTATAAGGATTTAAATTAATGCAACGAATTATTCTCATATTATGTCTTCATTTAATTAGTATAGATATACATGCAAGCGGTGAATGGTTGCTTGAAAGGGATGAAAACGGAACCAAAGGGTATTGCAAAGTTCATGAATCAGGATACAAATACTGCAAAATAGAAAAAATATTTCCTTTCACGCTTAAAGAATTGGTTGCCATCAACACTGATGCAAGTTATTTAGCAAGTTGGATGGAAACAGCCATGTATGCTGAACAAATAGAAAAAGTGAGCGATACTAACTATGTTAACTACTTACAATATGATATTCCGTACCCTTTTAGAGATCGTGACTCAGCTACACGAACACATATAACCCAAGATTCTAAAACAAAAGAAATAAAAATGGAGTTCAAAACTGATAATAGTATCAGAGAGCAGTCCATTGAGTTCGAACCAATGGAGTTTATTTTTGGTTACTGGAAGTTTATACCGATTAGTAAAAAAGAAAGTAAGGTTGAGTATGCTGTACTTGTTTTGCCTGGCGGTAATCTTCACTCTGTCTTATTTAACCCGTCTGCAGTTGATGTTCCTTGGACGACGGTCCAAAATATGGAAAAAGAGCTTTTGACAGGTAGGTATAAAAAAACAGATATTAACTATATAGAGAACTTCTAACTTAAGATTTAAGAGCTTATGGTGAGAATTACCCCCTTCCATTTTACGCGACTTTTATATGGTGCCATCAGTATAACTTTTGTTCTCGCTTGTGCGTTTGCAATGATAAAATCTGAGAAAATAAGTCGTGTTTTCAATGTTGAAGTACTAACCGGTAGTCTTAATGAAAGTCAAATTGAAGATATTAGAGCAGTGTCTGTTGATGATTGGCGTATCAGGTCTTCAGATGAACTCAACTTTGGTTATACAGATAAGCCTGTATGGATAAAAATATCCTCTGAAAATTTTACTGATGAAGATAATATAGTAGATTTAAATTTCCCACAGTTGGATTTTGTTGATTTGTTTATTGTGAATGAGCAAACAGGTGAGGTATCTGATCATCAATTATCTGGCGATAGGCAAGAATTAAAGGTAAAAAAGATCAGGTCTGAAAGGATACTCTTTTCAGTTAAACGAATAGATTCTTCATCTCAGGCTTATATTCGAATACAAACGGACGGTTCTAACCAAGCCCCTATATCTATTACTAGTCTTGAAGAATACTTAGGCAAGGCAGATTTTGTTAGTAGCTTACTTCACTTTTTCTTGGGCTTTTCATTGTTTGCTACAATTTTGCATGGTATGTCTTTATTTGTATATAAAGACTTCGCTTATCTTTATTACATTATTTTGAATGTGTCGATGAGCCTATTTCTACTTTTTCATTATCGTATTATCAATGTATATACCGATATTCTTAGCATATATACCCTGCATGCTGGGGTGGTGTTATCTATTATGTGTGCTTTTTATGCAGCAATTAAATTGGTTCATATTAATTTTATCCGATGGGAGTTCGAAAGATTTGATAAACATCTTGAACGTGCAGGTTTTTTTGCTCTAATTATTATTGTTAGCCTTTTCTTTGTCGATTACCAACTTTCTTTATTGGTTGTGTTTGTGTATTTAGGACTAATTGCTCCATTTATAATGTATATGTTAATTATATTTGTAGTAAATACTAAGCAAACTAAATTTATAAAGTTTGGGAGATCAATTGCTATAGCATGGTTTATTTTTTTGATTGCGGCTAGCGCTCAAATTTTGGGTGAAGTAGGTTTAATTCTTGATACGAGCTATGTAAATCATGGGTTTCTTTTTGGTTGCATTGGCATTGTGCTATCTATGGGGTTAATCCTAACTAGTAATTTAGAGCTTGAACATGGAACCAAACTCCAAGCAGAAAAAGAATTAGCACAAGCTAATCAGCGTCTCTACCAAGCAGATAAGCTTGCTGTAATTTCAACTATGTCTTCCGGTTTAATTCATGAAATCAAAAACCCGTTAAACTGGACGAAAGCATCTGTTTCAATTGCATTGAGTGAGGTTGATAAAAATGATGATCTTCAGGAATTGTTGTCTGACAGCTTGGGTGGGCTTAATCAAATTGAGAATATTGTTGAGGGTTTGAACTGGTATGCAAAATCAAAAACCTTAGCGCTTACTGGTGGTGTGAATTTGAAGTCGATTATTGATCGCACTTTGAATCTGGCAAAATCCCAGTGTGAGGGAATTGTTATTGTTAATGATGTGAGTGACGATATTGAGGTTTATGCTTCGGATAATCATCTCGCCCAACTATTTATTAATATTCTATCCAACAGTATAAAAGCGATTGAACAGGTGCAGGATAACCGACAGGGTAAAATACAGATTACTGCGGGGTATATGAAAAACGATTCAAACAATAAAAAAGGCCGAGTCTATCTGTCATGGCTTGATAACGGTATTGGTATTGAAAAAGAAAAGGTAGCTAGAATTTTTGACCCCTTTTTTACAACTAGTGAAGTTAACGAAGGTATTGGTTTAGGAATGAGTATCGCCAAACAAATTGTCGACAAACATGAGGGGAGTATGGAAATTCTGAGCAAAAAAAATGAATGGACGCGTATTAATATCTATTTAAATAAATCATGAATTATCAGGAAACAAAAGAGGCGTGCTTGTGACGAGGGCAACGAACGAAAAATTATACCTCACTAAATCTTTTCTATTTGTGGATGACGAACCTGCGATTTGCGCTTCAGTTAAACGCATATCAAAAATCTATGGCGTAAATGTTCAGATAGCAAATAGCGCAAGTGTTGCTGTATCGCTTCTGGAACACAGTCCGAATGAATACTTCCTGATATTGACTGATGAGCTAATGCCCGGCATGTCGGGGACTGAGTTATTAATGGTCGTGCAGCAGCGCTGGCCACACATTAGGCGTGCGCTTATTTCGGGGGCAAACAATCCCGAGGTTCTACAAAAAGGTTATGACGAGGCGAATATTTTTTGTTATTTGCAAAAGCCTGTATCAGACCCCTTAATAAAACAATTGATCGAAGATGCCTGTGAAGACTACCTTTTGGAGAAACGAAGTCATGAGCAGGTGATCAAATCTCGTTTAGCCATTCTTGAAAAAACAATTAAGCAAGGTTTTAGCAAAAGGAAGCATCAAGCTTTGTTTAAACGCTTTTCAAAAGCCTACCTTGCTAACTGCAGAAGCGGCTGGAAGCAAGCCGGTCTTTATCAGGTTGATGCGAGCACTTTGGATAGCGCCATTTACGAAAACTATTTAACTCAGCGTTGTCTCTCTTCTATTGAAAAAATTGATAAGAAAATAACTGGTCAAACTGCTGATAATGTTTCTGAATTCAAACTCTCTGCATCTTTACGGCAGTTTGGTATTCGAGGGCTGAAACAAATGGATCGCTATGTTGAAGGTAATGAAGCTATCTTTGTCGCGATGCTTGCGACGCTTAAAGATTATTATTTAATATTAGGTTTGCCTATTAGTAAGATGATTGCACCTCAAAGCACATGTGTTGATATTTCACTTGGGGGGCGATTTACTTATAACGACTTTTTCAACCCCCTACTGTCAAGTGTTGAAAGAGGGGTTGAGTTGGCATGTCTTCAGCTAGAATTTCTGATGTTAGCTTGTTTATTTGGTGTTGAAACAGAAATGGATTTTAGTGAAAAAATAAGTATAAGGATATTGCTTTAAAGTAAGCATTCAAACTATGAATATTAAAATACTATCAGGTGATAAACTTTGGGCTGACACACTAAATATCTCACTTACCATGCTTGGCGAATCGGAAATTGAAATTTGTACGAGCATTGATGAAAGTACAGAAAGCTTCCTGAAACAATCAAATGACCAAACTATTTTGTTAATTGACTCAGCTATTTCAGGTGTAGACTATTGGTCTTTGGTTGATTGGTTAAGAAAAGAGTTTGCAGGAAAAACTATTGTATTTACAGAGGCGCGCTCCTACAACATGCAGCGTTCACAATTAATAAAGCTGGGATGCCATGCTGTTATCACCAAAAATGAAGGCCTTGCGGCGTGCTGGTCGGCGATTTTGTCATTTCGTCAAGGTGAAAAATACTACACGTTAGATAAGGGGTCGCCGTTTGACCAGCTTAATGGTCTTGAGCAAAAATTTGCAAAAGATTTATTGAGCTATGATATAAAAATGCTGGTATCTATTTATGATATAACCCAGCAAGGCGTCAATAAGAAAAAACTCAGCTTATATCAAAAGCTAAATATCAAAACTGTTCATCCAGACATTACTTTTAAACAACTTGCCACACTTCATAAATTTTGAACCGCTTAAAGTGACCAACATAAATATACTGAACGGTTAGATACTATATTCAGTATAAAAAACTGCTGCGTAGTTTAAAGCATAGAGTTTGTACTTTTTGGTGGTGTGTAAAGTGTTCCAACTAATTTAAGCACTGGATGGCCGTTAAAAGGCTATCTGAATACCATGGGCTTGAGTCGTGAAAATTCACTATGAAAGACTTACGGAGAAACAAAATTAGAGGCCACCGAGGGCCTCTAATTTTAGGTGGCGTTTACAATGACTGGTCTATAGGGAATGACATGTGAGCACCCGGTTTTGGCATGGTGAAATTTTGATGACTCATATCGCCAGAAGCTGACTTAACGCGTTCAATAAAAGTGGAGGCATTTGTTAATGGCACCACATCTAAAGGAAAGACCGGATCACCTCTTAAGCCGAACATCCACCATACGTCTGGGTATATCCAGTTGTTAGCAAAAAAGTTTTCCCAGTGGCCAAGCACGTAATGTGATGCTTCAAGGTTGTTAATAATGCCCTGTGGGTACTGGAATAGCTCATCACCTTGATGGTCAAACGGTTCTTTTATTTCATTAAAGTTGGCGACCGTCAGGATTGCAACATCAACCTTTTTTTCGTCAAGTATTGCGGTGGGGATAAAACCTTTAGTCGGGTCGCTCGCGGCATCCTCATAATGTAAGCGAAAGGCAATATTATTATTGTCATCTAGAAAATCAACTACGTATGCAAATGATTGGCCTTCTCGCCAAAAAAAAGCTGAGCTGGGAACTTCATCCAAATCTTCGTCTAAACCGCCCTTGGAAACTTCAAATAACCACTCAATTTCTTCACCAATAAGGCCGCCATCGGCATCTAAAATTGCTCCTTTAAATAAAGTCGCATTGGGGGCATGGTTGCTATTGATTGCCATGACGCGAATTTTACCCGATGGGTTGTAAGCCCAAGTACCCACTTCTTCAGCTACTTGTGGTTCGGCATAAATATCGGCAGCAGTGGATGCCTGATCATTCAAGATATGAATCTTTGCAGGGTCGACTACCGATGCAACAAGGTGTTTCATGGTTTTTGAACCATAAAGTGTTGCTTTCTGGGCATACTTTTCCATGATGTAAGGCACATCAAGTAAGTGGTCGTAATGCGCATGACCCACTAAGATCATATCAACGTCAGAAACATCTGGAATTAAGCGATCGACAGTACTTTTGCTAACATGCGTATCTAATAATAAGCTTAGTGGGTCAGGGTTTGTATAAGAGGGCGCAAACATGATTTGGTCATCACCCCAGCTAATTAGATAGCCGCCAACCCCTAATGATTCAATATTGACGCGTGGTGTGTTTTCTGGCGCGGGAAGGTATACGCCATCTAGCCCTAAGTCAGAACCGTATGTACTTACCAGATCATCAAGCTGGTTTGCTGATGCCGTTTGAAATGAGATTGTAAACAGGCCTGACAAGAGTAATGCAGCGGATTTAAGCGTTTTTTTCCCCTTAATAGGGTTTAATTTTGTTGTTATCATTTTGTACTCTTTTGTATAAGTTATTTTTGGATTTATTAAGAACGTTGTAATATTAAAATATTCAAAATTTTAAGACCCCCGACAAATAGGGTATGTTATTTTCAAATGTGAACTTGGCTTGGTTTTGTGTCACATAAAGTACATTATTTCTTTTGTCTTAGTCGTAATAAGAATTAAAGAGTTCGTACTTAAAACCGATATAGATTTAAACGTTGAATTAAAATCAGGAAGGTCGTACACGTGCCATCGGAACAACCTCATAAAGTAGGGCTTAAGAATAAGGGGACGATTGATACGCTTAGTTCTTCTGTTCAAAATAGCCCTGTGCCTCATGGAAAGGCTAGGAAGCGAGGTAAGATTGTTGAGCGTCGGGAAGGCGATCCAAACAGTCCTTTGTCTTCGCGAGATCGACGTGTATCAAAAAATAGAAGAAAGTCCCCCGAAGAGCTTAAAAGTGAGAAAAAGGCGGATAAAGAGAAGTCAGAGACACGAAGTGATATTAAATTGCAGCAGCATCGTAAGAAAATTCTATTAGCTGGTTGTGAACCTGTCATGGGGTTTAACTATGACTGTTTGGCGATGGATGACTACCCAAGTAATGCCCTTGTATCATCTGCACGACGAGACAGGGATTACTGGTTAGCGCTTTGTAGTGTTTTTGGCAGTGCATTTCTATTAGGGCTACTAGGGTTAGTGCCTGCATGGGTTTCTGGTGCTGGTTGTGGTCTATTTTTAATGTCTCTGGTCTTTGCATTTACATCATTTCGTAAACATTTTTTCGAACGCCCCCCATTACATGAACTGCTAAAATTACGTAAACGAATTGAATTTTCGGCGTTAAATCATATTCACTTTTTGGAAGGGAAGGATGGTTTAGCGTGGCGATGCGGAAAGCTTGCAAAATACAATTCGAATCTAGATCGAAAACTCTTTAGTGGGCTAGTTGAATTTTCCAGAGAAAGAGAGTTGTTTAATGTAATCAAAAATAAAAAGCATATTCGCCTTTATTTATTGATGATGATCGAGTCACAAAAAGCTTATAAGCGTTTACAAAAACAATACTTGGAACAACATTTTAATCATCTGGATCAAGGCTGGGATGATACGATAAACGACGCTGAAGCCGAAAAACTTGAACAATCGTTAAATATAGGTGAAGACAGCTAAAGTACACATTCAAATTCTTGACAAAAATTAGGATCAAACGTATGTTTAAAACATCCGTTTGGAATGTTTATACTAATTTTTTATATTAAGAATTTTCATGGCTTATACCGAAACTGTTGATCGCATATTAGATGCTGCCGAATTATTGTTTGCAGAAAAAGGCTTTTCAGAAACGTCACTTCGAATGATTACAAGTAAAGCGAAAGTGAATCTGGCTGCAGTAAATTATCATTTTGGTTCCAAGAATGCCTTAATTCAGGCCGTGTTTTCACGCTTCCTTAGACCTCTGAGTCATTTGATGGAAGAAGGGCTTAAGAAACATCAATGGGACCTTGATAGCGGTCAAGCGCCCGATATCGAACAAATTCTAAGACTTTACACGCATTGCTTATTAGACATTCCAACACGACATGAAAATGGCGTGTCTATTTTTATGCGTTTGCTAGGGCTCGCGTATACCCAGTCTCAAGGTCACCTTAGGTTATATCTTGAAGAAGAATACTCTGTGACGTTCAAATTCATTCTAATGATGGTTAAAGAAAGTACACCTCAATTAAGTACTGAGGAGCGTTTTTGGCGTACTCAATTTACTTTGGGTGCAATGGCTTTCACGATGTCTAGCATACAGCCACTAACTGATATCCTGGAAAACAAACAAGGTTCAAAAGCGGACCCGGAAAAGGTGATCGACTTTTTGGTTCCATTTTTAGTTGCGGGTTTGAAGACTCCTCCAATTCAAGAATAAACAGCATTTGGAACATCAACCCGCCAGATTTGTTCTATGTTAGTCTTATATGGCCAGTACATATATAAAATAAAAACGACTGTTAGTGCTAAAGTTTCAGCAATTACCTTTGGTTGTAATCTATGACCCAAATTAAAATCTCTATAAGTGCTCAAACTTTAACTTTGGAAGATGGTTCAGAGCGTCATCAGTACTCCATTTCTACTGCGGAAAATGGGGCCGGGCAGTCTTCTGGTTCGGGGTGTACCCCGTTGGGTTCTCATTATATACGCGCTAAGATTGGTCGCAGTGAACCTGAGAACGCCGTATTTGTTGCTCGACGAGCTACCAGTGAAATCTATTCAGAAAAGCTAGCCGTAACGTTTCCGAATCGTGACTGGATATTAAGCCGTATACTCTGGCTTTGTGGCACGCAATTAGGTTTTAATCGCTTAGGGAATGTTGATACGATGCAGCGTTATATTTACATTCACGGAACGCCTGATTCTGAACCCATGGGGGTTCCAAAGTCGCACGGGTGTATTCGGATGCGTAATAAAGATGTTGTTCATTTATTCGATCATACCCCTGTCGGTACGCCCGTCAGTATTTCGCTTTAGGAGAGGTGGCTTTGAACCACACAGATAGTGTTAATAACGTAATATTTGGTCCTTTGATGTTGGATGTTGCAGGACTTTCTTTAACTCATGAAGAAAAGAAAATACTTAACCACCCCTTAGTTGGAGGCTTAATTCTTTTTTCTCGGAACTACAGTTCTCCGGAGCAATTAAAAGCTTTAGTCAGTGACATTCGCTTAGCTTCGCCAAATATAATTATTGCAGTTGATCATGAAGGGGGGCGTGTTCAGCGTTTTAAAGAAGGCTTTACGCGCATTCCTGCTATGGCATCATTGGGAGTGCTCTATAAAGACAATCAAGAATTAGCGATACAGCTGTCACGTGATTGCGGTTGGTTAATGGCAGCAGAATTGGTTGCGTATGACATTGATATTAGTTTTGCACCGATATTGGACCGAGACTACGGCATCTCTAGTATTATTGGCGATCGTGCTTTTTCAGATAACCCTGATGAGATTGTGATTTTAACACAAGCTTTTGTGGATGGGATGGCTGAAGTAGGAATGGCGTCAACAGGTAAGCACTTTCCTGGGCATGGAGGCGTTGCTGCAGACTCACATATTGATATACCCGTTGATGATCGTTCATTAGATGAATTGCGCAAAAATGATATTAGTATTTTTGAACCTATTATTGCGGGTGGTCTAAACGCAATTATGCCTGCCCACATTATTTATCCTAAAGTAGACAGTCAAGCCGCTGGCTTCTCTCGATATTGGCTACAAACGATGCTTCGTGGTGAGCTTAATTTTGATGGTGTTATATTTAGTGATGACTTAGGGATGGAAGGTGCAACGGTTGCGGGTAGTTTTCCAGAAAGAGCAGAAGCCGCATTAAGTGCTGGGTGTGATATGGTTTTGGTATGTAATAACCCGGATGGCGCACAAGAAGTTTTATCTTATCTTGAATCAAAAAAGCCTGTAAATAACCCTCGCTTAGGGACAATGCTCCTTAAGCAAGACAAGAAAATACCTTTGAATGATTTACAGAAAATGCCTCGGTGGCAAAGAACATTTAAGAAGCTGGCTGAGCTTTCTGGCTAAGCCCATTTTACGATTTATAGAAATAATTGGAAACGGCAATGGATTTAACAATAATAAGTACCTGGTTACAGTCACAAGGTTTTGAAGATCTAACTTATCGTCAAACGGTTGAGATTTTCATTATTGTTTTTTTAACTGCTTTGATTGCTTATGTTTCAAGTAAAGTGTTTAAACGCATTGAAAAGCAGTTTGAAAAAACAAGAAACCTGTGGGATGACACACTGCTAGAGGCGGCTCGTTCGCCAATCACGTTTGCAATTTGGTTGTTAGGTTTATCGTGGGCCGCACATGTCGCACAACTCCAATCTGGTGCTGAAATATTTGGCGCGATACCTGCGTTTCAGCGAGTCGGCGTTATTTTTTGTTTAACGTGGTTTGTCGTACGTTTTATTACCGGCGCTGAAAAGATCGTTATTTGCCCTGATAAAATGAAAGAACCTATGGATGAAACAACGGTTTCAGCCATGGGTAAACTGCTGCGAGCATCCGTCATCATTACTGCTGTATTAGTTGTCTTGCAGACGATGGGATATAGCATTAGTGGCGTACTGGCTTTTGGTGGAATAGGGGGGATTGCCGTTGGTTTTGCTGCAAAGGATTTATTGGCAAATTTCTTTGGTGGCTTAATGATCTATCTGGATCGTCCATTTAAAGTCGGGGACTGGGTTCGTTCACCCGACCAAAATATCGAAGGTACTGTTGTTAAAATTGGTTGGCGTCTAACGACGATCAGAACGTTTGATAAGCGTCCTTTGTATGTACCTAACGCAGTCTTTACGAGTATTTCGGTACAAAACCCCTCTCGAATGAGTCATCGTCGTATTTATGAAACAATAGGTTTACGTTATGACGATGCAAGCAAGCTATCAAGTATTATTCAAAGCGTTAAAGCAATGCTTCAGGCGCATGAGGCAATTGATGAGCGGCAAACTTTAATTGTGAATTTTAATTCTTGTGGCCAGTCCTCTTTAGACTTTTTTGTTTATACCTTCACTAAAACAACCGACTGGATAAAATACCACGAAGTTAAGCAAGATGTTCTTTTAAAGATATTGGATATTATTGAACAACAAGGCGCTGAGGTGGCATTCCCAACTTCTACAGTGTTGGTACCTGACGGTGTTCAGGTTTTGAATAGTGAGATAAACACATGATTGGAATTATTGGTGGAACAGGTTTAACGCAATTAGATGGTCTGGAGGTTTTAGAGAGTAAATGGTTTGATACACCCTATGGCGAACCAAGTGCCGCATTAACATTTGGTTCTATTTCGGGTACGAAAGTCGTATTCATTGCCCGACATGGTGACCCTCATCAAATACCTCCGCACAAAATAAACTACCGCGCTAATATCAGTGCGCTTGAACAGGCTGGTGTGACTAAAATTCTGGCGGTTAATGCCGTTGGGGGTATTCATGCATCGCTAGGCCCTGCTGAAGTTGCTATCCCAGATCAGATTATTGATTACACTTATGGGCGCGAGCATACCATTTATGATGCAAGCTCAACCGAACTGGATCATATCGATTTTACTTTCCCTTATAGTCAATCACTCAGGGGATTGCTCATTCAGGCTGCTGATGAAACCGGTGTTTCAATATTAAAAAGCGGAACTTACGGGGCAACACAGGGGCCTCGATTAGAGTCTGCCGCTGAAATTAAAAAATATAAGCTTGATGGTTGTGATTTAGTCGGGATGACTGGAATGCCTGAAGCGGCGCTTGCGCGTGAATTTGGTATTGAATATGCGTGCCTTGCTTTAAGTGTAAACTGGGCGGCTGGTTTAAGTGATTCTATTATTACAATGGATGATATTCATCTGGCTATTGAGCAAGGCATGGGGAAAGTACATAAAATATTGAAAGCCTTCTTATTGGCTTGAGGGCTCTTGGTAGGTCTTATAAGGCCTTAACTAACCAGCGATCAAGCTGGTTAGCAAACGCTTGTTTATCTTGTTGATTTAGTGGTGATGGCCCACCGCTATGTACGCCACTAGAGCGCATCGTTTCCATAAAATTACGCATTGTTAGTCTGGCTTTGATATTCTCTTTCGTGTGTATTTCTCCTCTGGGTCCAATAGCAATCGCACCTTTTGAGATGATTTCATCGGCCAGCGGAATATCTTGTGTGATGACTAAGTCACCTTTAATTGCTTGCTCTACAATCCAGTTATCAGCCACATCAAACCCAGAACTTACACGAACAGACCGAACGTTTGGATAGGGTGGAACAGAGATGGTTTGATTCGCAACAAAGGTAACTTGTATGCCTGTGCGTTTGGCGGCACGAAGTAACATCTCTTTAATGGTTATTGGGCAAGCGTCGGCATCAACCCAGATAGAAGGGGAACTCTTATGAGGCTGATTCATCTAACTGTCAAACCCTTCAGCGTTCTCGCCATATTTGAAAGGTGTTTCAATCTTTTTAATCGTGACTAATAAACCAAGGGCGGGGTGGTCAATGTAATGAATTTCAGTATCTTTAATTCGACGGCTCTGTTTGAAGTGAATCGTATTTTTTGCAACTAGACTTTCGCCAGCTTTGTTTAAAGCAGGGTGTTGATAAGCTAGAGGTGAAAGCAACCAATTTAAAGGCCATTTGCTGGTATCAGATTCGAAAACCCAGTTCTTTAAATCTGTATAGGGTAATGAGGTAAAATCCGATAAAAATACATCTATGTCAACATGCATATAGCGTTCGCGTCTGATTTGTAACTCTCCTTCTAACTGAAATCGCTCTCCTTCGTTATATGATTGACCACCAGTAATCTTAAGTGGAGGAAGTTGTTCTCCTCTTTGAATGGCCTGCTGCCAGCTACCGGAAGAATAAACTTTTAGCTCTCTACTGGCTGACACACGTTTAATGACGTCAACAAAATCTGATTCACTTTGCGCGATTGTTGTTAATTGATAAGGAGATGGCGCATTTTCATTTGAGGTGAGGTAGTAATATTGCTCACGTACTGGAAGGTCATATTTCACATCTTCAAAGCGAAGTACGTGTCTGTCGGAATTTAAGTGTTCAAATAAAACATATTCAATTTGAAACCACTTTTCAGGCGGGGTTTCTGCATGACCAGGCGTGCTAAAAATAATTAAAGAAAAGGCAAATAATAAAAATTTATGGGGCATGTAGTTTGGTTCCATCTTCTTTAAGGTGCCGATTAAGCGTGAACTAGTGAGTATTGTAAGGGCTGTATTGTCAAAGTACAAAACCTTAATGGCACAAGGGTGTTATCTCGGCCACTAATGAGCTCGGCTTTCTATTTAGTGATCAACATACTCAGTAAGTCATCTATTTCAGTTAATTTCTCATCTGTATTTGTTGCTTTAAGTTCAAACTTTAATTTAGTTGCGCCTTCAAGTCGGTAGCGATCAGGGTGTTTCTGAACGAGTTGAACAATAGACATTGGGTCGACGCTGGTAGTAGATGTGAACTCGATACGACCAGAAGTTTCGCCTGCATCAATCTTTGAAATACCAATTTTTTCAGCTTTGAATTTCAACTCCGTTTGACGCATTAAGTTTTTAATAGGGTCGGTTAACATGCCGAAACGGTCAATCATTTCGACTTGAATATCTTTTAGTTCATCTTTTGATTTGGCGCTTGAAATACGCTTGTATAGAACCAGACGCATATGAACATCAGGTAAGTAATCTTCCGGGATGATTGCCGGGATTCTTAGATTTATTTCAGTTGCGGTGAAGGGGGTGTCCAGATTTATTTCTTGGCCTTCCTGTAGTGATTTGACTGCTTGTTCTAATAATTCCATGTACAAAGTAAATCCGATGTTTTGGATTTGACCACTTTGTTCTGAACCTAATAACTCGCCTGCGCCGCGTATTTCCAAGTCGTGTGTTGCGAGCATGAATCCAGCGCCCAGCTCTTGTGAAGCTTCAATTGCTTCGAGGCGCTTTTCTGCATCACTACTTAGTCTTTTAGCGTCTGGTGTTAATAAATAGGCATAGGCTTGGTGGTGTGATCGACCAACGCGACCACGTAATTGGTGAAGCTGAGCTAAGCCAAATTTATCTGCACGATCAATAATAATAGTGTTCGCATTTGGGATATCGATACCGGTTTCAATAATGGTAGAGCAAACCAAAACATTAAAACGAAGGTGATAGAAATCAGTCATGGCTTGTTCAAGTTCGCGTTCACGCATCTGGCCATGTGCTACACCAACACGAGCTTCGGGTACGAGTTTTTGAAGGAACTCCGCTTCTTTTTCAATGTTTTTTACATCGTTAAATAAGTAATAAACTTGCCCGCCACGTAAAATCTCACGTAATAATGATTCTTTAATTAATGCATCTTCGCGCTCACGAACAAAAGTTTTGACGGACAGGCGTTTTGCTGGCGGTGTTGCGATGATGGACAAATCACGGATGCCACCCATTGCCATATTTAAGGTACGTGGAATGGGCGTTGCCGTCATCGTGAGAATATCGACGTCTGAGCGAAAAGCTTTGATCTTTTCTTTTTGCTGTACACCAAATCTATGTTCTTCATCAATAATCAACAAGCCTAGGTCTTTATACTTAACATCTTGTTGAATAAGTTTGTGCGTACCGACGATAATATCTGCCTTGCCTTCAGTAATATTCTTTAACGTTTGAGTTTGGGACTTAGCAGTATTAAATCGTGATAACACTTCTACTTTTATCGCTGTATCAGCGAAACGGTCTTGGAATGAGTCGTAATGTTGCTGTGCAAGAAGTGTGGTTGGAACCAAAATGGCAACTTGCTTACCTGAGTGCGTGGCAATAAATGCTGCTCTCATGGCAACCTCAGTTTTACCGAAGCCTACGTCACCGCAAATCAATCTGTCCATGGGTTGTTCGCGAGTCATGTCTTGCTTGACTGCATTAATCGCATTAATTTGGTCAGGAGTTTCTTCAAAAGGAAAGCCAGCACAGAACCCTCGATAGGCTTCACCGGGTTTGTCGTGTTTGAAACCTGATTGTGCCTCACGAGTTGCATAAACTTCTAACAGCTCAGCTGCTGTGTCACGAATTTTTTCCAGTGCCTTTTGCTTGGCGACGCTCCATTTTTCGGTGCCAAGTTTATGGAGTGGGGCTAGGGATTCATCTGTTCCGCTATATCTTGAAATTAAGTGCAAAGAAGCAACCGGAACATAAAGTTTTGCTTCATTGGCATATTCCAAGGTTAGAAATTCATCAACTTGATTACCAACTTTTAGCGTTTCTAAACCACGATAGCGACCAACACCGTTATCAATATGAACGACGGGTGACCCAATTCTGAGTTCTGTTAAGTTTTTAACGATTAGGTCGGCGTTATCTGTTGCTTTCTTTCGGCGTCGGCTTTGAATGACTCGTTGGCCAAATAACTCTGTTTCAGTGATGATTTGAAAGGGCTCAGATGTAGAAATAAACCCGTGGCTTAAACCACCTACACAAAGTGAAACAGGATGTTTTTTTGAGATGAATGAGGCCCAATCAGGCACTTGCTGGTATTTGAGGGAGTATTGTTTAAAGAGGTCTACTAAAACCTCTCTTCGTCCGGCTGATTCAGCAAGAATCAAAGAACGCCCTTCAAAACCGTCTAAACTGGTTTTAAGTTTACTTATCGGGTCAGAAGCTCTGTCATCAATTGAAAGGTCTTGAAGTGTATCGATGTCGAGGTTCTCTTTTCCTGCAGATGAGCCAATTGAATCGGGGTCTAATGTAATACGAGGAAATGATTTTAAACTTGAAAATAATTCATCCGTTTTTAAGAATAAATTTCGTGGCGGAAGGATAGGACGTTGGAGATCGTGACGACGATCTTCATAGCGGTGGTTTATATCCATCCACAGCGTATCGACTAATTGAGGTACTTCAGGTGGTGTAAGTACTAAAGTCTCTTTAGGCAAATAATCAAATAGTGAACTCATGTCATCAAAAAACAGTGGGCTGTAATATTCGATGCCATGAGGCTTTATACCGTCTTTTATGTCCCTGATAATAGATGAATTTGCTGTCGCATTTGGGAATTGGTCAAGCCATTGGTTACGAAAAGTCATGCGGCTTGCGGTATCCCAAGGGAATTCATAAGCAGGTAAAATCTTTAATGTTTCCAGCTTTTTCTTTGATCGTTGTGTTTCAGGGTCAAACGTTCGTAGGCTTTCTATTTCATCATCAAACAATTCAATTCTGACTGGCTGCACGCTACCCATTGGGAAAATATCAAAAATAGCGCCCCGCTGGGTATATTCGCCATGTTCATAGACTGTATCGACATTACGATAACCAACAGATTCCAAAATGGTTTTGTAGCGTTTGGTGTCGAAATCTTGTCCGACGTCTAATGAAAGAGAGTTGCCTTGAATAAAACTGATTGGAGGTAATCGGTGTAACAGGGTAGTTACAGGTATAATTAAAATACCTCTTTTAGCGTGTGGAAGGCGATTTAATGTGTCTAGCCGTTGAGAAATAATATCTTCGTGAGGTGAGAAAGTATCGTAGGGTAGGGTTTCCCAATCCGGAAAGACTAATATTTCATCATTACTTTGCTGCTCATCCCTAAAGAATTTGAGTCCATTCTCAATCGCGTAGGCCTGTTGCGAGTCTTTAGTAATCAATAAACAAAATGAATCTAACTTGTTGAGTAAAGTGTGTATTAAATACGGTGTTGCACCGGATTTGACGCGGCCCCAAGAACGGTGATCGTCAGCATTGGAAGGAATACCTGTACTTGGTAGGATCGCACTCGACATAAGAATCAATTTCTATAATGAATAAAGGCGCGAATGATACCTTTAAGTGTCATTATTTGAAACTCTACTGTGACTGGTTTAATGCCAAAATCTAAAGCAATAAATCGTCATCAATAGGGTGAAATGTATTCGCAGAATCAATTAATGACTTTGCTGTTAGAGGTCGCACGCCATAGACTTCGGTATTGACATGGTAGTCGCGTTTTATTTTCTCTAGTAAAAGGTCAAAATCACCGTCGCCGGAAAGTAAAATGACCGTATCTACTTCTTGAGCAATTGCCATCACATCAATGGTAATGCCGACATCCCAGTCACCTTTTGCAGACCCATCACTGCGTTGTATATAAGGCTTTAATTTGACGCTAAAACCAATGTGCTTCAGTGCGTTTTGAAATTTTAATTGCTTATCATCGCCTCGGTGAATGGCATATGCCATTGCACTCACAACATCGCCTTGAGTATTTATTTTGTCCCATAGTTTTCGGTAATTAAACTGGCGGCCATAGGTTTGTCGGGTGGTGTAATAAATATTTTGAACATCAACAAAAACAGCAATTTTTTTCACTAACGATTCATCCTAATAAAATTAAAACACATAGAAGAGAAGTGTACAGGTATTGATCAGTTTGTGGCATAATATGCGCCTCATTTTTCGCGTGGTGAATATTAGCGAACCGTTATTTTCAAACCACATGAACGATCAGACTCTATTTTAACTTATTATTCGGAAGACTATCTTGCTTACAACCGCAAATATCACCATGCAATTCGGCGCTAAGCCTCTCTTTGAAAATGTTTCTGTCAAATTTGGTAATGGAAACCGTTACGGTTTAATCGGTGCTAATGGCAGTGGTAAATCCACCTTCATGAAAATTCTGGGTAGTGATCTGGAGGCGTCAGCAGGAAATGTAGCTAAGGACCCAAATGAACGTATTGGTAAATTACGTCAGGACCAGTTTGCTTATGAAGAATACAGTGTCATGGATACTGTCATCATGGGCCATGAAGAGCTATGGGCGATCAAAGCAGAAAAAGATGCGATTTATGCTAATCCTGAAATGACAGAAGCGGATGGTATTCGTGCCGGTGATTTAGAAGCTGAGTTTGCTGAAATGGATGGTTACAGCGCAGAAGCAAGAGCGGGTGAGTTGTTATTAGGTTTGGATATTCCTCAAGAGCAACATTATGGCCTGATGAGTGAAGTCGCACCTGGCTGGAAGTTAAGAGTACTGCTTGCTCAGGTATTATTTTCAGAACCCGATATTATGTTACTGGATGAGCCGACCAACAACCTGGATATTAATACGATTCGATGGTTAGAAGATATTCTGAATGAACGTAACTGTACGATGGTGATTATTTCGCATGATAGACACTTTTTGAATAGTGTTTGTACACATATGGCTGATTTGGATTATGGTGAAATTCGTTTATTTCCAGGCTCCTATGACGAGTACATGATGGCTTCAACTCAAAAACGTGAGCAGTTGCTAAGTGATAACGCGAAAAAGAAAGCGCAAATTGCCGACTTAAAAGCATTTGTTAGCCGTTTCTCAGCGAATGCCTCAAAATCTAAACAAGCGACATCGCGTGCGAAGCAAATTGATAAAATTCAATTGGCTGATGTTAAGCCTTCAAGTCGTCAAAACCCGTTTATTCGTTTTGAACAAGAGAAAAAGCTACATCGTTTAGCATTGCAAGTTGAGAATGTTGCAAAATCATATGATGAAGCTTTATTTTCAAACTTTAATTTAATGGTTGAAGTTGGCGAACGTATCGCGATTATCGGGCCAAATGGTATCGGTAAAACAACTTTACTTAAATGCTTGGTTGGCGATACTGATTTAACTTCAGGAGAGGTTAAGTGGTCTGAGAATGCTGAAATTGGCTATTATGCGCAGGATCATGCCTCTGATTTTGAAGAAGAAAAGAACTTAGTCGATTGGATGAACCAATGGGGTAAGGAAGAAGATGACGAGCAAGTCATACGTGGCACTTTAGGTCGTTTGCTATTTTCCCAGGATGAAATCAAAAAGTCAGTGAAAGTTATTTCAGGTGGTGAGCAAGGGCGAATGATTTTCGGTAAGTTAATGCTCAAAAAGTCTAATGTTCTGGTTTTAGATGAACCAACCAATCACTTGGATATGGAATCAATTGAGTCTTTGAACTTGGCGTTGGACAATTATGAAGGCACGTTGTTATTCGTGAGTCACGATAGAGAGTTTGTATCCTCATTGGCAACTCGTATTATCGAATTAACACCAACAGGGATTGTAGACTTCCACGGAACGTATGAAGAGTATTTAAGCAAACAAGCTTAACGTCACCTGCTAGCAGGTTGGAAATGCACAGCGCTATCCAACCTGCGAATCTTAATTAGAGTACTTTGTACGACTCAATCATGTCACTCCGGTAGAATTTATAGTCGGAATCCAGCTCTTATATGGCTGTTGTAGTTAAATGGCTATTGTGAAAAGCCCTTACTTATCTAAATAAGTACGATCTAAGTACGTCAAAATATCTTTGGATTCAAAAAGCTCCGTTCCTGTGTTTGGATCTACTAAAAAAGGTACTTGTACATTCCCGTGTTCTTTAAAAAACTCATCTCGCTTAGTGTTGGGCAAGGGTTGATAGGGTTTTAGGCTTAATCTAAAGTTTGCTGGACCCATGTCTGCTCTTTGCTGTTTTCCCAGATTGACTAATAAATAGGGTAGTTCCAGCTCGCACAGTCGTTCTCTAACGGGTCTGGAAAAGGGGCTGGATTCAAAGCTATAGAGTGTCAAAGGTAATTCTGCAGCTCTTGCTTTGACCGCATTCATACCTGCGTTCAAGCGAATTATGCTTGCGAAAATAGAGCTAGCATTATTGATGAAAGTATCATTAAGTTGTTTTGGGGGAGGGGCCGATAGGTATTCATTAAAAAGATAAGAAATAATATCTTGCCGACCAGAGATTTTTTGGTCCGTATTAGGGTCGACCAGAACCGGTAACTCGTCACTTCCGGAATCTCTTTTTAACTTGCGAATATTCTTTCCGCCTACCGGGCAAGGGGCAATCATCACATTTAAGTTTAATTCGGTTAATGCTTCCCTTACAAAGCGGCACTCTGAGCAAGCCTCACGCTCGAATAAAACTAATGTTTCTTTGGGTTGTTTTGCTTTTCTGCTCGCAGAAGTGCCACGCCATGAGCGCAGTGTAGAGGCAAGGGTTGAAGAGGTTAAATTGACTACTCTGATCATGAAATGCATCACTTTTGTGTTTGTATGTAAATAAAGCTTGTATTAGCTGTTATCTGGGCTAGATTTTCAATAGGTGAAAAGGAGTTTCTTAACAAAAATCTAATAATATTGAGGTAACTCATGCGTAATGTTTTAACAAAGTTTTGTGGAGCAGCACTTGTCTCTGCAGTTTTATCCAGTTCAGTCTTTGCAGGTGGAACAATTAATATCTGTTCAGATAAAAATCTATGGTACCCCTTTACCTTCGTAGAAGAAGGTAAAGCTGTCGGCTTACAAATTGATATTATCAGCAAGGCATTATCAAATTTGGATTACAGTGTGAATTATAAGCCTTTACCTTGGAAACGCTGCCTTGCATCCGCCAAAGATGGTGACTTCGATGCAATAGCGACGGCGTCTTATAAAGACAAGCGTGCCGTATTTCTAGAATACCCAAATGATGCATCTACCGCTAAGAAATCTGTTCAGCGTGTACTGCAGGTCGAGTATGTCGTTGTTACAGCTAGTGATAGTGGTTATACCTATGCTGGGGACGTAAAAACAATCCCAACACCTGTAAGAGTCCCAAGAGGGTATTCTATTGGTGATGATTTGAAAAAGCAGGGGCTGAAAGTTGATGATGGTGCGGCTGGTGACGAAAACAATATTAAGAAAATGCTGCGTAGAGGTGATGGTTCTGTCGTGACGCTGCCTAAAATAGTTGAGCTCTTAAGTAAGCAGGATGTTTATAAGGGTAAGTTGAGTGTCAGCGATACGCCAGTTAAGTCTAAGTCTTATTACCTTCCTTTTTCAAAGAAAAGTAAAATTACGAAAGCGGATCAAGAAAAAATTTGGGCTGAAATTGCAAATGTACGTAATGATTTAGAGTTTATGGGGAAAATGTCAGCAAAATATTAATTGTTTTGTTGTAGCTGAAAATAAATTCAAAGGTAGGTACTAATTCTATCTTTGAATTTTGTGTTTTTTCTTTCGGAGATAATTTGTGGTATTTAAAACAATATCCTTCAAGCTCATTAGTATTATGCTGATTATTACTACGGGCATGCTGTCAGCTGTTGGATTCTATGACTATGGTCAATCAAAAAAACGTTTGGCAGCTGAACTTAGTGCTGAAACGGTTTTAATGACAAATCGTTTGAAGCTAAATTTGCCGCCGGCAATTTGGAATATTGATGATGAGTACATAGAGAGTGTTTTATCTTCAGAAGTTAAAGCGAAGTTTATTGAAGGCATTTATATTCAGGATGAAAAAGGACGCTTCTTAAAGGGTATTAAAAAGTCAGGCGCCGAAATGAGCCTAATCGAAGCAATGCCTGAAGGTTTAGGTCAATTGCATGAAGACGAGTTAAGCTACAGTGAGCCTGATAGTGATGAGGTTTATACTGTTGGTAAAATTGCTTTAAATATAACAGATAAAGCAAATGTTGCTTTTTTGAAGTCTGAAATTAAGCGCTTAATCATTCAGATTGTCTCGCTGAACGTGATTCTATTACTCCTGTTTTCAGTGGCAATCAGGCGCATTTCAAACCCACTTCGAACACTTAATAATGTTGCAGCAAGTATCGCACTGGGTGACTATAGTCTAAATATTAATATTAAACGTAATGACGAAATTGGTGATCTTGCGACCAGTTTTACAACCATGAAAGATGGTATTAAAAAGAAGGTTCAAGATCTAAGGGATTTGAATCTAATTAGTGAAGATTTAGCGGTTTGCACAAGTCAAACAAAGGCTTTAGAGAAGACGCTTCAGGCATTATCGGCACATTCAAGCGTGAAATTCGGCTCTGTCTACTTATACAATAATGATAATAAACTAGAAATAAAATCTTTCTATCCTCCTAAGCATATTCAATCTAAGCAAGAGCCAAGACAATTCGATCATGGGGAAGGAATTATTGGTATTACTTGTCAGAAAAAAGAAATTATTTATATTGCTGATACAAGTGAAGATGAACGATTTGTCGATAATGAAGAGCATCAACCTAAATCAATTATTTGTGTGCCTTTAATGGATAACAATATGGCATTAGGGGTACTTAACCTTTCAGGTGACGTGAGTGAGGTTAAATTTGAAGAAACAGATTACGAATTCGCAGAGACAATTGCCAGGCAGCTAGTGACGACGATTAAAAATATCCGTATGCGTGAAACGATTGAAGAGCAGAATCGAAATTTAGAGGCAAAAGTTGAAGAACGAACTGCAGCGCTAAGACAGAAGAATCATGATATTGCCAGTATGATGGAAAATATGCATCAGGGTTTATTCACTATTACTACTGGTGGCTTGATTCACCCGGAATATGCTGCATACCTAGAAGAAATTTTTGAAACAAGTCGAATTGCAGACCGGAATTTTGCAGACCTTTTATTTAATAATACGAAGGCTGGGTCAGATTCTGTTGATCAGAATATAACGGCTGTTGATGCGATTGTTGGTGAAGATAAAATGATGTACGAGTTTAACTCGCATTGTTTGATGTCAGAAATGGTAATCTGCCTTGAAGATAGCCGAGAAAAAATACTAGAGCTTGATTGGGATCCGATTGAAAGCGAAGACGGTGTCATTGATAAGTTAATGGTGACGGTGCGTGATGTAACTGAACTTAAAGCGCTTGAGGCCGAGTCTAAAGAACAAAAGCAAGAACTTGAAATTATTGGAGAAGTTCTTTCAGTCGACCCTTCCAAGTTTAATGACTTTATAGAGACCTCACATGAGTTTCTTGCTGAGTGCCTAACGATTATTGAAACGACATCTGAAAAAGATGCTAATGCAATCGCCAATTTATTTAGGTCAATGCATACCGTTAAAGGTAATGCGCGCACCTATGGCCTGAAATATATCACTGACGTAGTTCATGAAGTTGAAAGTACTTATGATGAGCTTCGTAAAAATGAAGAGGCTGCATGGAATAGCGATATATTGCTAAGTGAGCTTGATGGCGCAAAAAGGATTATTGGGCGTTACGCTCATGTCTTCCGTGAAAAACTAGGTCTAGGTAAGCCTTCATCTAACCAGACTGCCCTAGATCAACAACGCATTGATATTTGGTTGAGCCATATTGCAGAGCTTACCCAAGATAGTAATGACACCGAGCTAAAAGATATTGTATCTGAGGCGTATGAACTACTAATTTCTCCAGAGGCGAAGCATATTGAAGAGGTTATCTCCAGTGTGATTCAATCTGCTAACTCATTAGCTGAGCAACTTGGTAAGGCTAAACCTTGTATAAAAGTAACTGACAATGACATTCTTGTTAATCGTGAAGTTCATAGTGTTCTGAATAACATTTTTATGCATGTTTTTCGAAATGCCATGGATCATGGTATTGAGAGTGCCGAAGAGCGTTTAGGTAAAGGCAAATCAGAGCAAGGTAATATTTTACTGGATGTTGCTGTAGATCATGATGGTTTTGCTAAGCTGGTTGTTCAGGATGATGGTCGGGGTCTTGCGTTAGGAAAAATCTACGATCTCGCTATAGAGAAAGGGGTTATTGATAAAGATGCGCCCAAACCGAAAGATTTGGATATTGCTAATTTGATTTTCTCTTCAGGGTTTTCAACCTCCGTAGAGGTAACCGATGTTTCGGGTCGTGGTGTCGGTATGGATGCGGTGAAAGGGTTTCTGAAAAAAGAGGGTGGTAGTATTGAAATTGTTTTGAGTGACGGGAATGAGGGTGATGAATATCGCGGCTTTGCTACTAAAATCCGAATACCACAGAAGTTTTATAAAGTTGCCTTGAAATTTGCGCAGAGTGCGGCCTAAAGCATTAGTTTTGAAAAACTAATGCTTAGTGTTTGATTCAATCATTTGAATAACTTCTTTTTCAAGTGATTGGAGATAGCCTGAGCTGAATCCTACCTTAGAAATACGAATTCGACCTTCCTGATCAACAATAAATGATGTTGGCATCGCTAATAACTGGTAGTCACGTTGTGATTTGCCGGTAGTTTCCATTAAGACTGGAAATTTAAGGCTATGTTTATCTAAAAACATGATGGCTTCTTTTTTGGTTGCATCCACATTTATAGCAAGAACTTCAAATTTATCTGTACCAAATTGTTCTTGAAGGCGTTGCCTTAAAAGGTTGTACTCAGGTAAGGATGCTTGGCAAGGGCCGCACCAAGAGGCCCAGAAATCAACGAGAACAACCGAGCCCTGATAATCCTTTAAGCTAATAAGTTGACCGTTATATATGTCAGGTAGAGAAAAGTCCGGGGCCGTTTTATAGCTCTCTGCTGAACAAATAGCAGAGGCGAAAAGCACTAATCCGAAAAAAAGTTTTTTATATAGAATGAAAAATAAATTCATTGTATGACCAATCAATTCAAGCAATAAGAACCAAAGATAGTTTGCAGTAAGTTTGGATGAATAACCATGTTTTCTAAAAATGCTGAATTATATCAGTCCTAAATTCCTAGCCTTAGATAATGCTTCTGTTCTGCTTTTTGCCTCAATTTTGCCATAAAGGTTTCGGATATGAGCCTTTACCGTTGCTGGTGCTAGGGTTAGTTTTCGTGCAATCTCTTTATTTGCTAAGCCTTGGTTAATTAAATCCAGCACTTCCAACTCACGTTGGCTGAGCGGTTCTAAAAGTTGTTTATTGCTCTCTAAAGCTGCAGCGCCCGGAAGCTCTGCTTGTGTTTGGGTTGGCTCAATCTGCAAGCCCAGAATAGAGGTTAGTTTCTGTAGATAGCTGTCTGAGATAGTAGGGTCAGAACACAGAGCAAGTGCTTGTTGAATGATTGGGTTTTCATTGGTGTAGACAGAGATAAACCCATCCTGTGAGGCGAGTTGTAAAGATTCATTGATACTTGTTCGTGCGGCTTCAATATTATGCATTTTAAGTAGTGTAACTGCTTTAATGCTTAGAGCTTGTATTAGGTGGTATATGTGATGATGGGATTCGGTTTGTATAACCAATCTATCAAGCATTTCTAATGCAAGTGCAAATTTACCTTGTTCGGTAAATATACGTGCCTTCGTCAAATTAATATCTTCGAAATTAAGTGGAATAGCATTAATAGAAGCACTATCAAGCTCTTCAATGACATATTGTGCTTTGTCATCTTTCCCCATAGAGAGCAAACATTTGGATTTTAATGCGTTTAAACTAGGGGGAGCAAAAACAATAGAATCTTTTTTGTGTTGATATACATGAAGTGCATCATCAATACACTCAATCGCATCTACAAAGCGTTTCTGGGCAAATAGTAGTGTTGCCATTACATACTGGATAATAACGTGCTGGCCCGCTTCTGTGCCTATTTCAAGGTGCTTAAGCAGTGGGTTAATGTACGACTCAGCAATTGTAAACTCTGCCTTTTCGGTATAGATCATTGCTAGGGCACTATTTTGCCAGCATGAAATGATTCGAGGTTGAGAAGGGTCGTGATAGCTATCAATCCATTGTTGGTTGATAATACCGGTTTCGAGAGCAATCTCTAGTTTACCTTGATAGTAGTATATCCAGCCGAGTAGGCCGCTGCTTGATAATACGGTGGTATATTTCTTTTCACGTTTTCCGTGATCAATAGCAGCTAACAATGCTGATTCTGCTGAGTCTAGGTCTCCAACAGCAAAGCTATCAAGTCCAATACCATAATAAGTGACGGACTTTAAAGGCATATTTGTACTGTCGAGTTCCTTTAAGACCTCTTTAGTTAGCAAATTGGCGCTTTTAAGGTCGGATTGCGAGCGAGCAAGGTAAGCTCTAATGAGTGATATTTCGCTATGTAAATCAATTAATTCATTGGTGCTGGTTTCAACGTTGTCGAGGCGTTGCTGGTCTATCAGGACTTCTAATTGATCCAATAAAGGTGGGATTATTTCAATTTTATTACTGAAATATAAGGCCCATATTTTAAGCATTATAGAACGTGGGGATTGGCTTACCATGCTGTCGGGTAGCTTTGAAATCCATTCCAGAACAGGAAGGTGATGGCCTTCATGGATTAGATTATTGCCATTGTTTTCAAGTAGTGTAATGAGTTGTTGCCAATCTTTAAGCTGTACAACTTGTTCAATCGCTTCATGTGCCTGGTTATGTTCAGTTAGCCAGTCAACCGCAAGCTTTTGATGTTGTACAAGTTTGCCGCTTGATGTGGATTGTGCTTTTTTAAGTAATGCCTCACGAAACATGTCGTGGTAGCGGAACCAGTGATGATCTTTATCAAGAGGAATTAGAAATAAGTTTGAATTGTAAAGGTGCTCAAGAATTTTTCTACTGTCGTCGCGATTTCGAATATGGTTACAGAGGTCTTCACTAAGTCGTAAAAGGCAGGCCGTTTCAAGTAAAAATTCACCAACTTCAGATGGCTGGTGATCTAATATTTCGCTTAAAATATAGTCTGAGAAGTGTCGGTCGTCAGCAAAAAGTTGTTGCGTAGATAAATACTGTTGCTCGTTATTTGGTGTTGCAGTAGCCGAGAGTGCAGTAAGTTGCATTGCAGCAATCCAGCCTTCTGTTTTTTGAAATATTTCTTCAATTTGCTTTTCTGAAAGTGCTAGTCCCATATAAACATTAAAAAATACTTTTGATTCAGTATATGAAAAAACCAAATCACTGGAATAGATTTGATCAACCCAATTTTTAACACTCCATCGTGAAATCGGTAAGTTCGGTTCAAAGCGTGTCGTGATGATCAGTTCAATATTTGGAGGAATAAAATCAATGAAATAGGCGAATTGTTGAAGTATTTCTTTATTCTGAATGACATGAAAATCATCTAGAACAATTGTGAGTGAGTGGCCAGAAGCCGAATAACTATTAAGTTCGTTTACTAAGGCGGTTACAGCTGCTTCAATATGAAAAGAAGAGGTATCCAGAAACTTATTAGCTTCTTGGCCAATATTTTCGACCTTTGAGCTTACAGACCCGATTAAATAGCGCCAAAATCGAACTTGTTCATCATCTGTTTGGTCTAAAGATAGCCAGCAGTAATTTCTTTCGTTACTCTGAAGCCATTGCGATACTAATGTCGTTTTACCATAGCCGGCAGGTGCTGAAATTAGAACTAATTTTCGTCCACTTCGGGGTACTAACCTAGAAATAAGTTGTTTTCTATCAACACTTTTCGGGTTGTAGGCCGGTGCTAATAACTTGGTTTGTAGTAACGTGGTTTGCAATAACATGGCGAGGTCTTATTTACTATTTAAATTCGTAACAGAAATATAATCGCTATCTTACACTAAGGCTTGAGTATTGGCAGCTTATGCCGCATTTCGACAATAAAAATATTTAGAAAAAGGCGTATTTTGTGCCAATACCAAATAAAATAGTCGCAAGTATTGGTTGGAGAACATGATTTGGTAATTTTTTACTTAGTTTTGAACCAAAATGAATGGCTGGTATAGAGCCGATTAATAAGCTGCTAAGTAAAACGAAATCAACATTTCCTAGCTGCATATGTCCTAGCCCAGCAATTAGTGTTAATGGGACTGCATGAGCAATATCGGTTCCAATAATTGTGACAGAGTTTAAACGCGGATATAGCAGCATTAATACAGCAGCACCGAAAGCACCAGCACCTACTGATGTTAATGTTACGCAAATACCTAGAATAAAACCGACCAAGATTGTCAGTTTTCCCTGATGATTTTTAAGCCAGTTAAAGTCTTTGTTCGATAGCTTGTAGGATTTACTTAACATAGGTTTGATTAGTATGACTACAGCCGTTGCAATCAACATAAAGCCAAGCGTGCTTAATAATATGTGCTGGTAAGATTCTGGATTACCGAAGATGTTTTTTAATAGATAAATTGTGATTAAAGAAGCTGGAATACTGCCCATACTTAGCCGTAAAACAATTTCCCAATTGACAGTTGCTTGTTTTGCATGAGCAATGATCCCGCTCGTTTTTGTTCCAGCAGCATAAATCAGGTCTGTACCAATTGCGATGTGCGCAGGGAAATTAAACATTATTAACAGTGGGGTCATGAGTGAGCCACCGCCTACGCCAGTCAAACCGACTGCAAACCCAACGCCAGCACCAGCCAGAATATATGTTATAAAATCAGTTAATGCGAGTAATTCCATGATATTGGTCTATATTAAAAACACGAAGTAAATATGTTTATTTTTTGTTCATTGAATGACATGAACTATAACCTTTTAGTTATATTCAATAAAAGAATATTTCTTTATGGTCTTATTCGATTTTGATATATTGTGCATCTGGAGACATAAATGAAACTACAACAACTCCGTTATATCTGGGAAGTGGCGCATCATGACTTAAATGTGTCTGCAACTGCTCAAAGTTTATATACCTCACAGCCAGGTGTGAGTAAACAGATGCGTTTGCTGGAAGATGAGCTTGGTGTTGAAGTTTTTTGTCGCAGTGGTAAGCACCTAACCAGGATAACTCCTGCTGGTGAAGCGATATTGAAGGTTGTTGGCGAGATTCTTGGTCAGGTTGAAAGTATCAAAAAAATTGCCGAAGAATTTAAAAATGAGCAGAAAGGTGATTTAAGTATTGCGACCACCCATACGCAGGCAAGGTATGTGCTACCCAAAACTATCCATCGATTTATGGAGGGGTTTCCAGATGTTTCCTTGCATATGCATCAGGGCACACCTGCTCAAATATCTGAAATGGCCTCAAATGGCACAGTAGATTTTGCGATAGCTACAGAAGGATTGGACCATCATTCCGACTTAATCATGATGCCGTGTTATAGCTGGAATCGTTGTGTTGTTGTTCCAAAAAATCATCCTCTTGCGAATTTCAGTGGTATTACACTTGAGAAACTAGCAGAGTATCCAATTGTGACGTATGTAAAAGGTTTTACTGGTCGGTCTAAATTAGATGAAGCGTTTGAAACGGCCGGGTTGTCACCAAATATTGTTTTTACAGCTTCAGATGCGGATGTCATTAAAACTTATGTTAAGTTGGGTTTAGGTATTGGTATTATCGCTTCTATGGCTTATGACCCAATCAAAGATACTGACTTAGTGTCGATAAATGCAAATAAATTATTTGATGAAAGTGTTACAAATATAGGGTTTCGAAAAGGCACGTTTATGCGAGGTTATATGTATGAGTTCCTGCAGCAATTTGCGCCGCATTTAACAAAGGACCTTATTGATGCTGCTTGTTACCGACATGCTCACAGGCAAGAAATACAACCACTTTTTGATGGTATTAACTTGCCGCAACATTAAAGCTGTAATGTAATTAACTTTGCTTTGTTATATGTAGTCCGCATTCTTTTTGCGTTGCTTCTTCCCACCACCACCGGCCTTCGCGTTCATGTTGATTTGGAAGTACTGGGCGTGTACAGGGCTCACACCCAATACTGATAAAACCTCTTTCATGTAATGCATTGAAAGGGACTTCTGACATGCGCATATAGTCCCAAACTTCTTTTGATGTCCAGTTAGCAAGTGGGTTGAATTTAATTAGCTTACGCTGGTCGGTAGAGTTTCCGTGGTCTATTTCAATGACTGGTACGCTAGATCTTGTGCTAGGGCTTTGATCTTTTCTTTGGCCTGAGATCCAAGCATCTAAAGTTGCAAGTTTACGTTTTAAAGGCTCTACTTTTCTGATACCACAGCATTCTTTATGGCCATCTTGAAAAAAGCTATAGAGGCCTTTTTCTTTCACAAACGCCTCAAGAGCGTTTGAGTTAGGGGTCATGATATCTATATTTAGCCCGTAATGTGCGCGAACTTTTTCAATGAATTGGTATGTTTCCGGGTGTAGGCGTCCAGTATCTAGAGAAAAAACACTTAATGGCGGCGCTAATTTATGGGCCATTTCAATTAAAGTCACGTCTTCAGCACCACTAAATGAAATGGCTATTTGATCAAAAGACTTTAAAGCAAACTTTAATATTTCACGTGGTGATTTTTGAGAAAGCTCTTCATTTAATTTTGCGATCGATTCATCCGTTATTGTGGATATATTATTAAAGTCGATAGTCATAGACTTGCTTCCTCTTAAAGCTGTTGATTGATAATCTATCATAAAGATATGGCGGCGATTTTATAGCACATTTTACATTATGCAAGGACGTATTATTTCGATAGAATGCGCCGTAAAAGAAATGTCACATATAAATATAGAAACGGGAGAATATTGTGGAGTTAGTTTGTCTTGATCTGGAAGGGGTGTTAATCCCTGAAATTTGGATTGCATTTGCTGAAAAAACAGGTATTGAAGAGCTTAAGGCAACGACTCGAGATATCCCTGACTATAACGTTTTAATGAAGCAGCGACTTAGAATTCTGGATGAACACGGTTTTGGTCTAAATGAAATTCAAGAAGTTATTTCTGGTCTGGATCCGATCCCTGGTGCTAAAGAGTTTATTGAGTGGCTTGCGCCGCGTTTTCAGGTAATAATCTTATCAGATACATTTTATGAGTTTGGTATGCCTTTGATGCCAAAGTTAGGTAACCCGACCTTATTCTGTCATAAGTTAGAGGTGGATCAGAATGGTAAAATCACAGACTATCTACTTCGTCAAAAAGACCCTAAGCGACAATCTGTCAGAGCATTTCAATTATTGAATTACCGAGTCATTGCAGCAGGTGACTCTTACAATGATACGACAATGCTAAAGCAGGCTGAGGCTGGTATTTTATTTAAATCGCCTCAAAATGTAATTGATGAATTTCCACAGTTTCCGGCAGTTCATACATTTGAAGAATTAAAGAACGAAATTTTGAAGGCAAGCCTAACTCATTCTAGCTAAGGTTAGATATAGGCGATGCGTTTCTATTATATATAGGCATAAAAATGACTAATACCCCCCCGTTAGGTGAGCGAATTCAAAAAATTATCGCTAAAGCCGGTCTTGCATCCAGACGCGAAGCAGAGCGATGGATTACTGAAGGTCGCGTTTTAAAAAATGATGAAAAAGCCGTTCTGGGTGATCGAGTCCTATCTAGCGATACACTTTCGGTTGATGGTAAAGCTATCGATATAAGAAGCTTATCGAGTCAAGATTATCGTGTCATTGTTTATAGTAAACCTGAAGGTGTTGTTTGTTCTAACTCTGACCCTGAAGGTCGGCCGACAGTATTTGATAACCTTCCGAAATTAAAAGACCAGCGATGGATCTCAGTAGGTCGTTTAGATATCAATACGTCTGGTTTATTGATAATGACGACGGATGGCGAACTAGCAAACAGATTGATGCACCCTTCATATGAAATTGACCGAGAATATGCCGTACGCATAAATGGTGAAGTTGATGATGCAATGCTTGCTCGTTTAAAAGAAGGAGTCTTGCTGGATGATGGTGTCGCCAAATTTACGGATGTACGTGAATTTGGTGGTGATGGCCGAAATAAGTGGTTCCATGTAGTATTAATGGAAGGAAAGAATCGTGAAGTAAGAAGGCTTTGGGAGTCGCAAGATGTGCAAGTTAGCCGTTTGAAGCGTGTTCGTTACGGTTGTATTTTCTTACCAAGCCGATTAAAAGTTGGAGTATGGGAAGAGTTAAATAACAAAGGCGTGAATGATTTACGTGCGCTGGTTTCACTTCCTCCCATCAAGTTGAAACAAAAAACGATTCAAGAAATGAAAGACCTTTCAAGAAGTCAAAGTAAATCAATTAAGAAAAGCGTAAAGCAGGGGAGTCGAACGAATAACCGTAACTCTAAGCGATAAGCTATTTTAGTTATTGCCATTTTGATAAGTGCTTTTATGGTTCATGACGGTGCCTTTGGCTATGAATATGATCCGTAATGGTGCTTGTGCTTAGATGCAGTCTTCTCTAAACCTTTTTTTTTCTAGATACACCCACTCAATACACTGATAAATCACATCAATTCACTTCTTGGCGTAGGAAATGCTTATCTACGTATAATTCACATTTTAACCCTTATCATTTACTTTGGTGGAGTCTTTAATGCCAGCAGAAAAATTTAATGTTTTTAACCTTAAGGATAAGAAAATTAATACCTTGCATTTGTCTTGGTTAGCTTTTTTTATCACTTTCTTTATGTGGTTTAGCCATACTTCATTAATGCCATTGATTGTTCAAACGTTCAGTCTGTCTTCTGCTGAAGCGAAAGCGCTATTATTTTTGAACGTCGCCTTAACCATTCCATCTAGAACTATTGTTGGAATGTTGGTTGATAAATTTGGCCCACGTTTAATGTTTAGTGTTTTATTAGTTATATCTGGGGGCTTATGTATAGGTTTTTCTATGGCTCAATCTTATGAGCAGCTAGCTGCTTTTAGATTTTTACTTGGCTTTGCCGGTGCTGGTTTTGTTATTGGTATACGTCTGATAACAGAATGGTTTCCAGCTAAACAAGCGGGCACAGCTCAAGGCATTTATGGTGGCTGGGGTAATTTTGGAGCCGCTGCAGCAGGATTTATGCTTCCCGCATTAGCTGCTTACTTTGGTGGTGATGAAGGGTGGCGAGCTGCAGCAGGTTCGGCAGGTGTTGTTTCAATTATTTATGCTTTTATTTTTTATATTTTTGTCAGGAATACACCTAAAGGTTCGACTTACTTTTCACCTAAAAAGTTAGGCCCAATGGAAGTAACCAGCAAAGGTGATCTTATCTTGTACGTTATCATGTGTGTTCCTATGTTTTTAGCGATGGGTGTGATCACATGGAGATTATCACCAGCCGGTGTAGGATTGTTAAATGATACGGTGACACAAGGTATTTGGGTTGGTTTGTTTATCTGGTTTTCTTATCAGGTCACTCAGATTTTAAAGGTCAACCAAGAGAACTTAAAAGAAGGTGTCGCTGAGCTTCATCAATACAAGTTCAAGCAGGTTGCACTGCTGAACCTTGCTTACATGGTGACATTTGGTTCAGAAGTTGCTGTTGTTTCAATGTTGCCACTTTATTTTATTGAAACCTTTGATGTATCCATTGCTATTGCAGCAGCAATGGCTTCAAGTTTTATGGCTATGAATCTGGTTGCTAGGCCCGGTGGAGGTTATATCAGTGATAAGGTAGGACGTAAGCGTTCGTTGTTAATTACTGTGATAGGGTCAGGAATTGGTTATTTAGGTTTGAGCTTAGTAGATTCGACTTGGTCGATTGCAGCCACGATGGTTGTCGTTATTTTTTGTTCATTCTTTGTTCAAGCCGGTGCAGGGGCAACATTTGGTGTTGTACCAACTATCAAGCGTCGGTTAACAGGGCAGATAGCTGGTTTAACGGGTGCTTATGGAAATGTTGGCGCAGCAAGCTTCTTACTGGTTTATTCATTAACTGATGCAACGACTTTCTTTACAGTCATTTGTGTTTCTTGTTGTATCGTGTTTGTTTTGATGAAGTTTCTTTTGGAAGAGCCAAAAGGGCAAATAGCAGAAATACTGCCAGATGGCACCGTTGAGCTGATTAGTGTTGATTGACTTCTAAATCCTTAGAAAAAATTTCCAATGTAGTCGTTTAAAACTGCATTGGGATTTTTTTCTTTTTCTTCCTCTTGAGTGGGATTTCTAACTACTGATTCAACTTTTGGCAGGGGTTTGTTTGCAGTCACTGTAAAGTTTGAATAATGTTTATATATTCTAAATATCGCTAGTAAGACTAAAAGTATCGTCAGCGCTTCGACTGAGTGAATTAAAATACTCGGTATCAAATTAATATTCCCGCGGCTTGGGTGTAGGCCAGTTTAAAATCTGCATGATAATACTAACAAATGAATGTGAAATCATTTTATAAAAATAAGTTTCACATTTGTTTTGTAAATATGAACTCATTCAACAACTAAAGATAAACTTATCACGAGCATAAAGTATTAATAGTAGTTAGATTTTAAATAAAGTCTTTGTGTTGTTCAATAAATGATCTGTAACTTTTTCAGTCTTCAGGTATAATCCGCGCTCTTTTACTACCGAGTAACCACTGTAGAGTGCTATGACAGAAAATACCCACGTATCCCAATCATCTAACTCCAGCCATAAAGAAAAACAAGACCCTACTGGTAGAGTTGGCTTTGTCAGCCTTGGCTGCCCTAAAGCTTTGGTTGATTCCGAACGAATTCTGACCCAGCTAAAGCTTGATGGTTATGATATTGACTCAAGCTATCAGGGTGCAGATGTGGTAGTGGTTAATACTTGTGGTTTTATTGATTCAGCTAAGCAAGAGTCATTAGATGCGATTAGTGAAGCAATGAATGAGAATGGCAAAGTAATTGTCACAGGCTGCATGGGAAAGGGAAGTGATGCACAAGAGATTCTGAAGCAGAATCCGGATGTCTTGAGTGTAAGTGGTCCTGCTGATTATGACAGTGTTATGAATGCCGTTCATGAGTATATTCCAACAAATACGATTCCAAAGAATCAGGACCCTAATTATTATAGTGATTTAGTCCCTGCTCAGGGTGTGAAGTTGACACCGAAGCACTTTGCTTATTTAAAAATATCTGAAGGCTGCAACCATCGATGCAGTTTCTGTATCATTCCGCATATGAGGGGGGACTTGGTTAGTCGGCCCATCTCCGACGTAATTGTGGAAGCTAAGCAGTTAGTGGAAAGTGGTGTAAAAGAGTTATTGGTTATTTCCCAAGACACCAGTGCTTATGGTATCGATGTAAAATACAAATTAGATTTTGCTGAGGGTAAGGCGCTTGAAACACGCATGCAAGACTTAGCTGTGGCGTTAGGTGAATTAGGTATCTGGGTACGTATGCATTATGTTTATCCTTACCCACATGTCGACAAAATGATTCCTTTGATGGCTGAAGGCAAAATCCTGCCATATCTTGATATTCCATTTCAGCATGCTAGCCCTAAAGTGCTTAAAGCAATGAAGCGACCCGCGCATAGCGAAAAAGTACTAGAACGTATTCGCAAATGGCGTGAAATATGTCCTGATTTAACAATTCGGAGCACTTTTATTGTTGGTTTTCCAGGTGAAACAGAAGAAGATTTCCAGGTTCTGTTAGATTTCTTAGAAGAGGCTCAGTTAGATAGAGTGGGCTGCTTTACTTATTCGCCTGTTGAGGGCGCGCCTGCTAATGAATTGCCTGATCAGGTGCCAGAGGATATTAAGCTAGAACGCCAGCAGCGTTTTATGGAAGCTCAAGCTCTTATCAGTGCTCAACGGCTTCAGGCAAAAGTGGGCACCACTCAAACGGTTCTAGTTGATGAGGTGACACCTGAGGGAGCTGTTGCCCGAAGTATGGCAGATGCACCAGAAATTGACGGGTGCGTATTTATTGATGGCGCTACTCATCTATTGCCTGGTGACTTTGTTGTCGTCGAAATTGAGGAAGCCGATGAATATGATTTGTGGGGGCACTTAGTTTAATTAAGTTCGGTGCGCAAAGACTTTCTTGCTAGCTCTGCGCACCAATTTGGCTTAATTGCTGCCAAAAACGTCTTTTCTATATTCAATTGCGGTCATTTTTTTGAATTGAGGCTTGTGTTTCAATCCCTGATAAGTGAATTTTAAAGTATTTAATTCTTTGTTCATTTTAGTGCCCATAACATGTCCTCCTGCAGCCGTTGCACCAAAAGTTGTATTAATATGTTGAATCAATAACTCTGCAGAAATTGGTTCATGACTGACATCATTCATTCTGTCTGCTAGCCCATCTGATATTGCATTTTTTCCTGTTAAAATGAACGAGCAGAAGATGATAAGAGTTAGTGTTTTTTTAAAAACCATAATCCCCCCTTAACTCATTTTTCAATTAAGCTTATTAGAAATTTGGCAAGAAGACTTCTTGATTTTGTTTGAGTCTTGGTGGCTTTGTATGACGGCTTATAAGTCAGTAGCAATAAATGCGATCAGTTGCTAGATATCTGATTTGGGGTTTGACTTATTCGCTGTTTCGAATCCACACAATACTCAACTCATGTAAGCAATCTAGGTGTCATAGTTAAGTATAAACCTGAAATATATTTTGACGATAGTCTATTTTATTGCTGGGGAGTGGCTGGTTAGTTGTTTGGGTTATTAATAATTATGGGGCTGATTTGGTTTATGGTTTCTACCTGACTTTAAGTAGAAACCACATTCTTTCATTCATATTACGTGTTACTGACTAGATTAATATTTAGCTACCGCCACATGATCCACAGCAGAAATCTTCGCCATGTGTTTTGCTTTCTACTTGTTCACTAGTATTAGAATCAAGGCGTGCAAATAAAACATCATTTTCAATATGAATATATTGTTGGATATCTACTTTAAAAGCTTTAAGGCCGAGGTACAGTGCACGCCATGTATTACAAGCGCCATCGGGTGTGCTTATATTATTGGTTAACTCATCTACTTTAATAATCGCGACAACGACTTCATCTAGATTAAGGCGCATTTTGTTAATTAGTGTTGGTTCAATTTTCGTTTCATCTTTCATTAATGTGGGAAATAATGACTCATTTTCCTGGTTGCTTTGTTCTTTCAGTTTCTCAGTGATGAAACTTAATTGCTCTGCCAGTCCAACAGGGCAGTGTGGTTTGTTTCCATGAACCGTTTCTACTCTATCAGCTAACCTGAAGAGCTCAGGAAGTTGAATGTTACTAATCTTTTCACCTAAACCTTTTAGATAAATTATGAGTTCTGAAATACTTGACTCATCCCAGTTGACATCGTGACCTGATTGATCAATCAGCTTTAGCAATGAACCAAGAATTTCATTTTGTTCGATGTTTGCTCCTGCAATAGCTTCTTGAAGGCTTTTCTTACCGCCGCAGCAGAAGCTCAAATTATAGTGGTTCATAATAGCTGTTGCCCCTGGAATTTCCTGAGATATTTGCTCTAGAGAAGTTTCAAGTAGGTTCATATTTCGCCTCGGTGTTTGGTGTAATAAACTTAATGATGTATTTAAAATACATCTTATTAAATGGATTTTACCTGTATTTTTTAAAGATGTATACTGTATGCATCTTATAGCGAGAATATTATATCGTTGTTTCGATACACAGGTTTCATAATAAAGATTAAAGGATGCTGCTATGCACATTACTCGTTATACCGACTATTCATTACGGGTATTGATGTACTTGGCTGTCAAAGGCAATGAGCTATCAACAATCCGGGATATTGCTGAAAGCTATAGCATTTCAAAAAATCACTTAATGAAAGTTGTTCAAGAGTTGAGCGCTAGAGGTTACATTGAAGCAATTCGGGGTAAAAACGGCGGGATAAGGCTTAATAAAACCCCTGAAAGTATTAACGTTGGTAAGTTAATTAGAACACTTGAAAAGGATCAACCCGTTGTCGAGTGTAGTGGGGCTGATAACCATTGCGTCATAACGCCTACTTGTAAGCTAAAGTCAGTATTTAGCGAAGCTCTGGAAAGTTTTTTTCAAACATTGGATAACTATTCTCTTGCTGATCTTGTACCGCTCGAAGCAGAAATCGGCTTTAAGCAGTTACTTGGTATAAGAGTGGAATATCATGAATGACAAAATTCGGTATTTTTAATCATGTTTGAACGCTTTGCACGACTCGAACTACTGTCATTCCGGTAGTTTATTTAGCTTGAATCCAGATCTTAGGTAAATGGTTTAGACATGAAATGATGGATTCCGGTTGAAAAGCACACCGGAATGGCGATGTTTTTAAGTCAAAGAGCTGCCGTGCAAAGCTTTTTATTTTTTAGTACAAATAGAGGTGAGTTTAATAACATGACAATGCAATCAGGAAATGAGCAGCTTATACCGTTATTCAGTGTTGCGTTTCGCCCTTTTTTTCTGTCAGGAGCGTTATTTAGTTTAGTTGCCATGTCTATTTGGGGGGCTGTTTTAAGTGGGTGGCTTACGTTCGAACCTTATGGAAGCAGTTTTTGGTGGCATGCCCATGAAATGTTATTTGGCTTTACAGTCGCTATCATCGTTGGGTTTTTATTAACAGCAGTGCAAAACTGGACTGGCCTAACCAGTGTTAAGGGTAAATCGCTAGGACTTTTATGGTTGTTATGGTTGATTGCTAGAGTGTTATTAGCGATTGATATAGGTTTGGCTGATTGGGTTATCGTTTTTATTGATTTAGCATTTTTACCTGTAGTTTGCGTGGTAATGGCGCGCTTAATTATAACTGTTAAATTGTGGCGTAATTTAATATTTATTCCGATTTTAGTCTTGATGACATGCTCAAATGCATTAATGCACTGGGGGTTGTTAAATAATAACGCTGCACTCATTAATCAGGGCAGTTATGCCATGGTGATGTTAGTGGTGATGTTAATAACAGTATTAGGTGGACGAGTTTTTCCCATGTTCACTGCTAATGGCACAGGTACTAAAAAAGTTGAAGGTATTCGGATTTTAGAAATCCTAACGATTGCATCAACTGCATTGATTGCACTAATTTATATCACCGGAATCACCTTGCCAGCACTGCTTCAAGCTGTATTATTGTTACTTTCTGCTCTATGCCATTTTACCCGGCTGATTAGGTGGCGTTTTTGGGTAACGTTTAAAACACCTTTGGTTTGGTCATTGCATCTAGGTTATCTAGGGATACCTATAGGATTTTTCTTGATGGCTTTACATTATTTTTCTGGTGATATTTTACTATCTACTGTCGTTCATGCCTTAACAGTTGGCGCGATAGGATCTACTATCTTGTCGATGATTACGCGTGTTTCGTTGGGGCATACGGGACGAAAATTAATAGTGGGAAAAGCTCTGGCTATTGCATTTATTCTGGTTTTTTTAACCTCTTTTGTGCGTGTTTTTTATACTCTGATAAGTGATGATTACTCTTTTTCTATGGCTACAGCGGCACTAATGTGGGTGCTTGCATACGGAATATATTCCGTCATCTTTTTACCAAAATTAATTACAAAGCGGCTGTAAGTCTTCTTTGATAATAAGTATTGTAGAGGATCACGAAGTTATTGTGGTTCTCTCTGATTTGCTTTTCTGGCCTAAGGATTCAAAAAGGAAATATTTTTTTCAAACATTAAATTTCCAGCTTCTTGCTCAGTAAGACCAATAAATTCATTATCAGTATCAAATTGCGTTTCATCTGGGTTGAAAGAAAATAGTTTTTTAGTTACTCCGTTTGAAAATGTTGCGCTAACACTCGGGAGTGGGCTAAATGGTGAGCTGGGAGTTTTTGAAATACTTGTTTTTATAATCATCACATCGCTTGTCATACCTGGTTTCTCCTAAGTATTTTTTTGAATGCATATATTAGCATACTGTAATTATAAACAGTATCTTAATATAATCAAACATTGATTGATTCGAAAGTCATAATGGCACTATTATGAATTCGCTTATATTGACTCACTGCTTTGGCAGGTTTTTTAATTTTGAAAGGCTAAATTTTGACTGATCAAGCTCTATCTATGCTGTCCGATATAGCGACAGAAACACATACTCGTATTCAACAAACATTTAGCGACCTTAACCCTGTTGTGGGGGTTAGTCGAAAAATGCGATCAAATGGTATTCCAGCGGATGCTATGACAATCGACTGTTTAAAAAGCGGCAAACGCATTATTTTAATCCTGCATGATGATCAGCCAGACGTTATTCTTTACCAGTTCTCATTTAAGGATAAAGACCCTGGCGATGAGTTTGATACGATTAAATTTAATGAATTAACGACTCAAATGTTATATGAATGGATACAAAGTTATTTTCTAGGTTCGGTAAATTAAAACTGTTAGATTCAAACTGAATGGCGTTTCATAATGCGAAGCTGTTAGGCGTGATAGATATTATGTAAAGCACACACAAAATACTAAAAAGGATATAAATGTATGCAAGGTAATATGCAAAAACAGGGCTTGTTGATTCCTGATCTATTGGAGCATGCCGCTCAATATCATGGAAGTACAGAAATTGTTAGTCGCTTGGTTGAAGGCGGAATTCACCGTTATACCTATGCCGATGCATTGCTCCGGTCTAAAAAGTTGGCGAATGCATTAGCTCGTTTAGGGGTTCAATCCGGAGACAGAGTGGGTACTTTAGCCTGGAATACCTTTCGCCATTTTGAATTATATTATGCTGTGTCAGGGGCGGGGGCGATAACACATACAATTAACCCCAGACTTTTTCCTGAACAAATTACTTATATTGTTAATCATGCACAAGACAGTTACTTATTTGTAGATTTAACTTTCTTTCCTATTATCGAAAAATTACATAATCACTGGCCATGCTTAAAAGGAGTTGTCGTTCTAACAGACCAAGACAATATGCCAGAAACAAATCTGACTAATGTAATGTGCTATGAAGATTTAATCTCAGATGAGTCTGATGTGTTTGAATGGCCAGAGTTTGAAGATGAGCAAGCAGCCACGCTTTGTTATACCTCTGGTACGACAGGGAACCCTAAAGGGGTTTTATATTCGCACCGATCAACGATTCTTCATGCGCTCGGTTCGGCTCAGCGAGAGGGCTTGGATATTGATAGTGAATCAACGGTTTTACCTGTTGTGCCGATGTTTCATGTGTGTGCGTGGGGGGTTCCCTATGCTGCCCCTATGACGGGTGCAAAAATTGTCTTTCCCGGTGCGGGAATGGATGGCGCTTCTTTAACTGAACTTATTCAAACTGAAAAAGCTGACTTACTCCTGGGGGTTCCAACAGTTTGGTTAGGCTTGCTTAACTATTTAGATCAACAAAGCCAAGTTCTGGAAAGTGTTGAACGCGTTGTTATTGGTGGTTCAGCGGCTCCAGTTTCTATGATTCAAGCTTTTGATGAAAAGCATGATGCTTTTGTGATCCATGCTTGGGGGATGACTGAAATGAGCCCGTTAGGTACAGTTTGCGCGCCTACGCGGGCCTTAAAAGACTTACCAAAAACTGAACGCTACGCTTTGCAATCGAAGCAGGGTCGCCCTGTTTTTGGTGTGCAATTGAAAATTATTGATGATGAAGGAAAGGAGTGTCAGCGTGATGGTGTTGAGTTTGGTCGTCTTTTGGTTAAAGGACCGTGGATTGCTGGACAATACTACTTGGAAGATTCATCAGCGCTAGAAATAGGTGGGTGGTTCGATACGGGGGATGTGGCGACCATTGACCCACAAGGTTATATGCAAATAGTCGATCGTAAGAAAGATGTTATTAAGTCCGGTGGAGAATGGATTAGTTCGATCGAACTGGAAAATGTTGCGGTAGGTCATCCATCTGTTCAGGAGGCGTGTGTCATTGGCGTACTTCATCCAAAATGGGATGAGCGACCTTTATTATTGCTGGTACTGGCTGAAGGGAAGTCGTGTGATGACAGTGAATTATTAGAATTTATGTCGGGAAAGGTTGCAAAATGGTCGTTACCAGATGCTATTTTAGTGGTGGACACACTTCCACACACCGCGACTGGAAAACTGATGAAAAAAGATCTACGTGAGGAGTATAAAAATTTCTTGATTGATATGGGTGAGTGATTTAAAAAGCCTGTTTACGCACCAATAGGCTTTCGGTGTGCTAATAGGTGCTTTTTAAACTAAACGACTCAACAACATCGTCATTCCGGCTAAAAGCATACCGGAATAACGATGTTGTTTTTCAAGTGGTTGAGGTGTAAAGCTCTCTAGTTAGCTATTTAATTTTTTAGCTAATATTTGATTAAACAGTTTAGGGTTTCCTTGTCCTTTTGATGCTTTCATTAATGGTCCCATAAATCCGCCCATCAGTTTTTTACGCTTTTTTTCATCTGCTTCTTGGTATTGTGTTATCTGGTCTGCCATGCCTGCCAATACTTCATCTACAATAGCTTCAAGCGCTCCAGTATCAGAGACCTGTTTTAAGCCTTGTTGGTCAATAATTGCATCGACGTCATTTGATTTTTGAGCCCAAAGTACCTCAAATACTTTCTTTGCGCCGGATGATGAAACGGTTCCATCTTTAATGCGTAAAACAAGTTTTCCAAGCAGTTCGGCATTAATAGGGCACTGTTTAATGCTGATGTCGTCGCTATTTAAGCGGGCAGAAAGTTCACCGGCGACCCAGTTTGCAGATAGTTTTGCATCACCTGAAATTTTGGTGCTGACTTCAAAAAATGCGGCTGTTTCGGTATCGCCAGCTAGAAACTCTGCATCATAATCAGATAGCGCGTATTGCTCTATGAAGCGTGCTGCACGAGCATCGGGAAGTTCAGGCATATCTTCACGAATGCTGTCGATATACACATCATCAATAATGACGGGTAGTAAATCCGGGCAAGGGAAATAACGGTAATCGTTTGCTTCCTCTTTGCTTCGCATTGATCGTGAAATATCCTTCTCTCCATCATATAGTCGTGTTTCTTGGGTAATGGAACCGCCGTCTTCCAAAACATCTATTTGGCGTTCCACTTCAAGCTTGATGGCTTTTTCCATAAAACGGAAAGAGTTTAAGTTCTTTGTTTCAGTTCGAGTGCCAAGTTTTTCTTCACCTTTAGGTCGAATTGAAATATTAACGTCGAAACGCATTGAACCTTGTGACATTTCGCCATCGCCAATTCCAACAGAACTAACAATTGAATGGATTTTTTTTGCAAAAGCGACGGCTTCTTCACTGTTGCACATATCAGGTTCTGAAACAATTTCAATTAACGGGGTGCCTGCACGGTTAAGATCAATACCTGACATGCCATGATAATCATCGTGAAGAGATTTTCCTGCATCTTCTTCAAGGTGTGCATGATGCACACGAATGATTTTCTTGGTGCCATTGGCTAGCTGGATTTCGATATTGCCAGGGCCAACGATTGGGTGGTCCAGTTGTGTTGTTTGGTAGCCTTTTGGTGAATCAGGATAAAAATAGTTTTTCCTGTCAAAGACTGATCGTTTATTAATATCAGCATCAATGGCTAAGCCAAACATAATTGCTTTACGGAATGCTTCTTCGTTCGGGACAGGTAGCGTTCCCGGCATTGCGAGATCAACAAGGCTTGCTTGTGTGTTAGGCTCAGAACCGAATTGAGTTGATGAACCTGAAAATATTTTTGATTTAGTCGCGAGCTGAACATGAATTTCAAGCCCGATAACAGTTTCCCATTGCATAGTAATTCTCCAGGCCTTAAATGTTTTTCGGTGCTAGTGTGTGCCAATCTGTCGCTGTCTGGAATCGATGTGCGACATTAAGCAGTTTTGACTCTTCAAAATAATTACCTATTAACTGCATCCCAATTGGTAGACCGTTGATTAATCCAGCTGGTAATGACATGCCAGGTAAACCGGCAAGGTTGGTTGAGATAGTGAAGATGTCTTCGAGGTACATTTGAACCGGGTCATCACCTTTTGAGTCGAAACCAAATGCCGGTGAGGGTGACGTCGGGCTTAAAATTACATCAATGTCTTCAAAGGCCGAAACAAAATCATTTTTGATTAAACGTCTAACCTGTTGTGCTTTGTTGTAGTAAGCGTCGTAATAGCCAGCTGATAATGCATAAGCACCAATCAAGATGCGTCGCTTAACTTCATCACCAAAACCTTCAGTTCGGCTGCGTTGGTACATATCCATTAAATCTTTTGGGTCTTCACAGCGGTGGCCATAACGTACACCATCAAAACGGGATAGATTAGCAGAGCATTCAGCGGGAGCAATTACATAGTAAGCCGGAACAGATAAATGTGAATGGGGCAACGAGATTTCTTTAAATGTCGCACCTTGGCTTTCTAGCTGTTTGATTGAATCCTGTAGAATATTTTGAAGCTCAGGGCTTAGATGCTCATTGAAGAACTCTTTAGGCAAACCAATACGTAAACCGTCAATTGAATTGTTCAGGCTTGCAGTATAGTCAGGTACGTCTTTAACGATGCTGGTTGAGTCTTTTGCATCATGGCCAGCCATCACATTAAGCATCATTGCAGCATCTTCAGCTGTACGTGCCATAGGGCCTGCTTGATCCAAGCTGGAAGCAAAAGCGATCATGCCATAACGTGATACGCGACCATAAGTAGGCTTTAATCCTGTCAAACCACATAATGAAGCGGGTTGACGAATAGAACCACCAGTATCCGTTGCTGTTGCGATCGGTGTTAAACGTGCGGCTACTGCGGCAGCTGAACCACCCGATGAACCACCGGGAACAAGCTGTTCTTTATCGCTCCATGGGTTGATGACTTTACCAAAGTAGCTGGTTTCATTTGACGAGCCCATCGCGAACTCATCCATGTTTGTTTTGCCAAGACAAACAGCGCCCGATGTTTTCATGTTACTAACAACAGTCGCATCATAAGGCGAGATAAAATTCTCAAGCATTTTTGAGCCGCAAGTAGTTAATACGCCTTTTGTGCAAAAGATATCTTTATGTGCGAACGGGATTCCCGTCCAGTCTGTTGCTTTGCCTTCAGCACGAATTTGATCGGCTGCTTTTGCTTCTTCTAGGGCTAGTTCATCAGTAACGGTGATGAAGCTGTTTATTTCTCCATCCTTTGCTTTGATTCGGTCTAGATAGTGCTGTGTTAATTCAACACTGGAAAACTCGCCTTGCGAGAGTCCTATGGATAATTCTTTAACAGTTTTATTAAACATGGCGTGTGCTTTTATTTGATTAATTAGTTGGTAAACAATGACGGATATTATTTCTGGTTTGAGTTGGCTTATTCAATTACTTTGGGAACAAGATATAACCCGTCTTCTACTGCCGGTGCGACAGCTTGATATTTTTCGCGTTGATTGGTTTCTGTGACAACATCTTTTCGTAATATTTGAACCGCATCCATTGGATGGGCCATAGGCACAATATTGTCTGTATTAACCGCTTGTAGCTGGTCTACCAGAGATAATATGTTATCTAAGTCGCCGCTGAGCTTAGGGACGTCTTTCTCATCAATCTTAAGGCGAGCAAGGTGTGCGATTTGGTTTATATCATCGGGTCCGATTGACATGGACGTTCCTCATAAATTCAATTTGTTGAAAGTAAAGGCTGGAAGGTATCTTCGGCCATCAAAAAATGGCAAGTATCATAGCAGGAAATCTGCTCTCTAAATAGCGTGTGTGAGCGATTGAGTTGTCAGTTTTGTTATTCATTTTATTGCTGAGAGTAGTGTAAGGCCACAATGTTAGTCAGTGATCTGGTCTATATGTCGTTTATGGGTATATGTTTGTACTTTTAAAGTTGTCTAAGTTTAAGCTGTTTGTTAGTTAATTTTAGTTTTGTTATGTTTAATGTGTAAGTTGTTTGAATTAAGTTGCTGAAATTAAACAGTAAAATATAACATTTGACAATGTATAAAAAAATCATAATTATAGTGTACAAATGTACACGTGAATTTAATTAAATTATCCAAAGGTAGATTTCCTTATGCCACAATATAAAGCCCCTTTAAAAGATATCGATTTTCTATTGAATGATGTGTTTGATATCCAAAAACATTATCAGTCGATCCCCGGTGGTGAAGAAGCAACACCTGATATGGTTGATATGATATTGAGTGAGTGCGCAAAGTTTTGTGAAAATGTACTTTCACCTCTATACCAGTCTGGTGATGAAGAAGGCTGTAAATTTGATGCTGGTAAGGTTACTACGCCTAAAGGATTCAAAGATGCTTATGAGCAATATGTAGCTGGTGGTTGGCAGTCACTCTCTCACCCTGTCGAGTTTGGAGGCCAGGGCTTGCCTTCTTCATTGGGTATTATTAAGTCAGAAATGATTGGTACAGCTAACTGGGCCTGGAGTATGTATCCTGGTTTAAGTCTGGGTGCGATGAATACAGTACTTTTACACGCCAATGATAAGTTAAAAGAAATATATTTAACGAAAATGACAGAAGGCACATGGACAGGAACAATGTGCTTAACTGAGCCTCAATGTGGTACTGATTTAGGTCAGGTTAAAACCAAAGCAGAGCTAAATGAAGACGGCTCATACGCTATCACTGGAACTAAAATATTTATTTCAGCAGGCGAGCATGACTTAGCTGAAAATATTGTTCATATCGTCTTAGCGAGATTACCAGGCGCACCGAAAGGAACGCGTGGAATCTCTTTATTTATCGTGCCTAAAAACAAGGTTAAAGCAGACCAAAGTGTTGGTGAATCCAATAATGTTATATGTGGTTCTATCGAACATAAAATGGGCATAAAAGGCTCGTCAACAGCGGTATTGAATTTTGATGGTGCTGAGGGGTATTTGATTGGGCCAGAAAATAAAGGTTTGGAATGCATGTTTACCTTTATGAATACTGCTCGTATCGGTATTTCTATTCAGGGTGTCGCGGCAAGTGAACTATCTTATCAAGGCTCGTTGCCTTATGCGAAAGAACGTTTATCTATGCGTTCATTGAGTGGTACAAAAGAACCTGAAAAAGTTGCCGACCCTTTAATTGTTCATCCAGATGTTCGGCGTATGCTTTTGACCCAAAAAGCCTTTGCTGAAGGTGGGCGAGCAATGCTTTATTATTCGGCATTGTTTGCCGATAAAGTGGCTTCGGCTGAAACAGAGAAAGAAAGGGAAGAAGCGGATGAAACACTGGGAATGTTGACTCCGATCCTGAAAGCATTTTTAACCGAAACAGGATACGAATCAGCAAATCTCGGGATGCAGGTATTTGGTGGTCATGGTTTTATTAGTGAGTGGGGGATGGAGCAAATTGTACGTGATACTCGTATATCTACGCTTTATGAGGGTACTACAGGCATTCAGGCGCTTGACCTTCTAGGGCGTAAGATTATGCTTAGTAAAGGTGCAAATCTTAAGTTCCTGACTAAAGAAATATTCAGCTTTTGTAAAGATTATGGGCTTATTTCACGTAACCCTCATAAGAAAGATATGCTGAAGTTTATTACGCCTTTATTCAAGATTTTAGCTGAATGGCAAATACTTACTTTTAGAGTCATGCATGGCGCATCGAAGGACCGTGATTATGTCGGCTCAGCGTCTGTTGATTATGTTATGTATTCTGGTTATGTGGTGATGGCTTTCTTATGGGCGAAAATGGCACAGTCAGCTTATGAAAAAATTGAAACAGGTGAGGGAGATGTCGAATTTTTGAAAGCTAAAATCCAAACAGCTGAATTCTATTTTGATCGCTTATTACCAAGAGCAAAAGTACATGCGAATACAATGGTCAAAACACCTAAGAGCTTAATGCAGATGGATGAAGCAAATTTTTCATTTAGCTAATTGATCTATTGAGGGGGTTCACGCCACAGATTAGTACTTCTGAGGCGTGAGATAGTTCTTTTGTTTTATGGTTGAAGCTTAATTGAAAAATAACGTTTTTTTAGAATAGCCATAATTTTTTTTCTGGTGCGCTGGTATTCTGGCTATAAAACTTTCTAGAAGAAGAGCTGGTTTCATCGTTATGAGATTTTTGAGCTGCAGTATGTACTTCTTGTTTGCATTCTTTCATTAATTGCACTGCCCAGCTTTCATCAACTTCTATCTTGTCCTGGTCGTTTAGGGCGCTATGTCTTCGTGCATTCACAACTGTCATCTTTTCTCCGATTTAAATATTATCTTCTGGTATTTCTATTCAAAATAACAGGATGATTGAATCGATATAGTTGGACGAAAAGCAAAGAAGGGTGCAATAAAACAATTTGCAGTTTTAATTCACCAGTGTAGAGGTCACATTTAAGTAGTCTACCTGAGCTTATACACATCCATGTTGTTGTTTTAATTTCGGCATTATCCTGACGCGCCGCAATAGTATTGAGGTTGCTTGTTGGGGTCAATGGTCAATCTCTCACAGGGGGTGTGAGAGATCTCGGATAAAACTCAAAAGTTAATATGAAGAAAATATTGCGGGGTGTTGTTCGTCTTGCATTGTTAGTGGCGAAAATACACCTGAACTAAATGGTAACCGAATTTTGTTTTAATTGGCCCGTGAATCACCTTTAATGCTTTTTTAAAAATCACTTGGTCGATCGGTTTAACAAGTTGGCCACGTTTTATTTCGCCTAAATCACCTGACTGCTTTCTGGAGGGGCACTGGGAGTGCTTTTTAGCAAGCACCCCGAAATCTGCGCCATTTTTAATTTTCTCTTTTAAATTGATTGCTTCCTCTTCTGTTTTAAGCAGGATGTGCCGAGCCATTGCTGTTGTCATTTTTGTTCCTAAACAGCTGTGCTGCTTTGTATTGATTTTCAGGTATAGAATTGACGACGTTTAATATATACGTTCATACCATCTTTGTTGGATAAAGTAATCTGCGCTTGCGGGTTGAGTTCCTGACCTTTGGCAAGCGAAATCTCAAAACATTGTACAATGCTAGCCAGTATAAGTTTAGCTTCCATCATGGCAAATGCTTGTCCGATACATACACGTGGCCCAGTACCAAATGGTATATAAACATGCTTCGGAATAGATTTTTCATTTTCCGCTGAAAAACGTTCAGGGTCGAATTTTTCAGGGTTAGGAAAATATTTAGGGTTGGTGTGATTTGCAAAAGGTGAAATGAAAATAACCTTGTCTTGAGGAAATAGATAATCTCCAATGATGGTGTCTTCGTTTGCTTGGCGAGTATTTAAAGTCCATACGGGAGGTAATAGCCGCATAGATTCTTTAATGACCATTTCGGTGTAGATTAAATCGCTGAGATTAGAAAACTCAGCCGTCTTGCCCTTAAGAACGGCATCTAATTCAGTTTGGAGTTTTGTTTGAATTTCAGGGTGTTTTGCTAATAAGTAGAAAGCCCAGGAAAGTGCATTTGATGTTGTTTCATGTCCAGCAACAAAAAGTGTTATTAACTCATCCATCACCTGTTTAGGGCTCATTTTTGAACCATCTTCATATTCGGCTAATAACAACATCGACATCATATCGCCGTTATCATCAATCTCGCCATTGGGTTTCATTCTGGATTGAATAATCTGGTCAATAGTTTGATGTAAGGTTTTGCGTGCTTTTGATAATTTTAAGTTGCCAGGGCTGGGTACCCAATCTGGCATTGGAATAATTTGAAGAAAGCGCTTGTTGATCATATCCTGAACAACTTTCATTGTTTCACCGATTTGGTCTGCTTCATTTTCCATGCTGTCCATATCAGTATCAAATAATGTTTTAGTAACGATATACATGGTTAATTTGAACATATCATCACTAATACTTCGTACTGTACCGCCTTCCCAGTTAGCGATGTATTGCTCAGTATAATCACTCATTGTTTTTGTATAGGCTTCCATGCGTCTAAAATGAAAACCTGGCTGAACGAGTTTACGGTGAACTTTATGAGACGGTGTATCATTGTTAGTGACTAAGCCATTACCTAGAATCGTCCCCATGATTTTTACATCACGATCAGCCTTTCTAAAGTTTTTAGCTTCACTGACTAAAATTTTATGAGCAATATCAGCATCAACGACTAAAGCCATATCAATAAGCGGCAAATGAAATTCAACAACATCTTCGTAATCATTGGTCAGACGCTTAAAGAAGCTTAAAGGACTTTTGGCGAATTCAGGTAAGCACCCAAGAATTGGAACACCTGTCTCTTTTGGAATGGGCGTGTGTGTATCATTTAAGGTGATGGAAGCGGTGGACATAAATAGTACCTCAATCGTTATTTTTATTTAGGTGACTTACTTTGCCATAATGTGACTGTCAGTCACAAAGTGTTTTTTTGGAACAGTCTGTTCCAAACTTGTATGGATTATGTGGGTGTTTTGTTTTGAGGGCTCAGAATTAAAGGGTGGTAATTATTTAAGGAATTAGAAAGAGCTGGTGAGAATTAATCCCACCAGAATCAGTAGATGAAATATTAATCTTTAGGTGTTCTTATCAGTAATACATCGCTTTCAGCTAGATTGAGAATTTTGTGAGCTGTAGACCCTAGTAAAACTTCAAGTCCATGGCGACTGTGACTCCCTGCTATGATTAGGTCAGTATTCATGTTTTCGGCTTGCTTAAGTATGGTTTGCGCAGGGGGGCCAAAGCAAACAATTAAACTATTGGGGTCAAGTCCAGCCTTTTCAATTAATGGCTTAAGATAATTTGCACCAGATTGAGCAAGCTCTTCTTGGTCCAGTGGAGGGGGGATTTGTCCTGGGCTACCGGCCCAATCTGCGATAATAAGATCCAAAACAACGTGAACAATATTAAGCTTCACATTATTGTTTTCTTCTAAAAACTCAGCTGCTTTTTGCAAAACGTGTTTTGAGCTTTTGCTACACTCAACTGCAACAAGAATATTTTTGTAAGTGTGCATAATTTTCCCCTGTCAGATCTTCATTGTTGTTACGATAGATTTCATCTCTTCTCTTTATATTAGACCTTAATTACATAAATTAAATGATATTAGTCAATTCTACATCAGATCTATTTTAATGGTTTTTGTGGCGCATCATGTCTGCTAACTCTGATCGATTGGAAATATTTAGTTTTTGATAAATTCTATACAAATGATTAGAAATAGTTGAAGGAGACAGTGAAAGACTTTTAGCGATTTGTTTGAAACTCATACCTTGAGTAACGCCATCAACGACTTGAAGTTCACGTTTGGTTAATTCATCTAGAGGGGTCATTGGTCTAACGGTGATACGAAAAAGGTCGCCTAATTTTTTGCTGCTAATATGTAGTTCATTTTCAATTTTTTTCAGGCCTTCTTCTGGAATAGAGAAGGGCAATGACTGGTCCGAATAATTTGGGAAATATTCCTCCATGGTATCCAAAAAGATTGTCTCAGCTTCATGATAGATGCCGTGTTTATCGCAAATAGCAGTATGGCTGAATTTACCTTGCTCAATGGTATTCAGGTTTTGCATACAGGCTTGAGAGGCAGCGTTAAGTAAGTGATATAGGGCTCTTTGATAGCAGTTTTTTTCACTGGTCGTAAACTTTGTATCGGGATCTTTTCGGTATATCGTTAATAAAGTATAAATACCACTACGTTTATCGATATGAATAGAACTCAGGATTCGTGTGATTTGATAAGGCTTGAAAACTTTTAAATAGATTTCGGACGAAAAAAAATTCTCGTCGCTAAGCGCATCACTCATATCGACAGGCTCACCAATACGTGTAAAAAGGAGTTTACTGATAGGGTTGATTGGTAAAAATTTAAGGAGGGTATCAGAGAACTCTTTCGGTAAGCCAATAGTTGTATGAGTATGGAAAGTGCGTGTACTGAGATGGCCGGTACTCCAAATGGCTGCATCAAAATCAATTAATGTCTGTAACTCATTTAAAGCCCAATGACGAAATTGTGCCAATTCAATGTGTTGCGTTGATCGATACAAACGGCTAATAAAATGATCAATGGGATCCATTATAATAATTCTCGTTGATTAAACGGTTTTTCTTATTTTGATAGTGTAATCACCATTAGGGTAATTTTACTATCCAAAACTTCATATTTCTCTGGCACACTGAATTTCAAATTGACCAAGGTGAACTTTTCTATGGATACTCAAAAAAGTGATGTCATTATTGTTGGTGGCGGTATAGCTGGTTTAGTTACCGCTTTTGAATGCTTGAATAGTGGTTTAAATGTCACGATTATAGAGAGAGATAAAGAGGAAAATCTTGGAGGTTTAGCGAAACTTTCATTTGGCGGTATGGCATTGGTCAATACGCCGCTTCAAAGAAAAATGGGGGTGCATGACAGTCCTGAAAGGGCGCTGAAAGATTGGTATTCGTTTGCAAACTTTGGCGAAGAAGATTTCTGGCCGAAACAATGGGCAAAATATTATGTCGATCATTGTTTAAAAAATGTATATGAATGGTTGATAGAACACGGCATGAAGTTTCTTCCTGCGGTCAACTGGGTAGAGCGTGGTCAGTATGGTAAGGGTAATAGTCTTCCGCGATACCATATTCTTTGGGGAACAGGATATCGGCTTGTTGAGCGCTTTATTGAATTATTACAAAGCCATAAAAATAAACATAAGTTGAAAATATTATATGAGCATAAAGTTCATGATTTTTTTCGAGATAAGGGAAAGGTCACAGGTTGTCAGGTTCTTAATGAAAAGACTTCTGAGGAAATTGAACTATATGCAAGTTATACCATTGTCGCGACAGGTGGAATTGGTGGCAACTTACAGAAGGTAAGAGATAACTGGTATCAGCCTTGGGGCAAACCTCCTGCTGAAATATTGAATGGCTCTCATAAATATGCAGATGGTTTATTACATGATGTATTGAGTGAACAAGGCGCGGCAGTCACGCATCTGGATAAAATGTGGAATTATGCTGCTGGTATTCCTCACCCAAAACCTAGCTTTGAAGGGCAAGGTTTGAGTCTTATTCCATGTAAAAATGCATTATGGTTAGATCATACTGGTAAGCGTATTGGTCCGGAGCCATTAGTTACGGGCTTTGATACCAATGAATTATGTCGTCGAGTGTCTGAATTAGAAGCGCCTTATACTTGGCAATTATTCAACTGGAAAATTGCCATTAAAGAGTTTGCTGTTTCTGGTTCTGAGCATAACCAAAATATCAGAGACAGAAAATTATTTTCATTTTTGAAAGAAGCGATTTTAGGCAATCATCGTTTAGTAAAACAAATGCAGGAAGAGAGTGATCATTTTATTGTTGCTGATAGCTTGCCAGAACTTGTTTCAAAAATGAATGCCTTAAATAGCGACAATAGCGTTAGTCTAGAAGATGTTCAGAATCAGGTGCAGCAATATGATGACATGATTAGTCGTGGGCCAGCATTATGGAATGATGATCAGTTGAGGCGTATTCAGCATGCACGGGCATGGCGTGCAGACAAACTACGAACCTGTAAGCCAAATGCTATTTTAGATCAAAGCTCTGGGCCCTTAATTGCGGTCAAACTAAGACTCATTTCTCGAAAGAGTTTGGGCGGAATTCAAACTGACTTACAAAGTCGTGTTTTAGATTTACAGGGCGAACCAATTAAAGGGCTGTATGCCATTGGTGAAGCAGCAGGTTTTGGCGGGGGCGGGGCAAGTGGGTTTAAGTCACTGGAAGGTACTTTTTTATCCGGTTGTATATTAACTGCTCGAGCGGCTGCGGAATCTATTCGTCAATCGTAAATACATAGTCATAAAAATTCGAAAAAAAGAGGCATGAATTGTGAAAAAAACAGGCGCATGGTTAGTAAAGTATGCATTAGAACAAATTGGTGTTCATTATACTTTTGGTATTCCAGGAGTACACAATACCGAAATTTATGATGAGTTGAACAAATCCGAACTGATTACACCTATGCTGGTAACGCATGAAGGTTGTGGCGCTTTCATGGCCGATGCGATGAGCCGGGTCAGTGGTTCAATCGGAACATTAGTCATTGTTCCTGCAGCAGGTGCAACCCATGCAGCAAGTGGTATTGGCGAAGCCTTTTTAGACGGTATTCCTATGCTGGTGATTAGTGGTGGGGTTCGAAGCGATTCTGAGTTTACTTATCAGCTGCATGAGATGGACCAGCATGCCATGATGGCACCTATTACTAAGGCGACGTTTAAAATTGGGGCACAAGGCGAGGTTTTAGAAACTATATATAAGGCTTATGAACTTGCAATTTCGGGTGAACCCGGGCCAGTGTTTTTAGAGATCCCGGTTAACCTTCAGCTTTATACTGGAGAAATTGAATCAGTATTAAGCTATGAAGATTACGTGAAACGACATAAAACAAAACAAGAACCAGACGCTTCAAGTGATAAACTTGATCAAGCTGTTGAACTATTATTGCAAGCTAAATCGCCAGGTTTATTTTTAGGGTGGGGGGCGGTTGATGTAAGTGAAGCAACAATGCGTATTGCGGAGTTGTTAGCTGCACCTGTATCGACAACGCTACAAGGCTTAAGTTCTTTTCCTGCCAATCACCCCTTGCATACAGGTATGAGTTTTGGTCCTGCAGCAGTACCTGCAGCAACAAATGCTTTTTTAGAATGTGATTGCATGCTTGCTATCGGGACACGTTTTGGTGAAATAGGGACAGGAAGTTTTGGTGTTAGCGTCCCTGAGAACTTAATACATATTGATATCAACCCAGAAGCTATCAATGCAAATTATCCAGCCAAAATTGCAATAACTGGTGACTCTAAAGATATTGCTCCCCTTTTGCTTCAGAAACTTGAAGCAAAAATTACAGAACAAAATATCAATGTATGCGCTCGTATGAAAAGTGTTAGTGCTAACATCGCCAAAGACAAGCTTGCCTACACTAAAGAGTGGCATCAGCACGATACTAAGGGTCGTGTTAATCCATCAAAGTTTTTTGATGCTTTAAGGGTGAAGTTGCCTGATGATGGTTTTGTCGTCGTTGATGATGGTAATCATACCTTTCTGACTGCCGAGCTTATGCCGATTCATACCCCAAGAAGCATGATATCACCAACTGATTTCAACTGTATGGGATATGCAGTTCCAGCGACAATTGCAGCAAAATTAGCAAACCCTGACAAAGACGTCGTCTCGATTGTTGGAGATGGTGCCTTTCTCATGACCTGTATGGAAATTATTACTGCAAGTGAGCATAGATTAGGCGCAATTTTTACTGTGTTCAATGACGGTGAGCTATCGCAGATTGCACAAGCTCAAAATGTACCTTATAACCGTAAAACATGTACGGTGCTAGGCAATACCCGTTTTCAAGGCGTCGCGCAGGCAACTGGGGCAGAATATGTTCGTATTGAGAATGATTCTGATATCAATGAATGCATAGATAAAGCTTGGGAGCATTCAAAAAAAGGTTGTCCCGTTATATTGGATGTAAATGTGGATTACAGTAAACAAACCCGCTTTACAAAAGGTATTGTTGGCACCAACCTTAAGCGATTACCATTGAATACAAAGATACGAATGGTCAGTCGAGCCTTAGTTAGAAAAGTGACAGGCTAGTCGACATACTATGGTAAGCCCCTTTTTTGAAAGGGCGCTTATTTATTAATAACAGATTGCAGTTTTTCAGAAACCTCACATAGCTCATCAGTTACATTTGTAAGATCATTCGTTGAATCTAATAACTGTTTAACTGATTGAGCATTGCGGTTACTGACTGCACCAACCTTATCAGATGCTTCAGCAACATCGCTCATATTGTCATTAAGTCTATCCATCACTTCAGATACATTATGAATTTGATGCGTAACTTCATTCACTGAATTAGCAGTACTAGATAATACATTCGCTGAACGCAAAACAAGCTCAACACCATCATCAACTTCAATTGAGCCTTGTTGTATGACAGATTTTATTTCTTGAGCAGAGCGATCACAGCGGATGGATAACTCACGGATTTCATCAGCAACTACTGCAAATCCACGGCCTCTATCTCCAGCTCTGGCCGCTTCAATACTTGCATTTAAAGCGAGCAGGTTTGTTTGGCTAACAATCCCTAAAATAACCTTGATTACATCTTCAATTTGAGAAAAATTATTTTTAATTTTCCCCATATTATCTGAAACTTTTGTCATCGCATGGCCAGTCGAAATTACATTTTGCTCTGTTGTATTTGTAATATCCTCCATATGAATAACAATTGATGATGTTTCGTGTAGAGTCTCTTTAGTGTCAGAAACAGTTTTTGAAATATCTTCAGATGCTTCAACTTGTGAAATAGCTCCGCCTTCAATTAAATGACTGTTATCCCCCATGTTTTGTAAATTTTTCATAAGGGTGTTTGTTGAAGAAAAAAGTGTTTGGCTTGTATGTTTTGCCTCACTTAGAATTTCACCCAAACGTAGTGCGTCTGTACTGGATACTGTCGCTAATTCAGCTGCTTTTTCTTGGGCATCAATGGCTTCGGTTAATGATTGTTCTCTTATACGGAGTGCATAACTCTGGGCAAGCCAGATAATAATCATAGGAAGTAAATAACCTGAATAAGTATCAATCTTTTTACCCGTTTCTGTAAATTCAAAAAGAGGTAAGGCATAACTATTGAAGTCGAGGATAATCATAGTTAGAACAGTTATAAAGGCGACTATAAACCATGCAAATCCTGACTTTCGGCCTGCGAGTAAATAACTAATACAAATGAGTGCCGGCATCCAAAAAATGTGGGGTGAATCAAGTCCTCCAAGATTGAATATCATATTCATACCATGAGGATAAGTACTAAGCATTGTGATATTGGCGGCAATGACAGGGGGAATTGATTTTTTGATGAGTGTACTTGTAATTAATATCAGCACTAAGCCAAATGAAGAGCTGAGCACCAATGTAGAGTGGTCTAATTTAGACCACTTAATAATGCTGTAAATCATCACAATGGCGGCAAAAAAGTGAAAATATAGAAGAACTCTGTATTGGACAGCAAGCTCTTTAGGCATATTTTCATGCTTAGGCCAAAAGAAATTAATATATGACTCAATTGGGTTTAACACAGAGTGACTCCGTGAGGGATAAAAACATAACGCTTATTTCGCATCTTTTAAACGGTCTCATCTCTTTGAAAACTAGCTAAATATTGGATATTAATTTATTAGGTAAGTTTAGTTTTATTTCTTGCTAAAGCAATTCTGAAACCGGACGTCTTTAAATAAATTAAAATAAATATGGACAGAATAGGAATATCTACACATAATACTGATTATGTATACAGTACTGCTCCAGTAAAAGTACGAGAAGTACTAACCATTAAAAATTATTGATCGGTAGGGGAAAATCTTAAATGAATGACAACAAAAAAAAGGCCTTAAGCGCAGCTTTGTCACAAATTGAACGCCAGTTTGGTAAAGGCGCAGTGATGAAACTGGGTGACCAACCGCGAGATCTCATGCCGTCTGTGTCTACAGGCTCTCTCGGTTTGGATATTGCTTTAGGTATAGGCGGCCTTCCTTATGGACGTATTGTTGAAATTTATGGGCCTGAGAGTTCGGGTAAGACAACGTTAACATTACAAACAATTGCTGAAGCTCAAAAGCAAGGTAAAGTATGCGCCTTCGTTGATGCTGAGCATGCGCTCGATCCTATATATGCCGAGAAGCTAGGCTTGAATGTTGATGAATTATTAGTTTCACAGCCCGATACCGGAGAGCAAGCGCTAGAAATTGTAGATATGCTAGTACGTTCTAATGCTGTAGACGTTATTGTTGTTGACTCTGTTGCTGCACTAACACCTAAAGCCGAAATTGAAGGTGATATGGGTGATAGTCATATGGGCTTGCAAGCACGTTTAATGTCACAAGCGCTGCGTAAATTAACGGGTAACATCAAGAGTGCTAATTGTTTAGTTATCTTTATTAACCAGATTCGTATGAAAATCGGTGTTATGTTTGGTAATCCAGAAACAACAACTGGTGGAAATGCATTAAAATTTTACTCTTCAGTTCGCTTGGACATACGCCGTATTGGTGCAGTGAAGCAGGGCGATGAGATCATTGGTAATGAAACACGAGTGAAAGTGGTTAAAAACAAAGTTTCACCACCGTTTAAGCAAACTGAGTTTCAGATTTTATATGGCAAAGGTATTTATCACTTAGGTGAGGTCGTTGATCTAGGTGTTAAAGAAGGTTTTGTAGATAAAGCAGGCGCATGGTACAGCTATAACGGAGACAAAATCGGTCAAGGTAAGGCGAACGCAGCTAACTATCTAAAAGAAAACCCAAAAGTGGCGGAAGAGATAGAAGCAAAAATACGTGAGAAGCTGATGCCAAAACCAGAAACTCCTGAAGCAGGAACTTCGGATGAACTAGCTTTAGAGATATAGTTTGAGATAAATTGAGTACTTTTAACTTTAGTTGTTTCTTTAAATTACTTCGTTATTTCGGCTAAAAGTACTGCCGGAATAACTACGGTTTGAGTTGTCTAAAGCCCTCAAATATAGTGTTTGTTGCGAGAGCAGTTTGATCATCACGGATCATACTGCTCTTTTTTTATTAGGGCTTTAAGATAAAACGTTGATGGTTATTCAGTCATTAATTCAACATTATCAAAGCCTTGCTCATCATTTTTAAGTTCCAGAGCAGCGGTGTCATCACCTGCGCTTTTATCTGGAAAAATTAGAGGTAGTGGTTGTTCAGCGGCTGCATTTTTAATAGGCATTTGAGTTTCAGTCGATACGGGGGCTAGGCTTTTTGGTGCTACTGAATTTTCAATTGATATGATACTGGTTTCAGGGGATGTTTTTAATTTGTTTAAGGTATGTTTTGTCTCAAGTTGGCTGGCCTCAAGCTGCTTTTTAAGGTCGCTTACCATTTTAATGAGTTCTTCGGTTGCGTTATAAAGTTTTTGAGGTTCAAGATCTTTGCCATATGCTTTTTGGTTAATGCTGTTAAGTAAAGATACTATATGAAGAATGTGCTTTTCAGACTCAACGGCCTCTAGCTTAATCACTTTTTCAGACTCTAGTGCCACAAAGTAAGCGTGTTTAGTTGCCCAGAGAGCTTCTTCGCCTGCCTTCTTAACTCCTTTTCGGTCACGGTAATTTTTTCGAATAAAATTATTAGAGGCCTCAAGCACTTTGGCAGCCTTTTCAAAACTGATTTCAGCATACGTATCAGCATCTATGTCATCGGCCTTTTCAAAAAAAGCTTCTGCTTCAGTTAGGTGAATGTTTTTAAGTGTGTTAATTTCAAGTTCAGACATATCACTTAATAACGATGTTTGGTCTCGTCCAGCTTGTGCCGAGTCGCCTTTTTCAATTAACTTCACCAAATCAAGCAAGTCCTCCATAATATCCTGATAGTCTTCAGCTAGTAATGTTGGTGTATTAAGCGTAATTAAAACTTCTTTATGAGCTAGTGATTCTTTTAGGTTTGCTTTGACTGTTGTTTTATTTTTGTATGAATCTTCAATGAAGTTTTGGGCTGCTATTGCTGCCATAAGGGCTGCATTTTTAATGTCTTTAGGCGGTTCAACTAAATATTCGCGAGCCTGTGTAATGCTTTCTTGTGCTTGTAATAAGTGAAGCGGTGCATAAAATTCAAGCTCAGCTGCTTTTGCATCGAGTAGTTTTTGCTCAGCCGTTTCTATAGCTTGTTCTGGTGTGAGGGTTGACTTGGTTGCTTCTTGTGCCGAGCGTTGTTGAATGCTTTCAGAAACTGCAATTTGCTTGCTTGCACATGCTGATAACAATAAATAAATTAAAGCGGTAGATAGTATGCGAAATTTCCTGCTATGCATGTTTTTTCCTTGGCATGATTATGAATAAATAAAAAATGAGTATATGCATGAGGTGCTGATATTGCTATGTAGAATTACCATTGATGATAGAAATGGTGAACAGGTCCATGTCCCTTGCCTACATTTAAACTATCAGCTTGTATGATTGCTTTGTGTAAGTACTGGTTTGCTTTACATACAGCTGTTTTCATTGAGTCTCCAAAAGCTAAATTTGCTGCAATTGCAGAAGAAAGTGTGCAGCCTGTTCCGTGTGTATTACTTGTTAGGAGTTTGGTTTGCTTAAATTCATGAATTTCGTCATTAGATAGTAAAAGGTCAATGCAGGTATCACCTACAAGGTGTCCACCTTTAAGTAAAGTCGATTCTGAACCCAAATCCTTTAACTGGTAAATAGCTTGGAGCATGGTTGTTTTTGAATTAGCCTGAGTCGAGTCCGTTAATATAGCGGCCTCAGGAATATTTGGTGTTATGAGTGTTGTTATAGGAAAAAGTTGTGATTTGATTACTTCAATTGCGTTATCTTCAATTAACTGCTTTCCGCTGCTTGAGACCATTACAGGATCAAGTACGATATTTTTGGGCTGATATCTGTGAAGAATTTTGATGACTAACTCAACGGTACTTTTATTATTTAACATTCCAATTTTAACGGTTGAAATATCAAGATCACTAAATACGGAATTTAATTGTGACTCTATGATTGAATAGGGAAGCGAATAAACCTCATCAACACCACAGGTATTTTGGGCTGTGATATTTGTTATGACTGAAGCACTGTAAACACCTAGTGCCGAGAGTGTTTTGATATCTGCTTGAATACCGGCGCCGCCAGAAGAGTCTGAGCCAGCAATTGTTAAAACAATGGGTGGGGGAGTCAAAGCTTTACCTTCAGGTTGGTAAAAAGAAAATAGTATTAGATATCGCAGGTTTAATTCAAGCACTGTCTGTATTGTAACGAAAGTAATCTGTGCGGCTAAGTTATTAGTGGGTATAATTTCAATTCGATTCATATTCTAAATAGATAAAAATGTGCTAAAACTTATATTCCTTCCTTTATTATGTCTTTTTTTTTCACCTAACGGCTTCGCCGGGTTAACTGCTGAACAGGTTTTAGGGGAATATTGGAAGGACCCTTTATTTGGAGAAGCGGCAAGTGAAGCAACAATTTTTGTTGATTTGGTTTCAGATGACGTTTGGCCTCCCAAAATTACAGTCCCGCTGGCTCGTAACATACGATTTGTATTTTTAAATAAAAGTAAACAACCTCACTTGATGGCTTTTTCTAAAGATATTCGCATTCAATTAGCTGATGAACGTTTTCAGAAGTTTGTTGATGACGAATTATTTCATTCTCAACAAAAGGTAATTGCTGGGTTAGGCCACAGTCATGCATCGTCATCGGTAGATGATGCTCAGGCACTAGTTAAAACCCTGGATCAATGGCCGACGGTTTTTGTAAAACCAGAAGACAGGAAAGAGATTTTAATTCGTTTTGATGAGTTAACAACAATTTCATTTACTTGTGCTTTGGGTGATCATGAAGAAAAAGAATACAAAGGTTTGATAGAAATCGTTAAATCAATCGACTTAAATGACAAAAGTAAAACTAGCGGCTGGCAGCTGCTGAATGACTAACTAACTTCTATAGTTGGTGTTTTAAAATCAAAGAGAGCAATATGTTAAAAAGCACAATTAAAGCTATTGAGTGGAAAAATGATCAACTTGTTTTATTAGACCAAAGAATTTTACCAAAATCTGAGTCATATATTATTTGTGATGACTTAAGTACTGTGATCTCTTCGATTAAAACTATGGTAGTTAGAGGTGCGCCAGCCATTGGTATCGTGGCTGCTTATGGTGTGGTGATTAGCGCTAGATCACGTCGTTTGAATGAGATGAATGTTGCGCAAATGGAAGCTTATAAGTGTGCAGTGCTCGGTGATTTAAAACAATTGGCGTTATCTAGGCCAACGGCAGTAAATTTGATGTGGGCTGTTGAACGAATGCGGCAGTGCTTTCTTGATGCATATAAAGAAGACTTCTTAATTGAGATTTTATTAAATAAAGCGCAAGAAATTCATACGCAAGACATTGAAAATAATCATTATATGGCAGAGCTTGCTAGTGCATTGATGGCTAAATCGACAAATAAGCCTTTTTCCGTTTTGACACATTGTAATGCAGGCTCTTTGGCTACAGGCGGGTATGGTACTGCATTAGGTGCTATTAGAACCGCATGGAAAAAGAATTTGATAGACTGTGTTTATGCGGATGAAACTCGCCCATGGTTACAAGGGGCTCGATTAACCGCGTGGGAACTTGCTCAGGATGATATTCCAGTTTGTTTGAATTCAGATGGAGCTGCTGGTTGGTTGTTGGCAAATAAAAATATTAAGTGGATCATTGTTGGCGCTGATCGAGTGGCTGCAAATGGAGATGTCGCGAATAAAATTGGTACATACAACCTTGCAATACTTGCAAAGTATCATGGCGTAAAAATGATGGTTGTTGCTCCCTCAAGCACGGTGGATATGGCGCTTTCATCGGGTGCAGATATTGACATTGAAATGCGGACAACCCAGGAGCTGACTCAAATATCCGGTCTACAGATTGCGCCAGAAGGAATCGATGCAATTAACCCTGTTTTTGATGTGACGCCAGCAGATCTCATTGATGCTATCGTGACAGAAAAAGGTTTGATTGAAAATCCAACAACTGAACTAATGATGAAGGTTTTTAACTAATGCTTTTTAAAATTGTGAGTCGAAAACTATTGGTTGTATTCATTATGCTATTATCTTCAATTTACGCGTTTTCGGGTCAGTCGATTGAAAATACTGATGAGGTAGGTGCTAAAGCATTTATTCAAACAATTATTTCGGCTTTAGAAGTACAACTAATTACAGCGAAGGAAGAAGGATTATTATCTGATGATGAGTATTTAAATAAACTAATTTCAGATCAGATCTTTCCTTATATTGATATTCCTAATATATCGAAAAAAATAATAGGCTCATATTGGCAGGAAGTTCAGAAAAGTGATCAAGAGCTCGCGATGCAACAAGCAATTAAGGCCTCTTTACAGCGTACTTATCGTGTCGCGTTGGCGTCCTATAATGGTGAAAAGATAGCGGTTGGTCAAAGTAAAGATAATGCTAAATATAGTCTGGTCAGAGTTTCTATTGCGACAACTACAAGTAAACACCGATTAGACTTTGCATTGAAACAGTTGGTTGATTCCAGTTGGTTGATATTTGATGTATCTGTTGACGGCATTGTTTTTTCAAAAACGATGAGAAGCTCACTCAAGCCAATGTTTGAGAATAATACTGTGAAAGAAGTGATTTATAATTTGACAGGCAAATAAATTGGCTTATTTCTCTGCGCCATAAGGCTTAAAAGAAGACATCAAAACGGGTAGTAAAGTTAGATTTGCCAGTAGGGCAATCAGCATTGCCAGAGCGGTGAAAATACCAAAATAGATGGTCGGTGTAAATTTAGAAAACATCATTACAGCAAAACCAAGGGATATGGTAATAGAGGTATAATACATGGCTTTACCGATACTGTTATGTGCTGAAAAAATAGCTGTTTTATAGTTACGGTCTTGTATCCATTCCCGCCTAAATCTATGGACGTAATGAATCGTATCATCCACTGCGATACCTACTGATATGGCAGCAATTGTTATTGTCATCAGATCAAGTGCAATGTTAAAAATACCTAACAATCCTAATACGCATATTGCTGAGATAATATTGGGAATTAAGGCAATTATTGCGACTTTAACATTTCTGAAAATAACGACAAAGGTTAAGCCAATTGCAAAAAATACCGCACCTAAAGTTAATATTTGTGAGCGGAATAAACTTTGCAATAAATTGTTATAAAGTACCACCATCCCGGTAATATGTATTTGTTCTGGAGCTAGATTAAATTCTTGTCTCAGTTTATTTTGGATCTGATCGATTAACCCTTGCCTGTCTAAGCCTTTGCTGGATTCATATACTCTACTGGTAAAACGAATTTGATCACCGGGTTCAGAAAGATAAGGTGAAATTAATTGTGTTTTTAGCGCTTCAGATAAGTTGTTATAAAAGATAGATAAGAAGAAATTATCGATGACCTTTTGATTATTTAAGATCTCAAGTGATTCGATCGTTGTGTTTAGAGACAATACTTTACCCGTGTCTGGTAACTCGTCTAAATAATGATGGATTTTTTTTATGGTAGCCAGACGCTCACTATTGAACCAGTAGCTTTTCTCTGTAAATGGTTTGGTATAATTGATTGAATCAGATGAAAAAACGTCAGACTCAAAGGGGTCATCTGCAAACGGGTCTTCACCAAATGGATCGTCAGAAATAGTCGTGGATTCAACTTCTTCATTTTGAATTGTTTTTTGTGCTGATATATCCAGTAATGGCGCATCAATTAAAATATCCAGCGGAGTTGTACCACCAAGTTCATTGTCAATGGTGACCATCCCTTGAAAAATTTCAGTATCAGGGGAAAAGTAATCAATAAAGCGGTTATCTACGGAGAGTTTTGATATACCAAACATGCCCATTATGCTTGCAATAATGACAACTGAAACTACCTTTTTCTTATGGTAAACGCTGATTTTAGCAAATTGTTGTGTGATTTGGTTTGTCATGTCCGTACTCTTTATCCTTGTTTGCCGTGCCAAAAGGGACAGCAAAGCAGGGAATAAGGTAAAGGTGATGACAAGGTTTATTAATAGTGCGATGACCATGATCCAGCCAAAATCTATGACAGGCCTTATATTACTGACTACTAAGGAACCAAAAGCAATCATAGTCGTTAGTATTGTAAAAAAAGATGGGGCAAATTTTTCCTGAAGCATTCTGTTTACGAGCTCTTGCTGTGACAAATTTTGATGCAGACTTGCCAGTTCTTGATAATGCACGATTAAATGGATCATGAGTGATAAACCAAAAATCAACAATAGAGCAATAAAATTGGAAGACACAGCAGAGATAGGCCAAGCCAAAAGGCCAATAATACCAAGTGTACATGCAGTAGAAGCGGCAACACAAAATACAGGTAATAGTACCCATTGAATTCCCCGAAAGGCTAACCACATTAATAACGCCATGACAATTAACACTAAAACACCAAAAACGCTAATATCGTGTTCAATGAAATTCAGCATGTCGACGACAATCATAGGGATTCCACCCATATGAATTTCTGCGTAAGGCACATAAGATTGTAGGGCTGTACGAATCTCTGTAATCGTATCCTCTAGTCTTTGATTTACGACTGCTTGATAGTTTCGATATTCTGACTCAGCAAGTGCTAAGGACTGGTTTTCATGATTCTTTATATTTGATGTTGCACGCAATTTGCTACGTTCTTCGAGTAAATTTGCAAGCTTTTTATCTTGTTTAAAGTTGACTTGTATTGCTGTGGTTAAACGGTCAGTGCTGAGTAAACGGTTACCATATAGAGGGCTGCTACTTAGTTCCTTAATAGCCAAGTTACGTTGTGTATTAGGGTGCCGTAAGTATTGTGCGTCTCCTGCAAGTTTGGAAAGTGATAATGGTGGGCTGAATAATAATGGAACATTTAAAATAGAAATAACACTTTCGACTTGATCAAACTTGTGAAGCTGAGCTCTCAAATTATCAAGTCTAGTTAGCTCTTCATCAGAAAAAAGGTTTTCTTGTGGTTTGTATGTGATTACAAGGTACTCATCTGAACCGTAGCGAGTATTAGCAAATCTGTAGAACTCAAGGTCCTTGTCATTCTCTAATACTAGCGAGTCGGCAGAGACTTCTAAGTGTACATTGCCAATGAAAACAGATATGCCAGCAACGATACTCAGCACAATGAAAATACATATTTTAGTTTGCTTAAAAATAAGTTTGTTATAAGTAAGAATTAACATTTGAAACATTATTGATACTATCTTTTGATTATTTTATTGCGGTTTTGATAGAAAACAGCGAAGTAGAATTATTATAATAGCCGAAAATAAATTTACTATAACTATCGGAGTATTCCGCTTGTTTATTAAGGAAATATAGCATGTCTAATGAGCAAAAAAATGCCGAAAAACAAATTAGTCATTGGTTAGAAACCGCTGTCATTGGTCTGAACCTGTGCCCGTTTGCAAAAAAACCTTTTAATGAAAAGCGTATTAGAATCAGAGTCGATTTATGTGACCAAGAAGAACAGGCTTTTGAAAGCATTGTTCATGAGCTTATATTGCTTGATGAAACTGATGTTAAAGCGTTAGAGACGACAGTACTTGTTTTTCCAGCACTCTTTCATGTATTCGGAGATTATAATGACTTTCTTTTTGCTGCGAATGAACTGATTTCATTAAGAGGGTGGGAGGGCGTTTATCAGATTGCAAGTTTTCACCCAGAGTATCAGTTTGCGGGTACGGAAAAATCTGATGCAGAAAACTTTACGAATAGAGCGCCTTATCCCGTTTTTCATTTGATTCGTGAAGCAAGCCTGAGTGCGGCAATTGCCAGTTACCCCGATGTAGACAAGATTCCAGAAAGAAATATCGATTTAATGAATAGTTTTAGTGATTCTGACCTGAAACAATATTTTTCTTGGTGCTTTAATAAGTAAAACTTGAATGAGAGCAAGGGGCTTAGCTAGTCTCCTTTTCTTGTATAACCCTATTTCTGCCTTGTTTCTTTGCGTTATAAAGGAGCCTGTCTGCGCGTTTCCAAACTGTTTCGATTGTATCATGCGGCGTTAATAGCGCTGCTCCAATCGAGATGGTTGTACCAACTTCGGTGTCGTTGGTATGTTTAATTTTTATTTTTTCAAAGTCTCTAAGTAATCTTTCAGCGTAGAGTCGTGCCTGTGGTAGTGAGCAGTTAATTAAAAAAACAGCGAATTCCTCACCTCCTACTCTTCCTGCTACGCCTCGTCGGTAGGAAGACTTTTGTTCTGGGTCTATGAGCTTAGCGGCAAGGTCTTCTCTTCTAACTTTAATAGCCAGCATATTTCCAAACTCTGTTAACAATTTATCACCAGAAATGTGGCCATATTGATCATTAAAATTCTTAAAATGGTCGATATCAATACTAAGCCAAACGCATCTGGTTCGGTCTGAGCATATTAAATTGTCAACTTGTTGAATGAAGCCTCTGCGATTAAAAATTCCTGTCAAATAATCAGTTTCACTTAAAATCTGATATTTCAATTTAGCATCTGAAAGGGATTCAGTTTGTTTTTTTAAGAAGCTATATCTGAACCCAAGTACAAATGAAAGTAATACAACTTCAATTAAACAGCCTAATAACAATAAGCGAAGAATATTTAAATCTGCTGCAATGATTCCCAGCCACATCCACACCCAGATGGTCGCGCTTAGTAGGAAAAGGGACCAGGAAAATAAAAAATAAATAGCAAGAGGGTGATTGTTCCGATAAGCAGAAATACCCGCAAGGAACAGTATTATTGGTGTGATAACGCCCATACTTTCAACAAGGGCGTAGGCACTTGTGTCAGAAACGATACCAATTAATATAATGCTGACAAAAATAATTATTTGTTGTGCGCGAAGAATTAAATCTGTTTTAGGGGTTGAGTTGGCTGTTTCTAAGAGTTCTCGTATAAATGCTGTAGCCCCGAAAATTGCGAGTAACGCTGTAAGGTGTGAAAAAATTGAATCACCACCCCATTCAGGGAATATCAAGCGCGGGTACCCACAAATTACCAATATATATAAGCCAGTACAAAATACATAAAACGCATAATATAAATACATTTTCTCACCGGCACTAATACCGATTGCCAGATTATAAATCATAGCAAGTAATAAGAACCCTAAAATAAAACCATTAAATAAATGATCTTTTAGTAAAGAGTTTAATTGTAATTCTTCAGATTTAACTTGAATGTTGAAATGAAAGACTTGAGAAGTCTGCAATTTCAAATAAGCGATTTTGTGGTCGCGAGGGTTATCAATGATGAAGGTTAAAAACGTTGCCGGGAGTATATCGTTATCATTATTCTGCCTGCCGACAGGCATATTCCAGCGCCAATGGTCATTTTCTAAAATGGCGAGCTGGCCATCCAGACCAACATTAGGAACTAATTCTAACCAAACACGATTGGAGTCAATGCGTCGAGGGATTTTTATTTTGATCCACATAGTGGATCCTTGGGCTGCTTTCCAATAATCTTGATCTAAAAAATAAGTTTGAGTGACTCCTTTTTTCAGGTGGGTCCAGTTTTTATCAGGCGTATCAATAATATCTTTTAATGACATCTCATTAGTTTCGATTATTTGCCAGAACTCAAATGCAAGACTAGAGTGCGAGTTTGCATGGCATATCGTTGGTAGTGTCAACGTTATGCATAGAGCAAGCAGAATTGATGTTTGTCGAATCATATAAATGAATGTATTAATCGAAATAGATGTTTAGATTACGTTAAACAACGCCATAAGCAAGCATAGCGTCAGCAACTTTTATAAAACCAGCAATATTAGCGCCTTTTATGTAATTAACATAATGTTTACTTTCTCGTCCGTAGTTTTCACATTGGGAATGAATCTTTTCCATTATGTCAAAAAGAAGTTTTTGTAGTTCTGCTTCTTTCCATGAAATTCTTGCACTATTTTGGCTCATCTCCAAACCAGAAATGGCAACGCCACCTGCATTAGCTGCTTTACTTGGTGCGAATAAAATTTTTGCTTCTTGAAAGCGTTGTATCCCCTTAAGTGTGGTCGGCATATTTGCACCTTCTGCAACCGCAATACAACCATTTGTTAGAAGGGTATGGGCATCACTTTGGTCAATCTCATTTTGCGTTGCACAGGGGAGTGCAATATCGCAAGGTACAGACCATGGATTTTGGTTTGCATAAAACTTTGCTTGGGGGAATTCGTCTAGATATTCGCTGATTCTAGCTCGTTTAATGTTTTTTAGCGTTTTTATATGGCCCAGTTTGTATTCTGAAATTCCGTCAGCATCGTAAATAAAACCTGAGGAATCTGATAGGGTGACAACTTTTCCCCCAAGCTGGTTTACTTTCTCTGCAGCATAAATAGCAACATTTCCAGAGCCTGATATACAAACAGTTTTACCTTCCATGCTTAAACCTTTCGATTGGAGCATGTGGTTTGCTAAATAAACCGTGCCATAACCTGTAGCTTCAGTGCGTATTAAGCTCCCACCGAATTCCATTCCTTTGCCTGTCAGTATGCCTGTGAACTCTTTACTCAGCCTTTTGTGTTGACCATATAAAAAACCAATTTCTCTAGCGCCAACACCTATGTCCCCAGCAGGGATGTCCATGTTAGGACCTATGTAATGTCTAAGCTCAGACATAAACGCTTGGCAAAAACGCATGACTTCTCTGTCTGACTTTCCTTTAGGGTTAAAATTTGCCCCACCTTTTGCGCTTCCCATTGGAAGCCCTGTTAAACTGTTTTTAAAGGTTTGCTCAAATGCTAAGAATTTTAAAATACTTTGGTTCACAGATGGGTGAAAACGCAACCCGCCTTTGTATGGGCCAATTGCATTATTGTTTTGAACTCTCCAGCCTCGATTGACACGAATATTTCCGCCATCATCTTCCCATGAAACTCGAAAGCTAATAATGCGGTCTGGCTCACTCATTCGCTCTAAAATTTGTGCATCCCTATAGATAGATTTGTCTTGAATATAAGGAAATATGTCACTGAATACTTCATGAACTGCTTGGTGGAATTCTGTTTCGCCTTGATTTCTGCGAACCAAACCTTGCATAAATTGATCTCGATTTTGTTTCCAAGCCATGTTGAATGTCCGTTATGTTTGTTAGTAGTCGACATTTATAAAATATGTCTTTAAATTAATTTTATCATTTCAAATATTTTTTCTAAAATTATTAATAATTTGACGGGATGCGAATCTACTGCTACCACTAAATGATGCAGTAAATAATTTGTTGATAAATATAAAAATATATAGGAATTAACAACCCTAGTGAATACGGTGTGAAAAATACTATGGATAAAAATGAATATTTAATTGCTCGAATAGGACATTTGAATTTAGGGGTGTATTGTCGTGATGTACAAAACGTATATACCGAGAAAGTAAAGTTGGTAAAGTTGTTTTACCAAGGAGATATTTTTCGAGGTGTCGCTTCCATTGGCGGTGAAATAATGCAGGTGATTGACCTTCGTCGTCGTATTGGGTTAGAAAGTGAGCCTCAATCAGAATTACTAACATTGATAAGTTTTAAAACTGATGTCTCTAAAACGATTGCTGTAGTTGTTGATGAAATTATAGGTATGCAACGTGTCTCTAATGAGTGCATTCAAAAAAATGATCATTTAATGATTGAGAGCATTGGTAACATTGATTTGCTATTCCCGATGGTTGCAGTACTTGGTGACAATGAATTAATACACTTATTAGATTCGACATACCTTGATAAAACTGAACCTATTGCCGAAGATTCAGGTGAGCTAGAGTTTTTCTAGCGAAGCCTGTTATGTAATATTGCGCATTAATATATTGAAAGTGGCGAATACTAATCAGCCTGCTATGTTTAATTAAACATCATTACAACGAAAGAAGTTTAATAATAATATGCTCCAGAACGATCTTATTGATATTTTATTGGTCTCATCTGATTTTGTTTTTTTAAGTACTGACAATGCTGGGAAAATATTAACTGTAACACCCGCTATTCGAGAGGTTTTTAATCTTCAGGAAGGGGAGGTTGAAGGTCAAAACTTTAACCAGCTTATCCCTGCCCTTAGTCTATACCCACAAGCTGAGTTTGAAGTAGTTCAGGCTCGTGGTGGGTTAGAGATGATGGTTGAAGATGAAGCTTGTGATGAAGGTATAGACTATATGGAGTTTCTAGCCTCACATACTCAATCAAATGGTCGATTTGAGTTAGAGACTGAAATACTGCAAGGACCAAACTGGGTTTCTTTGGTAGTTAATAAAGTATTGAGTGATGGCGATATCATTTATACCGTCATGATTCGTGATATTACTCAGCGTAAAAAAGATGAGCACGAAATTCTTGATTTAAACCAAAATCTTGAAGCGCGTGTTGAATCAAGAACGTCTCAAATTAAAGGCGTTGTCATGTCATGTAGCGCTGAGCTTGAGCAGGTAAATACGACTTATCAAAAAATGAAAGAGAAACAAATGGACTTGATGGAGTCGATCGAGGCCAGTGTTCTGTCTGATACCGACAACCTTAATGAGTCACAAATTTCTCAAATACAGAGTGCAATCAGTCGTGAATTAGTGAAATCGATGAATCTGTATTCTGAAGATCAAATTACCGATCAACAATTCATGCTTACAATGATGTCATTAAATGAATTGTTCGGCGGTGAATCTTGTGAAGATAAAAACCTTAAACCTGGGCAGTTAAGCGGCACGAGTCAGGATGAAGTGGATGACTTGCTTGGCTCTCTAGGGCTTTAGTCAAACGTCTATAGCGCGCTAACTGCTTGCAATTGCACCTTTCCCAACGCCTTCATATGCCTTTACTTTATAATGGTTATTCGGGTTCTTTTCAGTGCATGCCTTTGCTATATGATCGGCAATCAATTCAACAGTCGAGTCTGTATCAAGTACATAAACGCGTTTTTTCGGTAAAGTCACGCTAAAATCACCTTGCCGGGCCTTATAAGAGAATGTGATGTGGGTTTTATTGTCTATTTCAATTTCATCGCTTATATCTTCTCGAGTTCCGATATAAATATTTCTGAAGCAGGCTGCCCAATAATCTTCTAAAGATTGGTTTCGTTGGTGATTTTCATAAATTTCTATTTTGGACCTGTGTCCATGAACAATGCGCTGGCAATTACCATTATGCTTTTTAAGCCCATGGCTGTAATGATAATAAGCTCCGTCAATATTCTCCTGTGATAGCTTTATTAAAACTCCCGTCACGTTTTTAGGTAAAGCTTTTAATATTACTTCTTGTAAATAATTAGCGATTGCTTTGGGGTTAACTGTTTTGATATCTAACACTAACACTGCATCGTTAGGAGATACATGACGATAGTGCCCCATTACATTTTGCCAGCTTAGTTCACAGGACTTGTCATTTTTTTGGATTTCCAGGTTTTTAGCATGTTTTGTAATAACAAAACGATGATCTAACTCGTTATCAATAATTGATTTGATTTTCTTCTTAACGAGACCGAAATCAAAGACCATGCCTTGATTATTTAATTCGCCATTTAGTTCTATATCAACATTCCAACTCTCACCTAAAATGCCTCTTTGGCTATCAAAGTATGAAAAGTCGATGACGGTTAAATTGTTAACAAAAAGCTGGTTCATTAAATCATCCTGAGAGCATGCTATAAAAGCGAGTTGCGTATTCTACCAAAGACTTGTGTTCAGTAATTAATTAATTCTCACTTAGTGAGAATTAATAACATGACAAAGCTTTATCTTTTTGTAAATAAATGCGTACTTTCCTTGTTATATCAGGGTTTTGGGTTAGCCTTAAATTTACTACTTTCCATCATTTATTTAATGTTGAACCTTGTTATTCATGAGTGAAAATCCAAAAAATCATACCGCTAGTGTTCTGTTTAAAGAGATTTGCAAGCTTAGCTCTCAAACCATGAGTGAGGCTGTTCGGCGTGCATCCAATCTCGCTGCAGTTGACTTGTATACCGTACTGGAGAAAAGTGAAGACTGGCTTCAGGCTGATTTTTCCTTGGCGATTAATTTGCTCGAAACGAATCAGGAATGGCTTTCTGTACAGGTTTCAACAGGGGTCACAAACCGTTTAAATGAAAATATCACTCAAAAGAATCTTGACGTTAACACAGATGATAATGGCGAAGGAAAAAGCTTTAAACTGGATAGTTTGAGCCTCGTTTCAAAAGATGACTATGAAGATTGGCTCGTCGCTAATATGGGGGTTAAGTTTCTTGAATCTGAACTTTCAGCTGAACTATTGATTGTCACACAAATTTTAACTTGCTTAACCGGCAATTTTTTTGATTCAAAAACGTGCCCGATTAGTCCTGAAAGTATTTTTAAGGAATTGAAACAGTCAATTGATGAACTTGAGATTCCACAAGTTCCACAGACTGCGCTGTATAAAACTATTTCACGAAGTTTGCTGGCCGACTTAAAGGTATTATATGAATCACTTGAGCGAGAAGCTCAGAAAGCAGGGTTGGTTTATAAGCAAGAAGCCCAAGCGCTGCCACCGAAAAATAAATCGAATAGTAAGGTTACTAGAGCTGATCAGGTTCAAAATCAACAAACCTCCGCTGAAGTAACGCCTCAAGTTCAAAATATGGATGAACCAGATAGCTTTGATTATGGGCATGAGCTTGGCATGAGTGCTAATCAAATGCATGCGAATAGTGCTGTTCAGCTTTCAACGCTAAATTCGCTTTCTCGTCTAAATGCGACAGTATCTTCAGGAGGCTATCTAGCAAAGAGCTCGAATGATCCTGAAAACCAGACTCTGACTGAAAATGTGGTGCCTTTTCAATCATCTCAGTTAGTGACAACGATTTCTGAATTACAAAAAACCTATGGAGACACTTCAGTCTCTCATGAAAAACAGAGTTTACGTCACTGGATTGAGTCGAGTTTAAATGAAGCTAAAATAGGTAAAGACTCGATTGGTTCACAAGAGTCAGAGATGATTGATGTCACTGATCGATTTTTTGACGCAGTTGTCGAACAAATTGGTGTCAGTGGGCTTCTGAAAAAGTGGCTGGAAAAACTTAAGCTTACGATTCTTAAAGTTGTTCTTAGTGATAATAGTTTCTTTTCTGATGTTAAGCATCCTGCACGTCAAATGCTAAACAAATTAGCAAAGCTTGCCGCGAATGATCGCTCTGGAAACAAACGATTAGAAAAAGTTTTGGATAAATGTATTGATCGTTTAATCAAAAATTTTGATGAAGATGAAGGGGCGATTGATCAAATTGTGAACGAGTTAGATGAGCTGCTTGAAAGGCAATCTCTCGCTTATAAACGCAACTCTGAACGTATTGCCAGAACTTATGAAGGCAAGCAAAAAATAGCTGAGGCAAGACATAAAATAGTAAAAGACTTAAATGAATTACTCGCAAATCAGACAGTCCCTGTAGTTCTTTTAGAGCTGTTAGATAAAGGTGGCTGGCGTGAACATTTAACGCTCACAATCATTCGTGATGGCTATGACAGTGATGCGTATAAAGAGGTTTTTAACGTAGTCGAACAATTAATGGACTGGTTAGGTGATAATTCTGAGAGTGTTGATCAGTGGGCTTTAGAGTTAGAAATGGAGTTAGAGGCACCTTCTTTGATGGAGATGGTGACTAAAGAGCTTGAAATTGTAGGCCCTACAGGCTTTAAGGCAATTCTGAACAGGTTAGAAGATTGTTTGTTTAATGATGTCGATCCATTGCTGGTTAAAGTCGAAAGTTATGAGTGGCCGTTTGAAAAGGCAGAGAAGGATCTTGAGGATCTACAGCCTTCAGGTTCTGAGGAATCTCTGAGTGGTTACTGGCATAAACGAATTGTTTCTATGAAAATAGGCGATTGGGTTGAATTAAAAAGAGATGATGATAAAACCCGCTGTTTACGTTTAGCTTGGTCAGGTAGTGAATCTTTTAGGTTTGTTTTTGTTGATAGCCAGGGAATGAAAGACGAAGATGTTAGCTTGGCTGAATTAATCTCTTTATTCAAAGAGAACAAAGCAAGCTTTGTTGAGCATGATGAAGTGCCTCTTGTGGATCAAGGCCTTCACCAAATGGTGCAATCTGTTTATGAAGAGCTTTCGAGTCAGTCAAATTGTGACTTGTTAACCGGTTTGTTAAATAGACAAGCGTTTGAGCGTGCATTAGAGCAAAGTATTGCGGGGGCGGTGACGAATAAAACCAAAACGGCGCTTCTATATATAGATCTTGATAAATTTAATATAGCCAATACAAATTATGGTCATCATGCTGGGGATGCCTTATTAAAACATGTGGCCGAAATAGTGCGTAAACATGGTAATGACGGTTCATTTTGTGGGCGTTTAGGTGGGAATGAGTTTGGTATGATTTTGTCAGATTGCTCTCAAGAAACTACCAATTCAATTGCAAAAAATATTTGTCAGGATGTCCAGAGTGAATCATATCAATGGGAAGATCACCTAATTACGAGCACCGTGAGTATTGGTGTTGTTGCTTTTGATATTGAGGTGGATTCATATGACTCTATTATGCGTAAAGCCGGCTTAGCGTGTGAAGGAGCGAAAAATCAAGGTCGAAATCGAGTCGTTCAATATCAAGAGCAGGATAAAGATCAGCAAAAGCGGGATGAAATGCTTCAATGGGCGCAGCGTTTAGATCAGGATTTAGATGAGCTGTTAACATTAAGGTGTCAGGAAATTAGGCCAATTAGCCCAGTAGAAAATGCGTTATCGCACTATGAGATATTATTAGGTGTTCGTTATGAGGGGCAAATTTTACCGCCAGGAATGCTTATTGAGGCCGCTGAGCATTTTGGTAGAATGGCAAAAGTAGATCGCTGGGTTATTCGAAATACACTTGAGTGGATGGAGTCTCACTCTGCTGTTGTGGCTAAATCAGATGGTTTTTCCATTAATTTGTCCGGTAATTCAATGAGCGATGATACATTTCTTGAATTTATTTTAGGCGAATTTGCAGCGAGTTCGGTTCCGCCTGAAATGATTTGTTTTGAAATTACTGAAACTGCAGCCATAACTAATTTGGCCGATGCAACTGAATTTATTCGCGTTCTAAAACAAACTGGATGCAAATTCTCATTGGATGATTTTGGTTCAGGCTTATCCTCTTACGCATATATACAAAAGCTTCCCGTTGATTTTATTAAGATTGATGGCATATTTATTCGTAACTTGGCAACGAATGATCAAGATAAGGCCTTGGTTAAGTCGATTAATGAGCTTGCTCACTTTATGGGGATGAAAACGGTGGCAGAATATGTTGAGAATTACGATATTTTAGATGTTTTAAAAGACATAGGTGTTGATCACTCTCAAGGATTTGGCATTAAAAAGCCGGGTTTACTAGCTGATTTAGACTAGTTAAGTGCTTGAGCATATGCATGGTATACCCGCCTAGAAATTTCTTCATTTACGCCCTCTAGTCGATCTTCCAAAATTTTATGTGCAGCATTAATTTCTTGTTTATTAAACGGGCAGTTGTCAGGTAAGTCTCTATTTAATTTTTTGAACGCAGCGTAATTTACAGGAAATAGTTTGTAATTTTTGTGTATTGACAGATCAATTTTCTCAGCTGCTATTTTGTGATTAAGCTCCTGCTCACCGTTGGAAGAAACAGGCTGACCAAAATGAATATGAATTTTCCCCTTGTATCCTTCTAGGCCTTTTTTAGCTGCGATGAAGTCATCGAACTTATCTTTCATGTAGTTTGAATTTTCGTTTTGAGCAGCTAACTCTATAGATTTATCAATATCACAAGGATCCCACTCATATGAAAAACTCACCGGGACGATATTAAGGTGAGTTAAATAATCATGGGTAGTGTTGTTTTTTGGTTTCGCCAGTCCGAGCATTTTAATTAGAGCAGGATTGGTTTTATCAATGTTATCCTTAGCTCGGCCTTCCTTTTGGGCAATCCAAATATTTTCATGTTTATTAAACCGTAAATACTGGATATATGAAGACTGTATTTTCATAGCTTTCAAAATAGCTCGGGGAGATTTTATTGAGCGAAAAATCTTGAAGCACCTGTTTAATAAAGCAAGGTCATTAGCAGTAGGGTGTTGAAGAAGGTTATCACCAATTGCGCAGTTCGCGGTTGAAAATGAATCTGCACGCAAGGCTTTGTTCAGTAGTAATGGGTCCATCACGATATCGCGATGATTAGATACGAAAATATAACTATTACTTGGATCAAGATCAGATAAACCTGTGACAGTAAACTGTTCATAACGTTGTTCAATCAGAGGAAAAATGCTTGCTTCAACCCAGTCTTGTAAATCAGAGACTTTATCAATCTTAGAAAGTTCTTTTAGTTGGCTTCCAAGTGGTACATTAAATGAAGAAAATAAATGGGTAAAAACGGATAAGAAATACTCATCCTTCAGTAAACGGTGAAGAACAGGTTTAACTTCATTATTTTGATAGCACTGTATTTCTTTAAAATTTTCTTGCCACTCACATGAGGACTTGTTTAATAGTGTCATTTTGGTTTCTATATTAATTACTTGTGCATATGCTTTGATGCGTTTTATTCGAGTATAGTTAAAAAGTATAGATATCTCACGTTCAAACAACTTACTTGTTGAATTTATGACGGAAAATGAAAGTGAATGACTTATTAATTATACAATTTGCTAAATGGCCAGTACTTGGAAATGTAAAAACACGCCTTGCGCGTTCAATAGGTGATGAACAAGCCCTTCAAGTTCATATAACGTTGATGAATGAAGTGCTCGATAAGCTTATCTTGTCAAATTTTGGGGGAGTAGAGTTGTGGCTTAACGAAATTCCAACCGAGAAAGCGGGGATGCACGCTGTACTCAAAAAAACCAAAGTTAATAATATCGCCTGCAAGCTACAGCGCGGGGATAATTTGGGTGACAAAATGGCTGATGCTATATCTGGTTCATTATTGCACTTTAGAAAAGTGATTATCGTGGGGAGCGATTGTCCAAATATTTCAAAATCAATACTCAATGAAGCAAGTCTTGCCTTAGATAATAGCGATTTAGTTATTGGTCCTGCCGAAGATGGTGGTTATGTATTGATTGGTGCGGCTAAGTTTAATGCAAACATATTTACCGGTGTTATTTGGGGGCAGGGAGAAGTGTTAAGTAAAACAACACAAAACGCCCAAAATCTGGGGTATTCATTTAAATTATTAGCGGAATCGTGGGATGTTGATGAGCTTGCGGATTATGAACGGTGGAAATCCTCATAAATCTTGACGATCTTTATTACTGTGCTTAGCTTAAAAGAGTGACATATGGAAGTGGTATGAAAATTGAATGTCACACAATAGACGCTAAAAGCGACAAAAAAATGACTAGTTGCCTTATTTTGGCAGGAAGGAAAAAAGATGAGTGAGATTTTATATTCTCAGAAGCATATTGATTTTCAAAAACAAGTGCATAAAGAGTGCCCAGCTTATGGTAGTGCATCGTTAATTTTTGCACCGATGGTTTCGGAGTTATGTAATGCCAATTCTATTAACACATTGTTGGATTATGGCTCTGGATTAGGGGAGGTGCCTCAAAATCTGGAGCTGGATCATGATATGGATGTTCAGCTTTATGACCCTGCCGTTGAAAAGTTTGTTGATGCACCTAAAGCGGCCGAAATGGTCATCTGTCTTGACGTATTGGATGCAGTCGAAAAAGACTGTATTGATGGCGTCTTGGATGACATCAAGAGATTAACAACAAAAATGGCCTTTATATCCATTAATACTGTGCAGCCAGAATCGACGAGTGCAAATGATGATGCAAAAGCAGGTCGTGATTTCCAACCACTTGAGTGGTGGTTACCCAAGTTAATGGAACGTTTTGAATTACATTATTTATCGCGTGTAACGACAGGTTTTGTTGCTGTAGTTAAAGCTTTTAAAGAACCTTCAGTACAGTAAGTCTGTTGGAGAAGAATTATGTTTAATGATGCCTCAATATTAATCACGGGTGGAACGGGGTCTTTTGGTAAAAAATATATCGAGACCCTTTTAAAAAAGTACAAGCCAAAACGGCTTATTATCTATTCACGTGATGAGTTAAAGCAGTATGAGATGCAGCAAAAGTATAATGCCTCATGCATGCGTTATTTTATCGGTGATGTGCGTGATGCAGAGCGTTTAACGCAAGCCATGAATGGGGTTGATTACGTCATTCATGCAGCGGCTTTAAAACAAGTTCCTGCTGCAGAATACAATCCCATGGAGTGCATTAAGACAAATATTCATGGCGCTGAGAACGTTATTAAAGCAAGTTTGGCTGCCAACGTGAAAAAGATTATTGCGCTCTCAACTGACAAAGCTGCCAACCCGGTTAATCTTTACGGTGCTACAAAACTAGCTTCTGACAAATTATTTGTTGCTGCGAATAATGTATCTGGCAGGCATGAAACTCGTTTTTCTGTCGTTCGTTATGGGAATGTCGTAGGCTCACGTGGTTCAGTGGTGCCTTTTTTCAAGCAGCGTGTAGCTGATGGGGCCGATTCCTTACCTATTACTGATAAGGATATGACGCGTTTCTGGATTACGCTTCAGCAAGGTGTGGATTTTGTATTAACCAATTTCGAACGCATGCAAGGCGGCGAAATTTTTGTACCCAAAATCCCTTCTGTTTTGATCACTGACGTTGCTAAAGCGATTGCTCCAGACTTACCGCATGAGCATGTTGGTATTCGTCCTGGCGAGAAACTACATGAAACGATGTGTCCTCGTGATGATAGTCATATCACTTTAGAATTTGATGATCATTTTGTGATTAAGCCTACAATTCACTTTTTCAGCTCGAATGTTGATTTTAGTAAGAATATGATTGGCGAAACAGGTAAACCAGTTGCGCAAGGCTTTAGATATAACTCTGGTAATAACCCTCATTTTTTGAATGTAGATGAAATAAACGCTATGAATTCGGATGCGGATGTATGATTCCTTATGGGTGTCAGTCGATTGACCAGGAGGATATTCAAGCCGTTGTTTCAGTGCTTGAATCAAATTACTTAACGCAAGGCCCTTTGGTTACCAAGTTCGAAGATCGGCTGAAAGAGTATTGTGGTGTTGATTATGCGGTTGCTGTAAATAGCGCTACTTCGGCTTTGCACATAGCTTGTCTCGCATTAGGGGTTGGTAAGGGTGATTTAGTTTGGACTTCACCTATAACCTTTGTCGCATCAGCTAACTGTGCTTTATATTGTGGTGCTAGTGTAGATTTTATTGATATCGAGCTGTCCACAGGCAATATTTCTATCGCGGCTCTAGAAAAAAAACTGGCGCATGCACAAGCCAATAATTGTTTACCAAAAGTCATAATCCCCGTTCACTTTGCTGGCCAACCTTGCGACATGCAAGCTATCCATCAACTGAGTAAACAATACGGGTTTAGTATTATTGAAGACGCTGCACATGCGATTGGCTCCTCTTACCAAGCCTATAAAACTGGCTGTGGTAAATATTCTGATATCACTGTGTTTAGTTTTCATCCTGTTAAGATTATTACCTCGGCAGAAGGCGGTATGGCCTTAACCAACCAAAAAGAGTTAGCCGATAAAATGCGCCTGTTCTCTTCTCATGGTGTAACACGTAACCCTGATATATTGACTGGGGAAATTAATGGGTCATGGGCTTATGAGCAGCACGTATTGGGTTTTAACTACCGTATTTCGGATATTCATGCTGCTTTAGGTCTAAGTCAGGTAGATAAACTGGATGAGTTTGTAGCGAAGAGAAATAGATTAAGTCAGCAATATGACAAAGCTTTTAAAGCGCTTCCTTGTACTCCATTAATAACAAAACCGGGTAGTCTGAATAGCTATCATTTATATGTGATTTTATTAGACGAATCTTATGATAGAGAAAGTGTATTTGATGAATTAAGAAAAAATGATCTGGGTGTGAATGTACATTATATCCCTGTATATAAGCAGCCCTATTATCAATCTCTGGGTTTTGATAATCACTACTGTGATGAGGCTGAATCGTTTTATAAGCGAATCATCACCTTACCCTTATTTCCTGGTTTAACTGAAAAAGACCAAAAGAGGGTGGTTGAAATTGTAAAAGAGGTTTTAGGGTCTTTAAGATCCTGACTATAAAGCTTTTGTGATCTTAGCCGATATAAATTAGTAACGTAATCTTTAAGTTAAAAGTATAAAAAGTAGGTGCTGTTATGAGAGTTCTTTTTTTTCACCCCGAGAAATATTTGAATTATGGGATTCCAGCCGGTATTTCTATCCTTAGCGCCATTATTAAAAAACATGGTCACACGGTAGAGCTCTTTGACACCACTTTCCTGAAAGTAGCAGATGATCAGCATGTACTCACTGAAGATGATGCCTCGTCCAATACAACTGCGGGCGACCAATCTCTTCCAGAAATAGATTTTGCAGATGAATCACTCTTAGGTAAGCAAATTAAAGGCTTGTTTAAAGAAACGGCTTACTCCATGAATGACTTGGTCAAAGATGATCCCTATGTAAAAGTGGTGAATGTCTTACAGTCAAAAATTGACAGCTTCAAACCTGATATTATTGCAATATCTACGATGACAACCACCTTTGATTATGCGGTTGAATTACTTTCCCAAGTGAACTATCAAGCTAAAGTGATTGTAGGAGGCGTTCATCCAACGATTGCAACGGATGACTGTCTTGATCAAGGTGTCATAGACATTGCTTGCGTTGGGGAGGCTGATGAGAGCTTTCCAGAATTGCTCAACCTGATGGATCAAGGTTTAGATTATACGCAAGTAAAAGGAATGCATTTTAAAGTAGCTGGAAAACCTTACATACATAATGAAGTAGCCCCAAGAGTCGACTTAAATACTCTACCAACTCCAGACTGGGGATTGTTCGATTCACGGCACCTCTTTAGGCCTTTTGACGGTGAAATATATCAAGGCTCCTTTTATGCTCAAGCGAGAGGCTGTCCAATGCAATGTACTTATTGTGTTGATCCAACTATCGCTGAAGTGACTGGAGGACGAAGTAATTATTTCAGGTATCAAAAGCCAGAAGTGACTTATAAGCAATTAAGCGAGTTGAAAGAAAAATTCAATGCGACTTGGTTTAAGTTTGTTGATGATACTTTCCTAATGCCGCCTATAGAGCATTTAGAAGAACTGAGGGATTTAATTAAACCGCTCGATTTGAAATTTGGTTGTTCTGTTATGCCAAATACTATCAAAGAGAACAAGGTAAAGTTAGCTGTAGAAATGGGCTGTGTTGCCATGAGTGTCGGGATTGAAAGCGGTAACGCAGGTATTCGAAAGAGCATCATGCGTCGATACAAGAATGAAGATGTCGTATCAAGGCTAAGAATGGTTCAGGACTATGGCGTTAGAGTTTCAACCTTTAACATTATTGGTTTTCCGGGTGAAACACGTGAAAATGCATTTGAAACAATTGAGTTAAATCGCCAAATTGGATCTGGGGCTGCAAATGTTTACGTCTTGTATCCTTATCCGGGAACACCGATTGCCATTGATCATAATATTCCTTTGAGAGATGAAAATGGGAAAATTGCGAGTGTTGATATGGGGCCGAAGTTAGGGTTTTCTGAAATGAGTGAGAATGAACTTCTGGGTATTCGTTCTACATTCAATGCTTATATGATGTTGCCTAAAAGTCTGTATCCAATTATAAAAATTGCAGAAGAACAGTCGGATAGAGGGTCGCGGGTATTACAACTTATGAATCACTTAACAGTCGCCTCATTGTCGGAGACTGTTCTGCCTATGGCGGTGATAGGCGATATTGTTAATGTACATTTCAGAACCGTATCGGGCTATAACAGAGGTATTCAAGTGCCTAAATTGTTCACATTAATTCTCAACCTATCTCTGTCAGAGATAGAATTTAATCAGGTGGTTGAAGCACTAGTGAATACTTATGATCCAAATAGTACTTGGCAAGAAGAAGTGCTGGAGCCTGAATCTAAACTGATTATTGCTTCTACGTCATAAGTCCAATGGCAAACTTAGCTTTAGGTACAGTGCAGTTTGGTTTGTCTTATGGTGTATCTAATACACAGGGACAAGTTTGCCTGAATGATGTGAAAGAAATTATTCAAGTGTCAAAAATGAATAATATTGATACCTTCGATACTGCATCTTTATATGGTGAAAGTGAAAAAGTTTTAGGTGCGGTCTTAGAGCCATTCAATCATAGAGTTGTCACCAAAACCCCCCATATATGTTTAAATTCTGTTGAACATGAAATTTTTAGACAGATAGAAAATTCATGTTTATCTTCGCTTAAGAATATTGGTCAAAGCGCTGTTTATGGTTTATTAATTCATCGCGCTGAAGATCTGCTTTGTGAACAGGGGCCTGTTGTTTGGCGGGCAATGAAATCGTTAAGGAGCAGGGGGCTTGTGCAAAAAATTGGTGTGTCAGTCTATACCCCTGAGTCACTTGATATGATCCTGGATAACTATGATATTGATCTTGTGCAGTTACCTTTAAATCTCTTTGATCAAAGAATGATTCATTCTTGCGTACTCAAAAAAGCTAAAAAACTCGGTGTAGAGATCCATACGAGAAGTGTATATCTTCAAGGTCTGTTGCTCATGCCACAAGAAAAAATACCGGCTTATTTTAATTTACACCAGAACTTGCTAAAACGCTTTCATCAAAAAGCTCAAGATTTAGGTTTTAGTGCGCAGCAGGCGGCACTTGGGTTTGTTATGAATCAGTCTGATGCCGACTATGTGGTCGTTGGGGCTTGTAATGCAAAGCAATGGCAGGAAACGATTACAACAAGTACAACGGTGTTAAATGTTGAGGACTGGTATGATATTGCCAATGAAGACACCCATTTGATTGATCCATCATTATGGAGGATCGCCGCTTGAATAAAGAGGTCAAAGTGTTGGCAATTCTCCAAGCCAGAATGTCTTCTTCACGTTTACCGGGTAAAGTGCTTAAACCGCTTTTGGGTAAACCTATGCTAGAAAGGCAATTAGAACGCCTTCAGCAAGTAAAGAAAATTGACCTGGTTTTAGTTGCTACCAGTGATGGAGACGAAGATTCAGCCATTGAAGAACTTTGTAAAAAGGTGAATGTACCATGTTTTCGCGGAAGTCTTAATGATGTTCTAAATCGTTTTTATCAGGCTGCAAAAACATATCAGCCAGAACATGTAGTACGTTTAACTGGTGATTGTCCTTTGGTATCGCCTAAGATTATTGATAAGGTTATTTCTCAGCACTTATCTTCAGATAAAGTTTACACCAGTAACTGTTATCCTCCATCATTACCTGATGGCTTGGATATGGAAATATTTACTTGGGATGCACTTGAAGTAGCAGAGCAAGAAGTTAAAAGTGATTATGATCGAGAGCATGTGACGACTTATATCCGAAACAATCTCACCAAAGAGAAGCAAGGGTTTTATATCCATCCTACAGACTTATCTGCACATCGTTGGACTGTTGATTACCCTGAAGATTTTAAATTGGTGAGTGAAATTTTTTCAGCGTTATACCCCAAGAATCAGATGTTTGAACTAAATGATATATTGGTTTTTTTAGAAGAAAACCCAGAGTTAAGTTCAATGAATCAGCACAAAATTCGCAATGAAACCTGCCAGTAGAAAATAGACAACTATGAACGACCTTACAGCACGCTATCGCAACTCAAATTATTATTTAGAAAAAGCTTTAGCGCTAATTCCTACAGGGTCACAAACATTTAGCAAAAGTAGATATGCATTGCCAGAAAAAGTATCTCCACTTTTCTTGGATCAAGGTAAAGGAAGTCGTGTAAAAGACATTGATGGGAATGAATATCTGGACTTTATTAGCGGTTTATTAGCAATAAGCTTGGGCTATCAAGACGCTGAAGTAGATGAGGCCGTTAAAGAACAGCTTTCAAAGGGCGTCAGTTTTTCACTTTCAACACTACTCGAGCAAGAATTAGCTGAATTGATGGTGGGTTTGATTCCCTGTGCAGAGCAAGTTCGCTTTGCAAAAAATGGGACCGATGCAACGTCTGCGGCTATCCGATTAGCGAGAGCTTATACCGGCAAGGAGCATGTTGCTACGTGTGGATACCATGGTTGGCAGGATTGGTATATTGGCACCACAAGTCGTGATTTAGGTGTGCCTCAGGCGATTAAAGAATTAACTCATACCTTTACTTATAATGACTTAGCATCACTAGAAATGGTTTTTGAAAACCATCCAAATAAGTTAGCTGCTGTTATTTTGGAACCTATGACTTTTACCTTGCCGAAAACAGGCTTTCTTCAGGGTGTAAAAGATCTATGTAAAAAGTATGGTGCAGTTTTAATTTTTGACGAAATGATTACCGGATTTCGCTTTGACATAGGCGGTGCTCAGAGATTATTTGGTGTGACTCCTGATTTGGCAACCTTTGGAAAAGGTATGGCTAATGGCTTTCCTTTGTCTGCTATTGTGGGTTGCGAGGAAATCATGTCTAAGATGGATGATATTTTCTTTTCAGGAACCTTTGGCGGTGAAGCCTTATCTTTGTCTGCAGCTAAAGCGTGCATCAACAAAATAGTAAAAGAAAATGTTTGTGATAAGAATAGATTGAAGGGGCTTCAGCTAAAAGACGATGTGAACTCGTTAATCCTACAGCTGGGCGTGAGTGATTTATTTGATATTCAGGGTGATCCAGCCTGGACCTTATTGAATGTTAAAGCTCATAAACAGTATTCATCTTTAGAGTTAAAGAGTCTTTTTTTGCAAGAGTGTTATCGTCATGGCATCTTAATCACAGGTACTCATAATTTAAATTACGCACATACATTAGCGGATGTAGAAACTTTACTTAATGTATATAAGCCAGCTATGCAGCTCGTTAAGCAAGTTTGCGAAAAGGGTAATATTGATGAGCATTTCAAAGGTGAGTATTTAAAACCAATTTTTAAAGTGCGAAGTTAGGAGCGGGAATTGGACGTCGTAACGCAAGATGCAGAGAATTTTGAGACCTATAAGTCTTCCTTGCTTGATCAGGATGAATCCTTGTCGCCGTTATATCAAAAAGGTAATTTAGCTTATTATCAAGCCTATTTTCAGCATGATTTTAAAGAAAAATCCTTTATTATTCATTATAAGAAAAAGCCACTTCTACTACTTTTAGTCACTGAATCGATTGATCAGGAATGTAGTTATTTTGGTTTACCGATACAGCTTATTTGGCGAAATGATGCCGCTTCAGATGAAAAAAAAGGAGCCATTAAACTCGCAATTAAACAATTTGAAAAAACGTTGAACACCAAAGAAAATTCAATTAATCATATTGTTTATAAAGATATGTTTAATAGCTTTTCAGAAGACAAGTCTAATCATTCCATTTCAGAGTTTTCACTTTACCTTTTAAAGAAAGGTTTTCCAGCTGTCACTGCTTATTCGCAAACGCTGCATCTTCAGCAATCAGAAGATTTGTTACTAGCTGATGTCAGAAAAAACTATCGAGCTGATATCCGTTGGGGTGAAAAGAATATGCACTTCAAGCTAATCGATTGTGAATCGATTTCAAAAATCGATATTTCAGAGTTTCGAGACTTGCATGTTTCCGTTTCAGGGAAAGAAACACGATGTATGGAAACATGGCAAAAACAACATGAATTTATTGAAAGCAATGAAGGTTTTATTCTATTTGGTTATCTGGATGGCAAACTGGTTGCGGCGAGTCTATTTATTCATAATGAGAATCTCTGTTATTACGGCGTTGGTGCTTATCGGCGCGAGTTATTTGATAAACCAATCTCT
>ENA-OSET01000110-OSET01000110.1-sediment-metagenome-genome-assembly--contig:-NODE-110-length-92276-cov-5.673326_pt1 | contig 92276 bp, 80 predicted proteins | sample MGYA00237882_ERZ534229 | MGnify/ENA primary metagenome ERZ534229 (study PRJEB26408, sample SAMN06266212) | sediment metagenome | isolation source: Hudson Canyon methane seep mesocosm | place: USA:Hudson... | reverse complement strand
TCAATGCCGGCAGGAATTCTAACCATATTTAGTTGTGGTAAACGATACTTCTCTTCTACCACTAGTTCTAATCCCAACTTGTCAAAACCTGACTTTAAATTCAGGTGGTTTTGATAATGTCTTGCCCAAGCATTCTCTAGTCCTTCTTTATGTAATATAAGTAATGATTCATGTAAGGCATAGATACTGTTAACTGGCGCTGTATGGTGATAGGCGCGCTTAGCTCCCTGCCCCCAATACCCCATTACCAAATCCATATCTAAAAACCAACTTTGCACAGGATGTTTACGCTGCTTTATCACTTCGATGGCCTGTTCGCTAAAAGAAACAGGGGATAACCCAGGTACACAAGAAAGACACTTTTGTGTACCTGAATAAATAGCATCAATCTGCCAATCATCAACTTTAAGTTTGCTACCGCCTAATGACGTCACTGCATCTACTATACTTAAACAATCAAACTCTTTGGCTAATTGACACAATGCCTTGGCATCATTTAAAACACCGGTAGAGGTTTCAGCATGTACAAAAGCCAAAACTTTAGTATCCGGGTTGGCTAGTAAAGTTTCTCTTACTTTATTCAAATCTGTGGGTTTACCCCACTCATCTTGGACCATAATCGCTTGTCCACCACAGCGCTGGACATTTTGCTGCATACGTCCACCAAACACGCCATTTTGGCAAACTACTACTTTATCTCCGGGTTCAATCAAGTTAACAAAAACTGATTCCATCCCCGCCGAACCAGGCGCCGAGATAGGCATGGTTAACGCGTTATCCGTTTGAAACGCATACTGTAATAACTGTTTGACTTCATCCATTAAGTCTACAAATTTAGGGTCTAGGTGACCTATAGTTGGTCTACCCAAAGCCTCAAGAACTTGTGGATATACATCTGAAGGACCTGGCCCCATAAGCACACGAGTGGGTGGTATAAATGATGAAAATGATTGAGGCATAATGATTCCGAATTCAAACTAATTTAATTGTCAGATTTTTACAGTATTAACCCTTTGCCACAAGACAAGAATACTGAGCATAACCGAGATAAATACTCATTCACCTCGACATTCTAGTGTTGAACATATGTATATTCTAAATAACCAAAACATCTATAACTTAAAGTCAAAGACCGCATGATTTGGAGTTAAGGTGTTGTTTTATCGAGAGAATTAAATAAACTTTAAAAATTGTTTATTATTCACACAAAGTTGTTCTATTATTACTAGTCCAGTTTCATGACTTTTTACTTTAAGGACGAAGTTATATAGTTAGCGCACGGCTCAAAGAGAGCCATTCCCCTAAGCCCGAACTAGTAATAGTTTCGGGCATTTTTTTGCCTAGATAGTTAACACTGCTTTAACTCATTTAAAAATCGTTTAGCATTTTCGACGTAATGCTGGGCTGATTGTTCAAGCATTTGCTTTTGTTGTTCAGGAATTGCTTTAATTATTTTAGCAGGCGACCCCATAACTAAAGAACCATCAGGTATTTGCATGTTTTCGGTAATTAAACTGTTGGCACCGATAACGCAATGTTTACCAATTTTAGCGCCGTTTAACACCACGCTGTTAATTCCAATTAAACTGTAGTCACCAATCTCACAGCCATGCAACATCACTTTATGGCCTATTGTAACGCCCTTACCAATGGTTAGTGGCACGCCAAAATCAGTGTGTAATACTGAACCGTCCTGCACATTGCTGTCTTCACCCACAGTGATAACATCACAATCTCCTCGTATCACTACATTAAACCAAACGCTGCTGTTTTTTAGTAAAACAACTTTACCTATAACATGAGCACCGGGTGCAACAAATACATCCTCTGCAATCTGAACATGATCATCGCCTAAAGAGTAGAACACTTTTATTCTCCTATTTTTCGTAATAAGCCTTCTTGCATGGTAGATGCTACAAGTTTACCTTCACGATTAAAAAATTGACCTTTTACTAATCCTCTAGCGCCACCGGAAAAAGGACTTTCTGCACAATAAAGCAACCAATCATCAAAATCGAAAGGGTGATGAAACCACATTGAGTGGTCAATAGTTGCCATACGCAAGTTTTTGTCTTTAGTCGACACGCCATGAGGTTGAAGCGCAGTAGACAGAAGATGGTAATCAGACGCGTAGGCCAACATCACTTGGTTAAGGTTGATATTTCCAGACAACAATTCTTGCGCTTTCATCCATATATAACGTTTGGGCTCTTGTACTATTGCATTCTCTGGTGACACAAAGTCAACTGTACGCATATCAATCGGCTTGTGATAGCCAATGCTTTCACGCATAGATTCAGGCATGTCTTGGGTAATATCAAAGACTTTACTATCAGACCCAATATCTTCGGGTGGTGGTACGTTAGGCATGTCTGCATATTGATGTTCAAGACCTTTTTCTGGCATTTGAAAAGACGCAGTCATATAAAAAATGTTTAGCCCGTTTTGAATGGCTTTTACCCTTCTAGTGGAGAAACTACGGCCGTCACGTACATTTTCGACGTCAAATACAACCGGTTTATTCGCATCACCGGGCAAAAGAAAATAACTATGAAATGAATGAGTGATACGTCCTTCAGGTAAGGTGAGTTGTGCCGCAGCCAAAGCCTGGCCTAAGACCTGCCCTCCAAACAATGCACGAAAACCTAGGTCCCAACTTTGACCACGAAATAGACCCTCTTCCAATTTATCAAGGGTCAACAATTCTACTAGTTTTACGTCTGACATAAGCTCTCAGTTTATTCTAAATACTAAAGTAAACTTACTTCAGTGGGTTGATATGGATCTTTAGGGTAAAATTTATCAGGTAATTGCTCCTGATGGGTAAAAAATCGAGTGTCTTTAAAAGGTAGCTTCATAAAACCTGATATGCCCAACCCTTGAATGGTAGGAATAAGGTCTATCACATCTTTTAATAAACTCTTAAATTCCAATTCCAAACCATGATTAAGTAACTTGTAATCGCTGTGGATTTTCAGGTGATTGGGTAAAGATTCAAAAATGATGCAACCAGTATGGTGAATGCTATTTAGTTGACTGATGACCGCCATTAAAGCTTTAGATAAGGTCAATAATTCGTCGGGATCATCACCATCTTCAAAATAAGAATGCATACGACTATCATGTTCAGTAAGTGAAACGGCACTTAATTCGTAGGGAATTTGTAAGCCCCTTGCAGGTAAAAATGGACAGGTTTCATCATTGCGTTCAATGTGTAACGTATCCCGAGCGTTAAACATACAACATTTAAAAATACCAATTCTATTAATCGCTCTGGCAAAATGTACAACATTGTTCAGTGAGGCTTCAAACGATTTTTTTAAGGTAACATCATACAAATTCAAGCTAGAATCGATAAAAACACCTGTTTCCTCCCATCTAACCGCTAGCCCTCCTACTAGAGGATATTTCCCTAAGCGACTAACAGCGGCTACAAATGCTTTTTCCGTATCACCCATGCCTTGCATATAGTTTTTGTAATAACGCTCAAACTGGGCATCATCAATATATCTTAGATCTTGTTCTGTTTGGTTTGCCTCAATACGTAAAAATGACTTTCGAGAACTGTACACCACGGTATCAATCTCTTTATCCTTATTACTCACCCTAGTCGGAATTAATGAAATATGCTGCTGATGTATATTTTCATTTAGCACCAGGTTTTTCATGTATTGCATGTTATTAATGAAATAATCACCACCTTGTTCACGCATACTTGGTGAGTTACTCATCATAGCTGTGAGTGTTTTGGCAAGCTCTTGAGGCAAACCGATAGAATTGGGCGTGATAACATTATGTCCAAAACGACTTGACTGGCCAGATGCCAGTGCATATAGCGTACTGGCCAAACCTTGCTCATCAAAACGAACCGAAGATAACCCACCATTTAATTGATCTTCACCTATAAAATAAACGTCACCAAGTCGCGCATTCGTTTGTTGTATGTCGCTAGACATCAAGTCCATTACATTATTGCCAACAAATTGGCCTTGATCGTCAATCTGAGCAAAAACCGACGAGCCCCAATCTATCAGCCCTACCTCTTCACTGGTTTCATCAAATACGATATTCGACGGTTTGATATCGCCGTGTACTATCGGTTTAGGCTGGTTTTGTTGGTGATGGCCACGTAAATACAACAATATATTAGCAAGTTGTGCCGCAATGTTTATCACCAGACGCACTGATAATGGTCCATGCTTAAGAGATATTTTCTCTAAATCTTCTCCTTTCGCTCTTTCCATAACCAAAACCGATTGTTTCTTAATCTTCTGGTATTCGATTAGTTGTGGTACATAGGGATGATTGACCAAACTCAACATATAGGCCTCTTCCTCTAATCGGTCTTGAACGTGTTGCGGTAGGTTTATCCGAGAGAACTTAAATACTTGCTGTTGTTGCTCCGTTTTATTTTGAGATTCAGTAGCATTTAACGCGGTTCCCGCAAACGCAAAACCAAACGCGCCTTTACCTATTAGCTCAATATCTTTATAACCAAGCAACTTCAGCTGCTCAGTACACAACTTAAACCAATCTTTTAGTTTTTTGGCATCTTTGTGGGACAGTAAATATATAGACTGTTCATTAGGGATATAAAAATGTTTTATGTTCGCCGGTTTTAACATTTACGGATTGCCAATTATTCTTCAATTAACCAATCAACTGAGTAAGAAGCACTATTGTTTTGCGCCATTAGTGGTGTAAGTGCTTGTAGGCTTTCTTTTATTTGAACATCTAACTGCCAGGGGGCGTTAATGAGAAGCATTCCAGAGCCATACATACCTCCAGCCTTACTGCCGTCGGTTACGCATAACTCTATTTTAAGCATGTTTTTAAACGATTGCTGGCTTAAGGCTTCCAGCATAGCTTCACTTTTGCCTTTTTTACTAACGCTGCTATCGAAGTCTGCATTCGACACTTGTCTATCAGCAATAAGTGGATACCAAATGGCATAAATAGCCGAGTTCCATTTTTTACTTACGGCAGCTACAGTATCAACTACTTGCTGGTATTCGCTTGCAACTTCATAAGAAGGGTCAATAAGCACCATACCTCTTTGCATATTGGGTGGTGTTAACGCGACTAAACCTTCGTATCCATCCCTATGATGAACTGCGATGTTTTTTCCGCCAATATTGCTCTTTAAATTTTGTATTTCTTGGTTATGCCATTCCATCAATACCATTTTGTCTTGCTCACGCAGCATAGATTTTGCAATTTCTGGTGAGCCGGGGTATTGGTTAAATTCCATATAGTTAGAAACTAAAGACAAATAATGGTTAATCGCTTCGTTTTGTATCGATTGCCCAGTTATACGTTCAATACCCTGCTTAAATTCTTTGGTTTTGAGAGACTCTTGTGAATTTAACTGATACACCCCTGCACCACTGTGAGTATCAAAGTAGCAAAAACCTTTTTCCTTGCTTTTTAATTTGTCGATTATCAACATCTGACAAATGTGTTTTAACACATCACCATGATTACCTGCATGAAAACTATGTCGATAACTTAACAATTGGGAATTCCTTATTTTTACTACTTTATTTAATGCCGCTAATCTTAAAGCAAAAATAAACCCGCTGTTAGCGGGTTTGAAATATTTCTACTATCTTGTTGTTGCCAACATCGTAATTGGATTTTCTAAGTAGGATTTCCATAGGTTGTTAAACCTCACCATAGTGGCACCATCAATCACTCTATGATCACCTGACCAGCTTACATGCATAATGTTTACCGCTTTCACCTGATCATTTTCATCAAACCTAGGTAAACGTTGCATTTTACCTAGCGCCACAATAGCTGATTCTGGCGCATTGATTACCGGTGTAGCCACAGTACCACCTAAAACACCTATATTTGAAATGCTTATAGTGCCGCCTTTTAGATCGTTACTACTTAATCTGCCTAGACGCGCTAAATCGACTAATTCGTTAGATTTTACCGCAATTTCAAATAAAGATAGATGCTGAACCCCTTTGATATTGGGTACAACTAACCCCACTTTAGAGTCCACTGCTAAACCTATATTGTGGTCATCAAAATATGTCACTTCTGAACAATCAGCATTAACTTGACTGTTGATGATAGGGAATTGTTTTAATGCCAATGACATTGCTTTTATAAAAAAGGGCATAAAACTAAGTTTAACCCCTTCTTGTTCAAATGATTCTTTGAGCTGAGCCCTTGTCTCGATCAGTTTATCCATCACGATTTCTTCACTGACGCTAAAATGCGGCACGGTAAAAACCGAATGCATCATATGTTTGGCCATGGCTGCCTGAACCCCACGAATAGGCACAATACGCTTCCCACCACTCACAGCAGGCTTATCAGTGATAGGCTGATTCATAGTAGAGGTAGTGACGTTAAGATCGTTTTTTAATACACGGCCTTTATCTCCACTTCCCACTATTTGTGATAAATCCACTTCTAGCTCTCTGGCTAAGCGTCTTACAGCTGGACTTGCAAGGGCTTTACTTGCTCCTTTAATTGCAATATCAGAAAGAGGTTGATTAGACATTAATTGACTATTTGACGACACCACTTCAGTACTCATTTTCTCTTCATTAGGTTTTGATCCTAACTGAGGGGCATCTTCTTCAGTAGTTTGCATGGCAAACAACGGTGAATGTACTTTAGCGATATTACCCTCGGTGTAATATAATTTAGTCACCACACCACTGTACTTAGCCGGGATTTCAACCAAAGCTTTGTCAGTCATGACTTCAACCACTGGTTGGTCTTCAACAATGTTTTCGCCTTCAGCGACTAGCCATTTGACCACTTCGCATTCAACAATGCCTTCGCCAATATCAGGCAGTATAAAATCTTGCATAATGTGCTCCCTTATATTGAATTAAAAGTTAACGGTGCGTTTAATCGCTTCGAAGGTTTTAAGATGATCTGGCATATATTCTTTCTCATGGGCCAACGGATATGGGGTATCTAAACCACATACGCGGCAAATAGGTGATTCGAGGTGAAGAAAACACTTCTCTTGGACACTGGCTGTAATTTCACTAGCAAAACCAGCGGTCAGTGGTGCTTCGTGATTGATTAGTAGTCGGCCAGTTTTCTCAACTGAGCTACATACCGTTTCAACATCCCAAGGTAAAATGCTCTGTAAATCGATTATCTCGCAAGAAATGCCCTCTGCTTCTGCCATAGCAGCAGCCTTTTCAATTATTTCTACTTGTGCACCCCAAGCTAATAATGAGATATCTGAACCTGTTTTGACAACATCCGCTTTTCCAAGAGGTAATTGATAATCATCTTCTGGCACTTCCCCTACTGAAGCACGATACAAACGTTTCGGCTCCATAAATAGAACAGGGTTATCATCTCGAATAGACGCTAATAACAGCCCTTTTGCTTGATAAGGATTACGCGGAATAACCACTTTCATGCCGGGTATGTGGGCAAAAAACGCTTCAGGTGATTGAGAGTGATAATGACCACCGGCTATACCGCCACCATAGGGAGTACGAATAGTCAGTGTGCCACATGAAAACTGGCCGCCAGAACGATAACGGAACTTAGCCGTTTCATTCACTATTTGATCAAAAGCAGGAAAAATATAATCAGCAAATTGAATTTCAGCAATAGGCACAGAGCCTTGTGATGCAAGCCCTGTAGCAAAACCAATTATTCCTTGCTCGGTTAATGGAGTATTAAAACAACGACCTTTACCAAATTTTTGTTGAAGGTTACTCGTTGCCCTAAATACACCACCAAAATGGCCGACATCCTCACCAAACACCATGACTTTTTCATCGTCACTCATGGCAGTGATCAATGCATTATTCACTGCTTGCAACATATTCATAGTAGCCATGTTATCCCCTCCCTGATGTTTTCGGATATGCATCAGGATACATATCAATGTGTGTTTTTAACTCAGCTAACTGTGCCTTTAAGTGCCATGGTGGTGTGTCGTAAACATCTTCAATAATTTGTTCAATTGGGCATATTGGTACTTGTTCAGCAAGTTTAAGGGCTTTTAATACCTCTTGTCTGGTTTCTTCTATAAAAGTTAAGTTTAGTTTTTCATCTACCCAACCTTTACTTTGCATCCAAGCTTTAAATCGCACCACAGGATCTTTTAAACGCCAACGCTCTTCTTCATCCTTTGAACGGTAGCCAGTAGGATCGTCTGACGTAGAGTGTGCAGCAAGTCTGTAGGTCATTGCCTCAATAAGCACTGGGCATTGATGTTTCAGAGCAATCTCTCTAGCTTGCTGTGTGGCGGCATAAACAGCTAATACATCATTGCCGTCGACTCGAATAGTGCGCACACCATATCCTATGCCTCTAGATGCAATGCCGTCACCAGCAAATTGTTCTTCTGATGGCGTTGAAATGGCATAGCCATTATTTCGGCAAAAGAATATGGCTGGACAATTAAGTACCGCAGCCATGTTAAGTCCAGCGTGAAAATCACCTTCTGACGCTGCACCTTCACCAAAATAACAAATAGTGACAGCATCTAAACCAGCCATCTTTTGACCATAGGCATAACCACTAGCTTGGGGGATTTGTGTACCCAATGGAGAAGAGATAGTCATAAAATTAAGCGCTTTAGACCCATAATGGATAGGCATTTGCCTTCCTTTATTCAGCTCATTTTGATTACTGAACATTTGATCCATAAATTCCTTACTGGAAAACCCTCGATAAGCCAACGCACCTTGTTCACGATATTGCGACATAATCATGTCTTGCGGTTCAAGCGCTGCTGCACTGGCAACAGTTGAAGCTTCTTCTCCAGTACAAGCAAGATAGAAACTTATTCTACCTTGTCGTTGGGCGGCAACCATACGTTCATCTAATAGCCTAACGTATTGCATTGTGTGCAATATTTTCGAAGCCAATTGTTCGTTAACGTCAGGCAACTCTGCTTGTTTATGCGCTGTACCGTCTGGTTGTAAGACTTGCAACATTGGAATATCAATCAGGCCATTTTCAATAACCTTAACGTGATGAGTCAACCCAATATTCGCTAAATGATTTCTATCTTTCATTTACCAACCTATGACTTACACAAACCTTAATACTAGGTTTGTTTGTTTATTGTAATAAGAATGTTAATAGTAGATGGGATTTGAAAACTGGGCGTTGCCAATTCATATAGAAAGTCAACAATAATGGAATGAAACTACTGCATACACTTTAAAAAGGTGATATTCATCCTACTAGTAAATAGACAATGGGATTTTATATGTTATTTTGCTGGTTATCGTTTAACCCCGCCCTTTTTACGGTAAATTAACATCATCCAGTAACGACAATTCAAAGAGTACGTCATGTTGAATAAATATTCTTTGAGCGCAGTGATGTTAGCCGTCTCTGTTGCTTTACTTTCCTGTAACCAAGACTCTAGTTCAGGTAAAACTGCGAGCAAACCTATGCTTAGTAGTGATGATGCCAAGCAATTTGTTGATAATGCCCAATTAGAGTTAGAAAAAATTAGCTTTCCATCAGCAACAGCGTCTTGGGTTTATCAGACTAATATCAATCAAGATACCGCTGCGCTATCTGCCTATTTATCTGAGAAGGTGAGCAGTCTATCCTCTAGTTTGGCTAAACAAGCCGCTGACTTTAATAATGTCGAAGTAGACCCAGACACTCGCAGAAAATTAGATCTAATGCGTAACAGCTTGGTCTTACCTGCCCCCGCCAACCCTGAAAAATCAGCTCGTTTGTCGCAAATCACTTCCGACTTAGAAGGCATGTACGGCAGTGGGAAATACTGTAAAACAGAGAATGACTGCATGGGATTAACTGACATGAGCAGTGTTATGTCTGCTAGCCGTGATGAAGCTCTACTACTAGAAATGTGGCAAGGTTGGCGCCAAGTATCGCCTCCCATGAAAGCATTGTATGAAGAAGAAGTAGAGCTCGCCAATGAAGGCGCCAGAGAGTTAGGATTTACTGATATCAGTGATTTATGGCGCGGTAGTTATGATATGCCTGCAGACGATTTTGCCGTTGAGTTAGATAGATTATGGGGCCAAGTTAAACCCTTTTACGATGCGTTACATTGCCACGTAAGAGCCGAGTTAGGTAACGAATACGGCACAGATAAAGTACCACAAGACCAACCCATTCCAGCACATTTGTTGGGAAATATGTGGGCTCAGTCCTGGGGTAATATTTACGATATAGTCAAACCTAAACAAGAACTAGAGGTTATTGATGTCACACAAGCATTGGCCGATCATAATTATGATGAAATTAAAATGGTCAAGCAGGCTGAGTCGTTCTTTTCCTCTTTAGGATTTGAACCTCTCCCCGATTCTTTCTGGGAGCGTTCTCAGTTTGTAAAACCTGAAGGTCGAGATGTAGTATGCCATGCCTCTGCTTGGGACTTAGATAATAAAGATGACCTACGTATTAAGATGTGTATCCAAAAAACAGGTGAAGAGTTTGCGGTTATACACCACGAATTAGGACATAACTATTATCAACGCGCCTACAAAAACCAGCCTCTTCTATATAAAAACTCAGCCAATGATGGGTTTCATGAAGCTATCGGTGATACAGTGGCGCTTTCCATCACCCCTAAATACCTAAAAGAAATTGGTTTAGTTGACAGTATTCCAGATGCTTCAAACGATATCGGAATGTTACTTAAGTTAGCACTAGACAAAATAGCATTTGTGCCTTTTGGTTTAATGGTAGATCAGTGGCGTTGGAAAGTATTTTCAGGGGAAGTAAAACCCGCTGATTATAATAAAGCTTGGTGGGAACTAAGAGAAAAATACCAAGGCGTTATGGCACCGGTTGTCCGTTCATCAGATGCATTTGATCCAGGTGCTAAATACCATGTTCCGGCTAATACGCCTTATACACGCTACTTTTTAGCACATATTTTACAGTTTCAATTCCATAAAACTTTGTGTGATATTTCTGGAAACACTGATCCCATACACCGCTGTTCAATTTATGGTAGCAAAAAAGCAGGTGAAGCTTTAAACAACATGTTAGAAATGGGTCAAAGCAAAACGTGGCAAGAAGCGTTAACTACTTTAACAGGTAATGGAGAAATGGACGCCAGCGCAATACTAGATTACTTCGCCCCATTAAAAGACTGGTTAGATGAACAAAACCAAGGTAGAACCTGCGGTTTCTAGGATTAACTAGTAGTCTAGACCTTAAAAGTTGTACTCATCAAGGATGATGAGTACCGGCCTTAAAACTCATAAAGCGCTCTTAAATAGTATAATCCTCCATTAATCCCTAAAGGCGAAGTAGCAGCGTATAACGCCCCGGCATTTCCACTATAGGGGTTTCTGTCTGGACGATTATCAAATAGATTTTTTGCACCGGCCGATAGCTTAAAGTTAGCATTGAGCTGATAACTAATGTCTAGATCTAGAGTTACTTCCGATCCTGTATAAATATTTAAACCTGCAGCGGCATCTAAATGATCTTCGTAAAAACCAGCGTAAAAATTCAGCCGAATATTACTGCTTAGATTGTTATACGCTTGAACCACTGAAACACTCCCTCTGTGGGCAGGTAAGTTATCCTCAATCATTTGAATACGTTGTGGGGTAAGGTTTGACTCAAGATATGTTGTGCCGTCAGCCTTCATTCTAGAGTACAAAGTAACTCGGTCTACTTTGGTATCGGTCCAGTTATAAGTAAACATAAAGCGGCTTGGGATATTAAACAAATAGGTTTCATAATTCACCACTGCATCTATTCCTTGAGTGGTTGTATCGAAATCATTAGTAAAAAACTTGGCACTTCCATAACTGGAAGCCTCTGTAATGCCTTCCGACACTAAGGTGTTGATATCATCTTGGCTTAAATGTAATGCTGACGTGGTACTAATCCGGTCATGTAGCTCTATATTGAAGTAATCTAAAGTAAAATAAAATTGTTTCGCTATCTCGCCTACCATGCCAAAACTTATGTTAATTGACTCTTCAGGACTAAGAGGTGTAGCGCCAAGTTGAATGGATATCGGATTAGTAGGAGCTAATGTCGCTTGATCTTCTAAACCACCCGGTGAAAAAGCAGTGGTTACGTTAACCACATTACTTTGCCCTACGGTTGGGGCTTTAAACCCAGTACTAACCGAACCTCGCAACGTTAGCGACTCATTCAAAATCATTCGAGCAGAGACTTTACCGTCAAAATTCGCGCCAAAATCAGTAAAATCTTCATACCTAGCAGCCATACCAAATAAAAATGCATCACTCATGTGTACTTCAAAATCAGTGTAAACAGCCCAATTTCCTCTAGACCATTTTCCTGCAGACTGAGAGTTATAACCATGAAAACCATTGGAGCCTACAGCAAAACCTTGGGACACCCCAGTATTTGGATCAAAGGCAAAATCCCCTACAACATAAGAGGCTAAATCTCCCATTTTTTGTCGGTAACTCTCCCTCCTCCACTCAAATCCTGTGGCAAAATTAATTTGATACTTTTTATCTATGTTAAATTGTTTAAATAAATCTAGATTAATATTTTTTTCTAGTTGACTAGCAAGTCCAGGATCAAAGGAAAAAGGTGTGTTTGGTCCTAAAGATGGATTAACTGTTTGACTAATTTGATAATCGATCTCTGAATACCCTAATCCAGCGCTTAGATCATACTCCCACTCAGTTGACGACTTTCCCTTAAGACCTAACACCCATGATATATCACTTATAGTCCCGCCAAATTGGGGGGTAAATCCTCCAGGTAATATTTCATTAAACGAAAAACAATTTTGTCCTAATGAGGTTGAATCATCCGCAATCAGCAAATAGTCTTGGTCATCCAATATGTTTGCATCCGTTATTAATACTTTTGGACAACTGATACCCTGCTCAACCCCATCTAGATCTGCAACTAATAACGTGGGAATCCCCTGTTCATTGGGCAGTCCTTCAAACACCCCATCTCGAGTTTGGGGATTACGAAAATAGAATCCTCCCAATACTTTTCGTTGAGCTAAATTACTAAATGAATAAAATTCATTACTAGAATCTAAGTCATAACCCATATTGACTAAAAATTTGAGATCATAGTCTATTCTAGGGCTGCCCCAAATTTGCGCAGGACTTTGAACAAACTCATTACCAGCTTCTATCAACTCTAAAGCATCATCTCGTTGTACACTTCTGTTGGTCGATGCTTGCTGTTTATATTCAGTACTTATATTAATGAAGCCATTGGGTCCTAATGTAAAACCAAGGTTTCCTTGAAGTTGCAGTAATTCTCCATCTCCTTGTGCGTATTGCCCCGCTCTAACATCGAAGGTCCCACCCGCATCATTGTCATTAAGTACGAAATTAATCACTCCTGCAATTGCATCAGAACCGTATTGTGCTGCAGCACCATCACGCAGCACTTCAATTTGTTGTAATGAAGAAGCCGGGATATTTGATATATCAACACCTTGTGCGCCATCTGATAACCCGCCCCCTAAAAAGGTAATAGCAGCAGATCTATGTCGCCTTTTGCCGTTTATTAAAATTAATGTATGGTCAGATGCCATTCCTCTAAGGTTTGCAGGTCGTACTAAACTAGAAGCATCGTTGATAGGTTGGTCGTTGACGTTAAAAGATGGCACCAAAGTAGCCAGCATAGAGACAATATCTGTAGAGCCTTGGCGGGTAAATTCATTAACACCAATGATGTCTAAGGGGACGGGTGAATCAGTAACTGAACGTGGTGCAGATCTTGTTCCTACCACTGCAATTTTTTCTATCTCATTCGAAGAAAAAAAGTTTTCAGCATTATGTATAGTTACTATGTTATTTTTTTCAGTGTTATCTACTTGAACAATTGCTTTAACACTCAGTCCATTTTCACTTCTAACTGGATAGAGTCCAGTGCCTTCTAGCAATTTTACTAAGCCTAATTCTATTGTGTAATGTCCATCTAAACTATTAACGACTTCTTTTTCTGCTAGTTCAATGGGAAACAATAAAGTAGTGTCAGCTTGTTGTGCAAACAAAATTAGCGCTTTGTCTGCTGCTTGAGATGGGATATTAAAATGATATTTATTCTTGGCAGTTACCTGACAAGAAATAAATATTATAAATACTACAAGTACGCGCATATAACAGAAATTTAACTGAAAACAATATGGTTAAGCAGTCTAGCACGTCGGTTTCTATTCGAAAATGTTCATTTGAGGCTAATACCCTCTAAATAAACAATACATCAAATCCCTATATACCCGATGATAATACTATCGTTTTTTCATCCTGTTTTGAGTAAACAATGTTGAAGTTGTTTTCAAGTGCAAACAATAACCCTTGTATATCACCTGCTTTAAAATACCCTGCGACTCTTCTGTTTTTTACTTTGTCATCTGCTAATGAAAAATTAATAGATGTATACCGGCCTATCTCTAGTAAGGCTTCTGCCAAAGGTTCTCCATGAAATACCAACATTCCTTGTTGCCATGCTAAATCATTTTTAACTTGTTCATCCGACAACGTTAAATGTTGCAGCGTTTGCTGTCCAACTAGCGCTTTTTGACCTGCAATCATCAATTCACCCAAACCGTCAAGAGGATGTGTTAAGGCTGAATCATCGCTATTGTTAATAGGGGGTAATTTATTTGCGACTAATACTTTTCCATCGGTTACTAATAATTCAAATTGCTGAGCATTGTTAATTTGGACATTAAAAGCGGTTCCAACAGCAGTTACAGTATTACCTGCAGCTTTGACTATGAAAGGTCGTTGTTCGTCGTGGGCTACTTCAAAATGTGCTTCCCCGCGAAGCAAATGAATATCTCTTCGCGTGTCAGAGAAATCAACTGAGATTAAACTATCAGTATTTAGATGTATTACTGAACCATCTGATAATGATACTACCCGTTGTTCGCCTATTGATGTTTCAGCATCAAGCACCAACAGTGGGGATTCACCTATTGAAGACATGTTCGGGGTGCTCAGCCATACCAAACAGCTAATAAAAATAAAACTTGCCGCAATGGCCATGGTTTTTCTAATGGACAACCTATTAGTTTTCTCTAAATGATTATCTCGTAATGGAAACAAAGCGCTCAATTCATGTAATACACTTAACTCGTCCCATGTTTGGGCGACGTCAAATAGGCACTGTCTATGAGTATTACTGATATTTACCCAATCAGAGAACCCCTGCTCTTCAGTTTGGCTTAGCCCTCGATCAAAACGACTAATCCATTCACAAGCTTGCTGATGAATATCTTGTTTACTACTAAATTTTTGCACGTTATTCATTTGCTTCCTTGGCGTTTTTCATTTGCTGGACTTGCTTTGTTGTCCGTATTGGCCAATTGCTGCATATAAATCGAACACTGAAGCAACCCTTTAGCCACATGTTTTTCAACCGTGCTTTGGCTTAATCCAATATGTTCTGCGATATCTTTCTGGCTCATTCCATAAACTTTCTTTAATAGAAAAACCCTTTTCACCTCAACCGACAACGTATCTGTGGCGCGGCAAAAATGTAAAAATCGTTCTTTGCTTTGAACCTGACTTTCCAAACTTTTACTGGTTAAGTCATTAGGTAAATTCTGCATTTCATCAAGGGACTGGTTTTTTCTTTCACTAGCCTTTGCAACGTGGTTAAGTGCAAGGTTTCTAGCAGTCGTTAACATATAAGTTCGCTCGTAGGTTATTTCATGCTTGAGTTCAGCCTCATAACTTTTAACGAAGGTCTCTTGTACAATATCTTCAATATCATCACTACGCACGATACCGCCAATCACCCGCACGAGTTGCGAGCGACACTTAAGATATGTATGTTCTAATGTCGATTTATTAATCATAATATCCAGTCAGTTTAAAAATTTCTTGCAGTACATTAATCCCCATATGCACTTCCTGTAAAAAGGCGTAATTTATCTGCATAATTATGCCAACTTTTAATGCTTTTTGTATTGATTGGTCGACGAACTTGAATATTACTTAATGTTTTAACTATTTTGTCTTTCACTTTTGGTTGTTCCAATTGATTTGGTAAACCAAAACATTCATAAATATCGTTGATTATCTTGGTTTTATCTAAAACCAGTTCTTCATAACTGACTTCATAAATAAACTTAGGTAATTGAACCTTCCAATATAGCATCAGATCAGTATACAAATTGTGGTACTGTTTAAACTCGTCAAGCGAACTGAAATAAGGTTCATTCTGGGAAAAATTATTTCGATAAATAGATAATGCTATGTCAGGTAAATCTCGAGTAATATGCAAGACTTTAGCATTAGGAAACAATTTATAAATCAAACCAATTGATTGAAAGTTAGCGGGTAACTTATCAATCACATATTGATTCCCTTTTGAATGTATCGACATTTTATCGAGATAAACTTGTGCCGCTATGGCCATCTGTTGTTTGGAAACCTCAGCCATTACGTAAGGGTATTGTAAATTGGTTTGTGAAAATAGGTAGTTAACCACATCACGACTTAAATAAGGCACTTCTCCAGCGGATGATATATCTTGATGATCAGTCAATAGTTGTTCAAGTAAAGTCGAGCCTGTACGAGGTAAACCAAGTATGAAGATAGGTATAATTTCTTGTAAAGAATTATCTTCTTTTAGCTCCCTTTGGACTGACAATACATTCGCATTTGCAGTTATTTTTATGTCTTGAAAAAAGTAATTCAATTCGCTAGTTTGAAATTGGTTTTGCTTTGCTTGTGACAAGTTGGCCTGCTCAAAATACTCCCAAGCTAACGAGTAATTTTTCACACTGTCCAATACATTGCCAAATGCATACAGAAGTACGATTGACTCTTGAGAATCTGGAACCGCTTGTTTTAAACGTTCCTCAAGTAACGTAAAATATTGTTTTGGATTACCATTCAGCCGCGTCAATTCTTGGAGTGCATATGACGCTAGGGTGTCTTGGGTGAATTTAATAACAGTGCTAAATGATTGTTCAGCTTTATCTAAGTAGCCAAACAAAATGTATTGTAGGCCTAAATGATAATGTACATATGGATTGTTTGGTAACTGATGTTTTGCATACTCCAATGCGGTTAATCCATCAGCTTCAAAATTAATCCCGTTAAAGGCTTCCGATAAATAAATTAAAGGTGATGCTTCATTAGGCAATAACTCGCAGCTTTTTCTTAAGAAGGTAACGGCTTTGTCAAATTGTTCAACTTTTAAAGCGATTCTTCCCATCCCCAAGAACGCTTCACCACATTCAGGCTTACTCAAAATTGTTTCTTTATATAAACGTTCAGCTTGTACTAAATCATTCATGTTAAAAAACTCAGCTGCTTGTTGTAGTTTTGATAATCTCATCAATTTAACAATAGTAATAAAATGCAAAAAAAAGCCTTACCAATTAGGTAAGGCTATCATTTTTAGAAGTTGTAGCTTGCATTTACGTAATACAGACCACCATTAAAGCCCATAGGTGATGTTTCATAATATACACCTCCCCAGTTGTTATTAGGAATACCTTGTGAAGAAGGAATGTTAATTCTTTCAGCTTCCTGATCGAACAAGTTTTGTGCGCCAACACTTAATGTAATTGCGTCACTAACCATATAACTTACTTCCAAATCAACAGTCATAGCCGCACCTGCAGTAATTGCCGTTGCGTCATAGTCAACATGAACACCTTGATACTCACCGTAGTAGTTTACTCGCGTAAACATTGAAACATCTTCCCAAGATTGTGCCCAGGTAAACGTAGCTCTATGGTTAGGCAAATCTTCTTCTAAGCGTTTAACCTTAAAAGCGCCGGTGATATCAGAAAATTTAGTTACTTCCGTATCATTCCAGTTGTACGCCAAACTAAAGGTTGAATCGCCATCGAAAAGGTCAGCTGTATAGTTAGCAACTATATCAATCCCCTGAGTCGTAGTATTAAAGTCATTAGTGAAAAAGCTTACTTGTTGGAAGCTATCAATATTCGGCTCAATTGACCTAAGTGCATCTTTATCTTCTGCAGTTAAGTTAATTTTGTCAGATTGGCTAAGGCGATCTGATACTTCAATATGATAGTAATCAACTGTCATAAAGAAATCGCCGCTTTGGTAAACACCACCTAAAGTATAACTATCAGATTCTTCAGGTTGTAATTCAGTACCACCTAATTGAATAGCAATAGGATTAGTTGGCGCTAAAAGAGCTGAATCAACTAAAACACCACCACTTAAGTTAGTTTGTACGTTACTTACGTTAGCTTGACCAACAGTAGGAGCTCGGAAACCAGAACTGATTGAACTACGTAATGACAATTCATCAGTTAAATGGAATTGAGCAGATATTTTGTAATTAGTGGTTGATCCAAAACTATCATAATCTTCAAAACGTAAAGCACCACCCAATAATAGAGCTTCAGTCACTTGTGCTTCAACATCTACATAAGCAGCATAGTTTCTTCGAGTTGACACTCCGGCATCGTTAGGCTTGAAGCCTGGAAAACCATTTGAACCAATACCAAAACCTTGAGACGTTAAAGGACCAGCTGTATAAGAAGCAACATCACCAGCAATAACTTCATATGATTCTTCATGCCATTCTAAACCACCGGCTACATTAACTAGGTCGTTTAACCCCATATCAACTAATTTAACTAAATCAAAATTAAAGTTTTTCTCAAGTTGAATATACTTACCAGGTTTAAAATCACGAGGTGTATTTGGCCCTAAAGAAGCGTTAAGCGTATTATATATTACATATTGAGATTCATTGCGCCCTACTGAACCACTTAAGTCATATAAAACGCCATCAGCAAAACCGCCTTTAAACTCGCCTTTAGTACCAATAGTGAAAGATGTATCAGTTATGTTACCACCAAAGTTTGGTGTAAAGCCTTCAGGGATAAGTTCGTTAAATGCAAAACAATTAGCGTTATTTTGTACGCCATCAATATAATTTTGTTGGGTTGTAACATTTGCAGAGGTAATTGGAATAACAGGACAATCAATACCATCACCTAAGCCTAAACCAGTATTTACTTGGCCTACAGGACCCGGAGTTAAATCACCAACTAGCAAAGTCTGACCGCCATCTAAAGAGTATACTGTTCCACGAGTGTGAGGGTTTCTGTAGTAAAAGCCACCACGCACATCACGTTCAGAGTAGTTACCAAACATGTAAAACTCTTTATCGTCACCTAAGTCCAAACCAACATTACCAAAAATAGTGATATCGTCGTTAATTTCTGGTGAACCCCAAATCTGAGCTGGGTCAGCAACATTCAAACCAGCTTCACCGAAAGCTAAAGCATCTGGACGCTGTACACTTCGACTAGTGGCATCAGCATTTTTATATTGAAAGCTTACATTAGCAAAACCATCTTTAGTAAATGGCATCCCCACGTTTCCTGAAACCTCAGTAGAGGTACCATCGCCTTCATAATATTCACCATGACGCACATTTAGCGTACCGCCGTCAGAATCATCTTTAAGTACAAAGTTCATTACGCCCGCGATAGCGTCTGAACCATACTGTGCTGCTGCACCGTCTCTTAATACTTCAACCTGCTTAATAGCAATACTTGGAATAACTGAAATATCAGGGCCTTGTGCACCATCATTTATACCACCACCCAAAAAGGCGATGACTGATGAACGATGTCTTCTTTTACCATTTAGAAGGATTAAAGTGCTGTCTGCAGGTAAACCACGTAAATTAGCTGGACGAACTAGCGATGCGGCATCACTTATAGGGTTAGAATGTACATTTAAAGAAGGTACAGTACCTTTTAGTATTTCCAACATATCAGAGTTACCTGATTTAGATAATTCATCCGAACCTATAATATCAATTGGCACAGGTGAGTCAGCTATTGAACGAGGTGCTGCACGACTACCTACCACAGCAATTTTTTCTACACTTTCATCTGTTCCAGCTTCTTGAGCTACTACTGGTGAAATTGAAACTACACTTGCTGCGGCAGACGCAGCGATGACATAACGAATATTTTTCGCTAATTTAGTTATTGAAGTTCTCATAGTTGTTTCCAGCTTAATTTTTTTATAATGCTTAAAGGTTATTTTAGAGCCCTTTAAGTGCTTGTATATGGTTATGTTCACGCCTTTAAAATTAAACGCGCGTTGAATTTATATACTTGTCAAAGCATAAAAACAAACAATTTAGTTGAAATAAAAAATATATATTTTTTGATAGAGGATTTTTAGTTTTGCTTTGTCTGTGCGGTGTTGGGAAGTTTTTAACTAATGCAGACGTTTCAAAAAATGTAGTTTTAGCAATGCCTATTATAGGTTTTAAACGAAGAAGGCTTAACGCCCTCCCCCTTATGAGATTGTGAATCTACTAATTAGCGAAAAGTAGTTTCACTTTTGCTCCAAAGTTTCATCAATAATGACTCAACTGAAATACTAGCTGCTAAACCTAATCTTTCAGGTAAGCTTTTTTTCATACTGTATTTGACGGTGAAGATTTTCTTATCTTGATTGGCAGTCAATATATAATCATCAGAAGTTTGGATTTCATCGACTAAACCCAATTCCTTAGCTTTAATACCATACCAATATTCACCTGTTGCCACTTTAGCAATGTCCAAATCTGGTCTTTGAGATTGTACAAAATCTTTAAACATGTGATGTACGTCTTCAAGTTTAGCTTTAAACTTTTCACGGCCTTGGTCATTGTTTTCACCGAACATAGTCAAGGTGCGTTTAAATTCGCCGGCAGTATGTTGTTCAAACTCTATATTACTTTTCTTTAATAACTTATTGAAATTCGGTAATTGTGCGATCACACCAATTGAACCAATAATCGCAAATTTTGCTGCCAATACATGGTCGGCAACACAAGCCATCATATAACCACCACTTGCTGCTACTTTATCCACAGATATAGTCAGCTTAATCTTTTTGTCTTTAATTCTTTGTAGTTGTGATGCTGCAAGACCATAGCCGTGCACTACCCCACCGCCACTTTCAAGCCTGACTAACACTTCGTCTTCTGGTTTAGCTACACATAAAATTGCAGTCACTTCCTCACGTAGATAATCCACTTCATGAGCATCCATCGAACCAGAAAAGTCAATTACAAAAAGTTGGCCTTTTGACGCTTCTTGATTATCTTTATTCTTTTGTTCTTTCTTCTTAGCTTTTAACACCTTCTTTTGTTCTTTGTGGAATTGTTTAAGTTCATCTTTTCCTAACAACTCACTTCTTGCAAAATCAGTAATCGCCTCTAACTTGTCTGATAATGAAGATATTTCAAGATGGCCTTTACCGTGTTTTTGTTTACTAACTAAGCCAATGATACCGCCTAGTGCCAAAAGAATAGCCAATACAATTGTTATGGCTTTTGCGATAAATAATCCGTATTCGTATAAAAATTCCAATCGGGTTTACTCCTAAAAACTGTTTTGCCTGATATGGGGATAAAAAAGCAAAAAAAAAGCCAAGTGATTAACTCGGCCTTTTTTTTACTAGTTTGTTTAGTTTTCGACTACTGGCGAATTTTCCGTAACAACTATGTTAGCACCGCCTGAAACAATAAATGAAACGGCTTGGCTTTGCATTTCTGCAGTGGTTGCAGCACTTGGTGCTGGAGAGAGTAGCGAACCATGGCTTCCTGCTATAAATCTAACAACCCCACTTCCTTGAGCCGTAGAAGATACTTTAGGTAACCCCATGATATCAGCCAATGGCTGTCCTCCAACTAAAGGCAACGATGTTGTAACTGGGTTGACTTGATCGGTCAGCGCTGTACTGCCATCGTCATTGGTTCCACCACCTACAATCAGCTGCACTAATGTTGGCGTAGTACTTGTCAATTCAGCGCCATAACTAATCGGGTCAGCAGCATCAGTAACCGTTTGCGCGGCGAAAGCGACAGAAGCAAAAGTAGCATTCATTACTGCAGCTTGCTCAGCAGAAATCACTTGCTCAAATGCTAAGAAAGCTGGACTTATCGCTGCTTCTGCAGGTATTCCATTTTCTACTGCAAAGGCCGTTAAAAACGCTACAAAATCGGAAGAGGTTGCTGCTAATAGCTGACCCTTAATAGTTGGACCAAAAACAACTGAATCAATTGAACCTGCTGTGGTACCTCCTGTAGGTACATTAATATTGGCCGTTTTAAACTCGTACATACTATCAAAAGCGGCTAAATCGCCTCCCAAACTTTTGTTAGCTAGCGCAACTGCACCTGTTCCAAATATGGCACCTAAACTCTGGCCCATAAAATGAACATCAGTTGTATTTAAATCAACTAAACCTGTTGAATCATTGATACTGTTAAGTGCCAATCTAAAAGCCATAATATCAGCGATACTTTGACGACCATTATCTCTGGTATTTAATACGACTAAAGAGGTGTAGCCAGCAAAATCAAACACATCTTCACCAATTGTAATGATTCGGTCACCGTGTAGTGGATGATCAATTGCTGCAGTAGCGTAACCAGCCATGGCTAATGCAGATGCTATTAGCATAGCATTACTTTTTGAACCGCCTAAACCATGTTGAAACACCAGTACTGGCCAGCCCCCATCAGGTTTAGTTAGCGCAGGGACCAACCCACCACTTGCCGCAGATATCATGGCAATCACTGATTCGTCTGGAATGGTAAATTGCACCCGGACATCTTCAGTGCCTAACTCATTATACAGGGTGCTTTCATCATCGACTTGGCGGCCTCTTAACGTAGGAATTGGATTGTATTTAGTGATATTTCTTGGGTCTGTCATACCTAAACTAGTTAAATCTAAATCAAATAAGGTTCCTCCTGATGCTAACTGACATTTCGCATTGTTAGGACCCACTTGACCTGCTTGAATTAATCCAGTGATTATATCCCCCCCCAAAGATTGCAAAGTTGCTCCACTAGTACACGCGGCTCTCCACCAGTCGTTGGCAGGATTAGTAGTACTAGAGTAATAAGGGAGGTTTACCTCACCTTCAACAATCGTGGAAGTACAAAACATGCCAACTGATGCAAAAGTAGCTGATGCTGTTGCATATAAGGGAGATGTTGGATCAGAAACTGCTGCAATAAGCCCGTCACAAGTGTCCAGTCCAAAAGCTTCTAATTGTGATAACTGGTCAGCAGGTAGTAAAAAAGAAGAGACGTTTTCAAATACCGAATCTGCTCCTGTAGTTAGTTCAGTGTTGATGGTCGGTAAATATTGCGAAGCGACGGCATTGGCTGTTGCTAAATCAGCACCATTAGCTAAAGTTTGCTGAAATGCTTGTGCAAAAGACGCGATATTCAATTGCTTCACTGTGGTTAGTGAATCATCAGTGGATTGAGTAGAAAAATAAGCGGCATAAGATACATCATTTGAAGCCAATCCAGCTGGTTCTAGTACATTCACTAAAGTATTAACTAAGCCCTGTAATTGTAAAAGGTCGGGAGACCCCAATGCGTTAGTCGTAATATCTTGACGCGCCAGTTCCCATGAGATGGACCCTTTCACCGCTCGACCGTCGGTAGATTTTAATTCTTCGGTGACGACTAACATATGGCCCTGCGAAGACTTCATAGGCGTAAGTGGTACAACATTTATTGCGCCTGTGCCAGCTGCATAAGAGGCCACAAAATCGACGCCATAAGTCAACTCTTCACCCAATTCACAAGGTACACCAGGAGCCGCAAGCGAAGCGGCGAGAGCTTGACAAGTTTCGGAAGTCCCTTCTAACGCCTGAGTTGCTTCAAAAATTCGAATCGATGAGCCTGAGACTGTTGAACTATCAATATCTAAGTTGTCTGGTAGTAACACTCGAATTGAAAAAGGCATATGCGCAGACCAACCATCCAATGCACTAAGGGAATGCAGTGGATTTGCGGGGTCAAACTCATCAGCCCCTTCTGTGTTTAGGGTGAAATCAAAAAAGTTACCGCTAGGGATCATTAAAAAATCATTAGGCACATTTAAATCAGCAGTGGCCGGATTAAACACTACCCGGACAAAAGGCTCTTCAAGCACAACCACTTCCGTGTCATCTGTTACTGTTACATCCCCTGGTAAATCACCTCCACATGCTGACAACCCAAGTAGCGTGATTATCCCTGTACTAAGTAGTGTTTTTTTCATTATCCTGCCTCTATTTCATTTTGTTTTTATGTCGTAAGTCATTGGTATTATGTTTATTAATAAATGCATGTAATAGACATGTAATAATTTTGTTTCAATGGTGTGACCAGTTAACCCGTATCCATACTATTCACTTTACTCCTTGTTTGCAAAGGCTAGATGGAAAACAAATTTAAAAAAATTAGCCTACAAATGGTCTACGGCTTTCTTAGGTCGTCATTTCAGTGATACCATTTAAACATTGAATATTTTAGATGTTTATCATGCACACTTACATTCCCTCAAAACAATATTTAGACAAAAAAACCATCTTAGTCACGGGAGCCGGAGACGGTATAGGCAAACAAGCGGCCTTGCATTATGCAAAATTTGGCGCAACCGTCATTTTACTCGGCAAAACAGTAGCCAAATTAGAAAAGGTTTATGACGAGATAATTAATAATGGTGGAAATGAGCCAGCTATTGTCCCTCTAGATTTAAAGGGGGCAACCGCAAAACATTATCGTGATATGGCCAATACTATTACTGATCAGTTTGGCTATTTAGATGGCTTGTTGCATAACGCGAGTGTGTTGGGGCATTTAGGCCCTTTTGAACAAATCAGTGAACAAGATTGGCAAAATGTATTTCAAGTTAACGTAACCAGCCAATTTTTAATGACTCAAGCGTTATTGCCCGCTTTAAAAAAAGCCCCTCAATCTTCGGTTATTTTCACCACATCCAGCGTTGGATTAAAAGGTAGAGCTTACTGGGGACCCTATTCAATCTCTAAATTTGCTACACAAGGTATGATGCAAATATTGGCTGATGAATTCGACAACAGTAATATTCGCTGTAATTCTATTAATCCTGGTGGCACCAAAACCGCTATGCGCGCTAAAGCCTTTCCAGCTGAAAATGCAGATAATTTGAAAACACCAGAAGAGATAATGCCACTTTATTTGTACCTAATGGATAACGATACAAGCACAGAGAATGGTCAGACATTTGAAGCACAGCCTAAATAAAAATGCTAAAACAAAAAACCGGATGTTAATTGTCCGGTTTTTTAGTAAAACACTTTTAGTTTACCCTTTAACTTTGATCCATTTTCGCCCAAGTATCCCTTAGGCTCACAGAACGATTAAACACTAATTTTTCACCTTGGCTATCTTTGTCTTTGCAAAAGTAACCTGTCCTTTCAAACTGGATAGGTACACTGAGCTCGGTTTCAACCAGACTAGGTTCAACTATTCCGTGTTTAACGATTAAAGACTCTTCGTTAATAGAAGCAATCAAGTCTTCTTCGGCGGCTGGATTAGGTACTTTAAACAATCTATCGTACAAACGTATTTCAGCTGAGACGCCATGAGTAGCGGAAACCCAATGAATAACACCTTTTACTTTACGTCCATCGGCAGGATCTTTGCCTAAAGTATCTTTATCGTAACTACAGTAAACAGTGGTGATATTTCCCTGAGGATCTTTCTCTACTCGTTCTGCTTTTATTACATAGGCATTTCTTAAGCGTACTTCTTTACCTAATACTAAACGTTTAAACTTCTTGTTCGCTTCTTCTCTAAAGTCATCAGCCTCGATAAAAATCTCTTTGCTAAAAGGCACTTGCCTACTGCCCATTGACTCATCTGCTGGGTGATTTGGTGCCGTCAAACTTTCAACTTCATCGCCCTGATAATTTTCAATTACTAGTTTTAGCGGTTCAAGCACAGCCATCGCCCTAGGAGCAGCAGCATTTAACTCTTCTCTTAAACAAGCTTCAAGCATGGACATTTCAACCATATTGTCCATTTTGGTTACACCGATACGTTTACAAAATTCACGTATAGATGCGGATGTGTAGCCGCGGCGGCGCAATCCAGCAACAGTTGGCATACGAGGATCGTCCCAACCATTAACTTGATTTTCTTCGACTAATTGGATTAATTTCCGTTTACTCAATACGGTATATTCTAGATTCAGCCTTGAAAATTCGTATTGATGGGGAGTGGAATCAATGGTGATATTGCTCAGAACCCAATCATATAAACGTCTATTATCTTGAAATTCCAAAGTACATAAGGAGTGAGTAATACCTTCAATTGCATCAGAAATACAATGGGTAAAATCATACATCGGATAAATGCACCACTTATCACCCGTTTGGTGATGATGGGCGAACCTGACTCTATATAAAGCAGGGTCACGCATACACATAAAAGCGGAACTCATATCAATTTTGGCGCGTAACAGGCATTCACCTTCTTTAAATTCGCCATTTCGCATTTTTTCAAATAAAGCTAAATTTTCACTAGCCGATGTATCTCTATACGGGCTGTTTTTTCCTGCTTCTTTTAAAGTACCACGCAATTCACGCATCTGTTCTTGGCTAGAAAAATCAACATACGCCAAACCCTTATTGATCAATTCAACGGCAAACCCATAAAGTTGATCAAAGTAATTGGATGAATAACGCACTTCCCCATCCCAGTTAAAACCCAACCAAGAAACATCTTGTTGAATAGCGTTAACGTAGTCTATATCTTCTTTCTCAGGGTTAGTGTCGTCAAATCTTAGGTTACATTGGCCTTGGTAATCTTGGGCGATACCGAAATTAAGACAAATAGACTTAGCATGGCCAATGTGAAGATAACCATTTGGCTCTGGTGGAAAACGAGTCTGGATCTTAGAATGTAAACCTTCGTTAATATCTTTATCTATGATTTGACGAATAAAATTGGTCGGACGACTGTCAGTCTCGGCCATTAATGTACCCTCTTGGTAAAACTTGCGAATGATGAAGCTGGATATTATACCAGTATCAAATATCAAGATAACGATTTTTACCTGTGTGTTTGCTATTTATTAGGCTAGAAATTAATAGATCCCTAAATACCTTATGCCAGTGAAGTAAAAAGTCGATGTTAAATTACTAAAAAACAATCTAAGATACTGCCAGATAAAGAAATTGTTCGTCATCTTCACTTTTCGTTAGGAATTTAGTAGCCATAAATTATGAGAGATAAAGCCATTTCTTTTGATATAGCGCATCGTGCGGGTGTATCCCAATCAACAGTTTCAAGAGCTCTACGTGACAGTCCATTAGTCAATAAAGAAACGCGGGACAAAATTCAAGCTATCGCCACAGAACTAAATTATAAGGTGGATAAAAATGCCAGTAATTTACGCCGTCAACACAGTTTAACCCTAGCCTTATTGTTGTTTGAAGACCCCACATCAGACGACTCCCTTATTAATCCATTTTTCCTTTCTATGTTAGGCAGTATTACTAAAGCAAGCACCAAGGCAGGTTACGATTTATTAGTGTCTTTTCAAAACTTAAACGATGATTGGCATGCTGAATATGAAGATTGCAACAAAGCTGACGGCCTTATTTTATTGGGTTATGGCGATTATACCGACTACCGAGACAAACTGACAAAACTGGAAGAACAAGGTACCCATTTTGTTAGATGGGGCGCCCATGATGTTGACCATCCTGGGGTATCTATCGGCTGTGACAATATGCAAGGTGGTTATGATGTTACCCAACACATGCTTAACATGCAGCGCAGTAAATTTACTTTTATTGGTGAAGCAGGTAGTCAAGCCCCAGAATTTAAGGAGCGTTATTTAGGTCACTGCCAAGCATTAAAAGATGCTGGGTTAGAGGTTAATAATAGTATGCAGTTTGATGCGATTTCTACCGAAAAATCAGGTTATCAAGCAGTACAAAGATTACTCGACACAAGTAAACCGTTTGATGCGTTATTTTGTGCAAGTGATCTTATTGCATTAGGGGCCATGCGATGTTTACAAGAAAAAGGCCTGAGTATCCCCAAAGATGTCGCCATTGCTGGTTTCGATAACATTCCAATTTCTAGTTTTGCAAATCCTGCGTTAACCACTGTGCACCAAAACACAAAATTAGCAGGCGAGATTTTAGTGGATAATTTACTCAGATTAATTAGTGGTGAAGAAGTGTCCCACTACTTGATGCCGGTTGATTTGGTAGTGCGCCAGTCTAGTGGCGCACTACGATAGTTATTTGTTGTCCATTAAGCGTTTTAATTCATCAAGCAACAGTTGATTTGAGATTGGTCCTTGATGTAGCCAAATTTGCACACCATGAGCCACCACTTTAGCCTTTAACTGAACATTTGACTGGTTGATACTCACTTGGTCATCACTCATTTGGCTAACCCAGTTTCCTGCTTGTAGATATTTTTCAATCAAAAACTCTGCATCCTGATCACCTTTATTCAATAAAACCAAAGCAGTTTGCGATACATCATTCTTAACTAAAACCCGATAAAAAGCAGCTTTATTGCCCGCCAACTCGATATTTACTTGTAGACCGCTTTGCAATGCGGGTATTTTTTTCCGAACATTGGCAATGTTAGTCAAGGCTGTATGGATTTTATGGCTTTTTGCCAATTCTATGTTGTTTTGCCCCAAATAATTTCTATTACCTTGGTGTTCTGCTTTACCTCGCATAAAACCCATTTCCGAGCCTTGATATACAACAGGAATGCCACGGCTAGTAAACAACCAATTATTGGCATCAATAAAACCATTGTCTGTTGCGTTTAACCTAGGCATGTCATGGTTGTCGTAGAAAGTCGTCAGGTCATAAGGATTAACGTAGGGTCCGTGAGTTAAATATAGATAGTCGGTTAAATCAGCATAGTCACTTTGCGGATTTTCAAATGTAGCCACAAGTGCATTTTTTCCAACAAAGTCCAACACACTAATACCACCATTTTTAGCTAAGGTATGTTGGGCCAAAAAGTTTGCATCATGATTAAAGCTCTCTCCAAACATGAAAAAGTCTGGGTGTTTGGCGCGAACTTTGTCTGACATTAATTTCCAAAAAGCATGGGGTACATGTTTTATGGTGTCAATTCGAAATGCATCCGCGCCCTGCTCTATCCAATATAAATAGGAGTTTATTAAATACTCTTGCAACACGGGGTTAGTATCATTTAGGTTGGATAGCTGCATAATATCTGGTGTATGGTGAAACATATCGTGCAGAGGATTATTGCTATCCAAGTCTTCTGGCTTGAGGTTTTGATGATCAGCCACTAACTGGCTATCAATATCATACAACTCGCCGAATTTAGCTTGATCTATGGGCATATCAAAAGAAGGCGAACCATGATTAGCTACAACATCAAATACAGACTTCAAACCAAATTGCTCGCGCATCTGTTGGGTGTATTCTTTATACCCAAGATTTTGTGAAGGATAGTGTTCATCAATTTGATAGAAGTTATTAGCCCAATAACCGTGATAACCGGTTTTACCGCCATCCTTAAATGCACCACCAAACTCAATGACTTCACCACCTGCAAAAGCCTGATCGGGATTATCTAAAATGGGCGTTAACCACACCGCAGTAAATCCCATATCACTAATGTATTGAGCGTTATTTAACACGCCTTTAAGATCTCCGCCTAAATAACCAACATTCGCGGTTTGGCCATTATCACCTGTCAGTGGCACATCGAATGTAGGCCAATCACCGCATTGTTGTAATTGATTATTACTCGGGTCTCCATCAACAAAACGGTCGGTCATTACAAAATAGACCGCTTCTTTTGCAAACGAATTTTTAGTTCCATAGAACTCTTGAATAGATTCTTTGTTATCTGAAGATTTAGTATGTCCTCATTGTCATTTTGCGGTTGGCAAGACAACATACAGAGACTAGATACTAAAGCAACGCCGACAAACTTTTTATTAGATACTAACAAAATTAAACTCCTACTCAGGGATCTTGACACGAAGGGTCATAACACCGGCAATCAACATACTGCCCCCCCCCAAAACTAATGCATAAACGGGTTGATTATCGAAAACCTTAGTGATCAGAAATCCTAAAATACTGGCCGCTAGTATTTGAGGAATAACGATAAAGAAGTTAAATATGCCCATATACACACCCATTTTTTTGGCGGGTAATACATTGGATAAAATGGCATAAGGTACCGACAAAATCGAAGCCCAAGCAAATCCCACCCCAACCATCGACAATACTAACCAAGCGGGATCTTTGATAAAAATAAAGGAAATAAAGCCTAAACCGCCCAAACTAAGGTTAATCAAATGGGCAAATTGCAAGTTAGAGAATCTGACGACTATAGGAATGATAATTGCCGCAAAAATTGAAACACCATTGTATGTTGCCATCAAGATAGAAACCCAATCAGCACCTTCGTTATAAATAGCTGATGTTACGTCGGTACTTGCATAGTGATATGACGTTACCGCGGAGTTGGTGTATATCCACATGGAAAACAGAGGGAACCATGAGAAAAATTGTACAACCGCCAACTGACGCATAGCCTGAGGCATGGCAAATAGATCGTTCATAACTTCAGAAAAACCATTGCTGGTAGAGCCATTTTTAGCTAGATAACCGGCAATCAATTGGCAAACACCAAACGCGGCCAAACCGCCTGCTAATATGTATAAGTTCTTATTTAGGTGTTGCATATTACTTGAAATTATAAAATACAGAGCTAAACCAATGACAGAATAAATGACTCCACCTTTAATATATTTACTACTAGCGCGGGTAACTTGTGCCTCAATTGGCGTTTTCTGCTCCGCAGCTAGCGCTTCTTCAAAGGCTTCTAGCTGTTCAGGTGAATATTCTTTTGTAGATAGTACAGTCCAAAGCACTGCAACAAAGAAGATACTACCACCGGCATAAAAAGAGAACTTAACCGAATCAGGGATCATACCCGCTGGCGCAACGTTACTTATATCAAACCAATTGGTCATCATCCAAGGCAATGCCGAGGCTACAACCGCACCCACACCAATAAAAAAAGTTTGCTTTGCATAACCCATGGCTCTTTGTTTTTTGGGTAACATGTCACCCACAAATGCTCTAAAGGGTTCCATCGAAACATTAATCGAGGCGTCCATAACCCATAACATACCGGCAGCTAACCAAAGTGTTGGTGAGTTGGGCATAATGAACAATGACAAACTTGCAGCAATTGCTCCCCATAAAAAATAAGGCCTTCTTCTACCTAAACGATTCCAAGTGTTATCACTCATATAACCGATAATAGGTTGTACAATTAACCCCGTAATGGGCGCTGCCACCCAAAGAATGGCTAGATTGCTATAGTCAGCACCTAAAGCTTCAAATATTCGGCTAACATTAGAGTTTTGTAGAGCAAAGCCAAATTGGATCCCTAAAAATCCAAAACACATATTCCAGATTTGCCAAAAGTTTAATTGGGGTTTTGTTTTGTGCATTAAATATTCTCTAAAGCAGCTATGAAATACGGCTGAATGACAGATCTTTCGCAGCTGTTAATAAAAAGTAGATGGTAAGAGTAGAGAGTACCTTGAGTCTAGGTAAATCAACAACTTAATGCATACGTATTCAGGCTATGTAAGCACACCTGCATGGTTAATTAAGGGCAAAGGTGCTGGGCTACACAGTTTTGCTCGTAACCAATCTGGAACGGGGGTCTTTTGATAGTTTTGAGTGTCGACCATCACATAAGTAATAGTGCAATTGGCAATTATTTTTTGTGAAGAAAAGTCGTTGATTGACACATCAAAAGTATAAGATGTGTTACCCACTCTTTGGGTTGTGACATTAATGGCCAAAACATCATCAAAGCAAGCAGAAGAAAGCCAATCAATATGTAAACTTACCACCTGATTATCCAAGCCTCTATCAAGCAAAGCTTGAAAACCATCTACAGCCACTCTGAAATATTCAGTCATAGCGACATCGATATAATCTGCATAACGAGCATTAAACACAACTTGCTGAGCGTCACATTCCCCATATCTAACTCTTAGTAACAAACTAAACTTATCGTTTATCTCGGATGTGTTTTGCTGGGTATCGGGCATTAATGTAGTCTCGGTTTGTCATCTAATTCGGATGGATCTTGGATTTGCCATTCTTCATCAAAGTTTATCTCTGTATCATTATCAAAGTCTTCGCTTTCCCATTCGTAGCGTTTCTCCGCTGGTTTTGGATCACTGTTTCTCCAAATTAGGGCAGCTATAACACCTGCTAAGGCACCAAAAAAATGATATTCAAAAGAAATACCTTCTTCCCTAGGGAAAATAGTCATTGTCATGCCACCATAAAGTAAAAAAGCAATCATCATTATTGCCACAGAACTTTTATCACGACGAAAAATACTGGCTACAAATAAAAAGAAAAATAAACCATGAGTCAAACCGCTCGCACCTATGTGTGTGGCTGGTCTGGCAAACAACCACACCCCAATACCGGACAATACCCACACTAGACTTAAAACTTTCCACCAAGATTTAGGGTAACCGTAATACAAAAAGCTAGCCAAAATTAGGATGGCGAAAGTATTATTGAAGATATGCTCTAAAGACCCATGCACCAAAGGCGCTGTCAGTATACCTAACATACCGTGCACTTCTAAAGGTACCAATCCCATAAAGGAAAGATCTAAGTTGAACAATATCTGAGCGGATTTAATACACCACAACATCGTAATCCCAATGACTGAATAGAGGATGCTTTGGCTTAATCGTTTATTTTGTTTCATACAACGGATATTGGGCTGAGTTATCAATTTTAAAGAGGTAGTTGTGGGACATAAAGATTATGCGCTTTAACCTAATTTGTTAAACGTTGTTTGAAACAACTAGGTTTTCAGTCTTTTTAGTTCAGGTTAGTTAGCTTTGCCTTCATCTTCAGGCAAGTCTTTAGGTTGATTCATTCGTCTATAATATTGTTGAAGTTTTTCTTTGCCTAATTGCGAAAGTTTACCGTCAACTTGTTGTTCTTTGATCACCTCTTCAATTTTCGAAAACCAGTCATCAACATTACTATCCGCGGTGTCATTTTTATCTTCCGTTTCTGCGCTGGGCAAGTTAACACCAAATAAATTGATCCAATGATCACTCTTTCGCCCGATCCTCATTAATTTCAAGAAATAACTTTGTTTAGAATTATGAGCCAGAATGATGTCTGTTACGACTAAGACGATAGAAATGGGACTCATCAAAACATCACGTAACGCATCTAAACCCAATTTCAATTGAAACACTATGGCGTGTCGAATGAGTGACATACGTTCACTGTTTGGTTGTTTATCTTGCATAAGGCCTGACTGATTAGTTGTTTACATAAAGAATAAGCCCTATGCGTTAGCTATTCAACATACCTTGATTTAACTAACAAAGCGTTTAAATCTTCAATCGTATCAATATCAAAAGCGGCTTCTGGCATATCAACAGCGAGAACCTGTTGAGAATATTTTTGGAGCAGTGATTTGGCGCCATTGTCCCCTGTCATTTGAGCTAATTCAGACAAATACTGCCTTGGAAATATTGCAGGCACCCCTACCTTATTCGCATAACTAGCAGCAATAATATGATTTGGGAATCGGCTTGTTTGTTCTAACATTTTTAAAATAAGTTGCTGATTAAGTGCAACCTGGTCGGCTAAACAAATCAATATATGAGTAGTGTCATTTGCAATTAATTGTATACTTTGAGCCAAAGAATGCCCCATTCCTAATGGCCAAGAATCAACTACAAACTGATTAATATTGGCTGGAAGTACCTTACAAATAGACTCTGCATTTGAACCTAACACAACGTATCCATTAGTAATGCCATTGATCCACTTATCACCTTGACAATAATGTGAAAGGCAATGGCAAATCATCGGCTGCCCTTGTATGTCAGCCAATTGTTTTATTCCGTTAAAACGTTTGCTTTGTCCTGCGGCCAACATGATCAACTCTGTTTTCACTGATTTAATACGCCACTGATGGATAAAGCGTTGGCATTTTCTAGAATCGCATGTGCTTCAGATAACATGGATAACGCGATTGATTCTGGCAACTCACCACCTAGACGCAAACCTACTGGGTTCGCTAGTGGTTTACTTAAATTACTCCTAGTCAATTTTGCAATATCCAAAACTCTATCGGTACGATGAGTAGGCCCGAGTAATCCAACATATTTAGCGCTACTGTTTTGCACTAATTTTAATGCTTGTGCATCCAGTTTAATGTTGTGAGTTAATACCAGCGCAATATCTATTTGTGTTAACCATGTCGCGTTTTGTAATTCGTCTATTGGCTGTCGAATAATCTGCTTAGCCTTAAGAAAAAACTCGGTTTTGGCGTAGCCTACCCTAGGATCAATAAGTATCACTTGCCAACCCAATTCAGCCGCAATGCCTACCACAGGTTTTGCATCTACACCCGCGCCGAAGACCGCCAACAATGGTGCGGGACTCAACTGTTGAACAAAAACGTCTGCAGACCGAATCTTATTCTTTGTAGCAACAGCAGTTTGTAACTCGTCTATGATCGGCAGCACTTCATTTTGTGGAAAACCTTCATCGACTTGTTGGTGATACTCAACATGTTGTCTTTGCCCTAAACAACTATTTAATTCATCGAGATTTAGATAGGAATTGTCTGAGTTAACGGGTTGCAGCAGAATCCTTACCATACCACCGCAACCAATTCCCAGTTGCCATGCAAGATCTTCTTCTTCACGCATATCATATTCAATAATTCGATTTTGTTGATTGTCCCAACAACGCCTAGCTTGACGCATAATGTCTGACTCTAAACAGCCTCCACTTAATAAACCAAAATATTGTCCCATGTCGTTTATTAACATCATGGCTCCGGCTTTTCTATATGATGAGCCGTCTGTTTCAACGATTGTTGCTAAAACCCATAAATGTTGATCTCGGTTTTCGGACCAATGGCCTAACAACTGAGTGATTCTATTGGCCATTAATGTTATTCCGTCATCTCTTTAACAAAATGTACTTTGGGTTTACGCAAATCAATTACTAGGGTTTCAGATATTTTATCTTGAATAGCTTGACGATTCGGGTCCCAAAAGACCTGTAAAAACCCGGTTAATCCTGTGGCAAAACCTGCTGCATAGCCGCCATAACGACCAAAACTTTCCCATAAATTTAATGCCTTATTATCAAGCTTAATAACCTTCATACCCATTAATTTTTTTCCTGGAGTTTGCCCTTTCCACCAAGCAGTAAAAATACTGAAATAAAACGCTGCCCAACCAAAACCCAGACCTAGCTCTTCTACTAAATCTTCTAACCAGTTAAGTAAGCCCTTGGACTTCGTATTTTCCTTATTCTCTAATGCCTTATTAACTTTTACTTCAGTAGATAAAGGTTCTTCTAAGCTTTCAGATTTATAGTTCGTCGCAACAATATTCAGTAAATGGTTCGATAACTCAGCTTGTTGCTCTGTATTAAGGTTTTCTGAAACTGCTGAAAGATAACCTTCTAATACGCCATCAATAGCGTCTTTATTAAAGCCAATATCTATAATGTCTTGAATAAGTTCTTCACCTAAGGTTTCAACGCAGTCATAGGCAGGTTCACAATCGCCTGCAGTGATTTTTTCTTTCATTTCCTTAGTCTCTAACAAATACTTTGCCGTTATTGCAACTATTTCAATTCCACCTACGTTAATATCGTTGCTTTCTGACACGTCAGGCTGATTATTATCAAATGCATCATTTTCATTAATTTCATCCACAATGCCCATAGCAACAACAAACAACAACAAAGCAACAAGTAGCCTTAAAAATATGCGAGCCCCATTGAAACGTTTCTTTGTTTTTAATCGATTGCCTGCTCTGAAAAAAGTCCAAGCTGCTACAGCTGCCAAAACCAAACTGCTTACCTGGGTTAATAAGGCAATAAATACTAAATCGATTAGTAATGCAAAACCTCTTCGAAAAGGTCCTGCCAGAGGCGTACCTAATAAATCATCAGATACAAAAAACGCATATGGAGTGACAATTTGTCGTGTTTCTTTGCGGGTAAGATGTGGATTGTGTTCAGTAGAGTCTAGCGCGCTAGACTCTACATCATTATCTGCTTGTTTTTTTATTTGATTTATTGCTAAGTCTGTTGATTTTTCCATAACTGACTATTTTATCCACTTCTTTTAGTTAAGCTTTTAATTCCCTCCCCTATTCCATCTAGCGTGAGGGGGAACATTCTTTCTGTCATCAGTTCTTTCATTATGCTAACTGACGCATAATAATTCCAGTACTGACTCAACTGCGGGTTAAGCCATATTGCATGTTCAAAATGATTAAGTAAACGTTGCATCCATACAGAACCCGCTTCTTCATTCCAATGTTCTACACTGCCTCCAGGATAGGTAATTTCATAAGGCCCCATGGTGGCATCACCTACAAATATTAACTTATAGTCAGCACCATATTTGTGAATGATATTGGCAATCGGAATAACTTCTCTGTCACGCCTTTTGTTGTCTTTCCAAACGCCCTCATAAACACAATTATGAAAATAGAAATATTCAAGATATTTAAATTCAGTATGTACCGCAGAAAACAATTCTTCACACTCTTTAATGTGTGCGTCCATTGAGCCACCTACATCAAAAAACATCAATACTTTTACCGCGTTGTGTCGCTCTTGCACCATATGAATATCAAGTAACCCAGCGTTCTTAGCGGTAGAGCCTATAGTAGTTGGGATGTCGAGTTCTTCAGTTGCTCCTGTACGGGCAAATTTACGCAGTTTTCTCAGGGCTACTTTTATATTACGGGTGCCTAATTCAACATCACCGGCTAGGTTCTTAAACTCTCTTTTATCCCACACTTTAGCAGCTGAAAAATTCCTATTTCCTTCTTGGCCTATACGCACGCCTTGAGGATTGTAACCGTTAGCACCAAAGGGTGATGTGCCTCCCGTACCAATCCATTTATTACCACCTTGATGACGTTTTTCTTGTTCAGCCAAACGTTCTTTGAGGGTTTTCATCAGTTCTTCAAGGCCACCCAAAGCTTTAATTTGTGCCTTTTCTTCTTCACTAAAATGTCGTTCCAATGCATTTTTCAACCATTCTTCAGGGATATCTTTACCAAAAAGATCAATGCTTTGCACACCTTCAAAATAATCTGCAAACGCCCTATCAAACTTATCGTACTGACTCTCATCCTTAACCATTACCAGTTTGGCTAATATATAAAAATCATCAACACTGGCAAATATCACACCTTTTTCAAGTGCCTTAAGTAAGTCGAGAAGCTCTCTTAGACTCACTGACAGTTTGTATTCTCTGAGTTTAAAAAAGAAATCAATTAACATTAACGGCGCGCCATAAAGACCAATTTTTCGAACAAGTGGATATCTTGTTCATTCTTCAACAAAGCGCCATATAAAGGTGGAATACTTTGTTTGCCGTCTTTGTTTTGTAATGCTTCAGCTGGAATGTCTTCAGCCACTAATAATTTTAACCAATCTAGCAATTCTGATGTAGAAGGTTTTTTACGCAAACCAGGTACATCACGTAGATCGAAAAATGATTGTAACGCTTGGTTAAGAAGTATTTTCTTAATTTCCGGAAAGTGTACATCCACAATTTGACGCATCTCTTGGGCATCAGGAAACTGAATATAATGGAAAAAACAACGTCGTAAGAATGCGTCAGGTAATTCTTTTTCATTGTTCGATGTAATGATTACAATTGGACGTCGTTTGGCTTTGATAACCTGTTGTGTTTCATAAACAAAAAATTCCATTTTATCCAGCTCTAACAACAGATCATTTGGAAACTCAATATCGGCTTTGTCTATTTCATCAATCAATAATATGGTGCGTTTTTCTGCATCAAATGCCTGCCACAACTTACCTTTAACAATGTAATTGCCAATATCATGGACCTTTTCATCACCTAGCTGCGAGTCACGCAGACGAGAAACAGCATCGTATTCATATAAACCTTGCTGGGCTTTTGTTGTAGATTTAATATGCCACTGGATTAGATTGGCATCTAAACTTTTTGCCAATTCTTCAGCCAACATGGTTTTACCCGTGCCCGGCTCCCCCTTAATTAATAACGGTTTTTCTAACGTGATAGCCGCGTTAACAGCAAGTTGTAACTCGCGGCTAGCAATATATTTTTCTGTTCCATTAAACGCCATTTAAAACCTCAAAAATCATTAACAAAAAATTAACCATAAGATATAGCGAAAAAGCTCTTTAAATAAAGCCTTCTACCCTTACCTATAGTTATGAATGTCATTATGATAAAACAGTTTTATAGGCTATATGTATCAATAATATTTATAGGGCCAGTTGTTGTTTGATAAATATTAAGAAAATAGGCGCTACAATTACTGATAGACGGTGTACCAATTAAGGTTACACTGTTAAAAATAAAAATATTAAGCAAGGAAATAACTATGCAAGTATACGACGACAATTCACTCGCTATTGGTAAAACACCTTTGGTTAAACTCAATCGAGTTACCGGTGGCAACGTTTACGCAAAAATTGAATCCAGAAATCCAAGCTTCAGTGTTAAGTGCCGTATAGGCGCAAACATGATTTGGGATGCCGAGAAAAAAGGCTTACTTAAACCAGGTAACGAAATAGTGGAAGCAACAAGTGGAAATACCGGGATCGCGTTAGCATTTGTAGCAGCATCTAGAGGGTATAAGATCACCTTAACCATGCCTAGCTCAATGAGCTTAGAGCGTCGTAAGTTACTTAAAGCCATGGGCGCAAATTTAGTCTTAACAGAAGCGCCTAAAGGAATGAAAGGAGCGATTGCTGCTGCAAATGAAATTGTAGCATCCGATCCTTCAAAGTATATTCCTATGCATCAATTTGAAAATCCAGCCAACCCTGAAATTCATGAAAAAACCACTGGCCCAGAGATTTGGAATGATACAGACGGTAAAATAGATATTTTTGTTGCTGGTGTTGGAACTGGCGGAACCATTTCTGGTGTAAGCCGTTATATCAAGAATACCCAAGGCAAAGCTATCACTACTGTGGCAGTTGAGCCCACTGATTCTCCAGTCATCACTCAAGCCAAAGCAGGTGAAGCACTTACTCCTGGTCCTCACAAAATTCAGGGAATAGGCGCTGGTTTTATCCCTGGCAACCTAGACCTAGACACTGTTGATGCTGTTGAGCAAGTCAGTAATGAAGAATGTATGGCAATGACCCATCGTCTAATGAAGGAAGAAGGCATTTTAGCCGGCATTTCTTCAGGTGCCGCTGTAGTTGCAGCCAAACGTTGGGCAGAAAAGCCAGAGAATGCCAACAAAATCATAGTGGTTATCTTAGCCAGCGCATCTGAGCGTTATTTGAGTAGTCCTTTGTTTGCCGGTGAGTTTTCTGATTCAGAAAATATTCAATAACCGTATAAATTGATAATATTGTAAACTTTGTTTACATCTTTTTTTATTAAAAGGGAGGCACTAGCCTCCCTTTTCTTTTGGTCTATCAAAAAACAGGATAAGATGAAACTATAAAAATAAGCTTAAATATAATTTATGGAATCTAACATGCTAAAAAATATCAGCTTTATCTTAATATTTTCTCTTTTTTTCATCGCATGTGAAGAAGCCCCAGTAAAAAAAGGCGGAGGGAAATTCGGAATGTTAGATAGTGATATTCCTGAATTCGCAGCCATTGAGTTTTTCGAACATATTTATCACAGTAAAAATTTAGAAGGAGCCATTAAATTAAGCACGCCAAAAATGGAGCGATTAATGCGTTCATATCACACTAACAAAGGCGTACAAAAACACGTGTTAAATATGCGATTCGATAAGGTCAAAATTCAACCCAGCACACGCAGTGCTGGCCGAAATGAATTCGCTAAAGACGCCAAAATATCATTGTTTTTTGAGGGAGAATTAGATGGTGATATTATTAAAGACATGCGTTTAGTGGAATTGATAAAAGTAGACAAAGATTGGAAGGTTGATGAAGTGAGTGTGGAATAGGCTTCCAGCCTATAACCCTACTGCAACACCTTCACGCCTAGGATCTGCACCGCCAATCAGTACTCCGTCGATTATTTGGATGCCATGTAAACCGCTGTTTAAATCTCTAATTTGGACTTTGTGCCCCATTTTTTCAAGAACTGGTTTTAAGCCTTCAACTTCAGTACCTTTTTCTAACGCTGTATAGTCATTCCTATTAGTCACTTTAGGTAAATTGATGGCTTGTTGTATATCTAACCCCCAATCAAGAACACCCATAATAGTCTGTGCGACGTAACTCACAATACGACTTCCTCCTGGTGAACCTATGGCAAGAATCAGTTGACCGGTTTCATCGAAAACCATGGTAGGACTCATCGCACTTCGGGGGCGTTTTTTAGGTTCAACCCTATTAAGCACTGCATCATTATATCTATAAGGATTAAATGAAAAATCAGTAAGCTGATTATTTAATAAGAATCCATCCACCATCACCCCTGAGCCAAAGGCGAACTCAATACTGGTTGTCATAGAAACTGCATTGCCCTCTTTATCGACAATACTGATATGGCTAGTATTGGGCTGTTCAAGGGTTTGACCTTTAGAAAAATTGGAGATAAGAAAAGGTTTACCTGCCAAAGTTTTACCTATGTCTTTATCTAAGCTAATTTTCCTTGAGCGTTCTGCCAAATAACGTTTACTTAACAACGCACTGAAAGGAATTCGACTGAAGTCGCTATCAGCAATGTACATCTCTCTATCAGCATAAGCCAACCTAGAAGCTTGGGTAAATAAGTGAACGGTTTGAATAGAGTCAATTGGATATTGGCCCATATTAAAAGGCTCTAAAGTGCGTAATATCTGTAATACATTAATACCACCTGAGCTTGGTGGCGCCATACCGCATATCTGATAAGTGCGATAACTGCCGCAAACGGGTGACCGTTTAACGGCTTTATACTCTGCTATGTCTTGCGAAGTTAACAAGCCTGGATTAATAATTGAAAACTGTGCTGCGCCTGCAATATTCTCAGCAAGTTTACCGTTGTAAAAACTCTCAGCACCATCTTTAGCTATGGTAGTTAAAGTGCGAGCTAACGCAGCGTTCTTTTTAACAGAACCTTCAGTGAGAGGTTTGCCACCAGGGTAAAAATAAATAGAGGACGTTCTAAATTGGTTAAGGCCGGGATGAATTTTGCGCTCTAATAAAGAAGCGAGACGATTTGAAACGGTAAAACCATTTTTCGCTAGGGAAATGGTATCAGTAAACAGTGTTGACCAATCTAAGGTGCCAAATTCTTTATGTGCCATATCAAGTGCTTTTAGCACCCCAGGTACACCTATGGATTTACCTCCTACAACTGCATCAATCCATTTAACGGGTTTTCCATCATCCAAAAACAAATCAATTTTTGCTTTGGAGGGAGCTGTTTCTCGACCGTCATAAGTATGTAATTTTTTGGCTTTGTTATCCCAATAAAGAATAAACGCACCACCACCTATACCTGAAGACTGGGGTTCTACTAACGTTAGCATAGCCTGTACCGCAATTGCGGCATCAATTGCATTACCACCATTAACTAATATATTTTTACCCGCCCAAGACGCGTATGGATTAGCAGCCACTACCATAAAGTCTTTTGCTTGAAATGCGCTTTTTTGTTGTAAACCTGTTGCCGCTTCTGGCTCTCGGTCTTCTCGTTTTTGTTTGCCCTGTAATGGCAAACTAATCAATAAAACGATACAAAAAACAAATGAAATTTTTATAAAACGCACATATTTTCCCAACAACAATAAATAGGCTCGAACACTAACGATGCATGACTGTATTTGCAAATAGTTATCGTTGTTTAATGACAATATTTTTATATTGTTCAAAATTAACCGGCTCTAACTTATCGAATGGAAATTAGTTACTATAGGTATACAAAGTAACCATAATAACTATATGTTTAATCTACCCACTCAAATAAAATACAGTCTAGCCCCTCTGTTAATAGTCATTATTAGTATTATTATGGCCTTAATAGAGCCTATGAGTAGTGACTTTCTGGCGTATGACAGACATCAACTGAATAACTTGCAATTGTGGCGACTGTTAACAGGGCATTTTCTACACACTAATAGTATGCATTTAGTATTAAATATAGTTGGTTTAACCTTACTGTGGGCTTTACATGGTCAGTATTACCAAACAAAACGTTATGTAACTCTATTTTTCACTTTGTGTTTGGGTACATCGTGTGGCCTGTTTTTGTTTGCGCCTCAAATGATTTGGTATGTAGGTTTGTCAGGGGTACTACATGGCTTGTTTATTATTGGCGCCTATTTTGATATTCAGAATAAATTTAAAAGCGGTTGGATAATGTTACTGGGAGTTTGGCTAAAAGTAGGTCATGAACAAATATATGGCGCTAGTGAAAATGTTGCGCAATTAATCGAAGCTAATGTAGCGATTGATGCCCATTTGTTTGGCACAATAACAGGTAGCATTATAATTTTGTTTTATTTTGTCGCAGATAAAATTCATAACAATAGGCAAAAAATATAACTATTCAAATCAATGCCCTAATCATTGCGAGTAAAACCGCTGTTTTACTCGCAACACATACAAAATCTATAAATTAGTTTCAAACAACTTATAAATTCTACGGTACTCGTCTAACCATGAACTTGGTTGTACAAAGCCGTGTGATTCAACTGGGTAGATTGCCGTTTCGAAATCTTCCTTTTCTAATTCAATTAAACGCTGAACTAATCTCACTACATCTACAAAGAAAACATTACTGTCTATCATTGGCGCGTTGATAAGCAATGGCTTTTCTAATCCTTCGGCGAAGTAAATTGGAGAGCTCCTTTCATAGGCAATAGGATCCACATCAGGAGTATTGAGTATGTTAGAAGTATATCCATGATTGTAGTGTGCCCAATCGCTAACAGGTCTTAATGCTGCCCCTGCTTGGAATAAATCAGGTGCATTAAACAGCGCCATAAAAGTCATAAAACCACCATAAGAACCACCATATGTACCTACCCTTTGGCGATCAACATTCACATTCTCAACTAACCAATCAATCCCATCTCTTAGGTCTTCAATTTCAGGAGTGCCCATTTGTCGATAAATAGCGGTACGCCAATCTCTGCCATACCCTGCCGATGCGCGATAATCCATATCTAGTACCACGTATCCTTTTTGCACTAACAAGTTGTGAAACATAAACTCTCTGAAGTAACCTGACCAACCAAGATGAGAGTTTTGCAAATAACCCGCGCCGTGGTTAAACACAACAGCCTTAGCCTTTAAACCTGGTTGCATATTTCGAGGTGTATAAACACGTGAATAGATAGGTTGGTCAGTGTGCGAAGAGTTTACTGGAACAATATCAGGAGCAAGCCATTCCATGTCTAAAAATGCCTGACTAGTTGTATGGGTGAGCTGGGTAACGGATTGATTTGCAACTGACTGCAAATATAACTCTGGCGGACGAACTAGGCTTGAATGGGTTAACAATAATGATTTTTCATCAGGGCTTAATTGATAATCTGTCATGCCATTTAACGTGGTAAGTGCTTCTAATGTATAATCAGCTAAGGCAACTCGGTATATCTCGTATATGCCTGGGTGTTTTTTATTTGCCTTAAAATACATAAATTTATCGTCGAAAGTTAAGGTCAACGAGTCGACCTCAAAACGTCCGTTAGTAACAGCCCTCGCCTGACCATTTAACGGTTTAACATAAAGTTGTGAATAACCTGTTTCCTCTGACAAATAGTACAATTCAGCACTATTATTTAACCAGCCAAAACTGTTAAATTTATAATTAATCCAAGCATCATCATGTAAGCGGTGTTGATTAACTAACGTGCCGCTCTCGGTATTAATCGTCGCTAGCCACCTGTCTTTGTTGTCCCATGCTTCCAACATGACCGCGACATTTTCGCCGTTGTTATGCCATTGTACCGCACCTTGCGTCCAATACCAGTCTTGTATTAGGTTAATATCTCTAGGTAAACGGTTAGCAGCATAGGTTTCTCCCTTGGCGTTCGCATTCTCTCTTTTCACTGCTTCCAATACATCTTCGTTATACCCAGGCAAACTTTTATAACTGAGTTTACGTTTGGTTCTATCTTGTAAATTGAGCAACCAAATACTCTGTTGGCCAGGTTTAGAGTCAGCAACTCTACGACGCACCTTGTCAGCAGCTATTCTTCCATCATCATTAATATAGTTGGGCATAATGTCACCATCATCCCGCCAAGTAGATTCTTCTTGTTCTACCAATACTAGCCATTTGCCATTAGGCGACAAACTGGCTTTAGCGGTCTCGTTTCCTTCTGAAAAATAGAATTCAGCTGGCGCTAAGCTAAGGTTTTTTTGCCCAAGTTGTTTCTTTTTCTCAAAACCTAATTCTTTGTGTTGACGTTTTAATGCAACCACTTCAATTAATTGTTGCTGCTGTTCGGCAATATAGTCTTCTGGTTCTTCTACGGCTGTAGGTTCATCAGCAAACTTCCATGAGACTAGTTGTTCATATAAGCCATGTTCTGGGTGAAGAGCGTAAAGAGCGTTACCACTTTGAAAACTTAAACGTCCATCATTTAGAAAGACTAAGTTGTGTGGTTGCCTATTATCTTTTGTCAGTTGTTTTAACGTATTTTCGGAGAGGTTTTTGACAAATATATTACCTTCAAATACCCAAGCAGCAGTATCCCTATCTTGATTAAACACTCGATTTTTATAATCGTGTATATGTAACTGTGTCAACCCAACCTTAGTACCATTGCCCTTTGCGCTTAGTGGTTTTTCCCATAAGTCTGATAAGGGTGACGCTTGCTGTTTTTGCTGGTAATAAATACTTTGACTATCATCAGCCCAATACGCAGAGCTAGGTTGACGACCTATCCAATCTGGATCACCCATGATTTGTTCTAAAGTTAATAACTTTGATTGAGGGTCAGTGCCAATTGACTTATCAGACTTGATAATTTTCGGTTGTATCGCATCAGCTTTTATAACGATTGAATCTGTAGTCTGGGTTGCCGAACAGGCAAAAAGAAAAGAGGTAGCAGTGGCTAATAAAAAGCCTTTTTTATTCAGTTTGAACATTCAGTAAGCCTTTGACAATATTGAGTTATATCCCAACGCTATTTAAACGCATTTGAGGGGCGACTGGCAAAACAAAAATACAAATCCCCGTATAACCCCTATGAGTGTTCGTCATTCATTATTTACACTCAAAGATTCCTCATTATGAACTTCTATTCAATTTTATCTTTAGTGCCAGTAATCATGGGGATAAGCAAAAATAAAAACGACAACTTAGTAGTTGCCGTTCAAACAAATAATTTCACGGGTAAAATTTAACTTAAAAACCCACCATCAACCACTACAGTAGTACCTGTAGTGTAACTTGAAGCATCGGAAACGAGATACAAAACAGTGCCGGCCATTTCATCTGGCTGAGCCGTTCTTCCTAAAGGTATTTGCCTTAACGCTGTTTTAAGAATTTTGTCGTTTCCGGTAAGTGCTGAGGCAAATTTTGTCTCAGTTAAACCCGGCAACAAAGCGTTAACTCTAATGTTAAACCCACCACACTCCTTGGCAAACGACTTGGTCATACTGATGACTGCAGCTTTAGTAATAGAATAAATACCTTGTCCCATACCTGGTGATATACCGTTTACCGATGCGGTATTAAGAATTACACCACCACCCTGCTCCTTCATCATTTTGCCGGCTGTAGTCGACATAAAGAAATATCCACGAATATTCACATCAACAGTTTTGTCATAGGCAGCTAAGTCTGTGTCTAGGATATTGCCAAAATAAGGATTAGCTGCGGCATTATTAACTAAAATATCTAAACGCCCATATTTTTCGTTGACCTGTTCAAAAATATTTTGAATCTGCGCCATTTCACCCACATGACAGGCCATAGCTACTGCATCTCCACCATCGTCACGAATGCTTTGTGCAACAGCTTCACAACCATCAATCTTGCGACTAGAAACGATTACTCGTGCACCATAAGCAGCCAGTAGTCTTGCGATAGATTCACCAATACCTCGGCTTGCCCCAGTAACTAACGCCACTCTACCGGTTAAATCAAAAATATCTTTTTTCATAAAATTTTTCTCACTGTGTAAATAGATCAATGCCCACTATTATTAATTTGTTTCTACTTTTAGTACCAATTTACCCATGTTTTCACCGTTGAATAACATTAGTAATGTCTCTGGGAAGTGTTCAATGCCCTTAACCACATGTTCTTTTGCTATTAATTTTCCTTCGGCTATCCAACCGGCCATTTCAGCGGCAGCTTTAGAATAATTAGCGACATTATCAAACACTACTATGCCTTCCATTCTGGCGCGATTTACCAGTAAAGTCAGGTAATTGGATGGACCTTTTACTGGGGTTGTATTGTTGTATTGACTGATAGCACCACAAATTACTATGCGTGCTTTCATGCGGATTTGAGTTAATACATCGTCAAGTATCTCACCACCAACATTGTCAAAATATACGTCGATTCCTTTTGGACATGCAGCTCGTAACGCCTTTTTTACGTTTTCATTTCTATAATCAACAGCCGCATCAAAACCTAATTCATTTACTAGGTAGGCACATTTATCAGCTCCGCCAGCAATACCCACGACTCGGCACCCCTTTATTTTGGCGATTTGTCCTACCACTGAGCCTACTGCACCTGCCGCACCAGATACCACAACGGTTTCTCCCTCTTTTGGTAAACCTGTATCCAGCAAACCAAAATAAGCAGTCATACCGGGCATTCCCAACACACCTAAGTAACGCTCTAAAGGCGCTAGACTTGGATCTATTTTATGTATGCCCTCAGTACCTACCACAGCATACTTCTGAACCCCACAGTGCCCATATACGTAATCACCTTCTACAAACTGACTACTGGTAGACTTAAGCACTTTACCCACTGTACCGGCGCGCATTACCGCACCAATTTGCACAGGTTCGATGTAAGACTTACCTTCGTTCATCCAACCACGCATGGCCGGATCTAAGGAGATATATTCCACTTCAACCAATATTTGATTGTCGCCTAATTCAGGCACTTCGTTTTCAACGAAATCCCAGTTTTCTTTTGTGGGCTTTCCTACGGGTCGAGATGCCAATAAAAACTGTTTATTTTTCATAATGATTCTCTATTAATATTTTATAACGTGGTGTTTACCAATCAATTAAAACCATTCAGCCTGCATTTCACTGCAACTGTCATCCATATCATTTATCAACGAAATATCTCTTTGCACAAGTGGTAATTCCCAGCGTACAAAATATTTGGCGGCTTGAACTTTACCTAAATAGAATGCTTTTTCTTCGCCAGTTAAGTCGGTCTTATTGAGTGCTTTTTCCGCCACATTTGCTTGTCGGATCCACATCCAGCTCATCACGATTTGACCAAATATATTCATGAAACAAGTGGCATTGGCTAACAAGGTCGGCTGCTTTTCAGACTTTAAATGTTGGCCAAGTAAAGGTAACAATGACTGCATTTGTTGCAAATAAGGCAACAAAGCTGCAATCAACTGCTGGCTTTGGGTCCCAGTGATTTTACTGAAGTCGTCTTGCATTCTTTGTTGTAATAACTTTAACCCTGAACCATTCCCCTGCCATAATTTACGAGTTAGCAAATCTAACGCTTGAATGCCATTGGTGCCTTCGTGAATTGGGTTAAGTCTATTGTCACGCCAACACTGTTCAACAGGGTATTCACGGGTATAACCTGCGCCACCTAACACTTGGATTGCTAAATCATTGGCCTTAGGTCCAAACTCTGAAGGCCAAGCTTTGACAATAGGTGTTAACAGATCTAATAGTTCAGAGGCTTGTCGTTTTTCATCATCAGACGTGAGTGTGTGCGAATCATCAACTAAACGCGCTGCATAAAAGCATAACGCCATCGCACCTTCTACATAGGCTTTTTGTGCCAAAAGCATACGTTTGACATCGCCATGTTGAATAATAGTCGCTGGATTGTCTGTAGGTTTATTATTAGGTGCAACACGGCCTTGGGTGCGTTCTTTGGCATATTCTAATGAGTATTGATATCCGCTATACCCAATCATTGCAGCACCAAAACCCACCCCTAAACGCGCTTCATTCATCATCAAGAACATGTAACGCAAGCCTTGATGTTCTTCTCCAATTAAATAACCATGACAGTCTTGGTTTTCGCCAAAACTCAACGCAGTTGAAGTTGTCCCTCTGTACCCCATCTTGTGAATAAGCCCTGCCAAAGCCACGTCATTTCGCTGTGCTGGGTTTCCATTTTCATCGAGACGAAATTTAGGCACCACAAATAATGAAATACCTTTTACACCGGCTGGGGCCCCTTGAATTTTGGCCAATACTAAATGCACGATATTGTCAGATAATTCATGATCACCAGCAGATATATAAATCTTATTACCTTTTAGTCGATAGTTACCGTCTTCATGTTTAATTGCAGTGGTATGAATATCAGCTAACGACGAACCAGCGTGAGGCTCAGTCAATGCCATTGTGCCGGTAAATTCACCAGTTAACATTTTTGGCATAAAAGCGTCTTTTAACTGCTGAGATGCAAAATTACGGATGACGTTTGCCGCTGCAATGGTTAAAAATGGGTAACCGGTACTTGAAGGATTCGCTGCCATAAAATAGCCAGCACAAGCAGTCATAATAGTTTCAGGTAATTGCATGCCACCTTCATCGAAATCAAATCGCCCTGCAATTAGGCCTGATTCAACATAAGCATCAAATGCTTCCTTAACTTCAGGGATCATCGTCACTTTTTGACCGTCAAAGGTGGGTTCATTCGCGTCACCTTTGGCATTGTGAGTGGCAAATTTTTCGGTGGCTATTTTGTTAGCAATATCCATAACAGCGTCAAAAGTTTCGCGATTATGTTCAACAAACCTTTCTCGCTCGCATAAGTTTTCTGTATCTAATAATTCATAAAGTTGAAACGCTAGTTCTTTACGTTTGACCAGTTCATTGCTCATATTTTCTAACCTTAACCAGTGATTACAGAAAAAACTGTAATTGTTCAAAATGATAGGCGTAGATTGGCAAAATTATCCCTTCGCTATAACTGTCATATATGACATATTAATGGTCATTTACGACACATATAACGAGTTGTTATTTATGACTAATCATTGCAGTTATTTCTTATGTTTAAAGTAACCATTCTTGGCTTTGATCAGGCCTATGCTAGTGCCATTACAGGAGCACTGGATCTATTTGCTTTGGCAGGAGTCACCTGGCAACGCATGCAAGGTCAGCAGCCCTCTCCTTTTTTCGAAGTACAAATTGCTTCGATTAAAAAACGTCCCGTGCGCTGTATCAATCAACTTGTTATTAATAGTCATATTGCCATTGAAGATGTTGATCATACTGACTTACTGCTTATTCCAACTATAGGCGGAGAGTTGGGTAGCGTGATTAAAAACAATCGCCCTTTGTTGGCACATATTAAAAAACACTTCGCTAATCGATCTGATATTGCCAGCAACTGCAGTGGTGCTTTTCTGTTAGCGGAAGCCGGAATATTAGATGGTAAAGAGGCGACCACTCATTGGGGCTATGCAAGTCTATTTAGATCCCGTTATCCACAAGTTAATCTTTGCGCTGAAAAAATGATCACTTCTGCACAAAATATCTACTGTTCTGGAGGTGGGATGGCATGGTTCGATTTAGCGTTGTTACTAATTGAACGTTATTGTGGACATGATGTAGCAACCACGACCGCTAAAGCACATGTGATCGATATTTATCGGGGAGAACAAGTTGCCTATGCCAATATTCTGACCAAAAAATATCATCAAGACCCCGACATATTAATTGTTCAAGAATGGTTAGAAGCGCACTACACTAAAAGAATCGCGGTAAGTGATTTACCTTTATTGGTTAACCTGACCCTAAGAACATTTAATCGTAGATTCAAAAAAGCCACTGAACAGAATCCATTGGAATATTTGCAGACCTTACGCATTGAAGCGGCAAAGAAACAGCTTGAAACTACTCATGATAGTATTGAACGAATAGTTAGTCACGTGGGTTATGATGACCTTAGTTCTTTTACGCGACTATTTAAAAAACACACTGGGCTGTCTCCCAGCCAGTATTCAAAGAAATTTAAGCGGTAGGTCTAGTGGCGACGTTACTAAGTCACGCCTTGAATAACATCTTGCATGTTTTTTGCACTAAATTAAAAGTAATGAAACCTAAATGTAATAATCAACCAGTAATCTGGTCACACAGATACTTATGTTAGTAGAGCAAGATTATAAAACCCATTATTATCAGTAAGATACTATATTTTCTTAATGTTTTTAAAGTTTCTTAAAAATCGCACCAAAAAGTAACTTCGTTGCCCAACTTTTGCGCATTTAGGTGTTTGTTAAACAGAGTTTCGATACAACAATATAATTTTATACTTAAGGTAAACAGGAGAAATACAATGGCGTTTAAAAAGCAATATTTGAAATCTAAAGCAGTGTGCAAGGTCACTTTTAAGCTGCCCAAAAACCAAGCTCACGCTGCCGGTTCGGCGCGTTTAGTGGGAGACTTTAATGAGTGGGATATGACGACATCACCGATGAAGAAACTAAAAAACGGTGATTTTACTACTACTATTAATTTAGCCAAAGATTCACAGTACCAGTTTAGATATTTGCTTGATGACAAAATATGGGAAAATGATTGGGAGGCAGATGCCTATGTCCCTTCACCCGTCTCTATTGCTGATAACTCAGTGGTGCAGGTTTAAAGATTTAAAAGCATAACAACTTTAGCGCTAAATACAAAAAAGCCATGACATAAGTGCCATGGCTTTATAAAGCTGAACCATAAAAAGTGTATTATAAAGCGGCTTCTAGCTCCGGTAATACATCAAACAAATCACCCACTAGGCCATAATCTGCAATTTGGAATATTGGCGCTTCTTCGTCTTTATTGATGGCAACGATAACTTTAGAGTCTTTCATTCCGGCTAAATGTTGGATTGCGCCAGAAATGCCCACTGCAATATATAAGTTAGGTGCAACAATTTTACCTGTTTGCCCTACTTGCATATCGTTTGGAACAAATCCCGCATCGACTGCCGCTCTTGACGCGCCCATGGCTGCACCAAGTTTGTCAGCTATACCATCAAGTAACTTGAAGTTTTCGCCATTCTGCATACCACGACCACCAGAAATAATAATATCTGCAGCGGTTAGCTCTGGTCTTTCAGACTCAGTTAATTCTGCTGAAACAAACGCTGATTTATCTAATGATTTTACTACAGAGCAAGCCTCAACTGGAGCTGAGTTGCCTTCAGCAGCAGCATCAAATGCAGCAGTTCTAACCGTAATGACTTTAATCTTGTCAGACGATTGAACAGTAGCAATTGCGTTACCCGCGTAGATAGGACGAACAAATGTATCGGCGCTTTCAACTTTAATAATGTCAGAAATTTGCGCGACATCTAATAAGGCCGCCACTCTTGGCATAAAGTTTTTGCCAGTAGTCGTTGCAGCCACCAATATATGGCTGGCTTCTTTACCCAGTTCTGCTACTAATTCAGCAATGTTTTCTGCCATTTGTTGCGCATATTCAGCATTGTCAGCCAATAACACTTTACTCACACCATCGATTTTAGCTGCTTGTTCCGCAACCGCAGCGCAACCAGACCCAGCAACTAACAAATGAATTTCTCCACCTAGTTGTGATGCTGCGTGCATGAGCTTGTGAGTCTCAGTTTTAAGCTGTTCGTTGTCATGTTCCGCGTATACTAAAATAGCCATTAGATCACCTTCGCTTCATTTCTTAATTTGTCGACCAATTCAGCGACATCTGCCACCTTAATTCCACCTGAACGTTGGGCTGGCGGCTCAACTTTTAACACTTTCACACCAGACGTTAGTTCTACACCATATTCAGCAGCAGGCTTAACTTCTAAGGGTTTACGCTTAGCTTTCATAATATTAGGTAAAGACGCATAACGTGGTTCGTTAAGTCTTAAATCAGTTGTCAAAACCGCTGGTAAAGACAGCTCGATGGTTTGTAAACCACCGTCAATTTCACGGGTGACTTTGACCTTACTAGCATCAACTAATACTTCAGAAGCGAACGTGCCTTGTGGCATACCTGTAAGTGCAGCTAGCATTTGTCCTGTCTGATTATTGTCTGAATCAATAGACTGTTTACCGAGAATGACCAAGTCAGGTGCTTCTTGCTCAACCACTTTCTGTAATAATTTGGCAATTTGCAATGAATCAAGACTCAACTCAGTATCAATTTGAATTCCGCGATCAGCTCCTAGTGCAAGCGAGGTACGAATTTGTTCTTGGCAACTCTTATTACCAATAGAAACAACTACGATTTCAGTCGCTATGCCTTTTTCTTTGAGGCGTACCGCTTCTTCTACAGCTATTTCACAAAATGGGTTGATCGACATTTTGGCGTTAGTTAAATCAACAGCGCTGTTGTCTGGTTTAACCCTGACCTTTACGTTGTAATCAATGGCGCGTTTTACCGGCACGAGTATTTTCATTTTCACCCCTACTATCAGGTATCAAGTTTAAAAAGTAAGTCAATTGGCGACTCAAATCTGGTTGGCAACAATTTACTTTGTGTTGACGTTACCGTCAACTTAGATGTCAAATTGTAGTCTGTTGTTAGTGTCAGCACTTTTAAACAGAAATATATGTCATAGTATATGTCATATATTGAGTTTTGGAATATTATTATTTCAGTCTAAAGAACAAATTAACTCATTGTTTAATATGAATAATTTGTGACTAATCGAAGTATTTATATATCCCAAAGCTAGTTACTAGTGTTATTAGTTTTTGTACAATTAAACGCTTAATCTGATGTAAAAACAGACATTCGCCGACTAAAATATGGTTATGAATAAGGTTCGCAACTATTTTTTATGTGAATAGTTAAGTACATTTTTATGAATAGTTAAATCTAAAAAGAGGACAAACAAGTGGAACGAGAATCGATGGAGTTTGATGTAGTAGTAGTCGGTGCTGGCCCTGCTGGTCTGTCAACTGCGTGCCGGTTGATGCAAATTGCTCAGGAAAAAAACCAAGAGTTAATGGTTTGTGTTGTTGAAAAAGGCTCTGAAGTTGGCGCACACATTTTGTCAGGCGCAGTCTTTGAAACTCGCGCATTGGATGAGCTATTCCCAGATTGGAAAGAAAAAGGCGCACCACTTAATACACCAGTCACTGGGGACGACATTTATTGGCTTAACAATGAAAACAAAGGCAGTAAAATCCCTAGTTTCATGACCCCAAAGACTATGCACAACCATGGTAACTACATTGTTAGTATGGGTAATGTATGCCGCTGGTTAGCTGAACAGGCTGAAGCACTTGGTGTTGAGATCTTCCCAGGTTTTGCTGCATCAGACGTTTTATACAACGAAGACGGCAGTGTCGGTGGTGTTATAACTGGCGATATGGGTCTTGATGAACAAGGCCAACCTAAAGATTCGTTTATGCCTGGTATGGAATTAAAAGCTAAATATACTGTGTTTGCAGAAGGTTGCCGTGGGCATCTAGGTAAACAGCTAATTGAAAAGTTTGAGTTAGATAAAGGTCAATCTCCGCAACATTACGGCATTGGTTTCAAAGAAATTTGGGATATTGATCCTGCCAAACATCAAGAAGGCCTAGTAGTACATACCGCAGGATGGCCAATCACAGACGCCACAGGTGGCTCTTACCTTTACCATGCAGAAAACAACCAAGTTTTAGTAGGGCTAATATTAGACCTGAACTATAGCAATACTCATCTAAGTCCATTTGATGAATTCCAACGACTGAAACATCACCCTGTTTTCAAACAGTATCTCGAAGGTGGTAAACGAGTATCTTATGGCGCAAGAGCAATCGCCAAAGGTGGTTTTAACTCTTTACCTAAAATGACCTTTCCTGGTGGTCTATTAGTGGGTTGTGATGCCGGTACCTTAAACTTTGCTAAAATCAAAGGTAATCACACAGCGATGAAATCTGGGCTACTTGCTGCAGAAACACTAATGGAAGTGTTAAGTAATGCTGATGCGGCTCCGTCACAAGAATTAGTTAGTTACACTCAGAAATTTAAAGATTCTTGGTTGTACGATGAATTATTCAGATCACGTAACTTCGGCCCTGCCCTGCATAAATTCGGCACCTTTATGGGCGGTGCTTACAACACGCTAGAACAAAACTGGTTCAAAGGTAACTTACCCTTTAATTTCAGAGATGAGGTTGCAGATCATCTGTTACTTAAGAGCTCAGACGACTGCGTTAAAATTGACTATCCTAAACCCGACGGTGTTTTAAGTTTTGACAAATTATCTTCTGTGTTTTTATCCAATACTAACCATGAAGAAGAACAACCTTGTCATTTAAAGCTAAAAGACAAGACAGTTCCTATCACGGTTAACTTGGCGAAGTATGATGAACCCGCGCAACGATACTGCCCAGCGGGTGTTTATGAAATTATTGAAACAGAACAAGGTGAAAAACAACTACAGATAAATGGACAAAACTGCGTGCACTGCAAAACATGTGACATCAAAGATCCGACTCAAAATATTACATGGGTTGTACCTGAAGGTGCCGGTGGGCCAAACTACCCTAATATGTAAGATTTGTTGAACTAATGAGGGAAACCTCATTAGTTTTTGCTTTTTTTCTTTAGGGATCGATACAGGTTATATGAACGCAGTAAACTATCAAATACACTCTGACTCAGCAGATAAACCTTGGTTAATGTTAATTCACGGCTTATTTGGAAGTTTAGATAACCTGTCTGCATTACGCAGGCAATTTACTGATTCTTATCAGGTGTTATCAATAGATCTACCTGATCATGGAAAATCCGCTGCAACTCAATCCTTTAGTTTTGAGCACTATGCAGAACTAATTCATACGCTCATCAACAGTCTAAAGATTACAAAACTCAGCGTAGTTGGACATTCTTTAGGCGGTAAAGTAGCCATGCAACTGGCTCTTAATCAAAATGAACTAATAAATCACTTGGTCGTTTTAGATATCGCACCGGTTGAATACAGCGCGCGCCACTCGAATGTATTTCGAGGATTAAACAATGTTGTTTTAGCTGATATTACCAGTCGAAAAGAAGCAGATGTTGCCTTAGCAAGATATGTAGAAGACATTTCAACGCGGCAATTTCTGTTAAAAAGCTTGTACAATGAAAACGATATTTGGAAATGGCGTTTTAATCTTGAATTACTGCAAAAAGATTACGCAAAAATATCTTCAGCTATAACGTCAGTTCATCCTTATGAAGGTCCAGTTTTGTTTTTAAAAGGTGAACACTCAGATTATTTGTTAGCCGAATATAAACCGGCGGTAGTCCAGTTATTTCCTAATAGCCAGTCAAAAATGGTAAGTCGTGCTGGCCATTGGTTACATGCTGAAAAACCAGAGATATGTGGCAAATTAATATCGGCATTTTTGATAAAATAAGCATGCTAACACTCAGGGCAATTTTCATAGTAAAGACTCTATGTTAATATGCGCCAGATTTTTAAGAGAGATGATCAAAGTACATGTTAAGTGACCATTATGAGCAAATCGAAGCAATTGGTTTAAACGTAACGATAATAGGCCTGTTTCTACTAATGGCGTATGTAGTTCACGATGTACTTAATAAAAACAACGTGCCACTTATAGGCAAACTTGTTGTGTATTTTGTTCTGTTTTTAGGTGCCGCAGGATTTATATTTAAAGGCATCATGCAATTGGTTATCGACGGCTAAGCTATTTCTAGATTTAGCGTTAATTGAAACCAGATTGAATTTTTATCTAAGTTGAGGAACAAGTAATAATGGCAAGTGTGGGGCTATTTTTCGGCAGCGACACTGGCAATACAGAACATATTGCTAAGATGATCCAGAAAGAATTAGGCAAAAACCTAATAGATGTTAAAGACATTGCCAAAAGCAGCAAAGAAGATATTGCTGAGTTTGACCTGTTACTTTTCGGTATTCCGACTTGGTATTATGGTGAAGCACAATGTGATTGGGATGACTTTTTTCCTGAACTCGAACTAATCGATTTTGAAGATAAGTTGGTGGCAATATTTGGCTGTGGTGATCAAGAAGATTACGCAGAATATTTCCTTGATGCTATGGGAATGGTAAGAGACATAGTCGAAGCTAAAGGCGCAATTTTAGTAGGCCAATGGCCAACCGACAGTTATGACTTTGAAGCATCTAAGGGAATGGCCGACGAAAACCACTTTGTAGGTTTAGGGATCGACGAAGACCGTCAACCTGAACTCACTGAGCAAAGAGTAAAAGCGTGGTGCAAACAAATACACGATGAGCTTTGTTTAGCTGAGTTAGGATAAATTATAAAAGGAGCTACGGCTCCTTTTTTACAAACTAAACAGGTAAATAGCTTTTAAATCAAACTAGGTACCCTATAATGAACTCACACATTTATATGTAAGTAAGATAATGGATCAAAATAAAGAATTGAAAAAAGCGGGCTTAAAAATCACTCTCCCTCGCTTAAAAATCCTAGAAATATTACAACTCCCTGAAAATCAACATATCAGTGCTGAAGACGTATATAAAATTCTAATTGATCATGACGAAGATATCGGTTTGGCTACAGTTTACCGGGTATTAAACCAATTTGATGATGCGGGAATTTTAAATCGCCATCACTTTGAAGGCGGTAAGTCGGTTTTTGAAATAAGTCATAAAAACCACCATGATCATCTGGTTTGTTTAAAGTGCGGTAAAGTTATTGAGTTTGAAGATGACGTTATCGAAAAACGTCAAGACGAAGTAGCCGAACGTCATAATATGAAACTGACCCATCACAGTTTATATCTTTATGGCGAGTGTAAAGTAGACTGCGACGTAGATTAATTTTCTACCTAGTATAAAAATGCCGCAATTAATGCGGCTTTTTTTTGCATTAATTTTTCCTAGCTTTGCTCTGAGGTTTAGCTGATTTAAGCAAACTAGTCACCAACATAAATTGCGCCGCATAATAGGTACTCATTATCCAATAGCTCTCAAATGGAACTGGACTAATAAACTTATTAACAGCAATCAAAGAATCCGAAATAATAAACACAACAGCTCCCAATACTGCCCAGCGTATAGGCAACGATGACTGGACAGCCAATAAACCCATTGCACTAATAACCAACAAATAGGCCATAACTGGCAACTGTAAATCACCTAGACTAGGTAGTAATAGCCACGCCATAAATACCATATAAATTAACAACCCAACACTCATTGCCCAACGAGTTGAGATACTTTGCCAGTAAGCCCTAAATATTAAGGCATAACTTAATTGGGCTAAAAGAAAAGCTGCAACACCAAAGATAAACTCATCAAATGCGAGCAATAAATCGCCACAACCGCTGAACACTAACGCCACAATTAATACGGAACGACTTGAGCTAGCTTGGGTTTTAAAAACGCTAACTCCCGTGATGGCAATGGGTATAATTTTAAGCAGCCATAAAAAATCCACCACATAAAATAGACCTAACATATACAGCAATACAAACACTAAAAATGCAATATTCATGGTTTTGGACATATTCAATCACTTATAGGATCAACAAACTAATCTGCACAGTATTGTATCTAGTTCATACGGTAAGACCAAACCCAAAATAAATATTTGCTAAGGGAATGGTGAGTTCCATTCACTACTGCTAAAAATTAATGATAATTGCCGAATAAATAAGACGTTAGCCCGATAATAAGTTTGCATGATTTTTACCTATTAGACGCTTACGTTATATTGATACTCATTAGGTATACTATTTGAACAATATAGGTTTATATGAATTTTGCAGAATTTGCCGCATCACGAAAGAGTGTTAGAGGGTTCAAAGACAAAGCAGTATCGAAAGAACTAGTAGATGCGGTTATCAACGCAGCGAAGTGGGCGCCTTCGTCTTACAACACCCAGACGTGGAAAATCCATGCTGTTACAGGTGATGTTCTAGATAAAATACGTGAAGGTAACACTAAGGAAACGCTGGCGGGTAAACCCAATGTTCGTGACTTCCCATATAAAGAAGATTATGAAGGTATACACAGACAACGTCAGATTGACGTGGCTATTCAATTATTTGAAGTGATGGGTATTACCAGAGAAGACAAAGAAAAACGTATGGAATGGATGATGAGAGGCTTTCGTCAGTTTGACGCACCCGTATCACTTGTTCTAACTTACGACAAAACCCTCGAGCCTGCAGGCATTACACAGTTTGGTTTGGGCTCATTGGCTTACGGCATTGTGCTAGCCGCTTGGGATCTAGGTTTAGGTTGTGTCATTAACGGCCAAGGAATTATGCAATCCGATGTAGTACACAAACATGCACAAATACCAGATGACGAAGCAATTATGATTTGTATTGCGATGGGTTACCCAGATGAAGACTTTGCGGCGAACGAAGTGCGTTCAACCCGCGCTGATAATAAAGACTTTGTGTCTTATCATGGGTTTTAGAGCAGCCTAGCGTGAACTAGATTGTCCCGCTGGAAATATGCCCACATCTCAAACATTAAAAAGAGCGGCTAGTTTTAATAGCCGCTCTTAGCGTGTATAACAGCCATTTTTAAATTTTAATTTATTCGCCAGTTTGCGGATTTACTCGTCTCTACCTTCCTGCTTTTCAAGTTTTTTTTAAGCGTTTAGGCCATTGCTATAGGTTGGTGCTCATTCATTCTGGCTTGTCTGGCGACTTTGCATTCTAAACCATTATCCCATGCCTTTTGGGTGGCTAGAACAGTGAAATATAAGATATCTGTGCGATAAAAGTTGAACTTTATTTAGCTACTACAGCCCTTGTATCCCATTTACAAAATGAAGAAATATCTATGTTTCTTTAGATTAAGCATTAACACCTCTTCAATTAACAATTAAAAAAACTTTAATTTCAATTACTTAAGTCATTACAAAAGAAAAGATCAACATAGTTACTTGTAAAAACATGATTTAGTTGTACCATTACATCACAGGGTACATATGGAGCAATTGAATAGTGGAAATAATAGTTAACATTGATGACCCCATTCCGTTATTTGCACAATTGGTAGCACAAATTAAACAGGCCATCGCCAGCGACAGTAAAAAACCGGGTGATCCTCTACCTTCAATTAGACAGCTAGCAAATGATCTTGAGCTGAACAGTAAAACTGTTGCGAAAGCGTATCGCCTGCTTGAACGGGATGCTGTGATCCAAACACGTGGCTATCGTGGCACCTTTGTACACCCGGATGCTAAAGCAAATTGCAGTATTGATTTGAATGCCTGGGTCAATCAGCAACTTAGTGTAAGCATCAGCTCATTTAGAAATGCTGGGGTAACGGATTCAGAAATTCGTATTGCCTTTGCCAATCTAATGAACGAACGAAACAAATAAGGAGCAGCTCATGACAATTAACCTATTATTTATCTTAGTTTTCCTCTGTCAAATCATATTGATTTCTTATGTCTATCCGCGACAACTCCTGCGCCGAATGGGCTACGTTATAAATAACTACCCACCGCAAAACTATGCAAAACTCTACACTGGGTCCTTAGATACAATACAAAAGGGCCAGGCAAAATATCGTCTGTTCAATCACATTATTTTGGCCTGTGGTTTAGGGGTGTTGCTTCTTTACGGACTCTTTGCCGGTGACTATGATCCCCAACATACCCGCTTGGAAGCCCTGCCATTGGCATTTGGTATGCTGCAATTCATACCCCTTGCATTGCTAGAAATTTCAGGTTTCAGGGAACTACGTTTAATGCGAATAAACGATACTCGTACTGCCCGTCACGCCGAGCTCAGCCCTCGCCGACTGTTTGACTTTATATCCCCGATTTTGTTTGGTTTTGCGCTAGTACTGTATGTGACTTTTATTCTGTTCGTTCTGTATGTCAATCAATGGACCTGGGTATTTGACGCAGTGGTTACCGTCTCAGCACTTAGTCTAAGCAACGGCCTGTTTGTTGCCTTGGGTGTATGGAAACTGTATGGCAGAAAACTCAATCCCTATCAGGATAGTCGGGACCGGAACAAAGAAATTAGTCTGTCACTGCATTCAATGGCCACTGTAAGTATCGTAATCAGTATTTTTTTGTTGGTCACGGTCGCCTTTCAGACTTATGCCTTAGACCAGTTCGAAATTGTCTTAAACAGTCTCTACTGGCAATTGATAGCGGTATTTGGCATAGGTGCCATGTTGCGCTCTATTAAAATTGAAGATATCAATTTCGATAATTATAAAAATGATGCCCCGGTCTAAGGAAAACCCTTATAGCTCAGTGAACAGCTTTATCCACTCAGCAGGAGTCATAATATGCATATTTTGTTGATTATCGGAATAACCGTGGTGGTGGCAGTAATAGTAATACTCGCCACACTAAAAGCGAAAAATAATGCTGGCTGAGTTTACGCAAATACAGAGTAGAAAAAACAAAATAATAGTCAGAGCCCAGAGCCTGCTAAGTCAATGATTTAAGGAGCACGACATGGATACAATCGACTTTCTTTTTGGCGTATTTTTAAGCCAAATAATTTTAGTCTCTTATTACTTCCCCAAAATACTGGTGGAGCGAACTGAAAACGCCATTGAGCAACATCCACCCAGTGAATATGCAAACTTGTATCCGGTTTCGGTGGAAACAATTAAGAAGCAAATACTTAAATATAGAAACGCTAATTTTTTGATGATGATACTTGGTATATTCATTTTCGTATTCAGCATCGCCATTGGAGCAGATGAGTTACTCGGTTGGGACAGTCAATCGGTGAGTTCCTTTTATTTTATGCTGCAAATGGCTCCTCTAATTTGGGTTGCAATTATTAGTACAAACTATGCTAAGTTACTGCGTAAACTAAACCAAGGGCCAAGCAGAAAAGCTCAGCTTAGCCCCCGTAAACTGACCGACTTTATTGGCAAAAACTATTTGTACGCACTGGCAATAGGCCATATAACGTACATCGTTCTTATCTGGTATTTAGTGCAACACCCCTTTGATGGTTTCGCCGGTTACATCAACCTGCTTGGCCTAGCCATAATAGACCTGATCCTTGCAGGCGGGATTTATTACTATGTTTACTTTCAAAAACCCGATCCTTTGCAACCTGAGCAAGTAAGAATACGCGATACCCGTCGCACCGTGTATTTGTTTGTATTGTCTGGGATGGCAGTGCTAATTAAACTATCAGTCGACCTCATCCTCTCTGCACTGGATATGCGAGACTATCAGGACATTGTCAGCTGCATTTATTTTCAACTGATTGTGGCTTCAATCGTTTATTACTACCGCCTAAGTGAGATTGATTTTGAGGTCTATAGGAAGGGTTGAATAAAATATATAAAAGCCACTTATATTTAAAAAGTAGCAAGGTCGAACTAAGCTAAACACTCAAATTATTACTGAAAAAAACACTTGGAAGTAATACCCACATTGGTTTCTATACTAAGAATATTATGGGGGCAGAATAGACTTTGTAGTTCAACTGTCTAAATTGATGGGCATTGCCAAAGAAGACAAAAAAGACAAAAAAGACAAAGAGAAACCCATGGAATGGGTGATAATAGGGTTTTTCTAATTAGGAGTTTCAGCTTCAGAATAGACTAATTTCATTAGGGAAGGCTCAAGAAAATTCTCTTTATCTAAACTTCCTTGCGTTTTTAAATATTGGAAAGCTAAATTGAATCTATATAGTATATTTTCATGTTGCTCACTTCGTTTAGAAATCCAGATACCTGCACTACTTAACACCAAAGGTTTAAAGTCTTCCTCCTTCCACTGCACCGACATTTGGTTAAAATACCATTCAAAAACCTTTCTTGACCCCCATAACAATGAAGTTCTACTTCGACTATAAATCTTTATAGCTGACTCGATTGAATTCGTTTCAATCAGTTCAACTTCACCCTTAGCGACTAAGTCCTTGAGATTTGGATATACGTCATAAATGGATTGCCATCCTCTCACCATAACTAAACTATGGCCTTTTAAGTTGGCTTCTTTAAACGGTATATCATCATTTAAGCGTTCTGTAATCAAGCCTGCAACAAAAGGGTAAGACCATTTGCTATAGTCACAACACCGCTCAAATCTACGTATATCAGCGGTCATCAAAACATCACTAGTGCCATTTTCTATATTCATATAGGCACGAGCAGTTGGGTAGAGAATCACTTCACATGTCATGCGAGCAATCGTGCAGAAGGCTTTGGCGGTTTCAACTCCCTTACCTGAAACTCCTCCTTTTTTGGTTCTTTGAGTGAAAGGTGGGAAGTGAAACGACGCTATTTCTATATTGATTTGAGGCAAATCATCTAATTCTTGTTTCAATGTTTTAGCGGATGATTGAGAGGAAACAGCAAACAATATAAATAAGCCAAATATGAATTTGCCAAAATTTAAACTATACAAAAACCGAAAACTTTTAAATCGGATCCATTGCATGTAATTACCTCCTCCTACACTTTCAATAATCACAGCGGTTTCCTAGCTTGAGTAAAGTACTTTTATCCCTTTGGCGTTGAATATTGTTACCAATAAATCCTTGAACTTCTTATATAATTAGGAATGCACGTCTTGTCATATAAAACAAAACAACTCATATTTTAAGGTTTCAGCAACACTCACATAAACTTTTAGTCTTGTTAAATGCCTATAACGAGAACATACCATGCTTTACAAACCAAGCTATTCAACTTTAGTCTTGGTTTGCAAATACTTATGCCTTTCATTGGACAGACTCAATCCAACCATAGGTGAATATTCAAGCGCCCATTCATAATTTACCAAACGCCTAGTGACAATTAGGTTTACGACCAATCTTCTGTTTTTTTTGTATCACTACTCTTAGCCTCAATCCATTTATCACCTTGTTCGGTGGTTTCTTTTTTCCAGAAAGGCGCTTGGGTTTTCAAAAAATCCATAATGAACTCATTCGCATGGTAGGCAGATTGACGGTGTTGGCTAGTGACACCCACAAATACTATTTGGTCGGAGACATTTAGTTGCCCCACTCGGTGGATAACTGACACGCTGCCTAACTGCCACTTACTCCTAGCTTGTTCGACTATTTGGGTTAATACCTTATTGGTCATAGCTGGATAATGTTCTAAAAATAAACCACTAACTGATTGTTGTAGATTTAAATCTCGCACTAATCCAACAAAGGTGACTAACGCACCATCGCTGTTACTGCTGTTTCTTAATTTTTGATATTCGTGAGCAAAATCAAAATCCTGAGTTTGAACATTGATATGGGTAAAATGGCTCATAGAGTCGTTTAACCGCCGGTTACAGGTGGGAAAAAAGCAATTTCGTCAGCATCCTTTAATGCAGTATCGTCGCTACTCATTTCTTGGTTAACTGCTACTAAGGCTTTACCAAAAGCCAAATATTCATTCCAAAGTTCGCCTTTTTCTTGCAGTACCTTACGTAACATTGCCACTGTGTTTAGCTGCTTGTCACCTTGTACTAATTCAACCTCTAAACAATCGGTTTTAATGATCTCTTTTAACTGTCCAAAAAACAACACTTTTAACATGACCAATCACCACTTTTGCCACCTTGTTTACTTAACACTTTTATGTCGCTAATTTGCATGTGGGGATCTACAGCCTTACACATATCAAATAAAGTTAACGCGGCGACACTGACTGCGGTAAGTGCTTCCATCTCAACCCCGGTTTGCCCAGCCAATTTACATAAAGCTTGAATTCGCACTTTATTTTCAGAGTCCATAGTTTGAAAGTCTATCTGAACTTTAGATAACATTAATGGATGACATAAAGGGATAAGATCACTGCACTTTTTTGCTCCTTGAATACCTGCAATTCGTGCAATAGACAACACGTCCCCCTTGGCATGTGTATTGTCTTTTAACATACTAAATGCTTTTGCTGACATGCTTATATATCCTTCTGCCACCGCTTGCCTTTGGGTGACCTGCTTATCTGTCACATCTACCATGTTGGCTTTTCCGTGCTCATTTACATGGGTTAACACTGCACTATTTTCTTGCATATCTGGACTCATCCTCTACTTGAACAATTAACATCATTGTTTTTTAAATGCACCACAAAATTACATGGTCGATGGGTTGAGTCCAATTGCTGTTGTAAAATTCCTGTCCAAGCGGTTTTACAGGCTCCGGTCGAACCCGGCATACAAAAAATGGCTGTACCATTGGCCATGCCACCTAACGCTCTAGATTGCACGGTTGACGTACCAATTTCTATATAAGACACGTGTCTGAATAACTCACCAAACCCTTCTATTTCTTTTTCAAACAAAGGCAACATCGCCTCTGGTGTGGTGTCTCTTGCTGTAAATCCAGTGCCACCTGTGATCAATACTACTTGAACATCGTCAGCAGCTATCCAATTAGATACCACAGCCCTAATCTGAAACTTGTCATCGATAACTATCTTTTTCTCAATAACTTGGTGCCCATCGGTGGTTGCCGCTTCACACAAATACTGTCCAGATGTATCATTTTCCTTACTGCGCGTATCCGACACAGTTAACACTGCAATATTAAGAGATTGTTTTGTTGTTGAATCACTGGCTTTCATTTTATGCCCTAGTAAATGGTTGCTCGGCGCAGCGCTGGTGCCACTGCAAAGGCGTATTAATATTATTTAATTGTGAATTTTTTAAAGCGTGTATTTGAATTCCTTGTAACGAATTCAACATTTGTTTTATCGAGTATTGAGGTTTTTTAGGCTGTAACCCTGCCCCATTAGGCTTAGGCGTGAGTAAATCCGACAGATATTTTGCCACATCAATTGATAACGGAAGGTACAAGGGTAAAAAACAGTTTTCAAAGCAGCATAAACGCTGGCTTTCTCTACCCCTTTTGAGTAAATAAATATAGTCCTCATGACATATATCAGGCATATCAACGGCTACCACTAACAACTCATTAATATGGCTTTGCTGAGATTCAATATGGGTTAATGCCCCATGTATACCCGACAAAGGGCCGCAATTTGGAATAACATCCATGATGCCTTCGTCATGCTGCGAGCCACTGATAAGCACATTGTCATCACAGACTAAGGCTAGTTTTTTTTGGCTATATTCAAGCAATGACTGCTGGCTGCCAGGCAGGGTTAATAAACTTTTGTCTAACCCCATTCGGCTTGATTTTCCGCCTGCTAAAATTAATCCAGCTAACATTTCACTAGCTCATTAATATTCGCCACTCTTCTCATCACCCTGCCCTTAGCCGCCTAACATGGCTAAATGTTTGGTGCCGCCAGTAAAGCCATCTTGTAACCAATGTGTTGCTTCCTTGTCTCCTAATAACGTTTTTAGTGTGGTTTGTAATTCGTTGCTATCAGCTGATTGTAAAGTAGGTCGAATATCCAAACCTTGATCGGCGAACAAACATAAATGCAATTTTCCTGTTGCCGAAATCCTTAAACGGTTACAGGTTGCACAAAAGTCTTTGCCGTAGGGCATGATCAGGCCAATTTTACCTTTATAATCTGCATGGAAAAACTCTTGTGCCGGTCCCGCAGCTTTGTCTCGAATAAGCTGGCCCCAACCGTTGTCAATCAACTGTTGTCTAATCGGGGTGCCGGAAACATGGTTTTCCTCAAAAAACGTTTTATTGTCGCCAGTTTGCATTAACTCAATCAATCTTAACGTGACAGGCGTAATTTTTAACCAAGCAAGGAAATTTTGGAGTTCTTGCTCGTTGTATTGTTTCATCAAAACTGCGTTGATTTTGACTTTCACACCTAAAGCTATGGCTTTATCGATACCACATAAAATAGTCTCAAGTTTATCGTGACCGGTAATGGCCGAGAACATTCTAGGGTCGAGGCTATCAATGCTGATATTCAATGAATTTAGTCCCGCATCAACCCACTTATGAATATCTGACTCCAACTTATAACCATTGCTGGTCATGGCTACGTGTTGAATACCAGTTGCAGTGGAGCAAGCCTTTATGATCTCGGGTAAGTCTTTTCTAAGAGAAGGTTCACCACCGGTGATACGGATTTTGCTGGTGCCCAGCTCGGCAAATCCGTTAACCAGTGTTTCTATTTCGGGTAAAGCCAAAAAATTACGCTCAGTATCGCAAGCATAACCATCGGGCAAACAGTAATTGCATTTAAAATTACACACGTCCGTAATAGACAGCCGTAAGTAATGGAAACGGCGTCCAAATTTATCTTCTAACATTTTGTTTAACACCTTTCCAAAGTGAAGTGACATCAAATATGGCACTTGCGGGAGGCTGTTCGATTTCTCTTACAACCCTGGCGAATTGACAACATTGCCAAATTCACGGCTACAACACCTTGTCTTTGATTTAGGTGAGATAGCTCGGAGTTATGCACCGGTCATTTGCCTATTAGGTCAAACAACAGTTGGGTATTTGTACCATAAATTTAAAATTTTGTAATGGGGAAACTAAGTTCAACTTACTACAAACTGCTGTGTTTGGTGATGCAAACAGCACAAGATGGCACATATGTTGTAATTATCTTATTAGAAAATAACTAACAGCTTAAATTTAAAGCACTTTTAAAGTGCAAAACCAGAGGTTTTAAATGTCTATAATCAGCAGGTTTATCAACAGAAACAAGCTCTCTAATGGATTTTTTAAAATCGCTGAGGATTATTTCGTTCCTCTTGCCGATGAAATTAGGCTGCACCAATCAAGTGCAAAAAAACCTTATTTTGTAGGAATTAATGGCAGCCAAGGTTCTGGGAAGTCCACATTAACCGATTTTTTAAAAGACTACCTGACTGAGACTTATAGTTTAAATGTAGTAGTGATGTCGCTAGACGATTTTTATTTTAGTCGTATAGAGCGACAAATAATTGCAGCTGATGTACATCCCTTGTTTGTCACTCGTGGCGTGCCAGGAACACATAATATGAGTCAGGCAAAAATGGTATTGCATAATCTTAAACATCAACAACCAACCGTTATCCCAAGATTTAATAAAGCGACAGATGACCCCTACCCTATAAATGCTTGGACAAAAGTAGATAACACAGTGGATGTCGTGATTTTTGAAGGATGGTGTTGGGGTGTTGAAGCACAAACTGCAGACCAACTAAAAACACCAGTCAATACGTTCGAAGCAAATGAAGACCACAATGCCGACTGGAGAAACCATGTCAATCTGCAACTGTCTCTGCATTATTTACCCCTTTATAGCTTGATGGACCAATGGATAATGTTAAAAGCGCCGTCCTTTGGTGAGGTCTTTGCGTGGCGATTAGAACAAGAACTAAAACTTAAAGCAGCCACTGATGACAATCCCAGTATTATGAATGAGCAACAAATTCAACGTTTTATTCAACATTACCAGCGTTTAACCGAACATTCGCTGCACACTCTGCCTAATAAATGCGATCACGTTTTTAAACTTGATTCGAGTAGAGCCATCATCGCTCACAAAACAAAGGCTATTCATGCTTAAAAATGTACTAATTTTCTCGGATTTAGACGGTACGTTGCTAGACCATCACACCTATAGTTTTGCACCCGCATTACCCATGTTACAGAAACTTCGTTCAGCAAATATCCCCGTCATTCCCAATACTAGTAAGACTTTTGCAGAGCTAACCGAGTTAACACAACAAATCGGTTTAGATGGACCATTTATAGTTGAAAATGGTGCTGCTGTTTACATTCCAATTGGCTATTTTGCCTTTCAACCAAAGCATACAAAATCTGAAAAAGGTTTCTGGGTTAAAGAGTTTTCAAAATCCAGAGAGTTTTGGTTATCACTGCTTGCAAAGTTAAAGGAGCAATACAAAGGTCAGTTCAATCACTTTTCTAACATGTCTACTCAAGAAATTGTTGAGGCTACAGGGCTTTCAATAAAAGCGGCCAAGCTAGCGGCAGCACGTGAATATGGTGAACCAATTTTATGGTTAGGCAGTGCTAAAACAAAAACTAAGTTTATAACCGAAATTGAAAAACTAGGATGTTCACTTTTACAAGGGGGACGTTTTTTACATCTTTCTGGCGAATGCGATAAGGGTAAAGCATTAAATTGGCTAACACAGCAATTTCAGATTGAACGCGGTATAGAAGGTTGTATCTCGATTGCTTTAGGAGATGGTCAAAATGATGTTGCTATGCTGGAGGTAGCAGATATAGCGATCCGCATTTTGTCACCCGCTAACCTACCACCTTCTTTAACCAAACAACCCCATGTCTACACTAGCCAAAATTATGGCCCACGTGGCTGGGCAGAAAGCCTCGAACAAATCATTTTTAACGATACACAATTTAACGCTTAAACGGAGATATCATGGCTGATTTTTATCAAAATGGCATAGTCACAACCCTACACAACTTGTCTGAAAGGCCTGTTGAAGATCTAGAAAGTGAGCTAGTAGAATTCTCAAAAAAGCGCCCAATGGCGTTAATACTACCCTCTTTATTTTCCGAACTTGAAGGTACAGCATTACCCAACATTATCGAACATATCGCAAAAGTCCCTTACCTTTCACAAATCGTAATTGGTTTAGACAGAGCTAACCTTGAACAATACCAACATGCCTTAAAGTTCTTTGGCACCTTACCGCAAAATCACCGAGTATTATGGAATGAAGGCCCTAGATTAAAAGCCTTAGATGCAAAATTAGAAGCATTAGGTTTGGCACCTAAAGAATTGGGCAAAGGTCGTAATGTTTGGTACTGCATGGGCTATGTATTAGCCACTGGAAAAGCCGAATCTGTGGCGCTACATGATTGCGATATTCTTACCTATGACCGTGGATTATTAGCAAGGCTAATCTATCCAGTTGCTAATCCACAATTCAACTACGAATTCTGTAAGGGTTACTACGCTCGTGTGGCAGATGGGAAAATCAATGGACGTGTTTCAAGATTATTAGTTACACCATTAATTCGAGCCTTACAAAAAGTAGTGGGTCACAATGAGTACCTTGAATATATGGACAGTTTTAGATATCCATTGGCAGGTGAGTTTTCTTTTCGACGTGATGTGTTAAATGATATCCGTATACCCAGTGACTGGGGTCTAGAAATCGGTGTATTGTCTGAGATGCAACGTAACTACTCACATAATAGGTTATGTCAGGCAGACATAGCCAAAACCTATGATCATAAACACCAAGACTTATCAGCTAATAATGACCAAGGCGGACTATCGAAAATGTCTATCGATATCACCAAAGCATTAATTAGAAAACTCGCCACGCAGGGTGAAACCTTTTCCACCGAAACCTTTAGATCATTAAAAGCCACCTATTACCGGATAGCTTTAGACTTTATCGAAACCTATAACAATGATGCCATTATCAACGGTCTCAAATTGGACATTCATAGCGAAGAAAAAGCGGTGGAGCTTTTTGCTCAAAATATTATGAAAGCTGGTGAAAGTTTCTTAGATAATCCAATGGAAACGCCATTTATTCCCAGTTGGAACCGTGTTGTTAGCGCCATGCCAGATGTATTAGAGCAGTTAAAAGAAGCGGTAGAACAAGATTTTGCAGAGTTTAAACAAGCTTAGGGGCAATAAATGTTATCTGTATTAGAGCAACTAACCGATCGAATTGAACATCACTTAGCTGTTATATATGAAGATGTTGAATTAGGTATTTCATACCCTGACTTGGGTGATCAATTATTGCGCACCATGCGTTTAGAAGATCCTAGTTTATTGATTGAGCCGAAACGTCATCATAACAATTGGGAGCAAAAGGATGTGATGTTAATCACCTACGGCGATAGCATTGAAAAATCAGGAGAGAAGCCACTACATACTCTGCATAGCTTTCTAAATGAATACTGTGGCGATGCCATCAATGGCGTGCATATATTGCCGTTTTTTCCCTATAGTTCTGATGATGGTTTTTCGGTAATTGATTATTCTAGCGTCAATGAAGCCCTTGGGGACTGGGATGATATACACGCCATTACTCAGGATTACCGAGTGATGTCGGACGTGGTAATTAATCATTGCTCATCCAGAAGTGCATGGTTTGAAAACTTTATTAAGGGAGAAGGCCCTGGTTGTGATTTCTTTTACACTGCGTCCTTAGAAGATGATTTATCTACCGTAGTAAGACCTAGAACCTCCGACTTACTTAGATCAACTGAAACACCTAGCGGTGAAAAACAAGTGTGGTGCACCTTTAGTCATGACCAAGTTGATTTTGATTTTAGAAACCCTGCTGTTTTAGATACCTTTGTTTCAATCATCCGCCAATACCTAGACATAGGTATTCGGATATTTCGTTTGGATGCGGTCGCTTTTCTTTGGAAAAAAACAGGCACTAGCTGCATTAACCTCGAACAAACTCATGAAGTAGTGCGCTTATTGCGCACCCTAATTGAACATGCGGTGAGTGATGCGGTTATTATTACCGAAACAAATATTCCGAATAGGCAAAATCTAACTTACTTTGGAAACGCTAACGAAGCACACGGCATTTATAATTTTTCGTTACCACCACTGTTAGTCAACACTTTGGTAACAGGTTCATGTAAACACCTAAAGTCTTGGTTAGGTAGCATGCCACCGGCACAAAATGGCACCTTCTTCTTTAATTTCATCGCGTCTCATGATGGTATTGGACTCAGACCTGCCGAAGGATTATTACAGGATCAAGAACTCACTGATCTTGTCAATACCATGCAAAACTTTGGGGGACGAATTTCGTGGCGTACCTCTGAAGACGGCAAACAAAAAGCCTATGAAATCAATATTGCCCTTTACGATGCGCTGCAAGGTACAGTCAAAGGTGCGGACAAATGGGGATTAGACAGATTTATATGTGCCCATAGCATTATGTTCGGCCTAGAAGGTATTCCTGGAATTTATATTCATAGTTTACTAGGTACAGGAAACGATTATGAAAAAGTCAAAAACACCAGTCAGAACCGTTCCATCAATCGACATAAATGGGACTATACCGTATTACAAGAACAGCTAGCGTCGCCCTATAGCCAACATTATAAGGCGCATGAGGGGATCATTAAACTGTTGAATATTCGTAAGCTACAACCGGCGTTTCATCCAAGTGCCACCCAATTTACTTTGCAATTAGGCGAACAAATATTTGGTTTTTGGCGTCAAAGTATAAACAGAACTCAAAGTATTTTTTGTATCTATAACATTAGTGATCAACCACAAAATATTAGATTAAGTGATATGAACTTAATAGGTACCGACACTTGGTATGACCTTATCAGCGGTGAAACACTGAGTATGGAAGATATTGAATACCAACTGGCGCCCTATCAACCCTTGTGGATATCCAATATTCAAAATGGGTCACTTGCAACCTAATAAAATCCCTTAATAAAGGCTTATGTATGCCATAAGCCTCACCCTATTCCTTTGATTTTAATCAGTATTATTAAACCCGATTAATTTCTGTCTGTGTCAAGAGACAGATTGTTAATAAGTAATTTAGTCATTCCTACATACATCCTAAAAAATCAGCGTAACCCTATGATATCAATCGATTTTAAATGTTTGGCACAACACTTGTAATGTTATTGATAAGAGGTTTGCAGCGACAGCTATTAATAATCGCTGCGTACCTTTTTGGCATTTTACTTAGCTAGGCGAGTAAAAGCGCTAACAGTTCGACAAGACAGTTTGTTTGTTTATTAATGAACAACTGGTCGTTTTAAAACTGATACTAAACAGGAGTCAACGTATGAAAAAATTAATCCCTCTGGTCGCTCTAACGTTTGCATCAATGGCATTAATCGCTGAAGAAGACTTAATCGCTAAATTGGATTCTGACAATGATGGGCGAATAAGTATCGAAGAAGCTGCTGAAGATACCGCGTTGTTGGCGATGTTTTCTGAACTCGATACCAATAAAGACGGCTATTTGTCACCAAGCGAGTTGGAAAACCATAATTAATGGACACTGAGTGACCTGTGAAGACCTGCGTAACTGGAACACAACCTCACTCATAAAATTTATTACTCAAATTTGATATTTAAAGGAAAAATACAATGAAAAAATTACTAATAGCAACAATCGTTACTTTCGCTTCTCTGCACGTACTGGCTGAATCTTCTGACACCACCATTCACCCACTAGATGCAGACAAAGACGGTCAAATAAGTAAGGAAGAAGCAAGTGTAGATACTACCCTAAGCGCAATTTTTGCAGAGCTTGATATTGATCAAGATGGTTTTTTATCACCCTCTGAATTAGCAGTTAAAACTAAAGACCTATCTCACTAAACTGATTGTTTAATTAGCGGCTCGCAAAGCTATATGGCTTTGCGAGTTTCTAATTAAGCTTCTAAAGGTAAATCAGTTCTAGCGCCCCATTCACTCCATGAACCATCATATACAGCAATTTTTTTAAAGCCTGCTTGTGTAGCAGCTAAAGCTAGAATACAGGCCGTTACGCCCGACCCACAACTAACAACCAGTTTCATATTCGGATCTAGCCCCAGCTTAGTAAAAATACCTTTTAACTCAGATGTCGACTTTAACGATGTGCCATTCAAACATTGATCAAAGGGTAAATTAGTGGAGTTAGGAATATGTCCTGAACGTAAACCTTTGCGAGGCTCAGCTTGTGTGCCGTTAAAACGTCCTTCGCTTCTGGCGTCAAATATAGTGATACTTGTCTGCGTCTGCAGTATTTCTTCTGCGCAGATAAAATGGCTGTTGTTAAACTCGCCGTTGAAATTACCGACTTTATTAGGAGAAACAAGATGAGATTGGGTAGGTAAACGTTGATTTAGCCAAACAGGCAACCCGCCATCAAGAACATAAACGAGTTCATGCCCCATTGACTTAAACATCCACCAAACTCTAGGTGCGCAATAAATCCCTTTGTTGTCATAAACCACAATAATACTATTTTGGTTTATACCTAATTTTTTAGCTTCTTTATCAAAGAGTTCTTTACTTGGCATAGTATGAGGTAAACCAGAACCTAGTTCACAGAACACGATTTCAAAGTCAAAAAATATCGAATTTGGAACATAACCAATTGGTTTATCGTCAATTCCCCCTAAGACTGGGTTGTCCATTTGGGTGTACAACACTATAAGTTTTGGGTGTTCAATATTGTCTTGCAGCCATTGGTTGGAGACCATATTAGTTTTTAGCAGCATGGGTTATTCCTAAACAAGCTAAACGATTTGTGGATTATACGACAAACCCAAAGTAAAACATGGCATCTACTTTTGCTTAGGACGACGGACGCTGAAAAACTAATCAGTTGCCAAAAGAACAACAAATCTAAGCCATTGTTAAAACGTTATTTTTTTAGAACTAAGCCCTCCAATGGTGCAATACAAAGGAAAATGATTTAACTTGGTGCGCAAGAATTTTGACGGACTAATGAACCGAGTAATAAACAAACCGAACATTCGCTTGTCGCTTTGTAACTTTACTATTTATATCAATGTATTAGTAAATACTATTGTGACTAGACCATTTGGACAAGACATTGGCATCGATAATGCTAAACCGTAAGTAAAAAATTAAATTGATAACTAAAACAGTGGGCTGAATAGTCCAAAGAGCCTAATACAACACATATGCAAAATCACTACCTTGGGAAACACAATGACAAACAAAACCTTTTTAACTAATCCACTTACTAAAGCAGTTGCTATTGGTTTAGCTACCTTCATTCCACTACAAGCCATCGCGCAAGATAGTGAAGAAGAAAGTGTCGAGCGAATTCAGGTAACAGGCTCTTTAGGCAGCTTACCCGGACAAGATGTTGAAGCCGTATTCGGTTTTGGTAAATCAATCCTTGAAACACCACGATCAGCATCAACTATCAGTCAAGAACAGCTTGAACGTTTTGCAGTGAGCGATATAGATGAATTAGTTGCGTTCGCCCCAGGTACATTTACTCAATCGTTTTTTGGTGTTGCAGGCTCGCTAGATGTGCGTGGTACACCAGGTGAAACCTATTTCCGTGGTGTAAAACGCTTAGATAACCCAGGTAACTATCCAACACCAATAGGTGCTTCAAGCCGAATTGATATTGTTCGTGGTCCGGCATCACCGATCTATGGCCCAGCTAAGATTGGTGGATATCTAAATTTCAATCCAAAATCGGCACGTGCCAGTGGTGGACAATATTTAGCGCAAAACGAAGGTGCATTTTCCTACTCACTAGGTAGCTGGGATAAAAGTATCCTATCAGCTGAGCTAGGTGGTCCAACAACCATTGGTGGAAAAGAAGCCGGTTTCTACCTTTACGGTGAAGTCGAAAACTCAGGTAGTTATTATGATAATTCAGGCACCGACCAAACAGTTTTACAGGCGTCATTTAATGTAGATATCACTGATAATTTACGCTTTGAATTTGGCGGAATGTATCATGACTATGATGGCAACCAAGTAGCAGGCTGGAACCGTTTAAGCCAAGATTTAATTGATAATGGTACTTACGTAACAGGAACAGCCAAACCACTAGATACCAATGGTGATGGTTCAATTTCGCACCAAGAGTATGGTGTAGTTAACCTTGGAGGCAATGGTTTTTTCTATCCTTTCGCTCCCGCATTTACCGATGCTGATGCTACCGAAGCGATGCAGTTAGATAATCCAGGCACCGCTACTCTACGTGGAAACCAAGTATTAGTAGCAACTGATGATGTGTTGTTAAATACCGTTGAAACCGCTTATTTCGATATTTTTTATTACACGGATAGTGGTTGGGAAATCAAAAACCAAATGTTTTATGAGGCCTACGATAATTTAAATGAAAACGCCTATGGTTTTTCTCAAACTCACGACAGTTCTGTGTTTGAAAATAAACTGGTTTTTTCATCTGAATATGAAACTGACACCTTACTAGCACAAGTTCAAATTTCACCTTCAATTCGTCATACAGAGTTTTTCCATGCTGATGATTTTGCCAATGAATTTTTTAATAGACGAGATCTGACGGGTCCTTCAACCGCATTGGACAGACGTTTGTTAGGCACTCGCATTGGTAAAGATTTCGATAATCATGATACGGGAAGTTATACCGATTTAGGTTTTGCTGTGATGACTGATCTAACTTGGGAAATGGGGCTAAACATCGTACTAGGTGTGCGTTATGACACAATAGATGTAGAGACAACCAGCCGCGGCGATTTGTTACTTAATCAAACAACTGTTAACAGTGCAGAAGAAACCTTTGATGGCACCTCATGGAATGCCAGTATCTCTTATAAAACCGATTTTGGTTTAATCCCTTACATTACTGCTGCTGAACAAGCGACTTTGATTGCGGGTCAAGGAGCGGAAATTGGTTATGGACAATTAATAGATGGCGATGGAAATCCTTATAATGGTGCATTCGATACGTCTGAATTGTTTGAATATGGTGTTAAAGGTTCATTTCTCGACGACAGTTTATACTTCGCATTGTCTGTTTATGAACAAGAACGCAGTGACTTTAACGCACAGGCTATTGTTACTAACGCTACAACGGAAAACAAAGGAACAGAATTTGAATTACGTTGGGTAGTGTCAGATCAACTTGTTATTGGTGCGGGTTACACAAACTTAAAAGTGTATAACCTAACTGCCTATAACAACGGTGAAGGTGGTAGTTTGTTTGGTTTCTTGGGAATAGAAGACCTCACATCCTTGTCTGATGCTTCATTAATATACGGTGGTAATCCAATTGGACTGACATTAATTGGCGAAGGTGACAAGGAAGCATCGCGCAAAGCGGGTATCCCTGAAAACATTTATACGTTAAATGCTACTTACGACTTTCAAAATGGTTATGCGCTAAACGCGAGTCTTGTTAAGGCTGATGAGACATTTTCAAGTTTCTCTCAAGCCGTTACATTACCTTCCTACACTTTGATTAATGCTGGTATATTTTATGAAGCAGACACATGGACTGCAAGCTTCAATATCAAAAACTTAACTGACGAAAGGTATTTTAGAGCTAACTTCCCAGATTTATTTGGTGCTCAAATTGTATTGCCTGAATTACCTCGCCACTACCAAGCGAAATTCAGCTATAAGTTTTAATTAGCTTTTATCAAAACAACCTTATAGGGTAAATATGTCATGTATTTACCCTTTTTTATTGGAAGAAAATCTGTGTTTACTAATATTTTAAAAGCGAGTTACCTAACAATTTTAAGTCTGCTGCTGTTATCAAGTTGCTCACCGCAAAATGATACTAGTAATGACTTACAAATTGCCGACGTCCCCATTGAAATAAAAGTTGTCGTTGTCACCATGTTTGAAATTGGTGCTGATGAAGGTGATAAACCGGGTGAATTTCAACTTTGGAAAGCAGGCCAAAAGCTTGATACTTGTTTACCTTTTGCTGTTTCACACCATGATATTTGTATCAATGCTGAAACGGGCGTAATGGGCATAGTGACTGGTATGGGAACTGCTAAAGCGGCAACTGCAATAATGGCCTTAGGCTTAGATCCTAGATTTGATTTAACCCATGCCTATTGGTTAGTAGCTGGGATTGCTGGTTTTGACCCAGCGGATGCTTCTTTAGGCTCTGCCGCTTGGGCTACTTGGCTGCTCGACGGTGATTTGGCCCATCAAATTGATGCTAGAGAAATTCCTGACAGCTGGTCATCAGGTTACTTTCCGTTATTTACCACTGATCCAATACTCAAAAATCAAACCATTGACCTCAATCAAGTGAATAGGCATGGCCAATCTTCAAATGGTGAGGTATATCAACTTAACCCTCAACTAGTGGATTGGGCTTACACACTGACTAAAGATGTTGAATTAAATGATTACCCACGTATGCAAACTCTTCGAGATAAATACGTGGGTTATCCGAATGCTCAAAAATTACCTTTTGTATTAAAAGGCGAACATTTGGCCGCATCCACTTTTTGGCATGGTGATTTATTAAACCAATGGGCAAACGATTGGACTCACTACTGGACAGCTGGGCAAGGAAATTTTGTTAGTTCTGGCATGGAAGATACCGGCAGTTATCAATCAATGATCTACTTAGATAACATTAAAAAAGTGGATAAAAAGCGTTTTATGGTAGTGCGTACTGGTAGCAATTATTCAATGCCTCCAGCAGATTTAAGCGCTATTGAAAATTTAAGATTAGAAAGCGGTGAGAATGGTTATGCAGGCATGCAATCTGCGCTCGAATCAGCTTATCTAGTGGGTAGTAAAGTGGTGAATACAATTGTCGCTAATTGGGGCGAATACAAAACAACCATGCCCTATGCAGTACAAAGTGAAATAAACAATGTGAGCCAGCAACGCCTCACACCAAGTTCTGAAAAGTCGGCATCCATTAGTGAATTAGCCAGTGTAACCAATGACAACAACCTGCTCACTGCAAAACAGTTAGCTAAAGCATTAAACTTAGAAGAACATGTTGAAGGAGGGTATTTTCGCCAAACTTTTAAAGCGGACCATCGCCCTACTATTACCACTGACAATGGCAATCGAGTCACCATGACTAGCATTTACTATCTGTTAAGTGCGAAATCTCCCATTGGTCATTTTCATATGAACCAATCAGATATCATGCACTATTTCCATATGGGTGATCCTATTACCTACTATATGCTGAACGCTGACGGTAGTTTACAAACCACCATTTTAGGACCAGATCCAAGCCAAGGTCATCAGATGCAAATGATGGTCGAAGGTGGCACTTGGAAAGCTTCAAAAATATCAACTTCCGGTAAGTATGGGTATGGTTTAATTGGTGAAGCCGTGGCTCCTGGTTTTGAATATGCTGATATGCAGTTAGGTAAAACGGCTAACTTAATCAAACAGTTCCCGAAGTATCGAACTCTGATAGAAGAACTCAGTCGTTAATGAGTACTGAACTTTGAGATTAATTATTACTCGTAAACGAAGTAACGTGAACGTACATTGCAGGTCGCTATCAAGCGGCCACTAACCAGTGGGTCTATCCTACGAACTGAGAGATATCATGAAAAACACCTATATTCCGATTATTGCCATATTAGCTTTCTCTATAGGCATGGTTAACGCACAAGAAAGCAAACCGTTTAATTTTATGAACGAACAACTGTCAGAGCAATTGCTTAATCAGACAACAGTATTAAGTGATCCAAGATTAGTTAAAGCCCAAGCAGAATTGTTACGTAAACATTACGAAGCGCTTATAGAAAGCGGGTTTAGCAAAGATGAAGCCTTACAACTAGTCATTGCAATGGCTTCTCAAGATAAATAATAGGCGTTAGTAAGAATCTATTTTTTCCAACCATTTTCGTTTTTGCTCTGCAGGCATAAAGCTAGCATTAAAACTGTTTATTACTAATTGATGCAATTGATGTTTTTGGATAGGTAAATGGTCGATTATGGCAAAAAAGTTGTCGTTTAAGTATCCACCAAAATAACTAGGATCGTCTGCGTTAATCGTAGCCATCAGACCCAAGTCAAGTAATTGCAAAACGTTATGCTCTTGCATATGGCTAAACACTTTTAACTTAGTATTAGACAGAGGGCAAACGGTTAACGGATGTTGTGATTGGATTAAGAACTCAATCAATTTAGGATCTTCAATACTACGCACACCATGGTCAATTCGATGTACATCTAAAGCTTTAAGTGCTCCCCACACATAATCTGCAGGGCCTTCTTCCCCAGCATGCGCCACGCGTTTTAAACCTAATTCTTTGGCCATTTCAAACACTTGAGTAAATTTTTCAGGTGGATTGCCTAACTCAGCACTGTCTAATCCAACAGCAATAATATCGTTTAAATAAGGTTTTGCAGATTCTAATGTTTGAATGGCACTTTGTTCTGTCAAATGCCGCAAAAAAGACATAATCAATAAACAGGATTGGCCCCACTCTTGTTCAGCTTGTTGCATAGCCCGTTTAAAACCCTGCATAAACACATCAAAGCCAATGCCTCGTTCTGTATGGGTTTGTGGGTCAAACATAATTTCTACATGAACAACGTTATCTTCTTTACATTTAAGTAAATAATTCCACATCAGCTGATAAAAATCGTCTTCGTCTTTAAGCACCGACGCACCAAAATAATAAAGGTCTAAAAAGCTTTGCAGATCTTCGAAGTTATATGCTTGTTTTACTTCTTCAATATTCGCATAAGGCAATGCAATCTGATGTTTGTCTGCTAGAGCCATCATTAATTCAGGCTCTAACGACCCTTCTATGTGCAGGTGTAACTCAACTTTTGGCAGGGATGCTACCCATTGCTTCAATTCATTTTTTGTCATTTTTTCACCTACTTAATCTAGGGCATGTTGATAATACTTGCACCAAAATAGCTAACTAAGTTAATAATTGGTGCAACACTAGCTATGGTAGCTGTTTCTAGGTGATATATTTCAGCCAAATCAAAGGGCTAGAGTAAAAATATCGGATTGTTTCTTCACGTTCGATAACATCTAACGTATGTTAACAGCATAAATCAGACCATTGCCAGACTAGGTGGTCAGCTTTTTGCACAATAATTGTAAAATCAAAATATTTTCATACAAAACCAGAGTGATAAATATGTCTAACTTTCTTGAACACTTTTTTAAATTGAAAGAAAAAGGTACCAATCTCAAAACTGAATTTATTGCTGGTTTAACCACCTTTGCTGCAATGTCTTATGTACTGGTAGTCAACCCGAGCATCTTAGGTGCTGGTGGCATGCCGATAGAAGGACTTATCACTGTCACAGCGATAGCGGCATGTTTAGGTACATTATTAATGGCCTTTATGACCAACTACCCCATCGCAATGGCGCCTGGTATGGGATTAAATGCTTTCTTCGCTTTTACGATTTGTTTAACGCGAGAAATACCATGGGACGCAGCCTTAGGCATTGTATTTTGGAACGGTATTTTATTTCTGTTGTTATCTGTGACGGGGGTGCGCACTAAAATAGCTGAAGCAATTCCCGCAGCACTTAAAATTGGTGTGCAATGCGGTATTGGCTTGTTTATCGCATTTATCGGCCTTAAAAATGCTGGTTTAGTAGTCGACAATCCTGCAACGTTTGTATCTATTGGCGATTTGTCTGAGCCCGCCACGTTATTGGCGTTAGCAGGCATAATATTAACCATAGTTTTAGTCATTAGAAAAGTAACGGGTGCGATCCTAATATCAATCGTTGTACTCAGCTTAGTGGGTGCATTTATCCCAGTGGGTGACGGTTATTTAACCCAACATACCAGTCAATTCATTGGTCTTCCTGACGATATAAGCAGCACATTTTTTGCTATGGATATTATGTACCCCATCGAATTTTTTGCTGAAACTTGGGATCTTATTTTCGCTCTACTGTTTGTGAATATGTTCGATACCATAGGCACCTTAATAGGTGTATCCCGACGCGCCAATTTATTGGATAAAAACGGTCAATTACCTAAAATGGGCAAAGCGATGACAGCCGATGCAGCGGCCAGTGTAATAGGCGCAGCAATTGGTACCTCACCTGTTACGTCTTATGTTGAATCAGCAGCAGGTGTATCTGCTGGCGGCAGAACCGGACTGACTTCAGTGTTTGTTGCTTTGTGTTTTATGCTGGCTTTGTTTTTAACCCCACTTATGAAAGTCATTCCCCTAATGGCAACCACACCCGCGCTGATAATGGTGGGCATATTGATGATGGACTCATTCAGACAACTCGACTTTGACGATCTTACGTCACTCGCTACCGCCACTGTGGCCTTACTTGCCATGCCATTAACTTTCAGTATTAGCGAAGGCATAGCACTCGGGTTTATTACTTATGTGGGTATCATGCTCGGTACAGGGCGTTATAAACAAGTCACCTTGATCACCTATATCATGGCCGCAGTGTTTGTATTGAGGTATGTATTAGATTTGAAATAGTCAAAAATGGCTAAGTTTTTAGCCGAGGCGATCTTTAATAAACGCCATATTGACTTATCCGTTTGGTAGGTTAATTATTGCATAAAGAGTGTTCTCGGCGAAAAATCATTGTTCTAATGGTTTACTAGAACAACGAATAATTCAACTCTCAATAGCATGCACGAATTTATCAACGCATGCTCAAAAACAAAGCTTCTCATCGACATCATTGAGTTATAGGTTCACATCGTATTACCACGAATCAACAGTAAAATTTAGATGGAGAGTTGCTGGTTGTTTTTTCAGCAATTTATCTATACTTGGGTATCGCCTTTTTCTCTGAACTAAGGAAGCCAAGATGAATAATTTCAGCGACTATATTAGTGATGTACAACGATACGATCCCCACCAAACTATAACGCCTATCCGAGCACTTAATGCTGGTAAGCCTGAACAACACTTTTTTACCACAGAAGATAACGTTGAACTGCGGTTAACCCGGTTTCAAGGAGGCAATAAAGGGCCGATTATCTTGTCTCATTGTATTGCGGTGTCTAGTTTAATGTATGCCATCGACACCATAGAATGTAATTTGTTGGAATATTTAGTAAATCACAAATATGACGTGTGGTTGTTAGATCATCGATTAAGTATTGAATTACCTGTTAGTGCGTTGCAATCCACCATGGATGATGTAGCCACACTAGATTATCCTGCGGCTGTTGCTCGAGTGTGTGAGATTACAAAAGCTAGGGCAGTTGATGTATTTGCCCATGGCGTAGGATCATCAACTTTAACTATGGCCTTGTTATCAGGTCTGCAGAACGTCAGAAAAGTTGTGTGTTCACAAGTTTCCACTCACTTGTATTCGTTAGATTTAAATACTAATAAAGCCAAATTACGACTCCCTGCATGGTTACCCTATTTCGGTAAAAAACACTTAACTGCGTTTACTGATTCTAATGCGGGTTGGTGCACAAAATTATACGATGCTAGCTTGGTGTTTATGCCCGTTCCTAAACACGAGCGTTGCAACAGCCCCGTATGTCACCGCATTAGTTCTATATTTGGTGAATTGTATGAACATAGTCAGCTAAATATTGCTACTCACAATGCCCTACCACGCATGTTTGGCAGAGCCAATTTGCGCGCAATGAAGCAGTTGACAGAAATGTTACTGGCAAACCAGCTTATTAATGCCAAAGGAGAGAATAGTTACCTTCCGCATGTACAAAAATTAGCCCTGCCCATGCTGTTTATCTCAGGTACTAATAACGACTGCGTATTACCTCGCAGTACCCTAGAAACCTATAATCTACTACGCAGTGTAAATGGCAACGATTTATATCACCGTCAAGAAATTCCTGACTACGGGCATGTGGATTGCGTTATTGGGCAAAATGCATCATTGGATGTGTATCCTTTGATAGTGGACTTTTTGGAGTCTTAGAGCAAAACTGAGCTTTGCAACAACTGGGTTAGCTGTTGCAAAGAATGGTAAAACTTAACTATTTCGGCATTTAAAAAATGCATTGGATTCTAACGCCATCACAGCCACATCATGTTGATTAACAATCTCATAATTGACACAAATTAAACCGACACCTGGTTTACTTTCAGACAATCTACTAGATTTCACACAACTTTTTACGCTTAAAATATACCCTGGATACACAGGTTTTAACCATTTGAGGTTATTGATACCCGGCGATCCAAGTGAGCCATGGTCTTCCGGAAGACTATCAATCAACATACGCATAAACATAGCTGCAGTATGCCAGCCACTCGCACACAGTCCCCCAAATAGCGATTCTTTCGCCGCCTCTTGGTCTAAATGAAAAAACTGAGGATCGTACTTACTGGCAAACTCTATTATTTCTTCTTCAGTAACTTGATAAGCGCCAAACTGAGATGTTTGACCCGGCTGAAAATCTTCAAAATACATGTATATTCCTTACTAGCTAAGGTTTATCAAAGGTACGCTGCAAATGTTGTCTTAGTTTGGAAACTTCTGTTTCCAATGCAACGCTATCTGCTCTCTAGTACAGCACCAAACCTGATCATGACTTTGTACATATTCTATAAATTTTTGTAGTGCTGTCATCCGCGCTGGACGACCAATAATACGGCAATGCAAACCAATAGATAACATTTTTGGGGCGACTTCACCTTCGGCATACAAAACATCAAATGCATCTTTTAAATACTGATAAAATTGCTCACCACTGTTAAAACCTTGTGGGGTAGCAAAACGCATATCGTTGGTGTCTAGGGTATAAGGCACCATTAATAGAGGTTCAGAGTAGTGTTTATCGTAATAAGGTAAGTCGTCTGCATAAGAGTCGGCGCAGTATAAAATATCACTTCGGTCAGCTATCAATTTCAGTGTGTTAGGACTTGTTCTACCTGTATACCAACCTTTCGGTTTACTGCCTGTGATCGCTTGATGTAACTGAATAGCAGCATTAATCATCTTCTTTTCTTGGGCTTCAGGCATATCTTGAAAACTGATCCAGCGCATACAATGACTGGCAATTTCCCAATTTGCTTCTTGCATCGCGGCAACTGCTTCTGGATTACGTTGCAGTGCCATCGTCACTCCAAATACGGTAATCGGTAAATTATAACGAACAAATAAATTATACAGTCGCCAAAAACCAGCACGGCTGCCATATTCATACATAGACTCCATACTTAAATGTCTGTCTGGAAAAGCTTGCGCACCTATGATCTCAGATAAAAAGGTTTCTGATTGTTCATCACCGTGCAACACACAGTTTTCACCGCCTTCTTCGTAATTAAGTACAAATTGCACTGCAATTCTGGCTTTATTTGGCCATTTTGGATGAGGAGGATTTTGTCCGTAACCTATTAAATCCCTAGGGTATGCATGTTTCATCGATCACCTTATTGAAATTCTGTTGGAACAGACAATCCACAACCAGTTAATATTAACTTGATCAAATTACTGGTCGCTTCAGCAAAATCAATTTGAGTCATAGGATTACCTCTAAGTTCATTAATTTGTACCGAAAAGTCAGCATAATGTTGTGAAGTTGCCCAAATATTAAATAACAAATAGTGGGGATCGGTTGCCACTAACTTGCCTTGATCTATCCATTGTTTAATAACGTCTACTCGTCCCGCCATCCACGACGCATGTTGATCTTTAAAAAACGCGTTTAAATTAGGTGCACCATTGATGATTTCTAGTGCAAACATCTTAGAGGCATCTGGGCGCAGACGAGATATCTCCATCTTATCAGCGATATAATGAGCCAGAACTTCAGCGGGGTCATCATTCACTGTTGCCTCGTCAAACCGACTATTCCATAGTCGCAATATATCTTCTAATGATGCCAGATAGAGAGATTCTTTAGATTTAAAATAATAAAGCACGTTGGTTTTCGGCAATTCAGCACGATCAGCTATTTGTTGTACTCGCGCTCCTTTAAACCCATGCAAGGCAAACTCCTTTTCCGCCGCATCTAGTATTTTATTGCGGTTAAGTTCACCAATACTGATTTCTTTGTAATTAATACTTGCACACATTTATTATTTTATTTCCCTTGGTGTAAAACCTACAAGGCTCTAATTATTAATTTAAAAATATCACCCAATCTATTCGATTGCTAGAAGCATAAATTTGTAACCAAAAAATTACTTATAAGGATTCAAATAGTAGATGTTCATTTTGGAGTTCTATGCAAATTTACACAATTTATTTGGCCAAACTACAATTGTCGCAAAATCACAATTATCTTTAGAAACATCTATAAATAATTAACACACTCAATAAGACCTTTTTCTTAATCATAAACCAAACCTGACCATTTAGTCTGGTTTTTGTTGTATTTCACTACACTAGTCTGGATAATATCAATTCTAAACCCTAATTTTGGAGCGCAATATGATCAGCTTTTTGCTCAACAACGAAATAACTACCATAGATAAAGCCCGAGCTGACTTAACTTTGCTTGAATATTTGCGCGAACAACAAACCCTAACAGGCACTAAAGAAGGCTGTGCTTCAGGAGATTGTGGGGCCTGTACAGTAGTCTTAGCTGAAGTGATAAATAGTAGTGAACAAACAAGTAGTAGTCTTGAATATCGGGCCATTAATAGTTGTGTGACATTTTTATCTGCTCTACATGGCAAACAATTAATTACCGTTGAACACTTACCTGATGGAAAAGATTTACATCCAGTACAGCAAAGTTTAGTTGAGCATCATGGTTCTCAGTGTGGGTTTTGTACGCCTGGTTTTATAATGTCGATGTTTGCTTTGTACCAAAAAACACAACAACCAAACAGAGAAGCCGTAATTCAAGCACTTTCAGGCAATTTATGCCGCTGCACAGGTTATCGCCCTATTATCGACGCCACGTTAAGCGCCTGCCAAAACAAATCACCTGATAAGTTTAAACAAACAGAAATTCAGACAGTTAAACAATTAAATGACATAAACACTCATAATGTCAGCACTGATAATTTACTGGTGCCTACATCAAGACTAGAACTAGCTGCTGCCAAAACTAAATTCCCTGAAGCAAATGTATTTGCAGGTAGTACAGACTTAGCGTTGCAAGTCACCCAGCAATTAAACAGCTTTGACAAGCTTATTGCTTTAGGTGAAGTACCAGAATTAAACGAACTTGTTGAACAACAGCAAGGGTTATTGATTGGTGCTGCCCTACCCCTGGGTAAAATTGAATCAAGCTTACTAAAACATTTCCCACAACTATCCGAACTGTTATGGCGTTTTGCCGCCACGCCTATTCGTAATCAAGCGAGCCTTGGTGGAAATGTTGCCAACGCATCGCCGATTGGTGATATGCCCCCGGCGATGCTGGCACTTAACGCAATGATCAATGTGGATGATGGCCAACAAAAAAGAACAATAGCAGCAAATAAATTCTTCTTAGACTACCGCAAGACAGCATTACAAAAGTCTGAATGGATAGAGTCCATTTTCATTCCCTACACGAGTCCAACCAATGTTGTTCGCGCCTATAAAATATCTAAACGTTATGAGGACGATATTTCAGCGGTATGTGCAGTGTTTAATGCTCAAATCATTGAGGGCAAAGTCCAAAGGATTAACAGTGGATTTGGTGGAGTGGCTGCTATTCCAGCGACTGTGCCTGCGCTAAACACTCAACTCATAGGAAAAACATGGTCAAATAAGGAAACCTTTGAGTTGGGTAACGAAATACTCAAACAGGCTTTCTCTCCTTTAGATGATGTGCGTGCCAGTAAAACCTATCGGATCTCAATGCTGGCTAATTTGTGGAAACGTTTTTGGTTAGAAACAAATCACAGCACACAAAATATCGAAACCCGAGTAGTACACATCCCCTCAATATCTGAGGAGGCGCCTCATGCGTAAACTGATTAATCAACCAGGTTTTGACTCCGCGCCCCAAGGTGCTGCTGGTAAGTCACACAAACATGAAAGTGCACAGCGACAGGTAAGTGGCCTTGCACGTTACGTAGATGATATGCCCGAGGCAGCCAACATCCATCATGTTGCGGTAGGCGTTAGTACTGTTGCCAGTGGAAAAATCGAATCTATCGACTTGTCATTGGTAAAAGCCAGTGCCGGAGTGATAGACGTTATTACTGTTGACGATATACCCGGTCATAAAGATATAGGCCCAGTATTCCCCGGCGATCCTTTATTAGCTAGTACAAAAATTTTGTACCATAGCCAACCTATATTTGCAGTTTTGGCGACCAGCGTAAACTTGGCGCGCCAAGCAACACTAAAAGCCAAAATAGTGATTGTAGCGACCGATGCATGTTTGACAGTTAATCAAGCCAAACAGCAAGAAAACTTTGTGCGTCCGCCACACTTTATGCGTCGTGGTGATTTTGATAAAAGTTATCACCAAAGCCCGGTAAAAATTCAAGGCGAAATGATCATTGGCGGTCAAGAACATATGTATCTTGAAGGCCAAGTGTCTATGGCCATTCCCGAAGAAGAAGATCGCATGTTGGTGTACACTTCTAGCCAACATCCTAGTGAAGTGCAAAAGCTGATTGCTGAAGTGTTAGATATTAAACTGCATAAAGTAGTGGTTGATATGCGCCGTATGGGCGGCGGGTTTGGAGGAAAAGAAACACAAGCGGCGCAATGGGCCTGTTTAGCAGCAGTATTTGCTAGCCGTAACAAAGTAGCTGTAAAACTTCGATTACCGCGTATGTTGGATATGATGGCAACCGGAAAACGTCATCCTTTTGAAAACCGATTTAAGGTAGCAACCGATAAATTTGGCTTGATCCAAGCAACACATGTTGAGATCAACGGTAATTGTGGGCACTCACCGGATTTGTCTGATGCCATAGTCGACCGAGCGATGTTTCACGCAGATAATGGTTATTACCTCGCGGATTGTTATCTAGAGGGCCATAGGTGTCGCACCAATCAAGTATCACATACTGCTTACCGTGGTTTTGGTGGACCTCAAGGCATGATTGTAGCCGAGGCTATGATGGATGCCATTGCGCGAAAATTAGGTAAAGATCCTCTAACAATTCGTAAGCTTAATTTATATGGCAAAGACAGTAGAAACACCACTCAATATGGTATGCAGGTAGAGCATAATTTATTAGCTGACCTGATTGATAAGTTAGAAGTATCTAGCGAGTATCAATTACGCCGTAAACAATTAACCGAGTTCAACAAAAACAGCCCTATTATCAAAAAAGGGTTAGCCTTAACACCGGTTAAATTTGGTATATCCTTCACCGCTAAACATTTGAATCAGGCTGGTGCGTTATTACACGTCTACACCGACGGCAGTATGCAAATCAGCCATGGTGGTACCGAAATGGGCCAAGGTTTACATACTAAAATTGGCCAAATAGTCGCGAATGAATTTGGCGTGCCTTTATCTCATGTCGAAATCACTTCGACTCGAACTGATAAAGTACCCAACACCTCACCCACAGCAGCTTCAAGTGGTACAGATCTAAACGGTAAGGCAGCACAAAATGCCTGTTTGATTATCAAACAACGCTTAGCTGAATTTTATGCTGAACAGGTTAATGGTAATTCATTAGATGTTAGATTTAGTGAGCAGCATGTATTGTTAAACGAACATCGAATTACCTTCGCAGATTTAATTCAACAAGCCTATATCGGCCGAGTATCCCTTTCGGCATCTGGTTTTTATAAAACCCCAAAAATCCACTACGACCGAGCTACAGGTAATGGCAGACCATTTTTCTATTTTGCTTATGGCGCTAGCTGTTCAGAGGTTTCGATTGATACATTAACTGGTGAATACAAAGTTAATCGGGTTGATATACTGCATGACGTGGGAAAAAGCCTCAATCCGGCCATAGATATTGGACAAATTGAAGGTGGTTTTATTCAAGGCATGGGATGGTTAACCAGCGAAGAACTGCTCTGGGATGAAAGCGGTAAACTTATTAGTAATAACCCCGCTACCTATAAAATTCCTGCGATTGGTGATACCCCTGAAATTTTTAATGTCGATTTGTATCCCAGAGCCAACGACGAAAACAGTATCTATCATTCAAAAGCGGTGGGCGAACCCCCCTTCATGTTAGCTAATTCAGTTTGGTGCGCGTTAAAAGATGCGATATCCAGTATCACCGATTATCAAATTGATCCTTTGTTACACCCACCCGCTACGCCAGAAAAAGTCTATAACGCTGTTGAGCAAGCCCAAATATGGCTTGAGGGGCAAGTATGAGTTTACCAACGAAAACCTGGTTTGACGCTCTGCACCAATGCCAACAACAAGGTAAAAGTTATGTGTTAGTCACATTACTCGCTACTGCTGGCTCTACACCAAGAAATGCTGGTAGCAAAATGCTGGTATGTGATGACAGCGCGTTTGACACTATAGGCGGTGGGCATTTGGAATTTGAAGTAATAAAACAAGCCCGTAATTTTCTGCTAGATAACGTTACAACCCAAAAAGTAGAACACTATCCTCTTTCCAGTAAATTAGGTCAGTGTTGTGGGGGTGCTACCAACGTATTATTTGAAGTGTTTACAGGGCACAGTCAGCATATCGCTATTTATGGTGCTGGCCACGTATCACAAGCATTAGTGCCTATTTTAGCGCAACTACCTTTGCAAATTAGCTGGATAGATAACCGTCAAACCATGCTTGATGAAATTGCCCAGCAAGCACTGCCAAGTAACGTGAAATTGGTATTCAGTGAACAACCAGACGAAACAATTGCCACATTACCTACAGGTTCTTGGGTGATGATCATGACCCATAATCATCAACTGGACTTTGCACTAGTCGAAACATCGCTTAAGCGGTTAGAGTTGGACTTTGTTGGCATGATTGGCTCTGATACTAAAGCCAGACGCTTTAGAACACGATTAGAACACAAAAACTATCAACTTGAAGTTATTCAGCGTTTAGTCAGCCCAGTTGGATTATTAACTATACCTGGCAAACGCCCTATTGAAGTGGCTGTTTCTATGGCAGCACAACTCATTCAGTTACTCGAACCAGAAAATGAAACACAAGCGCAAAAAAAACAAGCATGGCGTGATAACAAACAACTTATTCAATCACTTGTTAAACAAGGTGAACCACAAGCATGAATCAACAAACAGTGGCGTCGTTAGAAAGTATCAATAACTTAAGCCAATCAGAAGCCCAGCTGTGGCTCAGTCAATGCTGTGCTGCCCCTAAGTGGTTTGAAGGTATGGCCAAAACTCGTCCTTTTACTGATATAGACAACATTAGTCAGGCCGCACAAGACATTTGGCAACAATGCCATGAACAAGACTTTTTAATCGCTTTTGAAGCCCATCCAATGATTGGTGACGTGAATAGTTTACGGGCTAAGTATGCTGCCACTAAAAACATCGCCAGTAATGAACAACAGGGAGCAGCTCAAGCGAGTGAACATACATTGCAAGCTCTAGCAGACGCTAATCATGAGTATCTAGCCAAGCATGGCTTTATTTTTATTATTTGTGCCACGGGACTCAGCGCGGAGACTATGCTTGATGCCCTTATGCAGCGGATAAATAATAGTACTGCTCGCGAAATTGAATTGGCCGCAGCAGAACAAATTAAAATCACCCTACTAAGGCTCGAAAAAGGCCTAGAAAAAGGAATACAAACATCATGAGCATCAGTCTTTCCAGTCACGTACTAGACACCACGCTTGGAAAACCAGCAGGCAATATGAAACTAGTGTTAACCACTAATGACGGGCAAGTGATCGAAGCACAAACGGATGAAGACGGTCGATGTAAGGATTGGGCGGATTTTGAGTTTAGCGCGGGTAAATATTGCTTACGTTTTTATACAAAGGACTACCTACTGACACATCATAAAGACGCATTTTATCCCTTTGTTGATGTGAACTTTGAACTGACTAAAAACGGCGGGCATTATCATGTTCCTTTATTGATATCGCCCTTTGGTTTTAGTAGTTACCGTGGTAGTTAATGAGAATTTCAGATTGAATACAGCACAAGCTTATAGAGCTTCAATACTACATTTCCCAACACATAGTGCTTGTCCAAAACAGGACTATCAGTATTTTGAAGATGGACTTTTGGTTACGCGTAACGGAAAAATAGAGTTTATTGGTGAATATAAAACCCATATAAATCAATATCCTGAATCAGATATTAAGGATTACTCTGGAAAATTACTGTTACCAGGCTTTATTGACAGTCATTTACACTTTCCGCAAACCGAAATGCTTGCTAGTTTTGGTGAACAGTTACTTGATTGGTTAGCTGACTATACTTTTCCGGTCGAACGTAAGTTTGCCGATCCAGCATACGCCAGTCACATAGCCAAGATATTTATTAAACAATTACATCGTCATGGCACTACCACAGGCATGGTGTATTCATCGGTGCACAAGCAAGCTGCCGACGCCCTTTTCCGTGAAGCTGCGACTCACAACATGTTGTTGATCGCCGGTAAAGTGTGCATGGACAGACACTGCCCTGATTGGTTACAAGACACACCTAAGAGTGCGCAACAAGACAGCGCAGCACTGATTGATAAGTGGCATAACAATGGCCGATTAAGATATGCTATTACACCGCGCTTTGCGCCTACCAGTAGCCCTGAACAATTACACCTGTTAGGTGAATTAGCACAGCAATATCCTGATGTATTTATCCAAACCCATTTATCTGAGAATCACAAAGAAATCGCTTGGGTAAAAGAACTATTCCCAGAACGTAAAAACTATTTAGATGTGTATGACCATTTTGGTTTACTTAGAAAAGGCGCAGTGTTGGGTCACGGTATTCATTTAGAACAAGCTGAATGGCAACGCCTACAAGAAACCCAAGCAAGCATTGCTTTTTGCCCAACATCAAATCTATTTTTAGGTAGTGGCCTATTCGATTTAGCCAAAGCCGAACAGCAAAATGTGCCTGTTATGCTGGCAACCGATGTTGGTGGAGGCACTAGTTTTAGTATGCTTAGGACTATGGGAGAAGCGTATAAAATATGTCAGCTTAAAGGCAACCAAATGGATCCCATGCATGGCTTATATTTAATGACTCAAGGTGCAGCACTGGGATTAGGTCTAGAACAGGAAATCGGTAACCTTAATCCGGGTACAGATGCAGATTTTGTTATCCTTGACCCAGAGTTTGATGAACTAAGTACACTTCGTTTTAAACAACATCGTAGCCCAGAAGATCTTATATTTGCATTAAGTATGTTGGCCGATGATCGAGCCATAGTCGCTACTTACGTAGCTGGCACAGCCGTCTACCATAGGCACACACAAACACTAGAAGGAGCACTTTAATGTTGCTTGATTGGATTTCGTTATTTCTTCGCTGGTTTCATGTTATCGCTGGCGTAGCTTGGATAGGTGCTTCATTTTATTTTATCTGGTTAGATAATAATTTACGTACTCCGCCAGATTGGAAAAAACAAAAAGGCATCAAAGGCGATTTGTGGGCCGTACATGGCGGCGGGTTTTATGAAGTATCAAAATACGAATATGGCCCCGAAGTGATACCTGAGAAATTACACTGGTTCAAATGGGAAGCCTACACCACTTGGCTCAGTGGCTTTTTGTTACTTGGTTTAGTTTATTACCATGGCGCAGCTATCTACCTAATTGACAGCTCTGTAATGGACTTAACCCCTACCCAAGCAATAAGTAGAGGTTTAGGACTGATATTTGGTGGATTATTTATTTATGAAGCAGCGTGTCGCAGCCCATTAGCCAAGTACCCACGTGTGTTTGGCATTATGTTTTTAATACTGATTGCAGCTGCCAGTTATTTGGCGACCCATTGGTTTAGTGGACGTGGCGCATTTATGCATGTAGGAGCTTTAGTAGGGACTATCATGGCCGGTAACGTTTTCTTTAAAATCATGCCTGCTCAAAGGTTAATGGTTGACGCAGTTACCAATAAAACAGAGATTGATCCTAGCTGGGGATTGGGCGCAAAACTACGTTCAGTGCACAACAACTACCTAACCCTACCTTTGTTGTTTATTATGATCAGCAATCATTACCCTATGACCTATCAACACCCAAATGCTTGGTTAGTGTTGATGGCCATTGGATTAGTCTCGGCTTGGATACGTCACTATTTCAATCTAAAACATATCGGTATATCTCGCCCATCAATACTCATAACCGGTGCCATTGGCATGATTATGATTGCTGGTTGGGTGTCTAGGCCAGCGGCACCTGTAGTTGAGACATCTGCAACTGTGGCTA